>Ga0272448_1002339_pt1 | contig 23968 bp, 19 predicted proteins | sample YNPCB0191_FD_202220 | JGI IMG/M metagenome (GOLD analysis project Ga0272448, IMG submission 202220) | Hot spring sediment microbial communities from Yellowstone National Park, WY, United States - YNP-CB-019-1 | ecosystem: Environmental > Aquatic > Thermal springs > Hot (42-90C) > Sediment... | reverse complement strand
CGGCCACCAGCACCAGCAGCCTGGGGTCGGCCAGGCGCGTGGCCCCGATCTTGCGGAACTCCTCGATTGCGATCGGCGCCGTCACGTCGTTTCCCAGCAGCAGGTCGACCCGCGCCATCACGAACTGGCCCGGGCGAACCTCCGACTGGCCCGAGTGCGCAGCGAGGATCTTCTCCGTGATCGTCATTGCCATGCAGATGTCTCCAGCGCCAGGCCGGGCCAGCCGGCTAGCGCCTGCGCTTGGCGCGGCGGGCCGGCTTTGAGCCCACGCCGCGGAAGACGGCCTTGTTCAGGGCCGACACGTAGGCCTTGGCCGACGCTTCGATGATGTCCATGCTCGATCCGCGTCCGGTATACGTCTGCCCCCCGCGGTCGCTGATGCGAACCGTGACCTCGCCCAGCGCGTCGGTGCCCCCCGTCACCGAGCTAACACTGTAGTCCACCAGCTTGTGCGGGATCGCAATGATGTCATCGATGGCCCGGTAGAGCGCGTCGACGCTCCCGACCCCGCTGGCGACCGACTGGTACACCTCGCCGTTGCGCCTCAGCCTGACCGTGGCGGTCGGGATGGTCGTGCCGCCGCTGACCACATGCAGATAATCGAGCGAGTATATCTCCTGCGCAAGCCGCAGCTCGTCGGCGACCAGCGACTCCAGTTCGTCGTCCGTCACCTCCTTGCGCTGATCCGCGAGAGCCAGGAATCGCTGGTACGTGCTCTCCAGCTCGGCCGGGGACAGCTCATACCCAAGCTCTGCCAGCCGGTGGCGGACCGCCTTGCGGCCGGAGCGGCTCGTCAGCACGATCTCGCTCTTCTCCCGCCCGATCTTTTGCGGCCGGATGATCTCGAAGCTCGCCCGACGCTCCGCCAGCTTGATCACGCCGTCCACATGCACGCCCGACGAGTGCGCGAACGCGTTCTCCCCGACGACGGCCTTGTTCGGCTGAACGGGGATCCCCGTCACGTCCCGCACGAGACGGCTCGTCCGGTAGATCTCCTTCAGGTTGATGCCGGTGGAGAACCGCCGCTTGAGCTCCCGGCGGGTGTCGAGTATGACGACCACTTCCTCCAGCGCCGCATTTCCCGCCCTCTCGCCCAGGCCGTTGATCGTGCACTCCACCTGGGTCGCGCCGTTCAGCACCCCGGCCAGCGAGTTCGCCGTCGCCAGGCCCAGGTCGTCGTGGCAGTGTACGCTGAGAATGGCCTTGTCGATGTTCGGCACCGACTCCCGCAGCCGTCGGATGAGCTCCCCGAACTCGGTCGGGATCGCGTACCCAAGCGTGTCCGGGATGTTGATGATCGTGGCGCCGGCATCGATGGTCGCCTCCACGATCTGACACAGGAAGTCGAACTCCGTGCGGGTCGCGTCCATGGGGGAGAACTCGACCTCGTCGATCTGCGCACGCGCCCTCTCCACGGAGGAGACGGCCATGTGGAGCACTTCCTCCTTGGTCTTGCGCAGGATGCCCTCGCGGTGCTGAGGCGAGGTGCTGAGGAACGCGTGCAGCCGTACCTTCTTGCCTGCCTTCAGGGCCTCCGCCGTTCGATCGATGCTCTCCTGTCGGCAGAGGCTCAGCCCGCAGATGGTGGGTCCCGTCACCTCGGCCGCGATCCGCTGCACGGCCTCGAAGTCCCCGGGAGACGAGTACGGAAACCCGGCCTCGATGACGTCGACGCCCAGGCGCGCGAGCTGCCGCGCGACAGTGAGCTTCTCGTCGCCCGTCATCGCCGCGCCCGGACACTGCTCGGCATCACGAAGGGTGGTGTCGAAGATCGCGATCCTGGTCTTCGTGCTCGTGCGTTTGGTTGCCACCATGGTTGCGCGCCTCCCGCGCCTGCGCGTGCGCCCCTACTCCTGCAGCCAGGGCATCATCTTGCGCAGTTCCGCTCCGGTAATCTCGATCGGGTGCCTGGCCTCGCGCTCCCGCAGCCGGGTGAACACCGGCCGGCCCGCCTGGTTCTCCAGGATCCACTCGCGGGCGAACTCCCCGCTCTGGATCTCCTCCAGGATTTCGGCCATCGCCTCCCGCACCTCTGGGCCGATGATGACGGGCCCGCGGGTCATGTCGCCATACTCCGCCGTGTCGCTGACCCGCCGCCGCATGCCCGCGATCCCGTGGGCCTGAATCAGGTCGACGATCAGCTTCAGCTCGTGAAGCACCTCATAATACGCGCACTCGGGCTGATAGCCCGCCTCCACGAGCGTCTCGAACCCAGCCTTGATGAGCTCCGTGACGCCGCCGCACAGCACCGCCTGCTCCCCGAACAGGTCGGTCTCGGTCTCCTCTTCGAAGGTCGTCTCGAGCACCCCGGCCCGCGTCGCGCCCAGCGCCTTCGCGTAGGCCAGCGCCACATCGCGGGCCTTCCCGGTCGCGTCCTGGTGCACGGCCACCAGCGCCGGCACGCCTCGGCCCTTCTCGAATTCGTTGCGGACCAGCGACCCCGGCCCCTTTGGGGCCACCATGAAGACGTCGACGTTCGCGGGCGGCACAATCTGGTGGTAGTGGATGTTAAAGCCGTGCGCGAACATCAGCGCGTCGCCCTGTTTGAGGTTCGGCGCGATGGCCTCCCGGTAGACGGCCGGCTGGACGTGGTCGGGCGTAAGAAGGGCGATGACGTTCCCTCGGCTGGCGGCCTCGGCCGCCGACATGATCGGCACCCCGTCGGCCTCCGCGTTTTGCCAGGCCTGCGTGCCCTTCAGGTCGGCGGCGACCACGTCAACGCCGCTGTCCCGCAGGCACAGCGCATGCGGGCGCCCCTGAATCCCGTAGCCAACGATGGCGACGGTCTTCCCCTTCAGCGCCTCCATCTTCGCGTCCCGATCCCGGTAGATAGTTGCCACAGTGTTCCTCCTCGCCTGATTGGCGATAGCTTGGTTATCCCGAGTCGCCCGTCGCGCGCCGGCGACACAGGACGCCGGCGCCGATCCCCACGGCCAGGCCGATCCCCACGAAAAGCGCGAGATTCACCAACAGCCCTCGCACGCTGTCCAGCCCATAGATGCCGGTCACGCCGTTGTAGACCCGCCACAGCGCCCACACGGCTGGCCCGACAGCCCCCGCCAGCAGGCCGGCCGCGACGCTCCTGGCCAGGCGCCGCCGCATGGCTCCCGCGAGCGCGCCGAGCACGATTCCGGCGGCCGGCAGCGAGATGGCGATGATGCGGATCACCCGCTCCGCCTGCTCGACTGTCACCAGCTCCCGCATCTCGTCCATCGCTGCCTCACGCCGTCCGCGGCCCCCGGGATAGCACGATGCGGCCCGTGCGCATCATCTCCTTGATGCCATACCTGCGCAGCAGACCCACCAGCGCGTCGACCTTGTCGGCGCTCCCCGTCACCTCGATCGTGAAGGTACGCTCCGATATGTCCACGATGTTGGCCCGGAAGATCGTGACGATCTGCATGATCTCCGCGCGGTTGGCCGCGTCGGCGTCCACCTTGATGAGGGCCAGCTCCCGGTTGACCACAGGCTCGTCCCTGTGGTCCAGCACCTTGATCACGTCCATCAGCTTGTAGAGCTGCTTGCTGATTTGCTCGAGGATCTGGTCCGGACCCTCCACGACGATGGTCATGCGCGACACACCCGGGTCCTGGGTTGTGCTCACCGCCAGGCTGTCGATGTTGAACCCGCGGCGCGCGAACAGGCCCGCGGTACGCGCCAACACACCGGGCCGGTTGTTCACCAGCACCGAGATCGCGTGTTTCATGGTCTCTCCCTGCTCAGTCCACCAGCATATCGTCCACGGTCCCCCCCGCCGGCACCATGGGCATCACGTTCTCATCGCGCACGATCATGAAGTCGATCAGGCAGGGACGATCGTCGACGGACATCGCCTTCTCAATGGCGCCGCGCACCTCGGACTCCTCCGTCACGCGAATCCCCACGGCCCCGTAGGCCTCGGCCAGCTTGACCAGATCCGGCGTGCCTACGGCAAGATCCGTGTACGAGAGCCGGTTCTTGAAGAACAGGGTCTGCCACTGCCGCACCATGCCCAGATAGCCGTTGTTCAGCACCGCAATCTTCACGGGCAGCTTGTTCGCGACCGCGGTGGCCATCTCCTGGATGTTCATCTGGATGCTGCCGTCGCCCGCGATGTCCCACACGACCCGGTCGGGCCGCGCCACCTGGGCACCGATCGCCGCCGGAAATCCGTACCCCATCGTCCCGAGGCCGCCCGAGGTGATGAACTGGCGCGGCTCGGTGCACGGATACCACTGGGCCGCCCACATCTGGTTCTGCCCGACCTCCGTTGCGATGATGGCCTTTCCCTCGGTGGCGCGGTGAATCTCCTGGATGATGTATTGGGGCTTCAGGCCATCGCCCTTCCAGCCCATCGGGTACTGCTTGCGCCACTGCTCGATGGTCGCCCGCCACTCCGGATGCTTGTTGGCCGAGACCTTCTTGACCAGCGCGCCCAGCACGTTCTTCGCGTCGCCCACGATGGGCAACACGGCGGAGACGTTCTTGCCGATTTCGGCGGGGTCGATGTCGACATGGATGAAGCGGGCGTTGCGCGCAAACATGTCGAGCTTTCCGGTCACCCGGTCGTCGAACCGCGTGCCGACCGCCAGGATGACATCCGCCTCGTGCAGGGCGAAGTTCGCGTAGGCCGTCCCGTGCATCCCGGGCATGCCCAGAAACAGCGGATGCGTCTCCGGGAACCCGCCCTTCGCCAACAGCGTCGTCGTCACGGGCATGTCGGCCCGCTCGGCCAGCGCGATCAGCTCCGCCTGCGCGTCGGCGGCGATGATCCCTCCGCCGGCGTAGATCACAGGCCGCTGGGCGCCATCGATCAGCTCCGCCGCCCGCTCGATCATCTTCACATGTCCGGCCGTGACCGGCCGGTAGCCCGGCAGGTCGACCGACTCCGGATACCGGAACTCCAGCTCGGCCTGCTGCACGTCGCGAGGGAAGTCGATCAGCACCGGCCCTGGCCGGCCTGTGTGGGCAATGTAGAACGCCTCCTTGACCACCCGGGGCACCATCGCCGCGTCGTTCACCAGGTAGTTGTGCTTCGTGATCGGCATCGTGATGCCGGTGATGTCCGCCTCCTGGAAGGCGTCCTTGCCGATGGCGAACGTCGGCACCTGGCCGGTGATGGCGACCATTGGCACCGAGTCCATGTACGCCGTCGCAATCCCTGTCACCAGATTGGTCGCACCCGGCCCCGATGTCGCCATGCACACGCCGACCTTCCCGCTGGCCCGCGCGTAGCCGTCCGCCGCGTGCGCCGCGCCCTGCTCGTGCCGCACCAGGATGTGCCTGATGTCCTTGACATCGTAGAGCACGTCGTAGATCGGCAGCAGCGAGCCGCCCGGGTACCCGAAGATGACCTCGACGCCCTCACGCCGCAGGGACTCCACCAGAGCCTGCGCGCCGGTCATCTTCATGCCCTTGCCTCCGTCTTCCGGCCCCGCCCGTCGTCTAGCCGTCGCTGTGCTGCGCTTCATGACGCCTCCCCCCCTGCCTGCATCACCGCGCCCCGCGCGGCCGACGAGACCTGGGCCGCGTAGCGCGCGAGGTAGCCTCCGGTCACCTTCGGAGGAAGCGGCCGCCAGCGCCGCCGCCGCTTCTGGAGCTCGTCGGCAGACACGCGCAGCTCGATGCGCCGCCGGTTGACGTCGATCACTATCTCGTCTCCCTCGGCCACCAGGCCGATGGGGCCGCCCGCGGCCGCTTCCGGCGACACATGGCCCACCGACAGACCGATGGTCGCCCCGGAAAACCGCCCGTCCGTCACCAGCGCGACGGACTCGTTTAGGCCCGCGGCGGTGATCTGCGAAGTCGGGTACAGCATCTCTCGCATGCCCGGTCCGCCCCGGGGCCCCTCGTACTGAATTACCACCACATCCCCGGCCCGTATCTTCCCCGCGGCGATCGCCGCCGTCGCGTCTTCCTCCCGGGTGAAGACCCGCGCACGCCCGGTGAAGCGCCGCATGCTCCTGGCAACTGCCGAAGCCTTCACGACGGCGCCGTCCGGCGCGAGGTTGCCGGTCAGGATCGCAATCCCGCCCTCCTTGTGGTACGGGCGGTCCAGGGGCCGGATGACGGTGGCATCAAGCACGCGCGCCTCGGCCGCGATCGCCTGTATGCTTGCGCCGGAGACGGTGTCCGCCCGCTCGAGGCTGTCCGCCAGCACGTGCAACACGGCCGGAACGCCGCCCGCGCGGTCGAGGTCCTCCATCGCGTGCTGCGCGGTCGGCCCGGGCAGGATATCCGCGATGTGCGGGGTGACGCGAGCGATCTCGTCGAACCAGATGATCGGCAGCTCGACTCCGGCCTCGTGTGCGATGGCGGGCAGGTGCAAGACCGTGTTGGTCGAGCCGCCCAGCGCGTTATCGACCCGAATCGCGTTGCGAAACGCGGCCGCGGTCATAATCTGCCGGGGCCTGACATCCTGTTTCACCAGCTCGAGGATGCGTTGGCCGCTCGCGTACGCGAGGCGCCGCTTCTCCGCCGACACCGCCACGGCCGTCCCCGAGTTCGGCAGCGACATCCCGAGCGCCTCGGTGAGGCAAGCCATCGTGTTCGCCGTGTACAGCCCCTGGCAGGAGCCTATGCCGGGGCAGGCCGCCATCTCCAGCATCGACAGTTGCTCCCGGTCGAGCAGCCCGGCCCTCTCCCAGCCCGCGCCATAGTAGCTGTCCCCGTAGATCACGTGCCCCTTCGCCAGCCGGTCGGCGATCTTGGCGGTCTCGGCCTTCCCCGACTGCCGGAAGCGCTCGGCCACGCAAGCCAGGTCCTCGGCGATTCGGCTGCACTGTCCTGCCAGCATGGGTCCGGCCGTGACGACGATGGCGGGGATGTTGACGCGGGCCGCGGCCATGAGCATGCCCGGGGTGATCTTGTCGCAGTTGGTCAGCAGCACCACGCCATCGAACTGGTGCGCCTCGATCATCGACTCCACGGAGTCGGCGATCAGCTCGCGGGAGGGCAGCGCGAAGTGCATGCCGCGGTGGCCCATGGCGAGGCCGTCACAGATGCCGGGCAGGCCGAAGAAGAACGCCGTGCCCCCAGCGGCGAAAATCCCGCGCTCGATGTGCCGCTCCAGGTCGCGCATCCCGACGTGACCCGGGACAATGTCGTTCCAGCTCGTTGCGACCCCGATGAACGGCCGCTCCAGTGCGCTCCGGTCCAGCCCGGAGCCGTACAGCAGTGCCCGGTGCGGCGCGCGCTCGGAACCCAGCTTGATCACATCGCTGCGCATCATGCCTCCGTTTCCCCAGCCGCGCCCCTACGTGGCGCGCGGCCGTGATGAACGAAACACCTCTCATCCCTTTTGGGACGAGAGGTGTCAACTCTCGCGGTACCACCCAAATTGGACGTGGCCTGCGGCGCGGCCGCGTCCCGCTCTCTCCGCGCTAACGGGCGGCTCCGGCTCCGGCCTACTGGATGCGTTCGACCGGGCAGCTCCAGGGCGAGATTCGGCAGCTCCTGGGCGCCGGCTTCCAGCCTCGACCGGCTCTCTGGAGCCCCAACCGCTGCCTACTGCTCCCTTTCACGGCCTTTACAGTGTAGTATCTGCTGGCATTATAGCAGGGCGCAGCACCGCCAGTCAATACCCGCGCCCGGCCTGCTCAGCCCCTCCAGCCGCTCAGGGCGCGCTGCAACTGCGGCAGGGTAAGCTCTCCGGGAATCACGAGGTAGTAGGGCATCTCGGCGACCGGCAGCGTCTTCTCCGTGACAGGCGCGCCGCTGATATCGATCACCTGAGCGCCCGGCCGCGGCGTCAGCCTCGAGCCGCCCGCCTGCTCGTCCCACAGCACGACCACGGTGCGGCCGCGGGAGTGGAACGCCAAGCTGCGGGGCCGCTCCCAGACCGCGCCGACATACTCGGTGTCGGGCCCTAGCAGGCCGGTCAGCACGGACTGGCTGACGGCCATCTTCCTGGGGGCCCCGTCCCACTCGAAGAAGATGCCATCCACCGACGCCTGGTTGTGGTGCCCTGGCGTTCCCGAGTGGTAGATGATGCTGCGGACGTTGTGCGCCAGCAGTATCGCGTCAAAGCGGACCTGGTAGGAGGAGCAATCCAGCTCGCTCTCCAGGGGCTGCAGCAGGTTGTCCCCGCCGCGATAGGGCTCGAACGCGAGGTCGTCGTCCGCATAGTAGGCGCCCTCGGTGAAGTAGACGGGCTTGGGCGTGCCGGATCGCTCCAGCGCGGCGTTCAGCTCATCGAGACTGGCGATGTAGCTCTCCGGCGCCCGGAACACGGGGTAGATGTGGATGTTGATGGCGTCCAGCCACCGCAGGGCACCGGCCTCGATCAGCTCGTGCAGGTGCAGCGTCGGGTCGCCGGCCACGCCACCCACGACGAACGCCCCGGGATCCACTTCCTTGATCGCCTCGTAGGCGGTTCGCAGCACCGCCACGTAGTCCGGCACGCCATATCCAGACTGCTCGGGAAGCGCGTAACCGGTGTAGAGCGGCTCGTTCAGGATCTCCCACACCTTGATGCGGCCGCGGTAGTGCTTGACGGTGGTGCGCACGTACTCCGCGAACTCGGCGAGGTCTCTGGGCCGGTGCGCCTGGCGGGCGTGCTCCCCCATCGAGGGACTCGGCGGCTCATCGGGCGGCGCGCTCGACGCCCACTCGCTGGACGGAAACGGCAACAGCCCCAGCACGTTGAGCCCCTCGTTCAGCACGCGGTCGATCTGAAAATCCGTCTCCTCGAACGTGAAGCGCCCTTTCTCGGGCTCCACTTGCTGCCACTTCAGCGACCAGTCGCGGAACCACGTCAGCCCGATGTCCCTGCTCAGGCGCAGCAGCTCCTGCGACGGATAGGCGTGATTCATCCCGAAGAGGCCGGCCCGGTCGCGGCACAAGTCGATCACGCCGCAGCGCTCGGCGTTGATGGGCACCACCGAGGCGCCGTCGGCCTGCAGCCGCACCGAGTAGTATCCCTTCTGCGAGACGCCGAGCGGCAGCGGCCGGCGCGCCCCCTGTCCCGGACCGAGGCTCAGCGACAAACCCGGCTCCGAAGCCTTGCGGTCGCAGAAGTCCTTCACCAGGGCGCTGATCCGCACTGCCGCCTCGCGGCGGCCGCCGTTGAACGCGGTGACGATGGCACGCGCCTCGCCGGGGGAGGCGAACAGGTGGCCCGGCCGCTCCCATTCCAGCCCCACCTCGACCGGTGTCCGCAGCTCATACTCGGTCATCTCCGGCCCCCGCTCCAGTTGCACGCCGTCGATCCAGACGGTGGCCTTCGGGAGGTCGGATCGAGTCAGGTCGGCGCCCGCCCCGACGTACACCTGGTCCGCGTCGGGGGTGAACGTGAAGCTGACGCGCTGCCAGTTGGCCGACCCTGCGAAGTCGTGGCGCCGAAGCGGCCCGAACGCCTCCTGCACGCCCAGCACACACGGCGCGCCGGGCGGATCGGACTTCATGTAGGCCGACAGCGTGTATGGCTTCCCCGGCTCCACGCTGATCCACCCGCGGTTGGCTGTGAGCACGAAGAGCACAGGCTTGTGGACCGCCTCGAAGTAGTCGAAGGCGAGCGCGGGCGCTGTGGCTCTGTCCAGGTCGATGCGGAAGCTGCTGCCGTGCTGCGCGGCCGTCTGATGATCGATTCGCCCGAACAGGGTCGATAGCCCGCCCGACCACCCGACCGTCGTGCCCGCGCTGCCCCAGCCGCTCACACCGCACTCGAAGCTGCTGTTGGGAACCAGGTTCTTCGATCCGACGTCTGGCACCACTTCGGAGAAGCCTTTCATCTCGGCCTCCTCCACCTCCCCCTCCACGAGCTGAACATCGTCGAGCCACAGCGTGCCGGGCTCGGTGAACCAGATCTGCAGGCGCAGGTTCTTGTCGACCGACTTGCGCGCGCGGAACGCGAACGAGTGGTGCTTCCACTCGGGAAGCACGCGGAACATGGCGTGCAGCCCCAACATTTCCCAGGGGCCCGTCTGCTGGATGGCGACGCTGGCGGCCCGGCCTGGTAGGTCGCCCTTCGCGTTGAAGGAAATCCGATACCAGTGGCCCTCCTCGAGCGCGAATGTATCGTCCTGGGCCAGCATCGCGTGGCTCGCGGGGCCGCTGTCCACAAACGATGTGCACGTCAGGCTCTGCGCCTGCCGCCCAGCCAGCCCCTCGCCCCGCGACCAGGTTACCTTTACGCCTTCGTCGCCGGAGAAGTGCCAGTAGTCGGCCATCCCATCTCCGTCCGAGTCGGCCGCGAAGTCGCCATTGGCGATGAGGTTGCGCCCCGGCACCGCCGAGGCCCCGGCGGCGCACGCCAGCAGCAACGCCAGCGCGCAGCCAATCGCGAGGACACCCATCTGAGCCTTCTCCCTTCTGCTCGCCAGCCCCATTTCGCCCCTTCGTCAACCAGTCCACCCAAAGCTGGCCGCGCGCTCGAGTCTGCCCAAGCGGCCGGACCACCCGCGCGTCGGCGCAGCAGACGCTCGTCGGCTGTTCTTCCTATTCTGCGGGGCTAGCGCAGCGCCTACCGGCGCGGTATAATGTAGCTGGTCGAGGTGGCTCTCGCGAACTTCCTTGGCCTCGGTTGCATCCAATGCCTTGGAGGGCGAGATGGAAGAGGCCTTCTGGCCTCGAGCCGTGCCGGCTGATGAGCGCCTGGCGTGGGCTGATGATGCTGAGCTGGTGTCGGCATGCGCCGCGGGGGCCGCGGGAGCCTTCCGGGAGCTGCTGGCGAGGTATCGAAAGTCAGCCTTCGCGCTCGCCTACCAGATGTTGGGCAACCGCGACGACGCGGAAGACATCGCGCAGGAGGCATTCGTACGCGTCTTCCAGGCGATAGCGAGCTTCCGCAGGGAGGCCTCGTTCTCGACGTGGCTGTTTCGGATTGTCACGAACCTGTGCCTGGGGCGGATCCGCCAGGATCACCACGATGTCGAGCTGGAGGCGGTGCGGGAGCCGCGGGCGGCTCAGAACCCGTGCCGCAGCGTGACCGAGGGGCTGCTGACGCGGCAGGTTTTGGCGGCGATGGCGCCAGACTTGCGCGCAGTGCTGCTGCTGCGGGAGCAGGAGGGCCTGAGCTACAAGGACATTTCCCAGGCGCTGGGGGTCCCGCTCGGAACCGTGCGCTCGCGGCTGAGCAAGGCGCGCGCGGCATTCCGGGCGATCTGGCGGGAGTTATCGGAGGAGAGGGAAGACGTACGTGAACTGCCGACTCGTTGAGCAGGACCTTTCCAGCTATCTCGATGGCGAACTGCCCCTTGCCCGGGCCGCACGGCTCGAGGCCCACTTGCGGACATGCGCTCACTGCCGACAGGAGCTAGAGGCGATGGGCGGCATCGCAGGACGCATCCGGGCCGCCGGCCATGAGCTCCAGGTCAGCACCGACTTCGACCGGCGCGTGCTGCGCGCCGTCGGCTATTACCGCATCACCAACGGCGTGTACGTCCGGCCTCGCACCCTCACGAAGCCGCTCGTGACCATCGCACTGATCCTGCTCGCCATGCTGGGGATAGTCAGACACTACTTCTCCCAGCCGATCGCGCCTCCGGTTCGCACTCCCGAGCCGGCCGCGGCCGTCGTGGCGCCCGCGAGCGCGCCGGGGCCCGTTCCTGCCAGTCACGACAGGCGCTAGCTTCCGCCTGAACCGCCGCGGGAGCCAGTTTCCTACCGCAGCGACACCAGGACGATCGACCGCGGCGGTAGTCTCCCTCCGATTTCGGCGCCCGACGCGCGCAGCATCGCCCCCGGCGCGTCCCCGTCCTCGGAGAACGTGCGCCCCGCCATCTCTATCGGCAGGCTCAGGCCCAGCCGCGAGGATCGCAGACGAACCGTGAAGTCGGCCGGGCCTGTCTCGATGTTCACCAGCACGAAGGCCAGCCCCGACCCGGGCACCCGCCAGGCCGATCCCACCACAGGCGCGATGCGCCGGCGCATGTGGCTGCGCTCCCCTGGCTGCGCTCCTGGCGGGTTCACGAGCAGGTCCACCTCGGTGGCCGCACACTCGACGGCCAGGGGGCCCATGAACTCCGAGTACGGCAGCAGAGCGCCCACACCCCAGGCTTGCGCCCTGAGGGCGGCGGCCAGAAAGGCCAGCCTCCGCCGACCCGACTCGCCCCGGGCCTGCTCCGGCGAGAACCCCGCGAGCCGGAGTTGGTGCCCCCACGCGGCGGCCCGGGCAATCTCCAGGCAGAACTGCGGCTCGTAGTCCGCCCCCATCACTCGCACCGGCAGCCGGAGCGCCGCGCTTTCCTCGGCCGGCAGCGTGGGGTCCCGGGGCCGGTAGTTGACGAGTGAGGCGCCGGGGCCAACAAGCGTTACGTAGCCGTGGTAGACGGCCGAGAACAGCGGAATCGGAGACCAGCGCCGAGCGAGCCCGCTCACGAACACCCCCTCCCGCTCCGCCGCAGCCTGGGGAGAGAACAGAGCGTCCACTGCATCGAGATAGGGCTCGGCTGGGCCGTCGGCCGCCAACTGGATCGCCTCGCCAAGGGCCTCCCTGATTTCCGAGAGCGTCCGCCGGATTGCGCGGGTCCAGTCGTTCCGGCGCGCGGAATCTGCCTCGGGGCTGCTCGGCGCAGGCGCCGCGAGCCCGGCAACCGCCATGCCGCGGGCCCCGCGCTCGCGCAGCTCTCTCGCTAGGGCGCAGAGCTTCCCTCGCGACTGCTCCGCACCCAGGCTCCCCGCCGCGTCGCGCGCGGCCCACGTTGCGTCGACGGCAACTTGCACAGACACCCCGGCCTCGGCGAGGTGCTCAATGGCCGCCGTCAGGTCGGGACCGCCGTCCCCCGCGGAGAGGAGATCCAGGCAGGCGGCCTCCAGAGTGCAGCGACTTCCCGCGTGCCAGTCTAGCTTGACGGGCACGTTGACAAGGCGCTGCAGCTCCCGAGAGGCCGACAGCGCCGACCTACCGTCGCCCCAGTGTGACGCCCACAGCCCGTAGGAGCTGGTCATCGCGGGCACGCCCCGCTCTCCTCCCCTGCCCCGCGCGCACCACTGTCGTCGTGCCGCCCACCGACGATACTGCCTGGCCGCCTCGAACCAGTCGCCAGCCGTCACGCCGACTGCGGTCGCGTAGCCGATAGACCAACCGCCATCGGGGCTCCGCGCTGGGTGATGTGCCACCGCGAGGGCAAGGCCATCCGCGTCTGACATCCCGAACGCGAGCAGCGCCTTGCGCGCGCCCCCGTCGTCGAGAGCCGCCAGCCAGACGGTCGCTAGATCGCCCACCGAGTAGCCGAGAAGCTGCAGCGATGCCGGGCCGGGATACACTGACTCCAGGCGAGACGCAACCCCGGTCTGCGATAGGGCCGCGCGCGGCGACGATATCAGCACCCCGCCGGCGAGCGGCAGAAACAGGGCGTCCTCAGCACCCTGCTCTGGGGGCCCAAGCGCCGGCAGGATGGGGAAGTCCACGGACCTCACGTCGATGTGGTGCGGAAGCCGCGCTTGGAGGTTAAAGTCGACCCGCTCGCCCTCGGCCGGGAACTCAGCCGTGGCCACGACCTCTCCGGCAATCTGAACCTGGCCGGCGCGCAGGCCGCGCCAGCGCAAGCGAAGCCGCGCGCCGCCCTCCCCCTCCTCGATCGCGTGAGAGAACTCCTCGCAGTCGCGGTTGGTGACCTCGGCCGCGCTGCCAGCGACGCCCAGATGCGCGACCCACAGCACACCGCTTGCCTCCGCCTGCGGCGAATCGATGAGCGCAGTCTCCCGCGCCTGTCCCTGAAGCGCGGTGATCGTGCCGCGCGCGGTCAGAGAGAAGGAGATGTCAAGGCCCGGGCCGGAAAGGGTCACGCGGCCCCGCTCGACGCGCGCCTGGCCCCCGCGCTGCCCGCCGCCTTCGCCCTGGGATGTCTGCCTCATTTGCACCCGTCAGGTCGGCCGGTCGCCGTGCCTCGCGGCCGTTATCTCGCGGACAAGGCGCGCGCGGCTCTCCGAGTCGCGCGTGTAGCGCTCGTACAGCAGGTCGACGATCTCCTTCACATGCGCGTCCTCCGCCTGGCCGTACAGGACGTGGCGGCCCGTGCCGAGCGGAAAGCGGTCCACAAGCCCAGCCTGGGCCAGGGACTCGAGGCTGGCGGCCACCAGCTTGGCGTCCCGCCGCAGGTTCTCTGCGATCTGCTCGGGACGCTGCACCGTTCCCGGCCGCCCCCGCAAGTAGAGCAGGACCTCCAGCTTCGCCAGGCTGTCGATCGCGCTCCCCAGCAGCAGGTCGAGTTCGTGTTCCATCGTTGGCCGGGTCACGCGCTCATTTCGGCGACGATCCGCTCCAGTGCCGCCCGGGGGTCCTCCGCGCCGGTGATCGGCCGGCCGATGACCAGATAGTCGGCGCCGACCTCAAGGGCCTGCCGCGGTGTGGCCACCCGGGCCTGGTCGCCGGCGCGGGCCCAGATCGGCCGGACGCCGGGGGTCACGGTGAGGAAGCCGTCGCCGCACGCCTGCTTGATGTCGCGGACCTCATGCACAGAGGCCACGACACCGTCGAGGCCTGCCTCCCGCGCCAGCAAAGCGAGCCGGCGCACGGTCGCCGAAAGGCCGTCCCGGAGGCCGAGCTGCTCGGCCAGCTCGGCCTCGCCAATGCTTGTAATGATCGTGACGCCGATCACGATCGGAGGGGGCATGCCCGCCTCGGCCGCGCCGCGGGCGGCGCCCTCCTTCGCGGCCCGCATCACCGCGAGCCCCCCGAGGCAGTGAACATTGAGCATCGACACGCCGAGCCGTCCGGCCGCGGCCGCGGCGCGCTCCGTTGTGTTCGGTATGTCATACAATTTGGCGTCGTAGAAGACCTCGTGGCCGGCGGCGCGCAGCTCCTGGATGGCCCGCGGCCCGACGGAGTTGAACAGCTCGAGGCCGACTTTGAGCAGCCCGACTCTCGCCCCGACCGCTTGTGCGATGTCAAGCGCGGGCTCCAGGTGCGAGTAGTCCAGTGCGATGATCAGGCGGCGACCCGGATCTGCGGCCGAATCCGGCGACATGTGCTCTCCTCTCCCATTCGCCAAGCTAGACCGCCGGCGTGTGATTCCAGGCTGGCGCGCGTCACGGTCCGGCGCCGGGGCCGAGCTGGTTGAGGAAAACCGGGTCGGTGATCCGGTCGTCCTGTGTCAGCGCGCCGATCACGCCGATGATCTGCGATGTCCGCGAGTCCAAGCCTTCCGCGACGAGGGCCCGCAGCGCATCGCTGCAGACTGCCCCGACGTCGAGGTGGCGCCGCGTCGCCTCGACCAACACCGACCCGCTGCCCAGGTGGACGCGGTACATCGCCCTGCTTCCCTCCACGATCGCGTGCGCGCTGTCCTCGCTGACGTACACCGTTGTGATCCCGAGTGCGCGCGCCAGGTAGCGGACAATGGCAGCGCGCATCCGCAGCGTCTCCTCCGAGCTGAAGCCAAGCTCCCCCGCCGCGGCCAGGGAGACGACGAGGTCGGCGTCCCGGAGCGTCTCGCTGACCACCACCGGGCTGACCGCGCGGAGGGGCACGCCGTCGCCCACCGCGTCCGTGAACCAGACAGGGCCGGTGGTCACGGCGTCGGCCTCCCCATCGGCTGTGAGCAAGCGGCCGGCGTGCTCCTCCGGAGCCGCCCATCGCAGGTGCGCCCGCACGCCGCTGCATGGCCACTCCTTCGCGGCATCGCCCTGCCGCGGGGAGTAGCCCCGCGCCCGCAGCAGCGCGAAGGCGCGCCGGGCCGAGACGCGGTGCCCGGCAAAGCGCGCACACTCCCGGCCCTCGCGCTCGGCCTCGCCAAGCCAGTAGACCTCGCGGAACACCTGTTTGAACGGCTGCGGCACCCGGCGCTCCGTCATGAGCCGCTGCCACGTCTCGAGCTCGCCCCGCCCGGCGAGCTCGACGGGGTGAGCGATGCAGACGCGTTCCGCGCGACCGATCTCCTCCGGAGGGCGGCACTCGTCGAGCGCGTCGGGCGGCATCCAGTGGGTCGGCTGACCGTCCACGGTGAGCACCAGGCGAGAGGCAAGCGAGCGGACGATCGGGTTCGCCAGCAGCGCCTGCCAGTCGCGTCCGGTGTAGGCCGTCCCTTCGACCATGGCCTGCTCGAAGCGGCGCCGGAAGTAGCGATAGCTGCGCGCCAGCTCGGCGCGGGTCTGCTTGATCTCCGCGTAGAGCTCGTGGCGGCGGACGGCCGCCGGCACCGAGGAAAGACGCCGAGTGCCCGAGTAGGTCTGCAGCGACACCTTTCCGTCCGCCACGGAGAGCTTCACACGATGGCCAGCGACGTCCCACCACACCCGCGAGGGCCTGCCGTCCAGGCCGGCGTCGGCCCACGCCGAGGCCAGGTCGACGCGCTTCTCGAGCCCGTGGAGATCGGAGACCCCGACCCGCGCGCCGAGAAGCCGCAGCGCCTCCCGCGCCGCGGCGCGCGACTCCGCATTCCCCGCCCGCAGCGCAGCGAAGAGCACTGGCGCGGTCTCCGCGGCCCGTTCGGGCCAGAGAGCCAGCGCCCGCAGGGCCGACGCGCCGCCGCGCGCGGCGTGCCTGCACATCGCGGGGAAATTGCGGCGCAGGAGGGCGTGAACGTAAAACAGGTTGTCGACGAAGCGATCGAACTCCGGGACGAGCCAGTCTGACACGAAGGCCCTCCGCCTGGGCCCCGGCGCAAGTGGCCCCTCGAAGTCCTCCGGCGCGTCGATGGAGCACAGCGCGCCGACAGCCACCGTGAACGGCTCTCCCACGGACTGCGCCCAGGGCGCCAGAGTGTTCTCGATCCATCGCACATCCAGCGGCGTCGCCGGCGATGTCGTCCCCAGCCACCCGACAGCGTCTGCGTGCTGGGGCGCGCCCAGCGCCTCCCCTGCCGCCGCTCGCCACTCCGGCCTGACGATCGACAGAAGGCAGGTCGCGTGCGGGGCGACTTCGCGCAGTCGGCGCGCTGACTCCTCGCTTCCGGGTTCGGCGCCCGAGGCCCACCGCAGCACGTACAGGGCCCACCAGTGGTTCGGGCGCTCGCCCAGCTCGGCCAGCGCGTCCCACAGGTAGCTGCTCCCCGGAAAATCGCGAATCCACCCGCCCGCGCGCAGCGACAGGGACACGTCGGGCTGGTGTGCCGTCTCGTAGACGGCCTGGCAGTACCACTTGGCGAACTGCGCGTGCGACCACAGGCCGAGCCGCTCCAGCGGCCGGCGGTAGTCCAGGCCCGAGCAGGCCGCGTCGAGTACGCCCGCGCGGGTGACGCACTGCCGGAAGTCCGACCACCGCAGCCATCCGCCCGCGAGGGCACGCACAAAAGCCAGCCACCCAACCCGCGCCGATCGCGGAGCCTCAACGCAAGCCCATCGCCGCAGGCAGTCGAGCCAGGCCAGACGGACGGCCGCCGTGTCCGTCCCGGCCAGCGCCGCCAGCAGCCAGAAGCACGCCTCCGAGTCGGCTGCGCAGCCATCGAGCGCGGAGATGAGCCTTGCTGGATCCGCCAGCGGCCTGTAGGCGAGCAGCGAACAGGCCCGCTGCACCTCCGTGTCGCATTCCGCCCGGGCTCGCTCGCAGATTAGCTCGACGGCGGTCTCGGTCCACCCTGGCAGCAGCCCATCAAGCATGGCCGCCGCCCTCGAGAAGGGACCGCGGCGCGCTCCGGGCCGCACGGCGTCGGCAACGGCCCTGGGCAGGCCGGCGATCTCCCGGGGCCGCACAGAGGCCGGCCAGACGCGGTCGATGTGAGAGACCAGCAGCGAGGCGCGCCCCGACTTCCCGCCAGGGCCGCCGCTGTCGAGCGCTGGGCTGGTTGGCTCTGCCTGTCGGCTCATCCGGGCCTCGCCCGAGACCCTGGCTTCGGGCGTCCGGACGCCAGCCTACATGCGATCGGGCGCCGAGACGCCGGTAATCCCGAGCACGATGCGCAGCACGGTTCGACTGGCGCTCACCAGCGCGAGCCGCGCAGCCGTGAGCTCGGGGTCATCGCCCAGGACCCGGCAGTTGGTGTAGAACGAGTGGAAGGTGGCCGCCAGCTCGCGGGCATAGCGCGTCATCCGGTGTGGCTCATACCTCTGTGCCGCCTGCCGGACCTCATCCGGAAGGTCCGACAGCTTGCGCATGAGGGCGAGTTCATCTGGCTCACCCAGCCGGTCTAGGTCCACCGCCTCCACATCGCGAAGTGTCACGCCGCGCTCCTCGGCCTCGCGGATAATGCTGGAGATGCGAGCGTGTGCGTACTGGACATAGTACACAGGGTTGTCGGCCGCCTGCTTCTTGGCCAGCTCGAGGTCAAAGTCGAGGTGGCTCTCCATGGACTGCATGAGGAAGAAGAACCGCGCGGCGTCGGCGCCCACGTCCTCAAGCAGCCCGGCGAGCGGCACGATATCGCCCGCGCGCTTGGACATCCGCACCATCTCCGATCCCCGGAACAGCCGGACGATCTGGTGGATGAGGATCTCGAACCGCGAGGGGTCATACCCGAGTGCCTGAACACCCACCTTCGTGCGCGTCACGTGCCCATGATGGTCGGGGCCCCAGATGTCGATAAGCCGATCGAAGCCCCGCTCGAATTTGTTCTTGTGGTAGGCGATGTCAGCCGCCAGGTAGGTGGGCCGGCCGTCGTTGCGGACCAGGACGTGGTCCTGCACGTCACCGAAATCGGTCGCCTTCAGCCACAGGGCTCCATCGGCCTCATAGGTGTGCCCGCCCGCCCGCAGCGCCTCCAGCGCCGCCTCGACCTCGTGGTTCTCGTACAGCGAGCTCTCCCGGAACCACGTGTCGAACTCGACGCCGAACGCGCGCATGTCTCGCTGGTGGCTTTCCACGATCTTCCGCAGGGAGTAGTCGTACAGCGCGGCCAGCCGCTGCTCGTGGGGCATGTCCGCGTACCGTCCGCCCTCCTGCTTCACAAGCTCCTCGGCCATCGCAATCACGTAGTCGCCCTGGTAGCCGTCCTCCGGCACCGACGCCGGCCGGCCCAGCTGCTGCAGGTAGCGCGCCTCCAGCGTCTGCGCGAAACGCCGCACCTGGGTGCTGTTCGTCGCGTCGTTGATGTAGTACTCGCGGGAGACCTTCCATCCGGTGCGCTCGAAGAGCCGCGCAAGGGTGTCACCCAGCGCCGCCGCGCGCCCCTGCACAACCCCCAGCGGCCCGGTCGGGTTCGCGCTGACGAACTCCAACAGCAGCCGCCGGCCCTGGCCCTCCTCGGAGCGCCCATACTCCAGGCCCTCACGACAGATCGTCCGCACCGCCTCCCGGAGCCAGGAGACGGAAAGCCAGAAGTTGATAAACCCCGCCCCCGCGATCTCGACCTTCTCAACCACCCCCTCGGGCAGCTGGAGATGCCGAACGATGATCCCAGCGACGTCGCGGGCGGCGCGATCCGCCTCGCTCGCGATCGCCATCGCGAGGCTCGTGGAGAAGTCGCCGTAGCGGGAATCGCGCGGGGCCTGAAGCTCGATTCCGACCTGGAGCGGCGCGGGCAGCTCGCCTGCCTGCTGAGCGCGCGCCAGTGCCTGCCCCAGCGCGTCTATGATAAGCTGTCGTGCCATGTACACTCCACCATCGGCGCCTGAGCGCCCTGTTCAGAGACCGGCGAGCCAGGGCACCGCGTACTCCGCGAGAGCGAAGGTGACCACGAACCCGGTCATCACCTGGAGAAAGCCGGCGTTCCAGATTCGGCGCAGCACGCTGGCCGGAGCGCTCGGCCGGCTGGCGATCCGGGCGAGCAGGGACTCGCCCACCTCGATCGCGCGTTGGAGCTGCCGGTCCGAGGGCGGCCGCGTCGTAACCCACCGCTGGAGGCCCGCGCCGAGCCGCCGCCACGTAAGCGCCACGATCACCACAATCGCGAACGTCGCGAGGACCGACGCGGTCTCGTCGACGCGCTGGCCCAGGGAGTCGAAGAGCTGCAGCGCGATTATCAGCAGAATCAGCAGGGCCATGAGGTTCGTGCCGCAGCGCGGATGCACCCTGGCCATCGCCCTCACCTTCTCCAGGGTGAGGTCCTCTCCTTCCTCTATTGCGTGCACCACCATGTGCTCCGCGGCGTGCACCCGCGTGAGCGGAGAGAAGCGCAGGAGCACGAGGAACAGCACGAGCTGGAGGGAGTGCAGCGCGACGATCACTCCGACCGGAAGCCGCGCCGCGACCGCCAGCAGGCCGGTGGTGCTTGCAATGTGATTCACCGCCTGCAGTATGCCGTAGACGATGCCGCCGGCAAGCAGGTTGATGATCATCAGCGCGGCCCCGGTGGCGGCGAGCGCCAGGTCGCCGGCGCCCGCGCGCAGCGCCCCGGTAGTAAGGTGAACGCCGAAAGGCGTCGCGAGGCCGGCGATCGGCGGCACCAGCGGCTCGCCGTACAGCGCGGCAAGGATGTCTCGGCGCAACAGCAGGCCGAGGTAGCGACCGTCCGCGCCAATCACGGGCACGGCCTCGCTGTGAGGCTCCGCGAGCCGCGGCCCGAGGCCGCGCAGAAGGTAGTGCTCGCCCACGATGAGATCGATGGGCCTGGCGATGCGAATGACTGGCCAGGTCCGTGTGGCCGGCCCGGCCTCGGGCTCTGCGGCGATCCCCGCCAGATCCACCTCGTGCACCATCCCGATCAGCCGCCCTCCCTCCGCCACCGGCAGGGCCGGCAGACCCCGCGCGCGCATCAGGCGCACGGCCTTCGCCACACTGTCACCGGGCGCCAGGGGGCGCGCGGGGCGGATCATGTCGCGAAGATCCCCGACGCGGGCGGGACCCAACTGGGGCGATGTCTCCCGGGCCACCTACCCCTCCTCCGCTAAGAGACCCGCGCGACGCGCCACGTCCGCGTAGGGTGGGATGTTGACGGCCGCGCCCATCGCCTCCAGGCAGAACGCGGCGCACGCGTTCCCGATCCGCGCGGCAGCCACGACGTCTCGCCCCTCGATCAGGCCCGCCACAAACCCGGCGTCCCAGCAGTCGCCGGCGCCGGTCGCATCGACAACCGATGCCGGCAGGGCCGGCACGCGAGCGCGCATAGACGGGGTCGCCACAAGGCATCCGCGCGCCCCCATCTTGATGACGGCCGCGCGGGCGCCGCGGGCCAGAAGCACGTCGGCGACCTCCTCCGCGGAGGCGCCTGGATAGATCGCCTGCATATCGTCCAGGCTCGGAAGCGCGTAGTCGCAGTGCGGCAGCATGAGTTCCCAGGCCTCGCGGTCAGGCCCCAGCCCCCAGCACTCGTCGAGCAAGGTGACCACCCCGCGGCGCCGAGCGTCGGCGAGAAGCGCCGCGCCCGACTCTCCATCGATTCCAGGAAGTACCCAGAAGTCCTGGTAGACCAACCACGCCGATGCCAGCAGCGCGTCGGTGTCGAGATCCGTCAGGCTCAGGGTTCTGTTCGCGCCGGGGGTGTGGATGAACGTGCGATCGCCGCCCGGGTGCACCCCGACGAACGTGAATGGGGTGGCGTCGTGTTGCGACACGCAGACGCCGGTCGTGTCGACTCCGCAGTCGGCAAGCTGCCGCAGCAGGAAGGCCCCTGCCGCGTCCTCTCCGATCTTGGAGAACAGCGCCGCCGACAGCCCCATCCGAGCGAGGGCAGAGGCCGTATTCGCGGCCCCGCCGCCGGGCGCGATCACCAGCCGCTCCGTCACCACTTGGGTGTCCACGCGCGGCGTCGGGTAGCGCTCCAACGGGCCGCTGAGGGCATCGAGGACGGCGACGCCCAGACAGCTAACCTGCGCCACGACCGCGCCTCCGCCTCATCGGCACCTCCCCGCCTGTCCGGCGGCCCCTGTCGCCTCGATCCACCTTCGCACCACGCGGCCCGCCGCGGCCATCGCCTCCGCCGTGGCCAGGGGAACCCATGCCCCACGCCCGGCCGCCCACTGGTCGGCCAGCGACGTCCTCACCGCGGCCACTACCTCGGTGGCGACGTTCACCTTGGCGATGCCCAGGGAGATCGCGCGCCGCAGGTCGCCCACCGGTGTGCCGCTGCCGCCGTGCAGGACGAGGGGCACCCTCACCGCCGCCGATATCCGGCTGAGTCGGTCAAAGTCCAGCCGCGGAAGACGAGTGTATTGCCCGTGCGCGTTGCCGATGGACACCGCCAGGGCATCGATGCCTGTCGCGGACACAAACGCCGCCGCCTCCTCGGGCTCGGTGAGCGTGCTGCACCCCCGGCCTTCCGGGCCCTCCTCATCGGCCCGCCCGACGTGCCCAAGCTCCCCCTCCACAGAAACGCCCCTTGGCTTTGCCGCCGCCACGACCTGGCGCAGGGCCGACACGTTCTCCGCATAGGGACGCGCCGAGTAGTCGAGCATCACGGACGTGAAGCCGGCGTCCAGACAGGCCGCCACCTGGTCCATCGAGTCCCCATGGTCGAGGTGGAGCGCGCACGGCACGTCGAAGTCTGACGCGATGCTGCGCGCGACGTTGGCGAATGTGCGAGGGCCCAGAAGCGCGTGTTCCCCCGGCCCGTGCATGAGCACGGCGGGAGATTCCATCTCCGCGGCCACGCGAAGCACCGTGTCTACAGTCTCGGCGTTCCACACGCAGAACGCCGGCACCGCAAACCCGGCCCCCCGGGCCGGCCCGAGCAAGTCCGACATGGGCAAGAAGCGCATGGTCCCTCAGCCGCTCCCACTCCGCCTTGTGCTTTCGACGGTCTCTATGTTATCATATGCCCTGTCTGCAGGCATCGTGGTTGTCCGGCACCGGGCCTTCGGGCCGCATCGCCGGTCACCGACGTGTCTCGAGTTCGGCATCGAATGGGGGAGATCCCATGGCCAGGCGATGTGATATCTGCGGCAAGGGCCCGCAGACCGGTTTCAGCGTGAGCCACTCGCACGTTCGCAGCAAGCGGCGCTGGCTGCCGAACCTCCAGCGCGTCAAGACGCTGCGCGACGGCCGCCGCGTCACCCTTCGCGTGTGCGCGAAGTGCCTCAAGGCGAGCAAGGTCGTCCGCGTCGTTTGAACGCCTCGGCTCCCCTGCTTCATCCAGCCGGCGGCTGCTGCACGGCCCTCTTGATCCGGGCGACTTCCGCCGGGCTGAGCTTTCGCCACTCGCCAGGCCGCAGGTTTCCGAGAGTGAGCGGACCGACCCTTGTCCGCCGGAGTGAGACAACCGGGTGCCCGATGGCCTTCAGCATCCGTCGCACCTGGCGCTTCCGGCCCGAATGAATCGTGACCTCGACCCGCGAGGTCTGCTGTCCGGCCCTCAGAAGCCGCACCCGAGCCGGGCCCGAGGGCCCGTCCTCCAGCATCACGCCGCGCTCCAGTTGCCTGAGGACGGCCGCCGACGGCCGCCCCCGCACCTCGGCCTCGTACACCTTCTCGACGCCATACCGCGGGTGGGTAAGCCGCAGCGTCAGGTCGCCGTCGTTGGTGATGAGCAGCAGGCCCTCGGTGTCGGCGTCCAGCCGCCCCGCAGGGTAGAGCCGCTGCTTCAGACCCTGCAGCAGGTCGATCACGGTCTGCCGGCCGCGGTCGTCCGCCGCCGTGGAGAGCGGCCCGCGGGGCTTGTTGAGGATCACGTAGACCTTCGGCTCGACACAGATCCGGCGCCCGTCGACCTCGACGACAGAGCGGTCCGGGTCTACGTCCGTTGCGGGGTCGGTGACGACCTTCCCGTCAACTCTCACGCGGCCCGCGCGGACTAGTTCCGAGGCTTTCCGCCGCGATGTGACGCCGGCGGCGGCGATGACCTTTGGCAATACCGGCATGAATCCGCACCAGCGCCGCTGCAATAACGATCACTGCAACCGCGCGCATGACCCACACCACCGGCCCCGCCCAGAACGACCGCTCGACTGCGGCCGCCGCCAGCAGTGGAGCGCGCTCCACCGTCTCCGAACCCAGGACAAGCCGCGCCTCACCTACCACCGCCCCCTGCGCAACCGGGGCCCTCACCTGCTTCAGCGCCACCTCCAGGCGCCCTTCCGGAACGTCGGGCCCGACCGGCAGGCCCAGCGTACGGTCGCACACAGCCGCCACAGACCTTGTCCGCCCGCCCTTGACAATAGCCTGGCCAACCGCGTCTCCGGCACGCGCGAACACGCGCTCCCGGTAGTTGGCGAAGCCGTACTCGAGCAGCCCGAGCGCCTCGTCATAGGTGTCCGGGCTGTCCAGCACGACCGCGATGAGCTGCCAAGAGTCGTGGGTGCC
>Ga0272448_1002336_pt1 | contig 23991 bp, 23 predicted proteins | sample YNPCB0191_FD_202220 | JGI IMG/M metagenome (GOLD analysis project Ga0272448, IMG submission 202220) | Hot spring sediment microbial communities from Yellowstone National Park, WY, United States - YNP-CB-019-1 | ecosystem: Environmental > Aquatic > Thermal springs > Hot (42-90C) > Sediment... | reverse complement strand
ATAACCTGGTGTCCGGCGGTGATGATGTTGTTCTCGCGCGAGCCTCGCCACTCCACGTCGCCCACGATCGGCCTCGTCCAGTGCAAACCGTCCTCCGACTCGGCCACGCAGGTCTTCGTCTTCTCGCCGTCCGCTATGCAGTAGTAATACATACGCAGCCTGTCGCCGTCGCGCAAGACCGTTCCCCCGCAAAGCGGCCCCCAGCCTTCCCATTCTTCCTCCTTGAAGAAGACCGGGTTGCGTTCGTATTTCTCGGCGGCGTGGAAGGCGCGTTCCAGGCCTTGGGATTCCTCCACGACCATAGCGTCCAGAAACAGTCTTCGGAACGGCGGGCCTCCGACAAGGACCGGATCCAGATCGACCAACCTCGGCACGTTTGGATCCGCGCCTGCGGGCCTCGCCTGCACCAACGCATTGACGAGAACTGAAAGCATAATGTCGGTTGCCTCCTTGGTGATCTCGGTCGTTCTGAGCACGGCCGAAGAATCGCCGCCGGCTCATCTGCCGCGCCCCGAAACGACCGTGCTGTCAGCGCCCTTCCAGCATCCGGATGTAGTCGCGAGCGACGATCAGGTCCTGCAGGGCTTCCTCGGCCTCGCACGGCGGTTTGCACTCGCCTTTGATCGCGCCGACGAAGTTCAGTGCCTGTTGGCGCATCGCGTGCACCCAGGGCAGAGTAGGCACGATCGTTTCGGGCGTCTTGCCGTCTCCCGGGTCTCGCATTATCTCGACCCGGCCGGGCCGGTTGATCGCCAGCGGCGCCGGCAGGTCGATCTTGACATAGCCTTTCTGGAAGCAGACCAGGGCCTGCTCCTGCCAGTCGATTGTAGTCTGATACGGGGTCATCTCGATTATCCCCGCGACGCCGCTCTCGCTGCGCACTCCCAGAACCACGCCGGACGGATCCGCAAACGTCACACCATACGGCTCGCCCATCAGATACCGCATAAGGTTGACCTGGTGGATGTAGTAGTTGACGAATGCCGTATAGCGGTCGAACGTCTGCTTGTCCATGTCCGGATCAGGGGGATCCCACTCTAGTGGAGGCATCGGATCGTCGCTGGTGATGAGATCGGTAAAGCCCGAGGCGACCCAGTCGCCGGCCGGCATTATTATGCGAACGTAGCGCATTGGGCCCAGTTCGCCCGACGCCTTCAGGCGGTCGATCTCGGCCTTTGCGTACATCACGGCCGGATCACTGCGCTTGTGGTAGCCGACCATATGCCAGGTCCCGCTTGCCTTGAGGGCGGCCAGGATCTTCTCGCCGTTTTCGACCGTGGCGGCCAGAGGTTTCTCGGTGAAAACGGGCACCCCCGCCTCGTATAGCTCCGGAATGAGCGTGGCATGGCGGTTGAACGGCTGGCTTGCGACGATCCCGTCGAGCTTTTCGGCGGCCAACATCGCCCGGTGATCCGGGTACACTCGGGGCACGCCGTACCGCGCGGCAACCTTCTTACCTAGGTTCTCGCGCACCTCGGCAATCGCCACGACCTCACAGCCCGGCACGGTTACGTAGTTCTTGAGATGGGCGCACTGTCCCATCCCTCCGACTCCAACAAAACCGATCTTTACGTTGTCCAACAAAGCTCCTCCGGAAAAGAAGTAATCGGGAAAACGCGGAACAAGCGAGAGCGCTAGAGTGAAGTCAGTCGCCCTCGCGGATCCACCGCGCGATCTCCGCCGCGGCGGCTGGGCGGTCCATGGTCTTGAGCGCGCCGGAGCGCCCGGCGGCCTTGTAGACCGACTCGGCCCAGGACGTGTCGAACTTGCCCTGCGTGTTATGAATGAATAGATCACCCGGCGCGGCGAGCGCGGCGGCCGTGCGGAAGTCTCCTGCGCGGCGGAGGCAGGGGACATAGAAGTCATCGAGCAGCGCCTCGTCGGTCGATGTGTCGATCCCTGCGGCGTCGACGACCAGCCTTTCCACCTTCGACGAGAACGGCCGGGCGAGCAGGCACCAGAGACCCGCCTTGCCTTGGCCTACCAGGGCGATTTGTAATCGGCGGGACTGCAACCAATCAAGCGCCAGCAGGATGTCGTAGACGCGTTCGGCGACATCCGTTCGGTTGTAGGTGTCGAAGAAGTCCTTGTCGTAGTCGCGTACAGGAGCATCTTTGGGCGCGACGTGCTCGCCGGTGTTGAAGGCGTCGATCGCCAGCACGCGATACCCGCGTTCAACCAGAAGCTCGAGGCAGGCCTTGTCGGCAGGAGTGTTCAGGATTGCCGCCTTGCCGTGTTCGTGGACCATCAGCACCACGCCTTTCGGGTCAGTGCTGGATCCGCCGCTCCGCCTGGCCTCGAACAGCAGGGCCGGAATCTCGGCCCCGCGCACCCCGTCTCGAATGACGAGCTTGGTGACCGCGGCTTCGTCGAGGTTACTTGTGCCTCGCTCCTCGGCCTGCGCGTTGACCGTGGACGGTATCGACAGCGCCCGCCTCAGCGCCGGTTCGTAAAGCTTCCGAAAACGCTCAAGACCGGCGGCGTCCTTGGGACGGTTCGCCTCAAGTTGTAATTCGGAGTCCTTGATAAGCCGGTTGACGATTTCGTCCGGCCCGAGCGCTCCTTCGGGCAGTTTGCCGTCCGGGAAGCACAGCAGGTCTTTGTTGTCGTCGACCTCGACCGGCTGTTCCTTGACAGGCTGCGGCAGCGGCTTTTCGGGCAGCCACCTTCCGAAAAACGAATACACCGCCTCGCGGCTGTCCTTGTTGTAGTTGTGAGGCGCCTCGAACCTCACGCAGCCGACTCGATCCTCCGCCCCGAAGAGCTTATAGATCGATCGAATCGCCGGGAACTCGACCTCGGGCGTGTCCTTGGTCCAGTCGCCGGTCGCGGCAACCAAAAAGAGCGGGCGCGGCGCTGCGGTGGCCGTGATTTCGACGTTGTTCGTGTCGATGCGCAGATTCGGCGGGTTTTCGCAGCGGCAGCCGCCCTGCATCGTGTGCGAGACCATGACAACCGGCGCCGCCACCGCCACGCGCGGGTCCGCCGCCGTCAGCAGAAACGTCTGGGTTCCTCCGCCGGAGGCCCCAGTGATCGCTATTCGATCAGGGTCCACATCGGGCAGGGATTGCAGGAAGTCGACGGCGCGGATCGAGTTCCACGTCTGCAGTCCTCCTAGGCTGATTCCCCAAAGCCGGCATCGTCGATTTCCTAGGGCGTCGTGCTTTTCCGGCAGGCCGGTCGGCTTGTAAGGGATTCTCACCTGCCTGCTGTCGTTGTAGCCTACCATGTCGTAAGAAAACACCACATAGCCCTGCTTTGCCAGGTTGGCCGCTCTGCCCGGAATCGAGCTGTTGTCGTTATTGACGAGGCGGCCTTCGGGCCAATGGCCGTGCGTGTTGAGCACGCCGGGATGCCGGCCGGGAGATTTGGGGCGGTAGAGGTTACCCGTGCAGTAGAAACCGGGGTAGCTCTCGAAGTAGCACTTTTCGACAGTGTAATCTCCGTGATCGATTTTGCCGAAGATGCGGGCGTTCAGGGGGCGCTTCTCAGGGGTCGGCAGGAGTCCGGCCGCTCCGAGCACCTGCTCACGAAGTTCCACCGCCCGCTTGGACCACTCCTCCCGAGACTTGTACCTTTCGGCCAGGTAGGACACGTCGTAGTCTAGGTTCAGATGCCGCACCAGACCGAAACGATTGTCCGATATCTCGCCCACATCAAGCTTCATTTCGCCGTAGCCCCACGCCAGAGCGTATCTGCTCAGCACCAGACATATTGTCAACGCAGTCCTCATCGGCGCGGTCCTTTCGACAAGATCAGGATTACCCTTAGCCGCGATCGACCTGCAGTCCTGCCTTGATGGAGGCGACGCCGGCGAATGATGGGCCGTTATCGGGTATCGTTCCGCTTGACGTTGGGGGCGGGAGTCGGCCATAATGGCTGTCAATGATCGGGCAGGGGAGTGTCCGCGTGCGACTCACCGCATCCGTTTGTCTTGGAGGAGTTATTATTGCCATGTCTACAGCGCAAGGCTCGGGCGGCCGACCCAATGCCGAGTATCTGACCGATCTGCAGGCGCGATTCGTACACGCAACACAGGGATGGGGGCTGCTAGGAATCGACGTCGCGGCCCACGCAAAGGACCAACAGCCGGCGAAGCTCAGGATCAAGGACAAGGAGTATTCCAAAGGTCTGGGCCACCACGCCCCGGGCGAGATCATCGTGGACCTCGACGGCGCGTACGATACGTTCGAGGCCGAAGTCGGAGTCCAGTGGCAGGGCGGCAATGTCGGCAGCGTAGTGTTTCAGGTTTTTGTGGACGACGAGAAGCGGTTCGACTCGGGCGTAATGAGGGAAGGCGACCCGGCCAAGCCTGTGCGTGTCTCCGTCGTGGGCGCGCTGGATCTGAGGCTGGTGGTGACCGATGCGGGCGACGGGATCACCTGCGACTGTGCCGACTGGGCCGACGCGCGGCTGACTAGATCCGCCCTGCCCCCATCGCGACCGCCGGCGCCGACTGTCGATGTCGCGCAGTTCGGTCGAGTAGTTACGTCCGATCCGGCGCGATCCGACGGAGCCCGCTCGAGCAGGATTCAGGAATTCCGCGCGGAGGACGTGTTCTTGGAAACCGACCTCGCGCCGGATTCCGCCGGGATATACGCGGTGCCGTCGTACGACGGGGTGGGCTGCATCGGGATTCAATGGATCGAGCAGCGCAGGCTCAAGGAGATCGGCATCGAGTTCGCCGACCGGACTCCGACCGACGGCGTGCAGGCCCAGTGCTGGGTCGGACAGTCGCTCTGGCAGGGTGAGTGGAAGCCGCTCGCAGGCCGGATCGAGACCGAGGGCAGTCGTTGGACAATCCACATCGATCGAGCGGCTAACCCCGACATTCGAACCGGTGCGCGCAAGATCAGATGGATACTTCCCAAGGCCGCTGACCGACCGCTCATCAAGCGGCTGTGGGCGTTTACCGATTCGCGCTGGGACGATGTCGACTTGACGGTCGAGCTCGAGAAACCGATACCCGGCCGGCTCGGCGAGATCGAGGTCTACAACGGCGCCGTTGTCAGTCGGGACGGCACGGCCGCGTGCCGAAGCTGGGATCTTGCCGAACCGCTGCGAATGAGAGTTCGATACAGCAGGCCAAGGCCGTGGAAGTCCGACCGGACTGTGGTGCGCTTCCGGCTGCCTTCGGGCTCGTTCGGCGTCGCCGTGGACGATCTGATCGCCAACCGCTGCGTCTACGTTAAGGACGCCGGTGTGTTTGTAGCTCTTGAATCGGCGAAGATAAAGCTCGCCGACTACCTTCGCGGCATCCGGGGCCGAAAGACGATCCTTCAACGGGTGCGCGAGATGCCCGATCAGACCCTAGCCCAGTCTCTGGCCAAGACGCGCAATCCCATCCAAAGCACCGGCCCGACCATACTTTCGCTGGCCTGTGACAATCGAAAGATAGTCGTCACGCGCGAGGGCGCGATCCAGTTTCCGACCGATCCCGAACGCTCGGAGGAAGGCTTCGCGTATCGGCCGGCAAACCTGGGACAGATCGTTCCGCGCTTCGGTTCGGGCCGGAACGAGGGACTGAGTCGGCACCTGGAAGGAGGCTGGCTGCCCGTTCCGGTAATCAAGGTGTGTGGCGGCGGGATCGACTACACCCAGCGCACCTGCGTGGTGCCGTCGCTCAAAGAGCAGCCGCTGTGCGTGGCCGAGTACGAGATCGAAAACCGCGGCACAAGGCCTGCCGACGCCTCGCTCCGACTTGACTTTCAACCCGGTTCTCAGCAGGAGCCGAAGACGCCGAAGCTCACTGAGAAGCCCTATGGCGTCAGGATCGAGGAAGACGGCAGGCTGCTCGCATGGTTCCTACGCCCTGACGCGGGGCCGCTGAGATGCGCAGTCGAGAACGGTGCGCTCGTTCTGAGCGGCATGGTGCCCCCGAACTCGAGGACGGTATGGCGCCTTCTTGTTCCCGGCTGGGAGGTCGCGCCCGACGACCGCGACCGGCCGCCGGACGCGGCGGATCCCGCAGCGCGTGTGGGATCCTACTGGGAGCAGGTTCTTGCCCCGGCCATGCAGGTTCAGCTGCCGGATGAGTTCCTTACGAACCTCATTCGCGCCTCGCAGGTCTACTGCTTGCTCGCTGCTAGAAATGAAAACGGTGGAGCGAGGATTGCACCCTGGATAGCCTCGGTGGTCTACGGCCCGCTGGAGAGCGAGGCCAACTCCATCATCCTAGGGATGTCCCTTATGGGCCACGAGGAGTTTGCACGCCGGTCGCTGGAATACTACATCCACCGCTACAGCCCACAGGGGTTTCTTACCACAGGCTATACGCTGATGGGCACCGGGTGGCATCTGTGGAGTTTGGGGGAGTTCTACAAGCTGTACCGCGATGAAGCCTGGATGAAGCGAGTCGCGCCGGAGGTCGCCCGGGTCTGCGAGTGGATCGCCGCGCAGCGAGAGAAGACGAAGAAGCTGGACGCGCGCGGAGACAAGGTTCCGGAGTACGGCCTGGTTCCGCCGGGAGTCCTGGCCGACTGGGGCGCGTTCGCCTACCACTACTGCTTGGAAGGCTACTACTACGCCGGTCTGAAACGCGCGGCGGAGGCCCTAGCCGACATCGGCACGCCCGGCGCCGACTCCCTTCTCCGAAACGCGGAGGAGTTCCGGCGCGAGATACTTCGCGCCTATGAGTGGACGCAGGGCCGGATGCCCGTCGTCGAGCTGCGCGACGGCACCTGGATCCCCGGCTATCCCGCTCAGGTTTACACGCTCGGTCCCACTGAACACTATTTCCCCGGCGAGGACGCCAACCGATCTTGGGCATACGACGTGGAGCTCGGCGCACACCAGCTTGTCCCGCAAGGGGTTCTCGACCCCGCAAGCCGCGAGGTGGAGCGGATGATGGATCATATGGAGGACGTACAGTTCCTCAGGGATGGCTGGGGAGACTACCCGGCCGCGAGATCCGAGGCGGACTGGTTCAACCTGGGCGGGTTTGCCAAGATGCAGCCCTACTACTGCCGAAACGCCGAAATCTACGCGCTGCGGGACGACGTGAAGCCCTTTATCCGGTCCTACTTCAACACGCTCGCTTCTCTTGTGAACACGGAGACTATGTGGTTCTGGGAGCATTTCCACGCCGGCGGCGCCTGGAACAAGACCCACGAGACGGGCTACTTCCTCCAGCAGACACGGCTCATGCTTGTTATGGAGCGCGGAGACGAGCTGTGGCTGGCGCCCTTCGTGACTTCCAATTGGATGAAAGAGGGCATGCGTGTCGCCGTCCGGAACGCTCCGACCAGGTTCGGCCCCGTCGCGTACCGCATCACTTCGCACGTCAATCACGGCCGCATCGAGGCCGAGATCTTCCCGCCGACGCGCACCGCGCCTCGCGAAATTGTAATCCGACTTCGCCACCCGGAAGGCAGACCCATCAAGTCCGTTACGGTTAACGGCGAAAGCCACGCCGATTTCGATGCCGACAAGGAGGTCGTGCGCGTGAAGCCGGGGCCGGGCAAGATCGATATAGTGGCGCGGTTCTGACGAAGAAGCGCCCGCGCCACGGTGCGGTCGTTTGCTCAGAATGACGGTGGTTCGCTGGAAAGACGCCGGTTCGCTGCAGGTGAGATGTCCGGAAGACCGAGCGCTAGCGTGCTCCCCGCTTAAGCAGAACGGCCGGCACTGTCGAAGCGATTATCCAGAGGTCCAGTAGAAGGCTGCGCTGGTCGATGTACATCATGTCCATCTCGACCCTCTTGTCGTAGGGCAGGTCGCTGCGTCCGCAAATCTGCCATAGACCCGTAATCCCCGGCTTCACCGTCTTGAACCTCTCGAACGAGGGCCCGTACTTCTCGATCTCGTCCGGCGCGATCGGTCTCGGCCCGACGAAAGTCATGTGCCCAAGGAAGATGTTCAGAAGCTGAGGCAGCTCGTCGAGGCTGGTGACGCGAAGAAACTTGCCTACCCTGGTGATCCTGGGGTCGCATTCGAGCTTGCAGTTGACGTAATAGAGCTCGCGCAGCTTCTCGTCGCGCTCGAGTATCCCCTCCGCGTCCTCCACCATCGACCGGAACTTATACATGTCGAACTCCACGCCGCCTAGGCCGACCACCCTGCGCCTGAAGAAAACCGGTCCGGGGCTGTCCAGCCTAATAGCAAGCGCAATGACTCCGACCAGCGGCGCGAAAGCAAGCAGGGCGGCTGAGGAGAGGGTGAGGTCGACAAGCCGTTTTGCGACGAAGTATGCTTTGCCGACACCGTGTTTGATGTCCGCAAGTCTGCGCCTGCGGCGCTCGGCGGCGACGATCGCCGCTATCCCCATCGGCGCAAGCACAAACGCCGCCGCCTCCGGGACCGCGTGTGGGTGATCAGGAGACGCCGACACGGGCCCGGCAGCCGTCAATAGCGCCGACGCCAAGGCGACGACAAAGACTGTTCTCCCGGTCACTCTCCACTTCCCCACAGAACACAAAGTCCACGCGACGGCTCTGTAAGTGCATTTCCGAGAGCCGACACGGCGCCCTTGATGCTTTTCCGTCCGTGGACTGCGGTTCAGTTTATACACAAGATTATACCATCCCCGTCCGCTTTGGTCAAGTAGAACGAGTTCTCCGGTAGGCCGTTGCGATAGGAACGGAATCCAGCGTTTTCGCCTGTCTGCGGCTCCTCAACTGAGCACGCAGACGGGCGAGAACGCGGCGGATTGTGCTCTATCGCAACAAGCTCAGTTCAGTTATCGGGCAGCGTCATTCCGGGCGCGGCGAAGAATCTCGCCCTTACGCGAAGATCCTTCTCAGGGAATGACGCACCCGCGCGACTGCGCTCGGTACACGCCTATTGTTCCACACATGAGCGGCTGTCTTGAAATTACAGTCGGGCGGATGTGCCGGAAAGCTCGCGCGGCACCGCCGCTGCAAGAATCAGATAATCTCTTCCCAGGTGTGCTGAGGGATCCAACCGAGCATCCGTTGTGCCTTCGTCGTGTCGATTAGCGAGCGGCGCCCAACCAGCGGTGCGCGGATGTCGCTCACGTTCGGCAGGAAGCGTTCAAGAAGCTCCCGAGTGGCCAGTCGGGTTCCGTTCTCCGCCGCGGCGACGAAAAACGTCTCGCAGCCCGACTCCCACTGCTTTTCCAGGCCCAGTTGGAAAGCGCGCGCCAGGTCCAACTCGTGAATGTAGTTCCAGAGGCATTCCTTCCAGGCTTCGGGCTTGTTGACCATCTCCCGATATGTATCCGCCTGCGCCTTCTGCCAGACCCAAGGTGGGCGGATGATCGTGACGTTCATGCCCGTTCTGAGCGCATAGCTCCGGCAGAGCTGCTCGCCGACTAGCTTTGAGAGACCGTAGGCGTCCTCGGGTTCGGTCGGATGGTCCTCGTCAAGCGGCAGGTAGTGCGGCGTCCGACCGGGTTTCCCGAACACAAGCCCGATCGTGGAATCGCTCGACGCGAAACCGAACCGCTTGATCCCGTTCACGGCGCATGCTTCGAGGACGTTGTAAGTGCCCATCGTGTTCACTTGGAACGTCTTTTCCGGCGCGTTCGGCAGAGGGTAGGGGATCGCCGCCAGATGCACAACCGCATCAAATCCCCTGAGTGCTTCTTTCATCGCGTCCAGGTCCAGGATGTCCGCCCTTACGTAGGAATCGATCTCCTCCGGCTTGTCCTTGATGTCAAGCGCGGTCACGTCGTGCTGAGCCGACATATAACGGACCAGTGTCCGTCCGATATTGCCTGCACCTCCGGTTACGAGAACTTTCACTGCTGATTCCTTTCCCGGCTGCCGGAGCCGCTCGGCTCCGCAACCGATGCGAAACGGCGAAGCGACTCCCGGTCGATCCGCTTGTCTATGGTGTGCGGTGAGGTGACCGACATTCCCGCAACCAGCGCCCCCAGCTTATGTGCTTCGGAAAGCGGCTTGCCTTCCGCCAGCCCGACCAGAACTCCCGCCAGGTGGGCGTCGCCCGCGCCGGCGGTGCTGACCGCGTCCACCCTGTAGGCCGGCACGTGATACAGGTTGGATCCGTCCCACGACCAGCTTCCCGACGCGCCCGCGGTGACGGTTACCATAAGCTTCGAGTTGATCTCGGAGAGCCTGCGGATCACGCGGTTTACGAGCGTCTCTGCGTCCGCCTCGAGCCGTCCGCCGAGAACCGCGCGGGCTTCGTCGCGGTTGATCGCCAGCAGGTCGATCTCCTGCAGCAAGCCCGATTCGAGCGCGCGGGGCATCTCTTCGGAAGTGAACGACGCGGCCCGCAAGAACCCGTATCGCGTGCCCAGTCGAATCAGTGCCTCTCGCGCCGAGATCGGGACTTCGGGAGCGGCCAGAGCTATCCCTGCTCCCTCGAATTTCTCGAACTCGGGCTCGGCGCGCGTCACGAACTCGTGATCGACTTTGGAGCAGGCGGAATCATCGGTCGTGAGGTTGCCGCCGGAACCGTCCGGGTAGATGAAGCAGAAAGAAAACAGCGTCGAGTCGCCGAAGGACGTCTCGACGTATCGCAAGTCGAGCCCGATCTCGCTCATCTCCTGAAGCAGGCGGCGCCCCACATCGTCGTCTCCAACCTTTCCGATCGGGATCACCGCGAACTCCGGTCCGGACAGCACCTTCACGTAGTGGCAGATGATGTGCAGTTTGCAGTAGTCTCGCCTGTCCAGAAATCGTCCGCCGCGGCTTTCCTCGCGGCCGATGGTGGTGTTGCCGTTCACGGCGAAAAAAGTTCCAGCGCCGATTCCGCCCACGCCGATCATCGCCCGATAGCACATTTAGGAAACTCCCAGATCCCACTCCGGGTGTTCGCTTATCGGATGGCGCGCGGTGTCGATGGTCGCTGTGATCAGCGCGTCCGGATGCTCCTGCAGCAGCGTAATCGGATACTCGGGTGTCGGACGACCGAACAGTGCAACCCTGAGTGCCGTCGCCTTCCACGCGCCCGTGTCGCTCCAGAGCCTGACTTTGCGGGCCGACAAACACTCGCTCACGCCCAGCGTCACCGACATCGGCGGGACGAACTGATAAGCCGCGCCGAACGTTCGCTGCGCGAGCGCCAGCACCGTGTCGAGGTTGTTGTATTGGATGCGCACCGTCGACCCGCGCAGCTCGTCGATGGTGATGCGGCTGAAAGGCTCGCGGCGAGCCTGGTTATACGCGATGTGGCCGTCCTGTCCCCATCCGCCGTAAGTGATGTCCACGGGCGCGGACCAGATGCGTTCGCGCACGCAGTTGATGTTGTCGGGAGTAAGCCACACGCGGTTCTCCTCCGGTACAGCCAGATCCGGATCGACGGGCGCGTAAAAATGTTCCTCCATAAACCCCCTAAATGAATAGGGATGCCTGCGCGGCAGCTCGCGGCCCTGCCAGTCGAGGCACTCGTCCATATGAAAGACCTCAAGCCCCCTGAGGCTCACGCGTTCGGAGTTCACCAGATCCGTGAACGGCTTATACCAACAGGCCGGACCACACGGTATGATCGCGCGGAGACTGTCTCGGAGCTTGATCTCGTCGACTAGCTCACGCGCCATCAGCCGCCCCATCTCTTCCGAATCCCTCACCAGCCTGAACGGCACCTTCAGGCCCGGATGTCCCTCCAGCTTATCATAGGGCACCTTGCACCATTCGTAGAGTTCCTTGGCCGTCACCATACGCCCAACCCGGCTCCTTTCTTCCGCTCTGACCACGCTCGCGCGCCAAGAGCTTGGGCACGCGCCAAAACGTACCGGTTCAGTGTTTCGGCGGCAGCGGGCCCAAAGTCATCCCGAACTTGTTTCGGGATCCACCGCGTTCGTCAATACCGACTCCCTCCGCGACCCGCTGCCCAACACTTGGTTCGACCATGCCGCCCGCGCATCCTTCACGCACAGGCCTATTTACGGCGGAGCTGAGGTGTGTGGTAACGTTGTCCTGGGCGGCGCGAAAACTCTCGCCGCGGCAACCGGATTCCTCGCCGCACCCAGAACGGCAGTAGTCTTCTTGTGGTGTAGGTGCCGTGCCGCGAGAAAGACGAGGCGGGCGGTCTGCCGGCTCTGGACGCCCCCGGTTCCCGCAGCACGCGCGGCGCGACGGTCGGCGCAGCCGAGGCTCAGGGCTGGGGCGCCGGCTCGGGCTCTTTTCGTGCGCACACGCGGTTGAGAACGTCTCTTATGTCCACGTTCACCGGGCACAGTTCCACGCAGCGTCCGCAGCCGGTGCAGCCCACGACCCCGAACTGCTCGTGTTGGTACTTGAACTTGTGCAGCAGCCGCTGGCGAGACCTAGGCAGCCGCTCGGCTCTCGGGTTGTGCCCGGCGCCCATCAATGTGAAGTCTTCGAATTGGCAGGTATCGCGGCATCGGTAGCGCTCGACGCACGTGCCGCAGACCTCGTCCTGGATGTCGAAGCACGAACAGCTTGGGCACATATAGCTGCACACTCCGCATCCGATGCACTTCGCCGCTATCTCCGCCCAAACCGGATTGTCCCATTCCAGCCGCTCGTAGAGCTTCTCGTCCGCGAACGGCAGCACGTTGTGCGTCTTGAATCGTTCCCAAAGCTCGTTCTTCGCCGCCGTGTCCTGTTCCGACGCTTCCGACAGTCCCTCGACTATCGATTCTCCCTTTTCGGACGTGACCTCGAAGCAGAATCGGTCGCCCAGGTCGTACATGATCGCGTCCACGTTGGGTTTCCACGTCTCCACGTCGTCGGTTGACGCGCAGAACCAGCTCCAACGCATCTCGGCGGGCATCACGGCAACCAGCAGGGTGTTCTCCCGGCGCGCGGCGTAGTAAGGGTCCCGGAACGGCTCGTCCAGGAACACGCGGTCCAATACCTGGATTGCTTGTGCGTCCGGCAGCCACATTCCGAGCATAACGCGCGGCTTGTCCTCGGGGATCACTGATTCCACCTTCGTCTCGCCGCCCTCGCGGTGGACCTTGAGCAGCACTTCGTACCGCGGCAGCAAGTAGTCCTTGGGCGGCATCATCATCTTCGAGCCGTCCAGGACGGGCTGGTCGCCTGGGGCAAGCTCTTTGAACTCCGCGGGTGCGTCCTTGCGCTCGACGGGCGCAACCACGGTGAACCTGTTCATAAGAGTCTGCAGGAACTCGGGCACTCTATCTTTCGGCAGCACTTTGTCAGTCATACAAGAGCCTCTGAATCTGGAAAGGAGCGAAAACGCGAAACCGGATTCCCGTTTGGGGCTTCCGCCCATTTCGCGCTGTCGCGATTGAAAAAGCCTCACTCCTTACGCTGCGCCGGGTCCACGTCGTCGTCGCGGAAGGTCCCGAGCAGCGGAGCTTCTTCGTCCGGGTCGCCGGCCTCGTAGTCGTATTTCTCCTTAACTATCTTTGCGATCTCGCGAGCAAGCTCGGCGACGGGTATCCCCACCGGGCAAGCCCTCTCGCACTCCCCGCACTGGATGCATCTTCCGGCGAGGTGCATCGCGCGGGTAGCGTGGAACATCCAGTTCTCTTCAGGTGTGGCCTTTCTAGAAGTCCATTTCGGCTCGATCCGATCCGCGAAGCACGCTTCGCAGTAACAATTCGGACACACCTGCCGGCAGGCATAACAGCGGATGCACTTCGAGAACTGTTCCGACCAGTACTTCCGACGTTCTTCCGGCAGCTCGGGCAGCTCGCAGGTCTTGAGCAGCGTCGGCTGGGCGGCCTCGCCGAGTTTGACGTCGTACAATGCAGGCTCACGCTTGGTACACACCAGGCACATACCGCGCAGGCAGTCGGAGCCGTCCAGCACGCGCTCGCCGGAGGTGGTCGTGACTCTCAGTCCGTCCGGCACCCACTCGACGGCAGTCACGTCCTGCAGACGAATGTCCTGCTCCTCCAGGTTGCTCGCATCCACCACTCCTGCGCAGCCCAGGCCGATGATGAACAGGTTCTCGCGTTTGACCTGCTTTTCCTGAATCAGCGCGACAATGGAGCGTATGTCGCACGGCTTGGTGACTATGCCCACCTTGCGATCCTTGGCCATTTTCGGCAGGTACACCGCCAGGTTGTTGACGCACGCGGGGTTCCAGACTAGCTTCTCGACGTCTTCCGGCTTGTCGATGAAGACCGGCGTCGTCCTGAAAGGCACGCTCCCGGCTCCCCAGCCGATGACTATCTCGGCCGCCCCGCTTTCCAGAGCCTTCTTCGCTTCTTCGCGTATTCTGGTTTCGATCTCCGACATGTGTGATACCTTTCGGTTGTTGGTCCTCAATCGGCCTTTGCCGCTGCAGGATTCTGAGAACCTACTCCTCGCAGCTAGACGACAACGCCCTCAAACGGCCCCAACTTCCTGATCTTTTCAGTGAACTCCTCCACCAGTTCGGCGAACCTGTTGCCCTCCGAGGCCGACACCCATTCAAAATGGAACCGTTCCTCGGGGATTCCGAGCGACTTCAGGAGTTCCTGGACCAATGCGATCCGGCGCCGAGCGTAGTAGTTGCCCTTGGCGTAGTGGCAGTCTCCCGGGTGGCAGCCGAGGACCATTACCCCGTCGAAACCTTTCTGAAACCCCTTGAGCACGAACATCGGGTCCACCCGCCCCGAGCAAGGCACTCGGACGATCCGAATGGTTTCGGGATAATGCAGCCTGGAGCTGCCCGCTAGGTCAGCGCCCGCGTAGCTGCACCAGTTGCACAGTATCCCGAGTATCACCGGCTGCCAGGCGCGCGGCTGCTCCGACGCGGCCTCAGCCTTTTCTTCGACCTTCTCTCCGGCTACGGCAGTTTCTTCGCTCATAGTCTCTCTCTAACCACGTTCCTCCGGACCCGAAACCCGTCGTTCCGGCCGTCGGCACGTCATTTGCGTCTCAAGCACGTCGTCTCGGCCCCTGGTCATTCCGAGCGCACCCAAGAATCTCGACCCAGAAGAGATCCTTCGATTTGCTCAGGATGGCCCTTGCCGATTCAGGATGACGGTCTCCCACTACTTCTTCACCACAAACCCCGGCCTCAACTCGCTGACCGTGCACGATGCCGCTTCCACGACCACTTTCTTTCCGTTCGGCCCTTCGGTCTCGGCCACGGTCGTCGCGATTTCAAGCTCCTTGACGACGCCGACTCCCTCGGCGATCCAGTACACCCCGCGGCTTCTTCCACCGGTCAGGGTAAAGGTCTTGTCCCACATTTGCATCGTGCCGGCGATCTTGTCGCCGGAATACACGACCTTCAGGCAGTCTTTGAATGTGCCGGCGGGAACGGTGACGGTCTCCCGCCCGGCCCCGCGTGCGGTCATCGGGCTGGAGATATCCCTCTCGCGCATCACGCCGACCTCCCACGATCCTCCCCGGGCGGCTTCCTCCGTGTAGTACAACAGCGGAGGGTCGTAGGTCTGCCTGTCCGGAGTCTTCTCGTTGGACGAGTCCGAGTAGGTCGAGAGTATGCGCAGGATCCCGCCTTGGCTGGTTATCTTAAGTTCGTTGGTATCGGTGTCGGGCTCGCCGCCTTTCGTGGACCACGTACGCGTGGTCTCCTTATAGTCGTACACTATAGGTGCCGACTTTTCGTCCGCCGCCACGACCTCGTAGACCGACGATCCTGAAGCGGTGTCGCGAAAAGCCGAAACGGTCCTGCCGTCCATGATGACGCTGCCGCGCACGAGCTTGAATGTATCGTACTCCCACTTGTTGCCGACCGCGCACGGTATCGGGCTCAACTGCGCCCCGCACGGGACCACGCAAAATAGAAGCGAAAGAACCGATAGGATCGCTCTACTTACCGCCGTTCTCATTTGTGATCTCACGATAATCGGGCAGCGTTTGTTCTGATCTGTTCAATCTATAATCCAACAGCCTCAGCGCGGCGTACATGCCTACGGCCACGATGAGCGCCAGCAGCGCTCCCCATCCCAGCCTTTCCCAGCTTCCGACCGGCGCGGTCTTCCACTGCCTGTAAATGAACTTCAGTGCCGCTGCCGCGGACCCGAGCGCCCACCAGTAGCCGTGAATGTCACCCAGCCAGCTATAGTCGTTCGCACCGTGCCGGCTTTCACCTCGCGCGCTTGCCTGCTTCCGTTCCATCGACTCTCGCGCCGCGCGCACCACTCTGAGCGCGATCAACACAGCCGCCGCGAGGAACAGCACAACGGCCAGTATCCACATGTTACTTCACGTCCCGCGGATGCACGGCCTCAATCTCGCCGTATGCCGCAAAGTCCCCCACGTTGAACGTCAGCAAGTTCTGTACGCCGTGCGCTTTCATCACGGCCACGATGCGAGCATCGTGAACTTGCTTGCCCGTGCGCTGGTGCGCTCGGACCAGATCGAGCCAGATCGGAAACACCTTCTCAGTGTCTTCCAACAGGGTAAACCGGCTGAGAATTGACTCAACCTCGGCTGCGACGGCTGGAACCTGAAGACCAAGTCCGTTAAGTTCCGGGGCTCTGGTTGCCACCGTCCAAAACTCGATTATCACTTGGCTCGTGACACATAGAACGTTTCCGCGAAGCACAAGCTGTTGCATCGCTTCGCCGGCCTGGGCGAATTGGCCTGACGACCGATCCATTGCGCGCAGCAGCACATTGGTGTCCAGCAGCCACAGCGCCATCAGTCGTAAATGTTCTCCCTGCTGAGAGCCTCGTCCCGCAGATGAGGCACGGGGGGTCTAGGCGCATCTATCCACTCTCTGATCGCCATTACCCGTTCTTCCTGAGTGCCTTCGCTCCACAACCGACGTGCTCCGGCTTGCAAGTGCTCCAAGTCGGCGGCAGCGTTCTCACGGACCGGGCGAGCCACTATGACGTTTCCCTGCACGCCTACCTCGAACTGCTCGTGGGGTGTCACCGCACTCACCAGCTCGCGCGGAACGACAAGCTCTCCGTTTTCGTTCGGTCTGACCACTGCCGACATATGCCACCTCCCATCCGCCTCATTCGGCGCTCCGAACGCGGCAGACTAAGTCCACCCACTATTCGGCTCGAGCCTGCCGCCGTTCCCGGCCGGGCTTATAGGCTATCGGCGAATCTATGCGGCCGTTAGGTGCCGTCTATTTTATCTCTCGAATCCATTGCCGCGACACTCCCAAGATATGCGCGCACCTCGCTACTTTCTTGCCTTCGCCATATCCGCCAAGGCGTCTATTTCCGCGAGAATTTGCTTGCCTTCGAAGCCCTTGAGTCGAGCGGACCCGCTCCTACACGCCGCCGCGCACGTCCCGCACCCCTTGCAGATTCCCTCGTTCACGCGTGCGACGGTCTTCATAACCGGGTTGTCGCGGGTCGAGCGTTCACGGTCCGGGACTTCGACTAGCTCGATCGCCGTGAACGGGCAGACCTCGGTGCACAGCCCGCATCCCACGCAGGTGTCCTCGTTGATGTACGCAGTCATCGCCTCGGAGAGTATCGCCTCTTTGCTGAACAGGCCGATGACCTTCGAGGCCGCGCCGCTCGCCTGCGCGACCGTGTCCGGGATGTCCTTCGGATACTGGCATGCTCCTGCCAGGTAGATGCCGTCGGTAAGCACCTCGACCGGCTTAAGCTTGGGATGCGCCTCGGAGAACCAATTATATTGATCGGTCGATATCCCGAGCTTGCGGGCTAGCTCTTTGGCGTCGTCGTGCGGCTTCATCGCAGTAGCCAGGACCACCAGATCCGTGCGCACCTCGACGGGTCTACCCAACAGCGTATCCACGCCCTTCACCACGAGCTGGTCGCCGTCCGGATAGATGCGCGACACTCGCCCGCGGATGTAGTTTGCGCCGTATTCCTCGATCGTCCGCCGCACGAACTCCTCGTAGCCCTTGCCGTTCGCTCGGATGTCCATATAGAAAACGTAGGTCTCGACGTCGTGCAGCTTGTCCTTGGCCAAGAGCGCCTGCTTGGCGTTATACATGCAGCAGACCTTTGAGCAGTAGGGATACCCGTGCTCCTCGTCGCGGCTCCCGACACACGATACGAACACGATCGAGCGCGGCGTCTTGCCGTCCGACGGCCGCAGTATCTTTCCGTCGGTCGGCCCGGAGGCGTTCATGATCCGCTCGAACTGCACCGCCGAGATTACGTCCGGGTACTTGCCGTAGCCGAGCGCCGCCATCGCGTGCTCGTCGCGCCAAACGTCGAACCCGGTCGCGACCACAATCGCGCCGAATCGTTCCGTCACCACTTGGTCCTGCTGCTCGTAGTCGATCGCATCCGCCGGGCAGACCTTCTTGCATACTCCGCATTTGCCGGTGGTGAAGAACCGGCAGTGCTCGCGGTCGATCACCGGCTTGTTCGGGACCGCCTGTGGAAACGGCCGGTAGATGGCGCGGCGCGTACCGGTGCCTTCGTCGAACTCGCTCGGGATGCCTCTGACGGGACATTTCTCCAAACACAGCCCGCAGCCGGTGCACTTCGACTCGTCCACGCTCTTGGCGCGCCTGCGCACCGTAACCTCGAAGTTGCCGACGAACCCTTTGACTTCCTCGACCTCCGAGTAGCTCCAGATATCGATCAGCGGATGGCTCGCGCAGTCGACCATCTTAGGCGTCAGGATACACGCCGCGCAGTCCAGGGTAGGGAATGTCTTGTCGTACTGGGCCATGTGTCCGCCGATAGAAGGCGTGCGCTCCACCAGCACAACCGGATACCCCGCGTCGGCGATATCGAGAGCGGCCTGGATCCCGGCCACCCCTCCGCCGATCACGAGCGCCTTCTTGGTCAGGCCCATGCTGGAGCGCGAGAGCGGCTCGTTCTTGGCGACCTTGGCGACCGCCATCCGCACAAGGTCGATTGCTTTCTCGGTTGTCTCGGGCGTCCTTTCGTGGACCCAGGAGCAGTGCTCCCGCAGGTTCGCCATCTCGACCATGTATGGGTTCAGTCCGCCCGCCGCGACGCAGCGCTGGAACGTCGGCTCGTGCAGCCGCGGCGAGCAGCTAGCCACTACGACGCGGTCCAGTTTGTGCTCCCTGATCGCGTCCAAGATCATGTTCTGCCCCGGCTCGGAGCACATGTACTTGTAGTCGGTCGCGTAGACGACCCCGGGCATCTCCTTGGCCGCTTGGGCGACCTTCTCGACGTCCACCGTCTTCGCGATATTCGACCCGCACCAGCAAACAAATACGCCGATTCTCATGGTTAGTTCTCAGTCGTTAGTTAACAGTTTTCAGTGTCAACCCTCAGATCGTCCGGGATATGCTATCCCGGACGCGGTTCTGCTCGTCCGGAAATCCGTTTCCGGACGCTTCTTCGCAGTAGCCGCCCGATGCCCCAAGCCGCGGCAAGAGGCCCACCACAACATATCGCTACAAGCCCTAGCGACTGCAGGACCAGACCGGTCCAGGGCTGCCCCACGCAGCACGTACAGCCGAACAGCTTCTGATCGCGCACGATCCCGGCCGCGCCGAGAACGATCACTATCGCGCCGTAGACCAGCGCCGCGGGCAACTCCCACCAATCGAGCGCCAGGGCGCACACCGTAAGCGCGCCCAGGGGTGCGAGGAGCACGAACGTCGCCGCCGCCGGGCTGAGCCGGCTAACCCAGCTCGTCCCCCAGTCGGAGTATCCGGTCGCCCATATTGCCCCCGCTCCTACGCCCAGAATTGCAGAGATCGCCCAACGCTTTGCGCTCATCCCAGCCCCTACTCCGGTGTTTCGGGAACCTTGTTCCCGAAACGACCTATCTCGGTCCCAACCGCTTCCGGTGTTGCTTGTTTCGCTAGCATGCTGCCTAGGCCGAGCTCGAAAAGCCTGCCCGCTCTCCACTCTCGGCGTCAGTTCAAAGCAGCGCCCTGAACTCCTCCGGCGTAAGGCCCACGTCCCTGATGATCCCGGCCAGAGTCTTGGGCTTCAGCGCCTTACCGGCATGCACCGGGATCACGACGCGTCGCTTGTCCGATTGTCTCAGATAGACTTGGTGGCTTCCTACCTGACGATCGAGTCTGAAACCAGCACGCTTTGCTACTTTGCCGGCTTGCTTTCCGGTGACGGCCGGAAGCGCGGGCTTCAAGCGGCTACCTCCACGGGCTTGACGTAGATGTCCTCATCCGGCAGTGGCTCGCCCGCCGCTTTCAGGCTCTCGGCATAAGCCGCCATCGCCTCGCGAATATTCTCGACGGCCTCCTCCAGCGTGTCACCCTGACTGTGACAGCCTGGAAGGACGGGAACGAAGGCATGGTAACCGCCGTCGTCTTCGCGTTCCAGTATCACGGTATACTTCATGACGACCCTCTAGGTGTTCTAGCTGTTCCTATGCTCCGGGAACGTCGCAATGTACCATCCCATCAACTCCTGAAAACCTGAGTTCCCGCAGTCCGCGTTCCACGGCGGCTCATTCGCTGCGTTTCCGCCGCGTATCGCCGTCATTCCTGGACAATCCGCACTGTGGGAGTCGCCACAATGCCGTGGACCCTGCTTATTGAGGGCTCCCAACGGCCTCCAGCAATTCGAAGTCATGCCGCCTTCTGCCGGGTCAACACATCTTCGTAAAGCGAGTCCGGACAAAGGTCGATTCCGCCCGCCCAGGCAACCGTGTGAGTATCGGGATCAACAAATACTTTCGCGAACTCCGACGGGTCCGCAAGCGCCTTAAACACGCCGTCCCCGACCAAATCGGACAGGTCCACCTCACCCTCTGTGCCGTCCTCGAAACGCAGCCTCAAACGATACTGTGCGAGTGCCTTCACCGACTCCACTCTCCGCATAGCGGACCACCTACCTAGGCACTGTTTTCCGCCGCCACGGGCTCGGGCTCAGCAGGAGGCTCCATAATCGCATCCAACGCCGGATTCACATCGATCAAATGGCTCGCGAAGCACTTTTTTATACCGGGCACCTCCATCGCGAGGCCCAGAAGCTCGGTAAAGAAGAACACCGGTATGGTCAGGTCCTCGCCGCGCTGTTTGCCGGCCGCGGCCTGGCGCATCTCGAGATTGGTCATGCACAGCGGACAGACGGTGACCATGCAGTTCGCCCCGTTGCGCTTCGCGTTCGATATGATGTCGCCGGTGAGCTTGACCACGATCTCGCTCTTGGACAGGCCCAGGCTCGCCCCGCAGCACTCGTTCTTGAAATACCACTTAACCGGCTCCGCGCCGACGGTTTTCATCAGCTCGTCGAGACTGTTCGGGTCCTCGGGATCGTCAAAGCCGATTATCTTCGGCGGCCGCAGCAGCAGGCACCCGTAGTAGCAGGCCGGTTTAAGGCCGCAAAGTTTCTTCGTCACTTTCTCGGCCAGCGTCGACACCACCTCGGGCGAGGTGAACACTTCCAGCGCCGAACGCACCGTTACCTTGCCCGTGTAGGGCTTGGAGAGTCCCGCGTTGATCTCGTCGCGGAGGGCCGGGTTCGACTTCATCTGTGCCTCAGCGGACTTCATTCTGTTGAGGCACGCAGCGCATGGCGCCACAACGTCAAGGCCCATGCTCTCCGCGATCCCGAGCGATCGAGCGGGCAGCGCCACGCTCAGCTTGTGGTCAAGCGCATGGCCCGACGTCGCCCCGCAGCAGTTCCAGTCGGGGATTTCCACCAGCTCGATCCCGAGCGCCTCGGCGACGAGCATCGTCGATTCCCCGAACTCCCTTGCGCTCGATTCCAGGCTGCAGCCCGGATAGTAAGCGTATTTCATATCAAGACCTCAAAATCTAATCGCGAAAACGCGAAAGCCGGAAGAGCACAATCGGCTCCTGTCGTTCCCACGGCAAAGGGCTTCACTCATCCATTGGCGTCTCCGTGCCTCCGCAGCCACGACCCGTTCCGGCGTTCTCGCAGCAGCCACACCAGAGCCGCACACCCTAGGCCAAACAGCACGACGTGTGCCATCATCAGAAGCGTCGAGAATGGAGTGCACGCACGCCCAGGCCAGATGACATGGGTCGCAATCCACAGAAAGACTCCAAACAGGCCGAAAAGGAGCACCAGACAAGCAGCGATAATCCCCAACACCCGGCCAAACGGGCGGAAGAAAAAGAGCTGTATGTGCTTCATTTCGACCATCGCGATCTAGGCCCGCGCGTCTTTCGCGTTTTCACGCTTTCGCGATTCAGAAAACAGTCCTCGGACCTCTTTGCGCCCCTTGATAAGCGAGGGAATCAGCGCCAGCTTCCCCTTCAGGAACATCTGGATCCCCGCGAAAACGTCGGAGAAAAAGTCGCGAGTGCGCATCTTGTAGAGTGCGGTCAGGCTCAACTCGTGCACCCGACCGAAGCGCTGGACTTCCTTCAGGAACTGATCGTGGAACTTCGCGATATTCGGTTCCTTGGGCTTGATCCCGCGCTCAAGTGCGAGTTGTCGGCAGGCGTCCATCACCCTGGAGAGCGCAACGCCTTTCGGGCATCGCGTGGCGCACGTCTCGCAGCCTGCGCACAGCCATATCGTAGAGCTCGAGAGCACCTCATCTTCCAGTCCCATTTGCGCCATACGCAGTATCTGGTTCGGCGCAATATCCATGGCAAACGCCACCGGGCAGCCCGCCGTGCACTCGCCGCACTGGTAGCACGCGAGCACGTTCTCGCCGCTCAGTTCCTCGATCCGCCGCTTGAACTCGGAGCCGGTAGGGCGATCCATCACGCTCAAAGCGCAGCAGGCTTGGCTGTTTTCACTCAATTCCGCACCTCACCCCGGGTCGTTCCCACCAAGAGAGTGGGGAACCCTTTCCTCAGCCCACACGGTTCGAAAGAGGCCGACATATTTCGCCGACCGTCTTCCTTTCCAACTCTATGGTACCACCCCCGGCAAGCCCCCGTCAAGCTGGTTCGTGATATATTTCACTAACGGCCCCGTCCCGCGCTGGCTCGGCCCGCCGGCCAGGTTATTGCCGTGCAGCCGAGGGCTCCCGACTCAGGCGTACACACCCTCTTCTCTCCAAACCTCGAGCATCGTCTCGTACCTGGCGAGCGGCATACCGGTGTATATGCAGTTGGAGGTGGAGAACACATATCCGCCGCCGGGCATGCCGTGCTTGAGCGCATATCGAGCCGACTCGCGAACCTCCTCGTCGGTGCCGGTGTCAAGCAGGCCGCAGTTGACGTTCCCGATCAGGCATACGCGGTTGCCGTAAAGCCTCTTCACCTCGGCTATATCCACGCCCGCCTGGGGGTCGAGGGAGTGCAGTGCGTGCGGCTCGGCCTGAATGAGCTGGTCGAGTATGGGCATTATGTTGCCGTCGGTGTGCTTGATCGTGTAAAAGCCCATGTCGCGATAGCCGCGAATCAATCGGGCCAAATACGGCGTCACGAACTCGCTGAACAGGCTCGGGCTCAGAAACGGCCCGGTGTTGAGGCAATAGTCCGCGCACAGAGCGAAACCGTCAAGTCCGCCGTGTTTCGCGATCTCCTCGGCCCGGGCAAGCGCGCCGTCCACAAGCGCTGCCGCCTCTCGCTTGACCCCTTCCGGGTCGTCCACCAGTCGGTAGCTGAAGTCGGTCATATGCCGGCCGTCCGGGACGCCGAACGTGGCGTCGCCGTGCAGCATCAGAAAATACCTGTCACCCGATTTTTCGCGCACGATATCGATCAGGCGCAGGGTCTCCTCCAGGCTTCCCGGGTTCGGGTGCAGGAATATGGCGCTGTGTTCGTAGCGCTCGGCGGTCATTATGAAAGTGTCTGCGATGTCCTCGCGATGAAGCTGCCTTTCTTTTTCCTCCATCTGCTGCCACTGGCCGTATGCGCGATGGCTGGGATGCACCTTGCCGAACGCCTCCATCGTGAGGAAGAAAACCAGCTCGAAGTGGGGGACCCGGCCGGTCAGCGGTTTGCGCTCGAGTGCCGAGATGAATCGCTCTCGCGGGGTCATTTTCACTCCACCTCCACGATCTCGTAGCTCCGGGAGCCCAACCCGATTTCCGCGGCCTCCTCGCATTGCAGATATGGGTCCTTGCCGTGTATCTTTTGGAACAGGTGGCCGGGAACGTCGCGGACCTCCAGCGGCGGCGGCAGCGTGCCCTCGATGTAGTTCTCCGTCTTGACCGAGTCAATCGACGCTTGTTCGACCGCGACTATGTCCTCGCCGACGAAGATCCCCACGTCCGGCACGATCGCAGGAGAAGAGAACCCCCAGCAGTCACAGAACGGCGTGACGGAACAGACGTGATTGACAAACAGCACGCGGGCCGGTTCGAAAGTGTCCAGGCACGCCTTCGTCACCCTTGCCATACCCGCCTGGAA
>Ga0272448_1002335_pt1 | contig 24005 bp, 18 predicted proteins | sample YNPCB0191_FD_202220 | JGI IMG/M metagenome (GOLD analysis project Ga0272448, IMG submission 202220) | Hot spring sediment microbial communities from Yellowstone National Park, WY, United States - YNP-CB-019-1 | ecosystem: Environmental > Aquatic > Thermal springs > Hot (42-90C) > Sediment... | reverse complement strand
ACCGAAAAACTCGTAAAGCGTGAAATACTTGCTCGTTTCAGCTATTCGCGCCAAAGGAACAAAAACCGAAACGAGAACCAAGATGGCAAACAACAAACTAAACGCAAACTTTTTCATTCAAATCCCCCGCGATACTTATAGGTATAGAATCAAACGAATCAAACAAATAAAAACTGAAGCGTAAAACAAACAAAATAAATACAAAAATAAAAAATTAAATTCAAAGTTTTGGTCCTGATGGTCCCTCTGGCCCTTCAACGCTTTGAGCCGAAGCAGAGAGGCGCTGTGCTTTTTTCTTCTTCAAAGTCAATTCTTTTGTAATGAGCTCTTTCAAAACTTTTGAATGTATGAATCTCCTGCCGCCAACTTTTTGGTGCGGAATTCTTCCTCTGTCAAGTCTGCGCTCGAAGGCATTTCTCTTTATGTTAATCCCGTTTTCGTGGAGTTCCCTAAGGGCTTGCGTAACAGAATAATAATTCTTGCTTATGTGGGTGAGCGCATCGATTGCATCTGCTGGGATAAGTCTCCTGGTGCCGAGTTTAACAGAAGGTATAGAACCTTTTTCCACCCTGCCGATAAATGCTCTAAAGTTAATATCTGAATTTGCCTTCTTGTAAGCTTGGTAAGCTTCTTTTACCGAATAGAATTCATCGTTTGTTTGAAGGATATTGTCAAGCACTGATTGGTGGATGTATCTTTTTCTGCCAATCTTGACAAAAGGAATCGTTCCTCTTTCTATCCTGCCGCCAAAAGCCCTAAACGAGAGGACAAGGCCGTTGCCCCTGAGATAATCATACGCTTCCTTGAGAGAATAAAGCTTGTGCGAATCACGAATTGTCGCCTCTTCGGCTTTTTGCTTATACAATTCCTGAGCAGCACGAAAAACGCTTGCCAGGGAGGAAGAAAGACCATCGGTCGCGCTTTCCCATTCTTTTCTTATCGCATCTACGTCGATATTCCTAAACTTATCAACCCACTCATCTTCCACTTTCGTTTCAATTATAATCCTTTTACCTCGGGGCATCATTCTCACCTTCACACATATAATTATTATACTTTATGAACATTTATGTTTATATACCAATTTATTTTTAAATATTTGCATAATCGCCCAATCAACCACTCGGCCGATTCTTTAACCACATTCTTAACATGTAGACCGCAAGTATTATAAATATTATTACACCCGCTGCATAAAAAAATGTATAATCTTCACTTTTGCTTTCTGGTTGTTGTGTTGTAGTATTTGCTGTCGTATTTGCTTCTTGTGCTTGAGCAATAACAAACCTACCTTGCCTGTAAGCGATATTGCCATCGTTGTCTTTCGCTCGAACAACAAACTCTACAAGTGTCCCTTCCTTGATAGGAGGAAAATCAACGCCGTAATTGCTCCCACCCAAAGAATATGCTGTAAGTTTCTGCTCTTTTCCATCCGGCGGTATCTTATAAAAAACCTGTATGGATGACAGATCAACGCCGCTCGCGTATTGGCCTTCATCAATTATCTTGAATGACATCCGCACGCGGCCATTTGAAATATTCTGCTGCGGTTCGCTTATGGTAGGTGGATGAAGATCAAAATAAACAACCTTTGACAAAGTGTTCGCTGGCTGCATGGTTATCGTTTTTTCAATGTTTTCATATTTCACTGTCAATTCTACCAAATATTGATAGACAGAAAACGTTGCCGGGCTGTCAGAAATCTGAAATGATTGGTTAAGATATTGAACGCTTGCCTGTAATGGGTTTCCGTATTCGTCCATCGCTGATACGCTGATTTGATAAACCGGAATCACAACCTCGCGCTCGGTGTCTCCTTTTACTTCGACGTATTCGTCCTCTTTTCCTCCCATATAGCTGACATAGTATTCCGATGTCCAGTTCTGACTATAAAAAAAGGCCCTGCCAAACTCGTCGGTTTGTTTTGTCTCGTTCAAAAAGAAAATGCTCGCATTTTTCAGCGGTCTTTTTTGCTGGTCATGAACAAAAAAAGTAACACGATAAACAGGAAGCACGACGTCATTTATCGATGGATGGTTAAGCGCTTCTATCGTTTTCTTCGCATAAGAAGGACCAAACCAAGCGGTTATATAGATATTGCAATCGATTTTTCTCGTTTGAGTTCCTTGATTGAGAATAGTGAAATAAACATTTCCGAGCGCGTCAGTTTGCTTTGGTTGTGTCGTAAAGTATTTTTCTCCAAAAGATGCGCCGCGATCAAAGGTAACCTGAACGCTCGCGCCTTCCACCGGCCGATACAACTGATCCAACACGCGAATAGTCAAATTTTCTTCACTATAACCACTGCACTCGGTCGCGAACGAATATGAATAAAAAAACAAAACAGCAAATAGGAGAATTATCGAAAATCGCATGTATTAATTAATTATCCACGCTTTTTTAAATTTTAGCGAATGATTATTTATTGGTGAAAAAATGAGATTTGGCATTGCCATCTTAATTTTAACCATCATTTTATTTAGCGGTTGTGTGCAATTGCCTGCAAGCAATATAAGCGACATAGGAAAGGCAGGCGAGGTTGTCGGTAACATCAGCGAAAAGATCGACGTGCAACAATGCACGCCTTCTTACTCGGCAACATTGCCAAAAGAAGGAAAAATCGGAAAGAACGCAGTGGCTTCTGTCGTGGCAACCTGCGCAAAAGGGAAAAAGATAGAGTTGTTTTTGAACGAAGAGAAGGTAGGTGAAGAGGTCGTAAATAGCAATGATGAAAGTACAGTAACTTTTTCGGTGCCGTTCAAGACAGAAGGTGCAAACAAAATAAAAATTTCAAGCAATGGTGAATTGATAAAAAGCGGTGAAGCGAGCGTATCGCCATTGGGAAGCAACGACACGAGCGGCGTAAAAAATGATGCTTTTTCGGCAAAGGATTTAATTGCAAGTGGTTTTGAAATCGAAAACGAAATAGAAGTAAAAAGCGTTGGAGTGTTTTTGAAAAAATTGTACAGCACGAATTTCAAAAGTTCTCGCGTGGTTGTTGAAATAAGACCGAACGACAACGATGCGCCGGCAGAATCGATAATTGCTACTGCGACAGTGCCATTTGATGAGTTAACGATGAATGAAAGATGGATATGGTTCAATTTCAACGAAAGCGTTAATCTGAAAAAAGGAAGATATTGGTTGGTGTTCAGAGTAGAACAAGAAAAAGCAGAGATCATAAATGATGTTGCCAATATTCATTATGTTGGCGAAGACACTGAGAAAAAAGCGGGATGGTATTCGAAAAAGATGACGCTCGAGTGGGACAAAAAAGAAGGAGATTACAAGGAAACAGAATGGCGACCAGCCAACTATGATCAAATTTATAGCGTGTTGATAAGTTCAGAAACGCACTGATTATGCGGGCTCGTAGCTCAGCTTGGATAGAGCGGCGCTCTCCTATCGCCTTTCTGAGTTTGGGGGCAAGGCGAAGGTCAAGGGTTCAAATCCCTTCGGGCCCGTTCACAAACCCAGGGGGAAACTCTACTGTTTTTCTACTGGGTTTCCCCCTAGGTTCTTGTGTTCCTCCTTAACCCCCTTCATCATACTAATAGAAATTATAGATCTTCTGAAAATAGATAATTGACGATTCGGTCATAATTTCTCGCTTACTTTGTAAGTTCGGATCAAGTTTGAAAGACGATTCGTTCAAATCTTCTCGCTTAAAACATATATCGCTTTGCGACAAAAAAGCGAGAGGTAAATTTATAAACGCTTATTGCGATAGAACATAAAAAAGGTGTTTAGTATGTATGGCGTATCCCCACAAGCGTATGATAGAGCAATAACTGTTTTTAGTCCGGATGGAAGATTGTTTCAAGTCGAATATGCAAAAGAAGCGGTGAAAAGAGGAGCAACTGCGATAGGAATATGTAGTAAGAACAGCGTGGTATTTGTAGCGTCAAAGACAATACATTCAAAATTGATAGTCGCGGATTCGTTGAAAAAAATATTCGAGGTTGACGAGCATATCGCGGTAACTGCAAGTGGATTGATAGCAGACGCGCGAAGGTTGGTAGAAACCGCGAGAGTGGAAGCGCAAAGACACAGGATAACCTACAACGAACCGGCACCTGTCGAGACAATAGCGAGGAGCGTTGGCGATCTGCTGCAGGTGTACACTCAATACGGCGGGATAAGACCATTTGGTGTTTCTTTGCTCATAGGCGGGGTCGACAGTTCAAAACGACCAGAACTTTACGAGGCAGAACCGAGCGGTGCCATGACTGCGTATTATGCTGATTCAATCGGGACGGCAAAAAAAGAAGTTGATGAGTACTTAGAAAAAAAATACAAACCAGATATGACAACTGAAGAAGCGATAAAGCTGGCAGTAGAAGCATTGAAAAAAACCCAAGAAGAAGCAACGCCAACAAATCTCGAAATAGCCTATATACCAGTAACTACAAGAAAATACACGACATTGGACGAAAAAGAGATTGCAAAGTATTTAAAATAAGGTAAGAACTACAGTGTTGTCTTTGTTGCAATTTCGAACATGTTTTACGTCGAAAGCATTTTGTGATCGCCCATATTTCAGAACACGCGAAATTCAGCGAGTTTGCAGGAATTGTGTTTGGTTTATTTTAGTGAGTCTAGTTTTAGATTCTATTAAAATAATCAAAAAATAGTGCCTTCCTGTGGCGGGTTTGCTGCTTTTAGTACTCCAATCATGTGAGCGATTATTTTGAGTCTCTCTTCTTGTGGTTGAATAGGATAGTAAACACGCAGATTTGATGCTGCTATTGCTATAAGGAACTTACTTCTCTTAAGTGCGATATCAGCCAACTCCTTTAGTTTGCTGCATTCAAATTCAGAAATCTTTTTTGACTTTATTATTTTATCTATTTCGTTTGTTAAAAATTCCTCTATCTTATCATCACACCACGCGCGCAGCAGTCTCAATTCAAAGTCAAGTTGTTCTTGGGGGTATCGCTCTCCTATATATCCTTTTACCGCGTTTGCTGTATAATTAACAAAAAATCCATGGCCTGTGGAAAGCCCAAGCTCAAGAAATTGAAGCATGCGTTCTTTTCCTTCGGCAGAAAGATTTGATTTTTTGACCTTCTCCACCACTTCAGCATGGTTTTTTAATTCTTCCTCGGATGGCACACATCTTTCGATTGAATTAGCTTGCTGCTTCGCCCGCTCTACTACTTTGTCCAACAAAGCCAGCAACTCTTTCTTTTTGGGATCATCAATTGGCATAGACTCTATCCTTTGTTGTTCATCTTTTTTGAATTCATCCATGCTTTTCTCCTTACCCCAAGCCTGCAACACTTCCTGCATTAATTTAGATTCAAATTCAAACTCCTCCTTTGAGATTTCTCCTTTGAGAAAAGCGTTTGTTACTTCTATAGTATGAACAACCCAAAATTTGGAACGAACCATACCACCGCCGACATATGGCAGGAGCATATCACCTTTTTGCCTATCTTGTTCATTAGATCTAGAGAAACTCAACCCTAGTACTTTGTCGGTCAGCTCCCAAAGAGTCTTAACTTGCTCTTCTGTTGCGTCCTCCTCAATAATTGCTTTTGGTATAAAAGCCTTGGCATTTGATGCTATAAGATTCAATATCTCCTTTACCCCTAATTTCTCAGAATCAGAGATAGGCATGGATTGTATAGCTTGTTCTTCTTCTTTCTTGAATTCATCTACAGTCTTGCCTTTGAGCCATGCCTCGATTAATTTTCGTCTCAAATATAATTCTTTTTCTCTTTCTGTACCAAGATATTTGTTGACTATACTTATAGCATAAAGAATTGAGAATTTATCTTTTTTTATAAGCGCAAGATCAAGAAATGTTAGAAGTTTCTGTTTCTCCTCAGCCTCAAGATTTGATTTCTTAACCGTTTCTACTGCGTCTGCGTGTACTAAAAGATCAGCAGCAGAAACCGGTCTTAAATAGCCATCCTCAATAAACATTGCTGCGAATGCGTATCCTTCTGTTTTTTTTGTGAGTTCTTCAAAGTAATCCTTCTCAGAAAAACCGCTTTTTTTAGTTTTTTTAACTTGACCTGAAGAATCTTCTTTTTTATCTTTTTTAAACAGATCAAGTATTTTACCCATCATAATCACCGATATGATTTAACGCATGTTTTTCTATTGTTTATGTATACACAAAACTTAATAAATACTACCATACATAAACTTTTCATGATAAAACTTCAAAAACCACTATTAATACCAAGCATAGAATTTAACAAATTAGAACAATTGAAAGAGTTGAGAAAATATTTCACAGAATGTGAACTGAATTTGTTTTCCATCAATCCAAAACATGGGCACAAAAAACTTTGCATTGCTAGAAGTATTTTAAAAGACTATAGGATGAGTGTTTACTCTGTTCATGCACCGCCATTCGACATAAGCAAGTCAGATGTAGAAGAAAAAAAAGCAGCCCTTGCATTTTCACGAACTGTCTTAGATTTTTTCCAACCAAAGGTTCTCGTTTTTCATCCTGGAAGAGGAGATGAAGAAACATTGTTGGCAAATATGTATTACATCATTGAAAATCTGGAAAAGGACGTAACGATTACGCTGGAAAATATGACTAGCAATAAGGCGATTGTTCATTCACCTGAGACGATTGCACGAATTGTAGAAAAAACTGCAGCGTTTCCACAGAATTTTGGTATATGTATTGATACTTCACATCCATGGTTTGAACATGAAACCACAGATAGCTTATCCTACACTAAACTTCTGCTCTCGTATTTATCAGCAGCAAAAGATCGCTTAAAACATCTTCATTTATCAGATCGACAAAAAGGAGAAAATAGACATTCTATCAAGCACCTTCCTATTGGAAGTGGAATAATTAATTGGGAGATGTTCAAAAACCACATATCAACTATAAATTATTCAGGCATGGCAGTTATGGAAGTTGATGGAGTAGAAGCAATAATAAGTTCTGCATGCAACTATTATGGCGTGGGACAAAATGATTTAAAAATCAAAATGGAAGATATCTATATGCCAGAACGAAAAATATTTAGACCAAAAGAAATGTTTGATTATTTAAGTGAAATATTGCGGCAGGAATTTCCGTTTTCTTTGAGAACTTTATTGAAACCTCCCGAAGAGTTGATTCTGAAAAAAAGCAAGGATTATGATTATTTTTTTGTGCCATCAGAATATTACGAAACAACAGGAATAGATCCACACTATGCAATAACAGGAGACGAAGAAGGAATTCACTGGGCCTCATATCTTTTTGGCTTAAGAAAGGAAGGTGGAAGACTTTATGCAATATTAATCGATAGAGAAAGAAGAATAGCAGTTGAAGAGATAATTTTTGACGTGTATAATATCGATCCAAGTAAAGGTGGAAAGGTCGACTGGGAAATTTTCGAGAATGCTATAAAGACCGCGCTGATGAAAGCAAACCAATATAAAGATGCCGACCATGTTGAGCTGGTTTGGGGAGGATTAACTATTATTCCTCGTCTTGATAAAAGAGCGTGGTCTGAGAAACCTGACGATTAACCACTTAGGTTGCGTTCGTCCTTTTTTGGCTTATTATTTTCCTCATCTTTGTGAACGAATCATCGTTCACATCTTCTAGCAAACTAAGGATTTCACCAGAAAAAGAAAAGCAATAAAATTCGCCATCTTTTAGTTCATTACTTCAGATTTCAGTCGTATTTTAGCGTCTCAGAAAACAGAACGTAACAAAGCCAGGTTAAGAAGGCGTTATTTCTCCCTGTTTTTAAGTTCGTCATTAATCAGATTAAGGATTTTAGCTATAAGAGCTCTAATCTCTTCAGTTTCAGGCTTTTTTACTTTCTCAAATGCGCCTTTCCAACGCTTCAAAACATTTTCCGGAGTTGTTGGGAGTAGTTCTACAAAAACTCCTTCTGCCTCGTGCGCAAGAGGCGTGTTATGTGAAAGTGCAGCATATTTCCATACCCAAAAAAGTCCATCAAGCAACTGATATTGAACAGCAATAGGGTCTTTCTTCATTCTTTCTATTCTATTCTTTATTTCTTCCATTTTTTTATCATCTAAAACAACAGTTACGTCACTTTCCTTATTACTTCTTGAATAAACTTTACCTTTAAATTCATTCATGATTCTAATAATAGCATCTGTGTTAATCCCTTTTATATTTTTTATTCCATCTATAATTCCAGAAACAAAAGCTCTCAAATCGTCTCTATCATAGATTTCTTTGATTTGTCCCCAAGCAAGATTAAGATCTCGTGTAGAAGCTCTGTCGGGTCTTAGACCATTGCCCCATCCTAATCCTGGATTTTCAAAATCTATTCTCATTAGTGTTATTCCTTCAGAATCGCTGGCAACTCTAAAATTCTTGAAGTGATTATCTGGAATGCCGAGCACATAATCTATCACTGCATGAATCCCTGCTTCTCGCACCACTTTCATCCTTTCTTCTCTAGTTAGCGCTCGAGTTTTGAGAAGAAAAAACAAGTCACCATATCCTACGAATTCCTCGAGCATAGTTCCGTCCTTAAAGATATGATATCGTGGCGCCTTAGAGCCAAAGCCTATTGCGTTATATATCAGTATACCTGCTGCATCCTCCCAAGACTCTCTATTTTTATAGACAAATTTTTTATTTCCATCAATTGTAACTTCAAACATATTGTCATAGTCTCTAATTGGTACTAACGAAAGATTATTATATTTTCTTACTCCATCTTCAGAAGGCGGACTATTCAAGGCATTTTTAATATTGGTCCATATAGTAAAGCTTTCTTTTTTGGAAAATTCAAGAACAGGAATACGTTTAGGGGTAGTTTTTAAATTGATGCCGAATGTCTCAAACATTTTTATTATCTTATCTTGCGGCACGTCATTTGCTTTAAGATAATAAATAAGATCTTCAGGTGATCTTACCCAAGGAATATCTTTTACACCACGCAAAAGCGACATAATCTGCGAATCAAGTTTCTTTCCTCTGAGAAATTGTTCTGGTTCCAGATGAAGGATTGCCAAGATCCTTCGCATCTCTTCATAAGCTTCTTTGGTAACAATTAATGGGGCTTCAGTAGGAGTAGGATTTATAATGCGCTGCGCGACAAGAAGTGCAGTATCATCATTCGTAGGACCTAAGAAAGATCGTACATTTATTACTTTACCACTTGTCATATTTATGAATTTAGTTTCAGTATTTTTTATTGCCATCTTGAGTAGTTCGGGATTTACTTCTCCATTATATTTGAGAGCGATTGTCATTGGCCCATCAGAGTAAATTTCAATTGGCAGACCGTATTCTTCGAATGATTTTTTGAGCGCGTCCATGTAATGGTTTGAGAACCAATCAGTTACTGGATGGCTAAGCTGATTTAGTACAGAAGGACCACAGAGCTTATTTCGTACAGCAGATACGCCTTTCCCATTCATGGTTACCAAAGCATCCAATGCACGCATTATATCATCTTTGAATTGTATACGAAAAGTTAGGATATTATCGGCCTTCATCTCTTCTGGCAATTTTTTGATTTCTGGCATTTCAATTTTTTTCTGTGTGGAGTCAATGAAATGCTTTAGAAGTTCAGCTGATTGTGGATCTATTTTCGCAAGCTGCTCCAGATAATGTCTTGCTTCAGTAGTTGTTATGATACTCTCAAGAGGTAAAGACGTCCCTTCATGAGTTAATTTTATTGCACCAGAAGAACGATCAACTCCAACTATTACTTGCTCAACACTGAAAGATCCAATCGTTGATTTTAACTTACCTGCCGCCCCCATTTCATCAGCAATTCTTAACATAGTCTCGCGAAGGGCAGACACATATTCTGCCATCTTTCCTATCGATCTCTCTGGGAAGATTATTAGTATTTCATCACCATGTTCGGTTGTCCTTATTGTAGGAACACCGAACCTTCCCTCGAGTTCTTTTATTGCCTTAAAATATATGAAAAGACCAAGATCACCGAATTCCTTACCAAGAGAATTCAACAACCACGTCTTTCCTTTATCCATAACCAAAATGCCGATTTCACGACTCTCTAGTATCTCCATCCAATGTGGTGATTTTAATAATTCCAACAATTCTTCAGCTTTAAGTACTTCATTATTAAGAGCCTTATAAAGAACTGCTTTGTCTTTAAACGTCAGATTATTCCTCACGCCATCAAGACTTTTTTTGATTATTTCCATGTTTGCGATTATAGTTTCATATAAAGTTTCCTTAACAACCGCTTGTCCTTTTTCAATAAGACCAAATTCTTCAAGCATTCTCGCGTATTCTTTCGGTGAACCTTCTACAATCCGCCTGAGCATTTCAGTATAGGTAAATTTTGGTTCTGGTTTAATAGATATAGCGCTATGCTCATCCAGTAGAAGCTGTTTAGCAACCGGGATTACGAAACCTTCAGGTAACTTTACTTCTTTCATTGCCTCAATTCTTTCAGGTATTTTTTGAAGTACACGTTCGCTTGTTTCTCTGTATGCCCCTTTCATTGCTTTTAACATAGGTGTTCTTACCGTAGCATAGACGAGCGGGATTGCAAGCACTGCAAGATTAAGAGTAGCGTCAAAGTAGTTTCCATTTTTGAATTCACTATAAGTATGCACTAAACCAACAGTAGTAAGCGTGCCAGCAAGTCCGAGTTCTATACCAGTAAGAACCTTATTTGCTAACGTTCTTTCAAAACCAGTAAGCGCAAGAGTCTCTTTCACGATGGTCATATGGCGCAATGCAATTGCTGATGCGAGTAGCATCGCACCGCTCGTCCAAGATATTTTTCCCTCTACATCATACTCCTTTAACACCCCCTCAACAGTAACTGCTGCAAAAACTGCTGGATGGACGAAGCTTACTGCGATCTTTACAATTTCGTTTATACGATCGGCATTTTTTATTTTAGAAGCAAGTTCCTTGGAAGTATTTGCGATATCATTCTGAAGCTGATTTTCCATCGCATGCGTAAGGATAGGCTTTCCATCAAGTACTGCACTATAGTGTTCTATTAATTGTTTCGAACGGTCCACAATGAAATTTTGAAGTTCTACTTCCTTAGTCGCGAAAAGTTTATCATCTGATTTTCTTATTGCACTCTCCAAGTTGAACAATGCTTCAAAAAGTTTCCACGTAGTTTGATCGAAACCTCTTCCTTCTGCACATGCATCGTAAACCTTGAGCGATGCGCTTTGGAAAAACTTAAGTGGTTCTGTTGGATCTCGCCTTTGATCAAGAGCAGCTCTAATCGATTCACCGAGCGTCATATCAGTCAAACGAAGCATGGTCAGTACTTGAAGTTTCTCATCCATTGCCTTGTAATACTCGCTCTTTCCAGATGCCGCGCCTTTTTCGAGTACTGCTTGGAGGGCATTTTGAAGATGGGCAACAACTTTCTCTCCATGCTCAAGTGCATAGGATTTCCTTGGTCTGTCGACATTTGATATTTTTAATGCAAGTTTAAACTGCTTTTCCTCTTCAATTTGGGTCATGATAAGAGAGCAAGTAGAAATATCATTTATCAACGATGCTCTCTTCTTGCTAAAATTTTCTAATTTTGAGGCTAATTTAGGATCACCAATTCCTTTTAACTTTGCCGATTGCAATTCAGCTGAGAGATCTCTAGCTTCTATTTCGAGTTTTTCAATTCTGGCCAATAGTTCCTTAATTTCAGAAGGAAAAGATCCTGCAAACTGTTTCAGTTGATTGCATAATTGAGAAAGTACTTCGGGAGTAGCATCGACCGAATTCTTTGCTGCATCTAAGTTCTCGATTCTCTTTTTCTCAGCAAATGCATTTGCCGAACTTACAAATTCCATAATTTTTTTGTGCGCTTCATCAGGTTTTCTCTTTTTAATCAAAACTTCAATCTCTGCAAGTATTTTTTCGAGCTCTTTGTTTTCACCAAAATTATTTTTGATAACAGATTGATACTGCGAAACGAGTTGTTTATAAGTATCAAAAAGAGACCTACACGTAAATGTAAGCATAACCTGCTCGAGGCCTTTTTTAAATATCTGTTCTGCATTTTCATCTCCTGAGAGTACAAGCCTTATTGCTTCTTCTATTGTAGCCTTACCTTCTTTATCACTTACATTTTTTGTAAGAATTATGCTTTCGTAAAAATTAAGATATGCAAGAGATCTATCAGCCTGCTCTTTATTGCCAGCAGCATATAGTTGTTTTATGGCCTCGATCGTTTCTTTCAGAAATTTGCGATTATCCTTTGAATAGAGTTTGGGATTTTCTGCTTTTTTCTCTAAATTGTTAATAGTCTCAACAACATTAGCATTAGCAATATTACTGATAGTTGCTTGAACAAAAAGATACGCGCCCAATCTCTGCTCGCTTGTCAATTCTTTCTTCTCTATTGCACTTTTTACAGTATCAACATATGAAAAAAATGAACGAACCCATTCTTCGTCTTTATATTTTCCCCCAAGTTCTGCTATCCGCTTAAGCGTCTCAGCAATCGCAAGCGCAAGCTCTCCATCTTCAATATTTTTTTCTTTCAGAAACTGAAGTGCCGCCTTCCCAAAAAAAGCTATTCGTTGATCTTTATCCCTAGCGAATTGTAATGCTGCGGCGTCTAATTTTTTTAATTCTGCATTTTTTTTCAAGTTATCTAACTGATTATTAGCATACCCAATCGCGTTCTTTCCAATTTCGGAAATTGTAGGTATTATAGAACTTATTCCTTTACTGATTTCTTGTTGTAGAAGCTCTCCTCTCGGCATGCTCTTCACTCCATAATCATTTAATAGTACTGCATATTTCGTAGAAAACTCCTACGCGTTCTGCCATCAATTCAGGATCATTAGTTTCTGTCCCATAGCGCTCTTTCCAGTATTCCAAAGCATCTTTCCATTTCAGCAACCGTTGCAGTTTCGGTGGTATCTTCTTTTCTTTAAGTTTTGCTATATTTAACTTTAAGGCAATATTTATCGACTTAAGAGTTTCTTCTACATGCGCGCGAGTTTCTGCATCAAGCTTTTTTATTTCTTCATCTAAATCAGACATCATCTCACCGTCACAACAGTTCCGCTATGCGGTTTACCATCTATAGCAGCCTTCACATCTTTAAGATTTTTCCCGCTCACAAAATGCGTCTCGATCTTTGATCTGTATATAAGTCTGCAGGCAAGCATGTCAAAAACAAAATTCGTGCCTGCCATGCGCTTGTCAGATGCTGCGGCTAGATTTGCAAGTTCTTCATAACTCATCTTGTCAAATTTTTTTGCATTCGGGTTTTTCTTTGGATCGCTATCGTAAATCCCATCAATGTTGCTTATATTTATCAGTTTTTTTGCACCGATCGCTTCGGCGAGAAGAACTGCATCGGTGTCCGTGGTTATCCCAGGAATCGTACCACCCATAATAACGACGCGGGAAGAAAAGAATGCCTTTCTCGCTTCCTCAAAATCTTTGAAAACTACTGGATAAGCAAAATCCCTCATCGCTTGAAGAAGAAGCATCGCGTTTTGCCTTGTTGACATTATCGCAATTTCATCTGCGTCGAACTCTGAAGCGCCAAGTTCGCGCGCGGCTTTTGCATAAACACGCGCAACGCTTCCGCCACCAACCAGGATACCAAATCTCTCATCGCTTTTTTTTATCAAATTGCTTATATCCCTTATGAATTTAACGTCGGGGTTTCCGTCTGGATTTATGCAACTTCCACCTATAGAAAGAACAACCGGCATTTTTTCACCTGTTTATCTAATGTCTTCTAAATTTAAATCATTATGCTCATATTAGCACGATGATTAGTTTGACCGAAATACACTAAAATCGGTCAAAATTTTGACTAAAATGGCTTTTCTAGCGCAGATTTTCCTTATTTTGGTCAATATATAGACCAAAAAATTGAAAAATCGGTCAATTTATTGACCAAAAATTTAAAAATCTTTTTTACCAAATCTAGCTTATGGAAACTATCAGCTTTCTAAAAGAGGAAAAATTTTTGATGGAAGAAACCTTGAGAAGAATGGTCAAGGAAGAAAAAAGAGGATGCTTTCAAGAACTTGATAAATCAAAACTAGTAGTCATTTATGGATTAAGAGGAACTGGAAAAACCACTTTACTGGCGCAGAAATATTTTGATGATGGAATGGAAAAAAATAAAAGGCTGGCAATTCATGGTGAACATTTAAGCATAGCTGGATACAAAATAAAAGATTTGATAGGGTCGTTAAAGTATGTGAACAGCGATGGCTATTTGTTTATAGACGAGATAACAAAACTCGATAACTGGGCTGAAGAACTAAAGGTACTTTCTGATATCTATCCAAATTTAAGGATAATTGTTACTGGTTCATCCGCAGTAGATCTACAAAATGCGCGCAGAACACTTGCAAGAAGGGCGTTTTTCATAAACTTAAAGCCGCTGACATTCAATGAATTCTTAAAAATAAAATACAAGAAGAGCATACCGCAATTTGACCCGTTTTCAAAAGATCCTTTGACAAACGCCTTGAAAGTCGAATTGGATGCAAGAGAAAAACTAGAAGACATAGAAAAAGTTATGAATGAATATAAAAGGATGAATCTTCCATATCTAATAGATAATTCGCCTTCAACTTTGTTGGATGTTCTTGAGAGGATAATTTATGAAGATATAGGTAAAAGCAGTTCTTTTTCTGAAGAAATTCTTGATAAATTCAAGCCATTGCTCAGGCTTCTTGCGCTTTCTGAAAAGACAAGTTACGATAACTTATCTAGGGATATAGGAGTAGGAAAAGGAACTGTGATAAAAATGCTTGATCTATTGATAAAGGCGAATGTGATAAAAACGATTTACCCATATGCAATTGGCAAAGGAACGATTAGAAAAGAACCAAAATATCTGTTTACTTCGCCCACGATCAGAGAAGTGCTCCTGAGTTTTCTTGGAGAAAAAGAGAGAATGATAGGCCTTACTAGAGAAGATTTGTTTGCAATGCACATAGATGAATTGTTTTATCTAAAAACCGGGCCTGACTATATCTGGAAAGACGCATTGTTTGAAATTGGCGGTAGAGGAAAAACAAGCGAGCAATTCGGGTTTGTTGAAGAAAAGAAAAGAAAGTACATAATACACGACGGATTGGAAGTAACAGGCAACGAAATCATAAAGCTTCCGTTTTATATATTTCTGACTTATTTCAAGTAAAATGAGATATTTTCGTTTGACCTTTTAACTTTGGTTTTTTCTCCAAATCTTTCTTGTTGGTCTGGGAGTGTTTTATGCTGGCCTGCAAAGAGTACAATATCTGTTTCATCTTTTTCTCACGGTTCAACGAAGCCCAGTAATAGTACTCGTCTCTAGTTTCCTTTGTCATGAGTATGTAGACTTCTCCCTCTTTTAATCTCGCTGCCCTCCCCCTTCTCTGTATGCTTCTTATCTCGCTGGGTATTGGTTCGTAAAATATTACCGCATCTACTTTCGGTATGTCCAATCCTTCCTCACCGATACTGCTTGCAACCAAAACATTGAACTTGTCTTCCCTGAACTCAGCTATGGTCTCTTCCTGCTGTTTTCTCGTTACGCCGTCTTTCCTGCCGACAAATTGTCTCGCGGCTATCCCTGCCTTCTTGAGTTCGTCTTCTATTTTCTTTATCTGCTCGCGATATTGCGCAAATACGATCAATTTTTTCCCGTCCAGAGATTTTACGAGTTCGATCATCTTTTTTAATTTCGGGTGTTCCTCGTCGCTCGTATAGACTATCTTTTTTATCTCGGCGATCTCAGGCGTTTTCATAAGCATCTTTGCCGCCTTGCTTTCTTTTTCGTTTATCTTTTCTAGATAGGTCCGCATCGTTTGCACGCCCTGGGTCTCAAGAAGCTCTGAGAGATGCAAAACATTGAGGAGCGCGTAATACTTTATGAGAGCAGGAAATTTTCTTCCGCTATCAGTTGCTCTTATCTTTTCGCCTAACTGCATAAACAATCCTTTTTGTTTTAGCGGTGGCGGAAAACCAAGAGCGCCGAGGTCCTGCGCGTATTTCTTTGCAAGGCTGTCGAGCTGTTTCTTTATCATTTTCAAATTAGGCGGGAGGTCTACCTCTATCCATTTTATCGTGCTCTTCTTTATGTATGGCGCGACATCAGGATCTTGGCTCGTTCTTATCTCGATATTTTTTATATTCAGGTTATTTAGAACTTCTGCTATCCTTTCCTTTTTCCCACCAGGCGATGCAGTCATGCCTACGATAAGCGCGTCTTTTAGTATTGATGCGATCTCGACATAAGCGTAATCTCCAACTGCCCTATGGCACTCGTCGAATATCACGAGCACGAAATCCCTAGGCGCGATATTGTTTTCCAAATCATTTGCCACTGTTTGTGGCGTCGCGACTATTATGCCCTTGTTGTAAAGCTCCTTTCGCTTGTCAGCGTTTTTATCACCTGTCATAAGCTCTACTTCGTCGTCGCCGACTTCAAGGATCTCCTTTATGTTCTCGTAATGCTGCTTGGCAAGCGGTTTCGTTGGCGTGAGCATTAGGCATCTTCCGGTTTTTCTCATCTTGTCGATTACCATCAACGCGATAAGCGTCTTCCCCATGCCTGTCGGCAGTACAACTAAGGTGTTGCCGTTTTCCATGATAGAATTAAATATTGCAAGCTGATACGCTCTCGGTGTCTGTTTCACAAGATAATTTTAATCGAAAAAATTTAAACATCTTCACTTCGATCATTACTCGAGTGGAGGTTCGTAAGACGGAGGCAGGTAAGTTGGAAGACGATAAGGAATAGGACGCTTGTGGAAGTCTGGTGGAGCACAGGGAGGATTTGCCCTTAACAGGCAGAACGATTGAGTAAGCTTCCAAAGAAGTCTAGTAGGACAGAATTTATTATAATAATAAAGCAGTTTAAAAAAGAATTCTATTTCAAGCTGAGACTGTGGGTTTAGCTTTAGAAAAACTTCTTCACTAGATTTTCCTTTACCAAATCTTTTAATAATAGTTTCATTAACCAAAAGCCTAAATGGGTCGAGTTGGTCAGAAGATTTGAATTTTTCTTCATCTTTTTTGTCTCTTTTTTCATAAAATTCTAACAAAAGCTTAAAATCTGTGCATTTTTTGTCTATCACATTTTGATCGTCAGAATTCTTAACATCATGAACAAAACTAATAAGCCACCTATTTACAATCCCCATATAAATTGAATTATAGCCTGGCTTACGATTTAAAAAATAGCATTTTTTTTGTTCGCAAGATTCACTCTCAGTACTTTCACTGTCCGAATTTTCAATATTTGGAATTTTTTCGGATGGTGTCAATGATAAACAATCATTGATACAAGCCTGCACCTCATCTACACATGCAAAATGTATACAACGCTTTCGATATTCCAATGAAGATGGAAATACTACATCAACAAAGTTTCCGTTTTTCTTCTTTGTTATTGCAACTGTTTCCCAAAAATTTAGTAAAGCTGGGTTTTCGATTAGTTTGTAATAATCATCACAAACTTTCAGCAGTTTTCTATTTATCCGCCCATCCTTTTCTTTATATCTATTATCGGCGCTCTCATAATCGATTTTTCTTATAATTTCAGTCATTGCATTTGCCAGCTTATTTTGCCCATCTTCATCAATTATAAAACCGCCATAGTCAATAGAACCATCTGGGCGTTTAGGATAGTTGTTATAGTCATATCTAATATTGTAACTGTATTCTAGTTCGTTGGCATTGGTCGCATTATTGGCAGATCCTTGGCCATAAACGATTCCTTCTATCATTAGAAGAGCAGCGCAAGCAGCCGACAAGAAAAGGTTTGATTTTTTCTTCTGATTTACCTGTGAATTATCCCTCGCTTGTTTGTCTTTCATTTGTTCAAAATCTTTTTTTATGAGTTTCATGATATAAATATTGTCAAAAAATATTTAAAAATGAATAACACGTCCGTTCAAATTTTGGCCAGTATTTTTCCAGAAGGCAAAATTCCCCGGATGTCATCTATATCAGCCTCGAGGTTATAAGCCAGATATTTTGCTGCATCTTCCTTTTCTTTTCCTTTTTTTGACGGAAAAAGCGCTATTTCTTTCTCGAGTTTTTTTGAATGCGAAAGTGGCAAGACAAAAACACGGTCGCCTTCCTTTCCTATTTTCAAACCAAGCGGTGTGCTCTTGAACCACTCTCTTGCGCCGGTTATTGCAAAGGCGCCCGCTGCCACATATCCCCCTTGGGCGTATTGAGAAACCTGGTTCTTTCTTACGGCATAAACATCAACCGCGGCATTCGCGTTTTTCCACGCATTTGAAAAACTCGCGGCAAACTGCGCGGCTTCCTTTTTTTCCTGCTCTGTCGCCTTCGCGCCATCTTTCAGGACGACAGCAGAGCCGCCCTGTATATCTGCATGAAAAAACAAGTCATTGTCTTCCATATGCTTTCTAAAAACAATCTCGTTTTGTTTCTGGTCCTTTCCACCGATGGCAAGCTTACCTCCAGATGTGAAAAAGAAATGAAAAGCCTCATACCATTCTTTTTTTCTTTTTACCCGCACTTTCTTTGTTTTTCTTGCCTTTTCGGCTGAGGCGATAGCTTTTTTCGTCTCTTCAATCGCCTTCTGCACGCCCTCTATCTTCGCCTTGGTTTCCTTGGCAAGTTCGTAATAATAAGCGGCATTTTCGTGGATGGATTTGTCAATGAAAATCTTTATTCGCATGATTACAATTAGTGCTCTCAACTTAAAACTTTTTCTACTACGAACGCAATGCCTCGACTGGGTCAAGTTTGGCTGCCTGTCTTGCCGGAACAACGCCGACTATCGCGCCTACCAGGATAGAAAACACAACTGCGAGGATTATTATCTTCAAACTCAACAGCACCGGAACGCCGAAATCTTGCACGAAAAGCAAGATGACATAAGATAAAGCCAAACCTATCAAGCCGCCGATCAATCCGATAAGAGCGCTCTCCAACAAAAAGATCAGCGTGATGTCGTTTTCCGTCGCGCCCATGGCTTTCAGAACCCCGATCTCCCTGGTTCTCTCCAACACTGCCATAAACATCGTGTTTGCAAGGCCGATGGCAGCGACTACAGAAGAAACAAGCGTTATTATGAGCAAAAAGGTGCTCAGCATCAAAAAGACGCTCCCAACTACGCTTTGCACGAAATCAGGCGTTATAACAGAAAAGTCCTTGTCGTCAAGCGAAACCTTGTGGTTTGAGGCGATCTTCTCTTCCACTCTTTCCTTAAGTTCGTTCATATCGTAATTCTCATAAGCTTCCAAGTATATCATAGTAACCTCGTTTTTGGCAAGTTGCTTCGAAAACAATTCCTTGCCGTCATCGTACGGTATGAGAATCATCGCATCATCGCTTTGCCTAAAAGATCCTTTGAATTTTTCCAATATGCCAACGACGCGGAAATTCTTTTTGTTTATCGTTATCACGCTTCCTATCTCGACGGTTTTCTTTCCGAACATTCGAGTTTTCACATCATTGCCAATGACGACAACGCCGCGCTCGCCCTCGCGAAAATACCTGCCGCTTTCCAGCTTCATGTCATCCTGGAAAAAATCAAAGACGTTCGCATCGGCTGCATAAATCGGAGAAGTTGCGCTCGCGTTCTTAAAGACAACAGAAGCCCTGTTTATTATCATCCTGCTTACTTCCTTTATGCCCGGGATGCTCGCAGCAGAAAGCGCGTCTCGTTCTGTGAGTTTTCCGCTTGTGGACGGCGCTCCGACAAGGGTTGTAACTGAGGAAAGACCTTGGACATTAACAGGAACGATAAACATCATATTGGAACCAAATGCTGAAAGTTGCGAATTTATCTCGTTCTCTACTCCCTCGCTAACTGCCATAATGCAAACAAGGGCTATGACGCCGATTACCACGCCGATGATTGTAAGCCAAGAGCGCAGGCTCGCACTTCTCAGGTTTTGCAAGGCATACCAAAACGCGTCCTCCACTCTCATTCTACTCGTACCTCAATGCTTCCACTGGGTCCAACCTCGCCGCTTGATTCGCAGGGATATAACCAGCGACTATGCCGACGCCAGCGGAGAATAACAACGCCGCAACAGCAACCCATGGGATAAAAACTGCCGGAAAAATCCCTAAAACATTTAGCGATGCTACCAACAAATAAGCAGCCACAAGACCAATCAAACCGCCTGCTGTGCTTATCATCGCGCTTTCGACCAAAAACAGCTTTTTTATCTCGCCCTCAGTGGCTCCCATTGCCTTAAACGTGCCTATCTCTCTCGTTCTTTCCAGCACAGCCATAAACATCGTGTTCATTATGCCTACGCCGCCAACGATAAGCGATATGCCAGCAATTGCTCCCATAAACAAGGTCAATATGCTCGTTATTGTTTCCACTCTTTGATTTATTGTCGCGGCGGTGGTTATCGTAAAGTCCTTTTCGTCTTCCCTTACCCTGTGCGAGGAGAGCATGATGTCGTTTATTTCAGCGGCGACTTCCTCGACATTCGCGCCTTCCTTTGTCGTTATCCTGATGGCGCTTATCTCGTCTTCGGCAAGTCGGTTGCTGAACAAATCGCGCGCTTCTTCTATAGGTATGTAAATCGCATCATCAAAAGATGTGAACGAGCTTCCGATACTTTCGAGTATGCCGACTATAACGAATTTTTTGTTGTTTATGTAAAGTGGTGCGCCCATTAACAATTCCTGATCAAACTTCTTGTGACCGACATTATAGCCTACGACAACTGCTGTTTTGTCGTTGTCTGCAAGAAACCTTCCCTTCTCTATTTTTATCGTTGTAGTTGTCTGCTTGAAAAGTTCTGGCTCAACACCATAAACTGAAAGCGTCATCTCTTTGTCCTTGTATCTAACCTTGGTTGCTCCAGTTATGACTGGTGTGATGTATTCGATATCTGCAACCCTCTTCACTCGCTCGTAATCTTTCATATAAATTTTGCCTACCGCAGTCGAGAATGCAGAAGTGCCTGTGCCAACTCTACTAAGAGTGGCTGGCGAGATTATTATCGTATTCGAACCGAAACCCTTGATCTGCTCGGTTATGTCGTCCTTTAAACCTTGCACCAAGCCGATCAAAACAACAATGGTGCATATGCCAACTATAATGCCGCCTATCGTAAGCCAAGAACGCAGTTTCCTATAACGGAGCGAGTTCATGGCATATGCCACCATATCGGCCAAATTCATTTCTCACGCCTTTGTTCATTTCTCATGCTTTTGTTCATTCCTCACGCTTTTGTCATTTTTACTTTATGTCCCATCATTTCTGCGCCTTCTTTTTTCTTATGAAAAAATACCAAATCGCAGCCACCACCACGATAAGTCCGCCAACCAATAGATAAATCTGGCCATTGCCTCGCTTTTCTGCTTCATATATTATTATCGGTTGCGTTATCGTCTTGGACTTCCACTCGCCAGAAGTGTCGCGGTAGTTCACCTTGATCTTCATGGTGTAGCTCCCAGGCGAGCTTGTTGTCTTGACTTTGAACTGAACAGTGCTGAAATCGTCGTTTGCCAAATTTCCGATGTATTGCTTGTTGCTTACGTCTATGTTTTTCAACGCGTCTGAATCCATCTCGACTTCGACATTGCTTATCTCGTAAGAACCCAAGTTTGAAACCAAAACAGAAAGAGTATGCTCTGTCCCGGCCTGAAGCGGTGCTGGCTTTGCTTCTACATACACCGAAACATCGGCATCTGATGTTATCGTCAAAGGAATGCTTTTCGTTTCTTCCTTCTCTATGTCTTTCTCAACCCAAGTAATTCTGGCAGGCACGTAATTCAAGCCAGGCGAATAAGTCGCAAAAACTACCGCGCTCGCGCTTTTCTCTTCATTCGGCGCTATATCGCCATAAGACAAGGAATCGCTGTCCTTCAATCTAATCGAAGGATCGGTAAAATAGATCTTCAAGTTGTTTATTGTTTCTTTCCCATTGTTCTTTACCTTCAAGACAAGCGTGCTTTCTTTTTTTGTGATCACACTGCTGTCCTGCAAGAAAACGATGTCGAGTTGCTCTTTTTTAACTGTCATCCTGACATTCACGGTTTCCTCGTGGCTTGTGCCGAGAGCGTCCTTGTATTTGACCAAGAGCGGGATTTCAGCTGGCCCATCTTGAGCGTTTCTCGAATCTATCATAAAAGAAAAATTGGCCTCGTTCTTCAGTTCGCCAAGGTAAAGTTGGCTCTCGCCCAAAATACCGATAGTACCGCTGTTAACTGTGATGGTCACGTCCTTTGCAGGTCCGCCGCTATTCTTAAGCACAAAATCCACATTGTCTATGCCAGTCAGCAGATCCTGCTTTGTTGACGCAGAAAATATCGGAAGCCGCACCACCATAACAGGAACGGAAATCGAAGTGCTGTAATAGCTTTGGGTGCTGCCAGACGGATTTTTCGTATACCCGCCAACCTTGACGTTTATAGAATAGAACCCGCTTTGCGCATCTTCTTTTATCCTGAACGGAAGAGTTACAACACGGGAGCCGAGCGATTCTATGTCGCCTATGTTCTCCTGACTGGAAATGGAGATCTCTGGCGGGGCTGTTATTGATACAAAAACAGCGGTCATCGAATCTGCTGAGGCACTGCTCGGATTAGTTATCGTTATGGTTACATAACCTTGCGATCCGGGCATATAACTTGACTGCGAAGTCGAATACCCTGTTATCGACAATGCAGCGAATCCTGTTGCGAAAAGCAACAAAAGCAATAAAACAAATTTTAGATTATTCATTTTCATACCTACACCTCGTTAATACTTAAACCTCGTTATTAACATCATTATATTTGCCGGCATCTTTACCGGCATCTTTGCCGCTCTCGTCGGCACCATCCATTTTTATCCTACCATCCTTGATTCTCCATATTTTTTGCGCAACCCTTGTGAGAGAATTATCGTGAGTTATCAAAACGATAGTTTTTCCTTCCTTGTTTAGATTGACCAAGATATCGATTACCTCACGACCTGTTTTTGAATCAAGATTGCCTGTTGGCTCATCTGCCAAGATTACCGCGGGGTTGTTTATCAGCGCTCTCGCGATAGCCACTCTCTGCCTTTGGCCTCCGCTCAATTGCGAGGGATAATGATCCAATCTTTCTCCAAGCCCGAGTTTTGTCAATAACTCCTTTGCCCGTTTCTCCCTCTCTACCAATGGCACGCCTCTTATCGTTAGCGGAATGGCTGCGTTTTCCCACGCCTTGAGCGATGGGATGAGATTGAACATCTGAAAGACAAAACCTATCTTTTGACCGCGCACTGCGGCCTGCTCGTCAGGAGACATCTTCGTGGTGTCTATGCCGTCTATGTATACCTTGCCGCTTGTCGGTGTATCGAGTAATCCCATTATATGCAACAGCGTGGATTTTCCAGAACCGCTCGGCCCCAATACGCAAGAAAAATCACCTTCATGTACGACAAAATTTATACCGCATATCGCTGTAACTTCCACTCCTTCGCCCATATTATAGACTTTGCAAACGTCATCAAGCTTTATCACTTCTTTTCTGTTCTTGGATGCAGTTGTTTCGATTTTTTCTGTCTCAATTTTCTTTCTCACAAAACCACTTCCATTACGAACTGGCGCAGCAGTTTGTTCTTTTCGTATTCTTTCTTCGCCATTTCAATATATTTCAGGCCTTTTTGCGAGGTTGTATAAAGCTTCTTTTCCCTCTTGCCTTCCTTGATAATCCTGCAACTCAAAAGTCCTTTTTTGCAAAGTGCATTTAGCATTGGGTAAACCATTGCAGGTTTTGGGCTTATCCTAAGCATCTGCTCCTGTTTCAGCACTCTTATCAACTCGTACCCGTGCATTTCTTTTTTTGAGAAAAGCCACAGCAAGAACGCCAATGCCCTCTTCTTTACAAGCTCCATCGCTATCTTGTGCATTTCTTCCCGCTGCAGCACTAAATGTTTTTCTTTTTTCTTTTTCATAAGACCAACGTTGTTCTCTGGTTCTTTTGATAATATATCATTTTTATGATATATTTAAAAAACTATATGTCGCTTGTTCCGCCGCGCATTATATGTTTCTGCCAGGCCAAGGCAAGATTGAATTCGTTATCTCCCTTCTCCTCTTTTGGCGCAACGGACAGCTTATACTCCCTTTGCCGTCATATATGCCATGGCCAAGTATAT
>Ga0272448_1002334_pt1 | contig 24006 bp, 19 predicted proteins | sample YNPCB0191_FD_202220 | JGI IMG/M metagenome (GOLD analysis project Ga0272448, IMG submission 202220) | Hot spring sediment microbial communities from Yellowstone National Park, WY, United States - YNP-CB-019-1 | ecosystem: Environmental > Aquatic > Thermal springs > Hot (42-90C) > Sediment... | reverse complement strand
GAACGAATGTTTCATGGGGGCGAATTTCAGCTTTTGCAGCTATCCTATGTTGGCCTTCGGGGCGGGGCACCTCATCGAGTCCTTCGGCACAGAGAGGCAAAAGCGGATGTTCATGCTCAAGATGTACGCCGGCCAGTGGGGCGGCACCATGTGCCTTACCGAGCCCCAGGCCGGATCCGCATTGGCTGATATAAAGACAGTCGCGAAGCGGGCAGGGGATCATTTCCTCATTTCAGGCACCAAGGTCTTCATCACCTCGGGCGATCACGACCTTATGGAAAACATCGTGCACACGGTCCTCGCGCGGGTCGAGGGGGCGCCGCCAGGTGTCAAAGGGCTCAGTCTGTTCATCGTCCCGAAGATACGTGTCAACGAGGACGGCTCGCTGGGCGAGCCCAACGATGTGACCTGCGGCGGGATAGAGCACAAGATCGGGTTGCACGGTTCGGCGACGTGCGTGCTCAATTTCGGAGAAAACGGTGATTGCCACGGGTATCTCCTTGGCGGAGAGAACCAAGGTCTCTCCTGCATGTTCCAGCTCATGAACGAGGCACGAATAGAAGTTGGATTGCAGGGGGTGGCTCAGAGTAGCGCCGCCTATTTGAACGCCCTCGCCTACGCAAAGGAGCGCATCCAGGGGGTGGACGTGAGGGCGGTCAAGGACCCTCATGCCCCGAGGGTCGAGATCATCAAGCACCCCGATGTACGCCGGAACCTTCTGTGTGCAAAGGCGAACGTCGAGGGCATGCGATCCCTTCTTCTCTATACGGCTTTTCTCATCGATCTGTCCCATTGTGCGGCGACCGATGAGGAGAGGTCGAACGCTCACCTGCGCGTAGAGCTTCTCACCCCCGTTTGCAAGGCGTATTGCTCCGATACGGCGTTTCGCATGATCGAACTCGCCCTGCAGGTGTTCGGAGGCTACGGGGTGTGTTCTGAGTACCCGGTCGAGCAGTATCTTCGCGACTGCAAGATCGCGTCGATCTACGAGGGAACAAACGGTATCCAAGCCCTTGACCTTCTCGGCCGAAAGATGGGGATGAAAGGGGGCAAGGTGTTCATGGACCTGATGGAGGAGATAGGCGATCTTGCAAGGCGCAATGAGGCACACCCGGGCCTCGGGACCGCCTTCAAGCAGCTTGCGCTGGCGAAGGACAAGCTTGCGGAAAGCATGATGCACCTCGGTATGCTCAGCATGAGCGGCGATATTCTCTATCCTGTTCTGAATGCCAGCCCTTTTCTCACGATGTTCGGAAATGTGCTCATTGCGTATCTTCTCCTGTGGCAGGCTGTTGTGGCGTGGGGGAAGCTCTCAGGCATGTATCCCACCGACGGCGGCGGGGAGGAGGAGCGCTCGAGGTTCATCGAAGCCAATCCTGAGGCCGCGTTCTATTCGGGCAAGATCGAGGCGGCGAGGTTCTTCGCATTCGCGATACTGCCCCAGGTCGATGCCGTTCACAAGGCCATAATGGCCGGTGACCGGAGTGCGCTGACCATTGCGGAGAGCGCATTCTGACACAGACCATGAGGAGCCGGACCACCGACGAAGTGGGCGAGGGGAGAAAGGCGGGGGGCTCGCTCGCTAACGAGGTCACGCGGGTGCGGCCGGCCGCCTTACCGGTACGGGGGTCGGACGAGCCGGCGAATCTCTCCTTCGATATTTCTTGACAGAATCCCCGATGGGCACTTATTATGACTCTTGGTCACAAAATAGACTCAGAGTCATAATGAATGCCCCTTGCCAGCGACCGGTATGATTTCCTCGCTATCGCCACGGAGGGGCCTGCATGACCACGGTGGCCGATGTAAACAAGGCCTTCTCCGAAAAGAGAATGACCATCCAACTGCCCTATCCCGAAGAATGGCAGGTAAGGGATGTGCAGATTCTCGAAAAGAGGGATACCGCCCGCCACGTTCAAGTCCTTCTCGCTGTGGAACTTGTCAGGGAAGGGAAGGTGTTTCGGGATATCTGCTATCTTGAAGGCGACATCGATCGCGGCGACACTCGCCCGGAGGCTCAGGAGGAGGGCGTTCCGAAGCGGACTCGGGCATTACCGGTTCGTGATAGGTTCGACTTCGACAGCGACGCAGAGGCCCTCGGCCACATAACCGATGCTTTTTCCGCCCTGCTGCTCGATCACGATTACCGTATCGAGCGGCACCCCGAGGTCGATCTTTACGGGTGCGTGGGGCAGCGCGGGTTTTTCGTAATGTGTGCCTGCCGCTTCGACCAGGATGCCACCGAGAAGGCTCGGCGTCTGATCGATCTTCGCAAGAGACAGAAACACGGCCATGATTATGGTTTGGCAGTGCCCGCCTTTCAAGAACCTTTCGGCATCCCTTTCTCTGTCCAGGAGTCGTGGGTGGCGGCGCATGCGGATATCCTCTGTACCCATCGGGTGGGGCTCTACGGTGTGGACAATGCAGATCCAAACAGGATTTATCCCTTCACCGTGTACCCTCAGGTCAGAGGTTTGCTGCGGTATTTTGTCGCCACCTCGAGGCAATGGCAGGATGTCCGTCAAAGGTATCTCATGGCGAGGAAGTGTGATCCCCACACAGGGAGAAGACGAGAGCGATGATTGTCGAGGGGTTGGACAGCGCGATATCCGATGCGCTCCAACGGGGAGAGGACCCGTTGGCGGTGATCATGGGGCAGGCCGAGTCGAAGCAGGCCGTTCTCGCCTCGGTGCTCGCACACCACCATGTACTCATAGAGGGGCCGCCGGGAGTCGGGAAAACGACTCTGGCACGATCGTTGGCCGCACTCTTGCCGCCGATAGAGGCTGTTGCCGGATGTCCGTTTCACTGCGACCCGAGGGATCCTGTGTGTCCCTCGTGCCTGGCCAAGGTGGCCTCGGGGGGCACGATCGAGGTCACCCGCATCGAAGGACCCCGCCGTTTTGTGCGTATCCAGGGCAGTCCTGACCTCACGGCCGAGGACCTCCTTGGTGACATCGACCCCAGCATGGCATTCAAATTCGGGCCACACGACTGGCGGGCGTTCACCCCTGGCAAGCTTCTTAAAGGCAACAGGGGAGTTGTTTTTTTCGACGAACTGAACCGCATTCCCGAAAAACTCCAAAACGCCCTTCTTCAAGTCCTCGAGGAGCACACTGCCACGATCGGTCCGTACGATGTGGACTATGCGGCCAATTTTCTCATGATCGCCACAATGAACCCAAGAGAGCACGCCGGTGTCGAGGAACTTTCCGACGTGCTTCTCGACCGATTCGATGTCGTGACGATGGGATACCCCGAGACCCCTGAACTGGAAATGGAGATCATCACGAGGTACGGCTGCAGACTGGAGGGGATAGAAGTCCCCCCTGACATCCTCTCGGCGGCGGTCGGTTTGGTACGCTCGACCAGGCACGAGCCGTGGAGCAAAGAAGTCGAGCAAGGTGCTTCGGTGAGGGCCTCGATGGCCTTGTACGAAAAGGCCCAGGCGTGCGCGTGGCTCGAAGGGTCCGGCGTGGTGACAAAGGACCATGTGAGGAAGGCCGCTGTCTCCACCATTGCGGGCCGGATCAAGACGAGTCCTGAATCGCGCTACTACGACGATCCTGTCGGCCTGGTCGAGGAATTGGTCAAGGAAGTGCTCTAGGGACGTGTATGTATCCTGAGAGTGCCCCGCACGCCAAAGGCTTTACGATCGTTGTCGCCGGCAAGGGCGGTACAGGGAAGACCCTCGTGAGTGCCCTTCTGGTCAAGAATCAGGTGAAGCATGGGGCCCTGCTGGCAATCGATGCCGACCCTGACGCAAACCTAGCCGAGGCGCTCGGCGTGGAGGTTACGACGACGGTAGGCCGTATCCGGGAATCCCTCCTCGATTACAGAACCCGCCGGAAGGATACCAGCGGCACGATGACGGCCGAAAAGCTCTTTGAGCAACGGATCATGGAAGCCATCAAGGAGGAGAAGGGTTATGACCTACTGGTCATGGGCCATGGGGAGGGACATGGGTGCTATTGTGCGGTGAACCACATCCTGCGCTCTATTATTGATTCTCAGGCCCGGAACTACGTCACCGTGATCATAGACTGCGAGGCGGGCCTCGAGCACATTTCGAGGAGGACTACGCGAGACGTCGATGTCATGCTTGTAGTAACGGACGGGTCGGCCAAAGGGGTGACGACCGCCCAGAGGGTCCGCACGCTCTCGTCAAAACTCAACGTGAACGTGGGTAGGATCGTGGTCGTGGCGAACAAGGTCGCCCCTGCAACCAAGGCGATCATCGAGGAAAAGATCGCAGAGGCCGGACTGGAATTGCTCGGTTCGCTGCCACTCGATCCCGATGTTGCGGAGATCGATGCGCAAGGGAAATCGATCTGGCTCCTCCCCGAGGACGGGCCGCTCATGACGGCAGCAAAAAGCCTGTGCGCACAACTGGACGCTCTGAGGGGGCGGCAGATCGAAGAACTGCTGCGCATGGAGAGCGACAGAGGACGTTTTGCAGAGCATGAAGGTTCGAGATGAACTCAGAAAGAGCTTTGCGCACCTCGGGGTCGAGGGAGTGCGCAGGCGACTTTTCGACGGGTTTTCACTCCCCGAGGAAGCGATTTCCAGTGTCATGGGATCTCTCCTTGCAGGGCATCACATCCTCCTTTGCGGTCCGCCGGGAGTGGGAAAGACGAGCCTTGCGCGCAGGTTCGTCACCCTCCTCGAGGACAGGGAAGTGGTTGCATCATGCCCCGTCAACTGCGCCATCGATCAGCCTGCGTGCCCATGGTGCCTCAGGATGCTGGAGCGTCGTGATGCGCTCGTGAAAAGAACGCTTCCTGGCTATGCGCGGATGGTGAAGGTTTCGGGAAGCGCCGGCTTGACGCTGGCAGATCTCTTGGGCGATCTCGATCCGCAGTCCGCCCTGGAACACGGGATCATGGATCCGAGGGCCTTTGTCCCAGGCAAGTTGCTCCGTGCCAACGGTTCGATCCTGCTCATCGATTTTATCGACCGCATCCCCGAAAGGGTGCTCAATGGGGTTCTAGCCTGCCTCGCGCACGAACGAATGGACCTCGGGGTGCGCGACTATGTGTTTCCCGTCGATTTTCTCATAGTGGCCACTGCGACAGCCTCGATCGGGGCCCTGATGCCTGTCGATCTGGCCGATTATTTCGACATCGTCTCGATGGCAGGGGTCGCCACTGAAGCATTCGAGGAGCGGCTTGTCTCCGGCGGTCTGCCTTCGAGCGCGCTGTATGCGTCAGCGATCGAGGTCGTACGGCGAACGAGGTCTCATGAAGACCTCGCCCGAGGTGTCTCCGTCAGGGGCGCGATTCGCTACGGGGAACTCCTCCGCTCGTACCAGAAGGTCGTCTGTGTAGAAACACCGGGGGAGTTGCTGCCCCCGGCAAGCAGGGTGGCTTTGCCGCACCGGGTCGAGGTGGCCCCGCACGCCGTGGAGACGCGTACGGGGCGAAGCATCATCGAAGAGATCGTCCAAGACGTACTCGGCGCATCGGCCGCTGCCGTGAAACCGTTCGTCCTCCCGAAGGAAACCATGTACGCCATCGTGGAGGAGATCGCCCGACTCGATCACTTCCGCAAGCCCTTAAAGTTCGGCCTCTTCGACCTTTTGTTGAAGCGCATCAAGCGCTTCCCCGATTCTGAGCTCGCCCGGCTCTATTCGAGGGTCTTGGACGAGATGGCCAGGCGGTACCGGGAACACGGTGTGGAGGAGACGCTGACCTTCGATCTCTTGACAGATATCGAGGAGGCCAGGTTGAGACAGGAGCGTCTCAGCGCCGAGGTTCGGGCCCGACTGGAGGCCGAGGCTGTCGTCAGGACGGTCGCCGCTTTGGAGGAGAGCAAGATTCTCAGTGCCAGAAACCGGGGGTATACCCTCTCCCAGAGGGGGGTCGCTCTGCTGCTGGAGAGACTCGCCCCGCGTCTTTGGGAAAAGGCCCCGGTGATCGGACAGGGCAAGCACCGCACGGGCAAGAAGGTGCCCATAGGGGATGGACGCGTCGTCGGCACACGGTCCTGGTGGTTCGGCGATAGGTACCGCGATATCGCCCTGAAAGAGACAATGAGACAAGCCCTGAGAAACCGCCACAAGGAGATCATGAGAGAGGACATTCAGGTCCTCAAACGGGACGTCCGTGCGAGGATGGACACGATCCTGTGTCTCGATCTTTCAGGCACGATGAAGCAACTGGACAAGCTCTGGTACGCCAAAGAGAGCGCGATCGCCCTTTCATTGGCTTCTTCAGGGTATAAGGACAGGGTGGGGCTCGTGACATTTTCAAACCTCGCCTCGGTCGTCTCGGATCTTACCCTGAACACGTATCGATTGACGGAGAAGGTCCTCGATCTGGATCTCCACGAAAACGCCTTCACCAATCTCGGGTATGCCCTGGCCACGGCGCGCGCGCTGTTTGCACGGCACTCGAGCAGCCACGGGAAGCAACATATCATCCTCGTCTCGGACGGTGACGCCACCGCACCTCACCCGGCGCCTGCCAGATATGCGACTCGAGAGGCTGCCAGGTGCAGGCGAAGAGGAATCACCATATCGTGCATCTGTATCAATGAGGAAAATGCCGACCCACACCTCATGCAGAGGATCGCACGTATCGGCGGCGGCAGGGTCGCCCTTATCGAGGATACTCGCAGCTTGAGAGGGTCGGTGGTCGCAGAGATGAGGGCAGCGGCCTCGCGGTAAGTGGCCGAGCCGTCGCGGGGCCGGCGCACGTGTTGTGGTGCAGCGGAGGCATGTCATGGCGGATTCTCCGGTATGCAGAGTGTGCAATCAGAACGAGGCGACAGAACGATGTGCGGTCTGCGGGGTCGACCTGTGCGATATCTGCAAGCGAGTTGTTCACAGCGAGGACATATCCGCCTCGCACCGTGTAAAGGGGGTGAGCACCGAGGGCATACTCGGCCCAGCGCAGCGAAAGTACACCGTGTGCGGCACGTGCATGGTCGAGGCGGAGTTTTTCGAAGGGGAGGGTGAGGCAGCGAGGGACGCCGGGCCTCTGACCCCGTCGGTTCGTATCGGGCGGCTCGAGGGCTTCAAAAGGCCGCGAAAGGGCCAACTGCTCCATAAGGTCGGCGATCTCGCAGTGGATCTCACCGAGATAACACCCGATATTCGCGGGAGGGAGGCCCTCGTACGGCAGATTCTCCAGGAGGAATACATCGAGACGAGGTTGAGGCAATACGATACCAGAATCAGGCCGTTCGCCGGCTCCCATGATCTGGCCGAGTGGGACCGGATTCTCCTGGAGCGATATCGACCCCTCTACACGGGTGCAGCTTTGGCCTGCGGCGGGCGGGCATCGGAGGATGCCCGGGCGGTGGTGTGCGCATTGGAGACGCTTCGAGAGCACATAATGGCGGCAGCCAAGTCTGTGGCATCAGCGCGCGAACTTCTCGACGAGGCACTCAAGGTCTTCGGCCCGGACAAGGAGGTCGAGCTCGGGAGGTCGATAGCCTACAAGGCGTGCAACACGGCGGTGTTGACGGGGTTCGAGCCAAGAAATTTGGGCGAGATGGACCGTGCGCTCGAGTATGCAGAGGCACAGCTTATCGAGCAGATGGTTGTCGCTGCTCAGGGCTGCGGCGATCCGGTCGATCTTGAGTCGAGGGCACTGCACCTGGGCTCCCTCAACTTCCTCGCCTCAGAGATCGAGGAGCTCACCAAGATCTGCTGCTTCGATTACCTTTCCACGGGCGATATGCCGGTCAAAGAGATGGCCTTCTTCCCAGCCGTGCGGGTCCCGATAGGAATGGGCTGTGTAGATCGAACTAAGCCTGTGCTGGCCTTCTTTGGTGATAGCAGCCTCGCGATCTTCTATACGGTGGGGCGTTTGGAGGAGGAGGGCTTGGCGCCCGCGATGGAGATCACGGGTCTGGGGAATGCAGGGCATGAACTCGTGCGCATCTACGAGCACGGCAAGATACTCACCTCGACGGGGAAGGCCCTCAAGGGCATTCGTGCTGGCGTAGCCGACCTGATCGTTGCGACGGAGTCCTGCTTCCCCGTTGACGTGGTGGGGCAGGCGGCAAAGGCCGGCATACCGGTGCTGGTGACCGGCTCGAGGTCTTCTTATCCGCTTGCGGATCGTTCGGGTGAGGCAGTCGGGGCGCTCGCCGAACGGCTCAAGAAGAGAGAGTCCATTCTCGTTCGTTGTTTCGAGAAGGCTGCCGACGTCGTGGCCGCTTTTTTCAAAGACTTTCCCGGCAAGATGGGGACGGTCCCGAACCGAACGGTGGCGGGACAGGCCATGGAACGATGCACCGGTTGCGATGCCTGCTTTCATGCATGTCCCAAGTCCCTGCAGATAAGCACGGCCTTCAAGGCCGGCGATCCCATCGCTGTGGCCGAGGTGTACGACCAGTGCCTGTTCTGTGGAAGGTGCGAAGAGGCGTGCCCTGAACAGATACCGGTCATGGACTGCCTCCTCGCATGTTCGGCTGGCCGCCTCGCATCCGACCGATTCCGTATGCGGCCGGGCCGCGGGCCTCTGAGCCATCTCGAATTCCGGGACCTGACGTTCGGACTCGTCCTCGGCGGCAATGGCCCTGGCATGGTGACGCTGCTGGGCTGTGGGCACTACTCCGGTTCGGACGAGGACCTAGCCGCTATGGCCAAGGACCTGCTGGATCGAAATTGCGTAGTCATGACTGCCGGGTGCGCTGCCGCTGACGTGGCCCGCAGTATCGACCCCGCAACAGGAAAGACACTTTCCGAGCAGTACCCATCGCTGGCCACATTGAAAGGGCTGGTCAATTGCGGCGGATGTTCTGCCGACGCACACATCATGGCTTCGATGTTCAAGTTCGCTCGACTCGGGGGCGGCATTTCGATCAAGGCCAATTTCGAACAGCCGGCTGACTACAGCCTCAACCGTGCCCCGTTTGCCGTGATCATATGGGGACCAGCCTCGGAGAAGATGATGGTGAAGGCTGCGGGGTTTGCGAGGGTGGGGGCTCCTGTGATTCTGGGGCCGTCAGGGCTTCGGTTTTCGCGGATGCTCGTGGGCAACAAGTACGACCGGCGCGCATGGATCATGTACGACGGTCTGACGGGCGAACTCAGGGAAATCGAGCCAGCACCACCTCATCTCATCTACCCGGTCGAGACCAAGGAAGAAGCCGTGACGATGGCGATCAAGCTCTGTTTCACTCCTTGTGCCCTCCGGGATCCGAGGCTTTCCACCATCGACAACTATACAGAAGCCCACGAGAAGTACTTCGGCGAGCTACCCGACGACTGGACCTATTACCTGAGGAGTCCCATGGAGCTCCACGTGATGAAGCGGATGCGGTTCCTCGACATATTGAGGCGGGAGCACGGCTGGGAAATACAGCGTACGAGCGTGGTCAAGGCGAGGAACCGGGATGGAAACCTCGTGCCGATGGACGAATACCTCGAGCACTACGGGATCAAACAGGGTCGCTATGCTACCATGGTCAAGCGTCTCGTCATGCGAGAGGCAGTGAAGGAGTAGCGTCATGAAACGGTTCGACGCCCGAAAGTGGGCCAGCTACGTCAGAAAGCACAACAACCCTCTCGTGGTGGCCGGAGACGGTTGCGACCGGATCGTGCTCGAGGGGACGAGGCTTGGGGCCTATGCGGCTCGCGTGGCAGCACACCTCGGCTGTCCTGTGGCTGCAACGGGCAATACCATTCTAGAGCTGAGAAGGTACGATGGTGTGAGGGTCAAGAAGATGTGGCTTGCCGAGCTCTTCCGGTTCCTTCAGGACGGGAGCTTGGAGCCCTTTCTCGACCGGCCTCCTGACCTTCTCGTCCTCATAGGGTACCGCCCCGAGGGGATCCACGGCCTCGTCGCCTCTTTGAGGAACATCCACACGGTGCATCTCGGGCCCGGTTCGCTCGGAGTCGCTGATAAGACCATGGAAGAGACGACGCTCGGAGAATGGAAAAGGAAGCTCGACGATTTTGTCGAAGCACTGTCGTCAGGAGGGAGCACCCATGATTCGTATCCCGGCCGTTCCACTGCCTCGAGGACGCGTGTATCAGGCCCCCACCGAGCTGGATGAACTGTTCGACGGGGTCGAGATAGAGATTTCTCCTCGCTGGATGGGGCAGAGGATTCGCAAGGACGACATGCACTTGGAGCTCGGCGGTCCGAAGCACGGGTACCAGAGTTACATCCATGTGGAGGTGGCACGACACCCCGATGACGTGGAGGACGGCCGGATCGAGCTCATAGGTCCGGACATCAACGAAGTGGAGCCGGGTTCCTCGTTTCCTTTTGGCGTGTGGTTGCGATGCTGGGGGAGTCAGCTTACCGAGGACCATGTGGACCCCCTGATACGGGCAGGGTTCATGCCGTTCGAACAGGGTGAAGGGTGGATGCTGGTCAATACGAGAGATACGATCTGGATCCGGCTCAACAAGGAGAGTGCGCCCAAGAACTCGTGGCACAGGATGGGGCAGTCGCTTCTCGGCATGGCAAAGATCAATTTCCCGCTTGTGGAAAGGGGGGAGGCGCTGATCATCATCGCCTCTCCGGAAGTGGGGGGCGTGGGTCTCATCAAAAAGATCCTCGACACCACGATCCGACCCGAGTGGGAAGCCTACGACGCCCGGCTCATGGGGCTCGAGGACGAAGACGTCGATGTGTTCTACGGTTGTACACTCTGCCAGACCTTTGCACCAAACCATGTCTGTTGCATTACGCCCCAACGGAACCCCTACTGCGGAATCATGAGTTATCTCGGGGCCAAGGCAACCGTGGAGATCGACCCTTACGGGTATTCTTTTGTCATGCCCAAGGGGGAGTGCTTGGACCCCGTGATGGGCCGGTATACAGGAGTGGATCAGACGGTGTACGAACGATCCTCGAGAACCGTCAAACGGGTCAATCTGTACAGCGCCCTCAAGTATCCCCAGACGAACTGCGGGTGCTTCGAGGCTGCTGCCTTCTATATCCCCGAGCTCGACGGGATCGGGTTGGTCGACAGACGATATCCTGGCGACACACCGATCGGAATGAATTTTTCCAAACTTGCCGGGTTCATGAGCGGCGGCAACCAGAACCACGGCACTATGGGACTCTCTATCAGGACGCCGAAGTCCAAAAAGTTCCTTCAAGGCGACGGAGGATGGGAACGAATCGTGTGGATGCCCAAAGAATACAAGATCCTTCTGGCCGAGTGTATCCCTGAGGAACTGTACGACAAGATCGCCACTGAAGAGGTGGGGATCGATATCCCGACATTGAAGCGATTCTTGATCGATGTGCAGCATCCCATCGTCACCAGGTTCTGGAAAGACGGGACGCCTGTCCCTCTGCGCATACCGAAGTCGAACGAACCCTGGCCAGGGGACGATTGAGTGGGAGGAGTGTGCCTGTGCCCCGACTGACGCTCGATGAAGACTGGTATCGACACTACGATGAAACGTCCTTGTATACGCGCCAGGATGTCGTGAGGGCTCTGTCCGCCTTCCTCCAGTACGCCGGGTACACCATCGTTCCTCCTGAGGTCATAGGCTTTATGAAACCCGACGTCGCGGCCGAACGGGCGGGAGGTGGGCAGCGGTATCGGATGATCTTCGTCGTCCGCGAGGGGATCAACGAGGCGGTCGAGGGCTTCCGACAACTCGCCTCTGCCAAGTGCTTTCGCAAAGATTCGCTCGACTATGTTCTGGCACTGCCCCCTGTTTCCGAACACTTTCTCATCGAGTTTCTCATCGAGAGGGAGGAATGGTTTTTCCCGATCAAGGACGGACTCTTTCAACTCTGGCTCGTGAACCCGAGCAGGGAGAAGGTGGATTGCATTCTCGGGTGGCCGAGAGACGATGACTTTCGGCACTATTTTGCAAATCCGCAACTTGCCGCCTTTGCCTCGTATATTGCGGAAAAGGCGACTGCAAAGATCATGGCCCAAGAATTCGGTTGATCCCTCTCTTCGCGGGTCGGCCGCATCTTCACCGCGGCGACAGGTGTGGGGATTCATGGCCCGGAGGACGTCGATTTACGAGCTGTACGAGTATCTGCCGAAGACCAACTGTGGTCAATGCGGCCTCTCGTGCATGGGGTTCGCAGGATATCTGCTCTCACGGGATGTAAGGCCCGAGGATTGCCCGCCGCTGTGCACAGATGCATTCGAGGAAGCGCGCCAGCAGTTGGGAGCGCTGCTCGGCGACGGCGTCAAGGATCCCTTGACGGGGCTCATTGTCGACGCCGATCGCTGTATCGGGTGCGGGATTTGCGTCAGTGTTTGCCCTGTTCACGCTGCCAATAACAGGGAGGTCTCCTTGGGGAAAGGGCCACGTGCCGATGACACCGTAGTGCTCCGGATCGTCGACGGATGTGTGCAGCTGTCTTCTCGGGAGCTCTGCAACAGGGCGATACCCTCTGCCCCGCCCTGCAAGGCCTGCGCGGACAACTGCCCGACCGATGCCATGGAGCTGGTTTAGGGGCGTGGATGCGTGAGGGTGCCGAGGGAGTGAAGGTCCGGCCCGACGTGGGTGGTCAACACACAGGCAAGACGGGGCCCTACGGCCTGCGCAATGCCCTTGCGGGCTCTCAGACCGAATACCATTCACACGTGTGTGCGGGGTGCAGTTGTCTGTGCGACGACATCTCGCTGTACCTGGAAGGGGGAAGGATCGTAAGGAGCCTCAATCTTTGCCGTATCGGGGTGACGCGGCTGCTGACGATTACGGCAGAGAAACGCCTGCCGGAGACCCCCTTTCCTTCCTTGAGGGAATCGGTGCGGCGCGCACTCGATATCTTCACTGAGAGGGGGCCGGTGGTGTGCATCGGGGCCGACAGTCTCGATCAGGCCGGAATTGTGGCGTCGGCCGAACTCGCCCGATCGCTGAGGGGTGTGTGGGTACCGTGGGCCTTCGAGGGCATGAGTCGTTTCTTCGAACATGCGGTGCGCTGTGGATGGGCCACAGCTCTCTTGGACGAGATTCGCGATCGTGCAGATATCGTCGTTTTCTGGTGTGTCGACCCGCTCGTGACCCACCATCGGCATCTGTCCCGTTATTCGGTCTTTGCGAGGGGGCGCTTCACGGAGCGTGGCGCGGCAGATCGAATCGTGATTGGCGTTGGCCGGGACAGGACGCCCATTGAACCCCTCTGCGGATACTTCTTTGTGGTGGGGCCGGAAAAGGAGGCCGACTTCATAGGAGCGGTCGCCGCTTCCACCGGTGCGAGAGACACCCTTGGCTACAAGGATCTCCCCATGCTCCTCAGGGCACTGGATAGGGCCACCTATATTGCCGTCTTTGTCGACCCCGAAAGGCTGACCGATGCCGGCCTTGCAGCCTTGTTCGAGTGGTCCCTCTCGATCAACAGAAGAGGGGAGAAGCGGATGATCCTGTTCCCGCTCTGGACGGCAGGTGCTAACGCCGTGGGGTTTGCTCAGGCCTCTGTCGACATGTTCGGCACAGCATGGGGGAGAGGCTTCTCGGAGGATCTCGAAGCGGCTCTCCGGAAGCGCACGTGGGAGGCGCTGGCAGATCAGGTCGGATGCGTACTGATGATCGAATCCGGTCCCGCAGGACCAACTCGGCGGTCGCTTCCAGACTGTCTGGAGGACAAGCCTGTGGTAGTCCTGACGCCCTTCAAAGAGCCACCTGTGTGCAGGGCATGTGTCGTCATTCCTACTGCTTTGCCTGGTGTCGAGACAGAGGGGATGTTTTTCAGGGCCGACGGGCTGCCGCTCCATGCCGGGCGGGTGGAGTGCTGCACAGGCAAAGGCTACCCTCGCTCCGAGGACGTGCTCGATCAGATGCTTTTGGAGGTCGCCTTATGAGCGAAGCGAGGAAAAAGATCGTCCTGCGCAATGGCCGAGTGTTCGACCCGGTTCAAGGGTGGCGGGGCGAGGTGCGCGACATCTACATCGCAGACGGGAGGATCAGCGAACCATTCAGAGACCCCGACGAAGTCATCGACACTGGCCTGCGGGCGGTCATGGCAGGGGGTATAGAACCATGTTGCCACCTCGGAACGCCGTGGGCTTCCCTCTGGCGTGCGGGAGCGGGATTCAGTCCAATCGACCGCATAGGCGAGATCTACGCTCGTATGGGATACGTGCATGTTCATCAGCCTTTGATGACGCTTCTCACTGCCGGTGCTGTTCGGTATGCAATGTCGCGTATTCCTTTCGTGGACACCTCGGCGTGGGTGAGCCTCGACTTGAGGGACCTGGGAACGACGGTGAGGGCACAACGCAAGGCCGAGTTCGTCGAATCGGCCCGCGCACTCCTCGAGCTGACAGGAGGCATTGGCGTTTTCCTCCCCTTCCCCCATCTCAAGCACAGGCAGCGCCACTATGCCCAAAAGAACATCTCGGCCAAGACATTGTTCCAGTTCATCTCGAGCTTGACCGATGCGGACATTGTGCCGATTGCGCTGTGGGCCCTGCCTGGCGTACTGGATAACGATAGGGACAGCCTCTGCCTCTTCCATCTCTCCTGCGCGGGGGCGGCTCTCGGTTCGGAAGGCGATTTCGAGCGAGCCTGTGCCCTCTTGGCTGTCGGGGGTAGCGTCGATCTAGGGTTGAGTACCGGTATGCCGTGTATGGCAGTGACAGCGGCTGAAAGGTGTTCACCCGGGGACCTCAGCGTCGACATGGGCATGGGGGCCCCGATACGGTTCGGGCACTTCGACCCCTCTTTCAATCGAGAGATGTGCCGGAATGGGTGGCGGCTCCTGTGCCTGTGGGAAGAGCGATGGCATCTTTCATTGTCGCCGGCTGGGATCGGTGGATGCGAACCCGATGCATTCCCGCAGGCGGTATCTTGGCTGCTGGAGGGGCACGGCAGACCGGCAATGGTGGAGGAGGGGCTTGGAGGTAGGGTGTTCGGCCTTTACGAAGTCGCGTCTCTGACGCGGGCTGAGCCCGCCCGTTGCCTCGGGCTTGCAGACCGAGGACATCTCGAGATCGGTGCGCGTGCCGATGTTTCGGTCTACGAGGTGGCGGCTGGGATGCAGACGCGAGATCTCTCGAGGGCTATGGGTAATTGCTGGTGTCTGATCAAGGATGGTGTGGTCGTCCGAGACAAGGGCGCCTTCACAGGCCTGAAGCCGCCCCGTCGTTTCCGGTCCAAGATGGTCGAGACGCGGGGTGCCGATCCTCGACAGAGCGAGGTTGCGCTCAACGCGAGCCTTCGTTGCGAGCATTTGAAATACGCCGCAGGCCTCGATGGGGCGACTGAAGTGACGTGATGGCAGGGGAGAAGTCGGTCGATCGTGATACCCGGTTCGTATCTCGGGGCTCCCAAAGGATCCTCGGGGGCGCGTGAGTCTTTTGCACAGTGAACACCATGGCTGTCCTGGACCGCAAGGCTCGTAAGAAGCTCAGACGCAGGCAGGATATTCTGGACGCTGCCTATGCCATTTTTCGGGAAGTCGGGTACTCTTCGGCGACAATGGATTCTATCGCCGAACGCGCCGATCTGGCGAAAGGAACCGTTTATATCTATTTCAAAAGCAAAGAGGAACTCTACTTCTCGCTTCTCGTCAATGGCCTCGATATCATTATTGACATATTGAGAGATGTCGGCATACGTGCATGCGCTCCGGAGGATATGCTCAAAGAGACAGCGAGGTCCCTGGTCGGGTTTTTCAGGGCGTACACTGACTATTTCCGTCTCTTCATGGTCATGCAGCAGGAGGACATGCAGTCAAAACTGACCCCGGACCTAACCCGTGATCTCAACAAACGTGGTGCGGTGATACTGCAGCTGCTCGGTGACCGAATCCGAACTCTGATCGAGAAAGGCTACTACGGCGACGCCGACCCTCGGTACGCAGCGACCATTCTCTGGGGGGCTTTCATCGGTATAGCCCAGTTGGCGGTCACGAGGGAATACCTCAGAGTGGACAGTGGGAACATGGAAGATCTCGTGCAGCTTTGTTTCGACTTGCTCGACAAAGGTCTGGCTGCCTCCCGTGCTGCGCCGCAGCCCTCGACGGCGAGGCGCCAGCGGAGGGATCTGGCTTCTCAGGAAAAAAAGAGTCTGCGACTGCAGACGCACTCCAAGGCATAAATGGCGGGGTGCCCTGCGTGAGGAGGACGGCCGAGGAGTGCCGGGCGACGAGGCCCTTGCGGGGGGAGGTTCTCGATGGGCGAAACACTCAAAGGATTGTTGGTCGTCGAAAAGTTCTTTGAACGTACTCCAGGGGGGCCTGTCCTCGTAGGTTCGAAATGCGAGGTGTGCAGGAGGGTCTGGTTTCCGAAAAAGAAGGTGTGTCCCACGTGTTTTCGCAATGACACTATGGTCGTGCATCCTCTCGCCAGATACGGGGAAATCGTCACGTACTCGATTTCTCATATGAGCCATATCGGAATACCGACTCCCTATGCCTTCGGCTACGTGTATCTGCCAGATGATGACATAACGATTTACACCTTGTTCAAAGACTGGCAGCCTGCGGAGGCAAAACTTTTTATTGGTCAACAACTTGAATTGTGTTATGATGTGTTCCGGGAGGACCCGTGGGGCAACCGCATTATCGGCTATATGTACCGTTGTCTCGGTACCCGCAGTCATATCGGGGAACACGGCAGGCAATAAGAACGGGAGAGGTCGTCACTCACACGGCACAGATCCTGGGGAAGCGGATATGGGAAAGCCTGGAACGGACGTATATGTGGTAGGCGTGGGGATGACTCGGTTCGGGGTACACATCGACAGGGACGTGCGCGATCTCTGCGAGGAGGCCCTCTTCGAGGCGATGCAGGACGCAGGGGCGTATCCTGACGATATACAGGCGGGATATATCGGAACAGTCGGTCTCGCATGGGACGCACCCATCATGGCCGGTCAGATTGCGTTCGAGCAGGTGGGCATCACCGGAATCCCGATCACTCGGGTCGAAAACGCCTGCGGGAGCGGGTCCAATGCCATCCGTGAGGCATGGCTGGCCATCAAATCGGGCGAGTACGATGTTGCACTGGCGTGCGGTGTCGAATGCATGAACCGGCCGCTGCAGGATCAAATACCGAGGTTCGCTATGTTCGGGGGCGGGGATGCAATGATGGAGGGGACAATGGGGCTGTTTCCTCCAGGCATCTTCGCCATGGTGGCCCAACAATATCTCAGTGCAGGATGGATCAAGCGAGAGGACCTGGCTCTCATTGCAGTGAAGAATGCCTACCATGGCTCGCTCAACCCCAAGGCGCACTTTCAACGGACGCTCACGGTGGAGCAAGTTCTCGAGGCTCGTATGGTGTGTTATCCGCTCGGGTTGCTCGACTGCTGCCCTATGACCGATGGTGCTGCTGCGATAGTCATGTGTTCCAAGGAGGCATTGCCGAGATTCAAGAGGCACCCGCCTGTCCGGATAAGGACGATTACGCAGGTTTCGGGGACCTACTGTCAGGCCAACCCGAGGGAATTCGTGGCGGATACCGTGGTCAGGGCGGCCCAGGAAGCCTACAGGAAAAGCGGGCTCACCCCGGAGGATATGGATTTCGTCGAGTGCCACGATTGTTTCACCATGGCAGAGATCGTCCATACCCATGACCTCGGGTTTTGCAGAAAGGAGGATGTGGGCAGGTTCATAAGGGAGGGGCATACACGATTGGACGGGAAGATCCCTTTCAGTGTGTCCGGGGGACTCATGAGCAAGGGGCATCCGCTCGGCGCTACCGGACCGGGTCAATACAACGAAATGGTTCTTCAATTGCGGGGGGAAGCTGGGAAGCGTCAGGTCAGAGGCGCCCGTGTCGGCCTGCATGAAAACGGCGGGGGCTTCAGGCACGGCGATACAGGCATCGTGTGTGTGTCGATTCTGGAGCGAGCCGACTGACCGCGGATGCCCGAAACCGGACGAGTGACGGAACTACGACCATGAGACGCGGTGAAGATATCATCAGAAGGCAGATACAGCACCTCGTGAAGCAGCACAGGAAAAAGGTAGGGGAATGGATCCACCTTGTGCCTGCCCCGCCTCTCATCTATTTTGTGTTCGACATCGCCCTTCCTCTCATGCTGAGGAGGAAAGACCCGAGGAAGTGGAAGGGGGTAAGGACCGATTTCCAATTCACGTTTTCCGATATGCCGGGCAGGAAATCCTGGGTGCTCGAGATCGATGACGGGCGTGTGCGGATGTACCGAGGCGAAAAGGATATGCCCCACCTGGTGATCAATTCCTCGGCGCGTGATTTCATCGATCTCATGACCGGGTATCTCCCAGAGGCAAAGGCAATGATGTCCGGTCGGCTGGCCATCAACGGCGGGCCGGCCACGAAACTGAAAACCGTCATGGCGCTCTTCCGGTAGGGGGGCAGAGAGCGGTCCACGTCGGCCGCGGCGAGAGTGTTTTGTCAGGCGGTATGATCTCTCAGGCCTTCGTTTTTTCAACGAGGCCTTTTCAAAAGACGTTCGAGCCTGCTTCTTGAAAAACGCCTCAGACGCTCGAGAAGCGAGCCGGGGGAGTCGTGAGGCGGTTGTTCTTCGCACGCGTGCACTTGGGCCCCGGTGGGGGGCGGTTTCCCCTCCATTACGAGGTCGTCTTCCTCTGTCTGAAAGAGGCGATGAAGTGCGCAGACCATGCTCGTCCCCCTGGGAAGGCGCCGGTGCTTACGAGCCTCGAAAGGCGCCGTTGCGTCTGTAGCGGTGGCAGTATGGTATGCCGAGCGGAAGCGAACACGTCATTTCACTTCTTCCAGCGTACCGGCAGCGAGCCTCTTTGCAGTGTGAGTGGCCAAGCAGTACCCCTTCCCGGCGCTGGCGCCCGGACGACGACCCTCTCCCATGTCATCTTAAAAATATTTTAACGACCGGTCAATAGTAATCTGGTACAATACAGACCGATCTCGGCTCGATCCTTTCTCGAAGTTTCACGTCCCAGGGTCCTCGACAGAAGAACCGTGAGAAACAGGGGGATGTCGGCCCATCGAGAAGTGCCGGCGCGGCTCGATTCGTTCATGCAACCCACTCGGGGGCGCGTCAAGCTGCATGCTTTTCTTTCTGAAAGAGGGGACATGCAACCCTTCCGCCTGCAGAGGACTCCCACGCAGAGATACCCAGCTTCGGTCGCCCCAGAAAGTCAGGGCACGTTAAGTGGCCTTTGGCACGTATGCCACGGTCATGCACAGGGCCGAGCGGCGAGATCTTTGTCGGCAGCCGGTGGTTTCCGGCCTCGGTCGTAGATTACGACTGTCACTAGGGGGGCGTCATGGGCAAGAGGCGATCCTGTCCTTTTTCGACGGGGATATCTCTTGTTGTTTCTTTGCTGTGTGTGTGTCCCTCGCTCCAAGAGCGTGCCTGGCCCTATACCCTGGCCGAGACACAGGGCATCGGAGCGAGGGCCATTGCCATGGGGGGAGCATTTACCGCCGTGGCGGACGATGGTGCTGCCCTGTACTATAATCCGGCCGGCATGGTTCAGGTGGAGGGCCATCGCTCTCACATGGAGTACGTGTTTGTCTTCCCGAGGGTGTATCTGCAGAGAGGAACGGCGGAGAAACAGATCTATCTCGACAAACCGATCAAGGCGCCCATGCTTGGGATTGTTCTGGACATCTCCAGACACTGGAGCACATCGAAAAAGATCCGGTTCGGATTCATCTCGTATTTTCCCGACAATTTCAAGGCAGCGGCAAGGATGCGTTACGGCAGCTTTTACGATCCCTACTATCCGCTGTACGGTGATTCTACGGCAAACCAGATGCTCAGTTCATGGATCAACGGAGCGATAGAGATTTTTCCATGGCTGTCCATCGGCGGCGGGTTTACCTTCGGAACCAATGGGTCCTTTGTGAATCTTCAGCCAGGGCTGGATCCTTCTACGATGAAGAGCGTGCAGGAGCGCTCCAAGGTCACATGGCAGATGACCACAGAGATCGAGCCCATGTACGGCATCCTGATAAAACCATTGGAGAGGCTCCGTATTGGATGTGTGTTTCGCAAAGGGATCAAGGTTCATTTCAACAACGGGATACAGGTTTCCCCGAGCATTGTGCGGGACTCCACGATCGTACCGTTCCCGATACCGATCCGCGTGTTCATCAACTCCCACTACAGGCCCTTGCAGTACGCGGTCGGGATCTCGTATCGAGCGACGCACGCTCTTCTGCTCGCCTTCGACCTGACCTACTACGACTGGAGGCAGTACAAGGACGAATCCGAAAGGCCGCTCAACCCTCCGATGAAGGACATCGTGGCGCCCCGGGTAGGGGTGGAGTACTTCCCCGCAAAAGATGTCGCAGTCCGAGCAGGATACGGGTACAGGCCCTCTCCATTGGATCAGCAGCACGGGACCTGGGTGAACTATTTGGACAACGACGTACACGTATTCTCGTTCGGGGCTGGGTATTTCTGGAACCCTCGCGGGATATTCGCCAGGCCGGCAGAGTTCTCCTTTTTCTATCAGCTCTCGTATCTTCAGCCAAGAACGTTCGACAACGTGCACCAGGGGCAGACATCGTTGAGGAGTTCGGGGTACATGCAATCTGTTGGCGTTTCAGTGGGACTGTCGTTCTGAGGTGCAGGGAGTCATGTGAAGACGGACCGCAGGTCCTGCCAGGCGCCAAGACAGCCTCGCCATATGCGGCCGAGTGGCGGGAAGCATTGGGCCGCAACGGGCGGTGCGTGCTGCGAGCGCAGGCGGCTCTGACCCATTCCGCAGGCACTCTGCAAAACCTCCGGGGGTCAGGGAGCGAACGGTTACTCTAGGGCTCGGGTGGCGACGTATGAACAGAGCGATTCATTGGGGCAAACAACCGTGTGATTCAGCCAGACACGCATCGGTGTGTTCCGTTTCGACCGATCGTCTCGTGAGGATGGTACGGCACAGGATCTCGGCGGTATTCATCCTCGTCGTGCTGTACCAGGCAAAAGGGGTCCGAGCCGATCTTGCGGATCAGTTCGGAGTCTCTGCGCGAGCCATCGGTATGGGGAATGCCTTTTCTGCCATCGCAGACGACTATGGGGGGTTCTTTTACAACCCTGCGGGGCTTGCCAACAACCCCCAGGATGCCCTCACCGCCGGCTACATCATGACCGCCCCGCGGATCAGGGTCCAAGATGCAGCAGGGTCCGAGCGACTCGCTTTTACGAGCGGGGTGAAGGGCGGGTTGATAAGTTACCGTATGGATACGGGAAGGTTCTTCAATGAGAAGATCCGACGAAGTATCGTGATGGGGTTGACTGCGGTCTTCCCCGACAATTTCAAGACGTACGTGAATGCGGACACTCGGTTTTATGACGAACTGCAGTTTCCGGTATTCGGAAGGGTCCACGATTTTGCGGCAGTGTTCCTCGGCGGAGGCATCAAGGTTCACCCCATGCTCTCCGTCGGGGCGAGCATGCGGCTTGTCTTCACCTCCGATATAAGGAACATTACGATCCTCTACAATTCGGCGACCTTCGAAATCGATTACAAGAAGCTCGACATCAATGCAGACACGGAGATCCAACCGATTGTCGGTTTCGTGCTCACGCCAAAGGAGACGTTACGAATCGGCGCTGTGTGGCGCAAGGGCGGCAGTCCTGTTCACTTCCTCGGATCCGTGGATGTGACAGTCGACACAGGGTATTTCCTGCTCCCACTGCCGCCGCTCTCCAGCCTTTTCTACGAATTTTACACCCCCGAGGAGGTCTCGGTTTCAGTTGCAGTCGGTCCTTTCAGAAAAATACTCGTTGCACTGGAGGCCGAGTATGCCGCCTGGTCGGCGTACGACCTGCCGTACGCCCAGAAGCCCCCGGGAAGGCCCATGCATGACATTGTGATCCCGAGAGTAGGCGTCGAGTACGGTGCCAGCGAGGATGTCACACTGCGGTTCGGTTACTATTATCACCCCTCGCCGGTCCGCACCCGACAGGAATACACCTACCTGCTCGATACGGATCAGCATGTCTTCTCGACGGGGCTGGGATATGTGTGGAGATACGTTGAACGCTTCATAGGGTACCCTTTGGAAGTCGATGTGTATTTCCAATTCCAGTACCTGCCGAAAAGGACGCTGCACACTCTCGGCGCTCCTACTGCCGTGTGGGGGTATATCACCAACGTTGGCGGCGCGGTACAGCTTCGGTTCTAGCGGGGCGAGACGGCAAGAGTCTGGAAGATCTCGAGGAATCGCCTTTCTATCTCAGGCTCTCCCTGGACGAGCCTGGCGACGACACGGTCGTGGGCAACGACCCAGCAGTAATACCGGGAGGCGTCTGTTATGCCGAAGGCCTTTATGTATTTCCCGTCCCAATCAGGGATGAGGTGAAACGCAAACCTCTCCTCGGAAGGTATCCCTTCATTCGCGTAAAACTCCCTTGAGCGCTTCATCGTCCTTTCATTGAGTCGTCTCAGGATTGGCTCGACGACGTGGCGTAGAAGGCGCGGTACAGCCGAAACATCGGCGAAATTTACATAGGCGATCTTTATGTCAGGGTAGCGTCGAGCGACCTCGAGTCCCGCCGGCTCTATCCATGTTGTGAGATCTTTGTTGCTGCTGCGGTCTGCGAAGGTAAATACGATTATCCTCGACCGGTAGTCTTCGGTCTTCCCCTTGATCCCTCGAATGTCTACAAAATCGAACTGGGGGGCCTGATCGCCTTCGGACAGCGGGAGTGACGAGGCCGGGGATCCCATGCAGAACGCCAGCGCAAAAAGTGCTGGTAGAAGCCCTTTTGCCAGGAACCTCATGTGGAGAAAAGTCTCCCTTGATTGAAGAGCCCGCCGTGGCCTCGTGAACCTGGGCCCCTTCCGTTGCGTGCCAGCATTGTATACACAATTGCTCTGGACCATGTCAAAGGGGTATGAGCCCTCTCGTCGGCCTATGGACCCTGGGCCCGTTTTCCCGGGTTCTCTCTGGTTGTCTCGCCCGCTCCGCATGGGCGGGCCTCCACGGCAGGACTGCCGTCCAGTTTCTTGTGTCCTCTCAACTCGCGGCTGGGATATGGTAGCGTCCGAAAACGAGACGGTGAAGGACGTTCTTCAGCACGGCGGCGGCCATTCCTCTGACCCTGAATTCGCTCCTGAGAAAGACCAGCGTATCTCGGACAGCCCTGGCCTTTTCCAGGGTGCTCAAGCCGTGGAAAAAGCTCGGCTGCCGCGACGTAGGGGAGGCGGTCGTCGCCCTCATGCGCAAGGGATTGAACTGGTCGAGACAGAGCTCCATCTCGGGTTTCATCAGTTCCTTGTATCGTCTCAAGGCGTCTCTTCCGGTCTCCATTGCCTCTGCGATCGCCTGACCGGCATGTCCGCCGCTCACCAAGGCGCATGAGATAGAACAGTGCCCCTGGTGCATGAGGCCCATGGCGTCGCCCACCATCACCACTTTGCCGCGGCCGGGGAAGAAGCGGTTGAGGGCCGTCATCGTGTTGACGAGGCATGATTCGACAGCCAGCTCTCTCTTGATCGCGAGCCCGAACCTCTTTCTGAGGAGATCGAGGAGTCGATCGAATTTGGGCGCAAAGGATTCGCCGTGCAACATCCCAAGGCCTATGATGATTTGGCCGTCCTTTATGTTGAGCCATGGGAACGGCCCCATCCGGGGGACGAGAAACCAGTAGAGGTGACGGTCATCGGCATCGATCGTTCCTTCGAAGTACTTCTGGCAGGCAAAGGCAAACGGCATCTGCCGATACACCTCAGGTGCCGTATCGAGCACGACCCGGGAATAGCCTCCGTCCGCTCCGACCAGATAGCGGGCCCGGACCTTCATGGGCCGCCTGTTGTACTCAAGCGTTGCCTCGATCTCCTGACCAGTTTCTTCCAGGTGAACGAATCGGGTCCTGTCTCGAAGGTCGGCACCTGAGGAGGTGGCAAGATAGTAATCGAACCGATCCCGCCATACGTACGGCATGTAGCAATCCACGTCGGCAAATATCGTTCCCACCGAAGGGAAATAAAAGGCCATGCCGCGGCACACGTGCGGCCTCCCGAAGGCCGCCTCTGGTATCGGCCCGAAATGTTCGAGCACGTAGTTGTGGGCGACATTGTCGATGATGCCGGAGCAGGCCTTGCGTCGGGGCAGTGGGCGTTTATCGATGAGAAGTGTCTTCAAGCCCGCTTCGACACATCGTTTCGCTGCAGCGGACCCGCTCGGCCCTGCTCCGACCAC
>Ga0272448_1002333_pt1 | contig 24019 bp, 17 predicted proteins | sample YNPCB0191_FD_202220 | JGI IMG/M metagenome (GOLD analysis project Ga0272448, IMG submission 202220) | Hot spring sediment microbial communities from Yellowstone National Park, WY, United States - YNP-CB-019-1 | ecosystem: Environmental > Aquatic > Thermal springs > Hot (42-90C) > Sediment... | reverse complement strand
ATCTCTATATTGACGATATGGCTGACTTTAAGAAGGCAATTTGTTTATACTGCAAAAGAACTGCTTTCATCAGATTTTTCATCTGAAATAGGATTTGCTAATCCATTAAAAAGAAAAATTTCACTCTGGATTGCTATTGTTGCCTTCATTATGTCAATGATCTTAGTTTTAATCTCTTTTTACGATAGAGGACGACATGCAACAGGCATTTTCTTCGGTGTTGGCGGACTTATGCTTATAGGATTTTTTGCCCTAAGCAATTTTATGCTATTAAGCCTTGCAAGATCAAAAGATACAGGACAGTTTACAATAAACATGCTCGGATTTCGCAATACAACACGCCGAAAGGGCAGAAGTCTTGCTATTATAAGCCTTCTCGCTTGTGGTAGTTTCCTTATCATCTCCATAGGTGCAAACAGGCAAAATGCAATGATAAACTACGATAAAAGATCGTCAGGCACAGGAGGATTTGCCTTTTATGCAGAGACCACGTTACCTATACTTCATAACTTAAATGATGAGGATAAACGGATAAAGTTTGGGATCAACGAAACTTCCGCAAAGTTTGTTCAGTTTAGGGTCCGTGAAGGCGACGATGCAAGCTGTCTTAATCTCAACCGTGTTCAAACTCCAAGAATTCTTGGCGTTGATCCTGCTGAACTGCAAAAACGAGACGCATTTAAATTTGTGAAATCAATCTCAAAAGACGGTTTCGGAATGTTAAACGATAAATCGTCTGACGATAGAGTGATAAATGCTATTTGCGATGATGCAACATTGACATGGAGTTTAGGACTATCCGTTGGTGATATGACGACAAACGTTGATGAACGAGGTCAGCCGTTTAAGATCAAGATCGTTGGTTCTTTGTCAAACTCTATCCTTCAAGGTGTATTCATAATATCAGAACAGGACTTTATAAGGCTATTTCCATCAGAAAGCGGTTATCGTGTATTTTTGATAGATGCAGATTTTGAAAACATGGCGGATACATCTAAAAAAATCTCACAGGCTTTTCAAGATTTTGGAATTGAGTTAACGCCTGCTTATGTGCGATTAGCTGAATTTAGCGCTGTCCAAAACACTTATCTGTCCATTTTTCAAATGCTCGGCGGATTGGCTTTGATACTCGGCAGTGTAGGATTAGGGTTAGTTGTCCTCAGAAATATCTTGGAGCGTCGGCGTGAACTTGCATTGATGAGGGCTGTTGGCTATTCAAAAAAGTTGATACAGAGGCTTCTCATAAATGAACATTGGGCTTTGCTTCTGGTCGGAGAATTTTTTGGTGCAGTAACAGGATTGATCTCTGTCCTGCCAGCCATTGCTATTCAAAGGGCAAATGTGCCTTATGTTTCATTGATCCTAACATTGATCGCTGTTTTTTTCAGCGGATTAATATGGATATGGTTAGCAACTAAGCTTGCAGGACAAGGAAACCTGTTATCTGCTCTAAGGGACGAATAATAATAAGTGACGGGTGACGAGTAACGGGTAACGAGTAACGGGTGACTGGATACCCATTACTGATCACTGATTACTGATCACTGATCAACCGTCACCATTCGCTTAGGATTTTGAGTGCTGAATTCAGCAGGGGATAAGCCTTCTACATTCAACCATGATCTATAAGGCGTCCCAGATGCTCCTGCACTGGCAAAATCACACAAGAAAAGCTCTCGTCCATCTTTTGCGATAGTTTTAAATAACATAAACGGCTTAATCCAACCTGCATATTCCACAGGTTCTAATCTTATGTCCTTTGCGTCCAAAGTCGGTATATCATCAGGGTCCATAGCGTTATAATAGCGATCATAGGTTAGGACTATAGGACCTTTATATATTGTAGTCTTGCCTTCAAGTTCCCGTTCACCGACCCAAAAGTGCGGAGATAGATCAAGTTGAAGTATTATCTCATCGCCCTTTTTCCATTCTTTGCTTAATGACATATATGTCCCTGATTTAATGCCCTTTACAGACTTCCCGTTCATCTCCAAAGAGCTTTCTTTTGACCAATTAGGGATACGAAGATGCAATGTAAACCTTTCAGAAACATCTGTATCAAGCATTATTTTAATACAACCGTCTTTTGGATAATCTGTCTCTTGGATAATTGCAAATTTATTTCCTGATGGCGATTGAAAACTCATTGAACATGGCGAATAGTAATTCAGAACGACACCATCTTTGGCAGACATAATAGCCCATTCGGTTATCATGCCGATACCTCTTGGGGCATTAACAGAACAGCAGTTAAGCTCAGGTGACCCAGCCCTTGCCTGAAAGACAATGTCATGTGCAGAAGCTCTACGTTCCCCGTCCATAGGCGTATTATAAGTCCACCAACGACCTGATGGATGTTGTGCGCCAAGAACCCCGTTAAACAATGATAATTCAAGCTCATCAGCGACAAGTGGATTGCCAGTTAATCTGAGCATATCAATAGTTAAAGCTGTCCATGCGATTGTGCAACATGTCTCAATAGCCCCTTGATCATAAGGATTGCCCTGACATGCCTCTGATGACGTAAATCCTCCCGTATTATGCCTATCTCCTTTTAGCATCGCCCACCAGATATGTTTGAATGCGTCTTGATATTTGCGTTCACCTGTAATCAATGCCATTTCACAGATGCCCTGTATGCAATGCAAACCTTCCCATCTACGAGCGCGGAATTCTTGAATCTCTTTTCCTGCAAGGGCATCTTCTATGTATCCACAACTTCCCGGCTTATCTAACTCTTCAATCACCCATTCTGCAAGTTCAAGATATTTCGGATCGCCAACCTTTTCATAAAGCAGGCATGCCCCGTGTAATATGGCGAGATTTTGCTCAGGTGAAAGCATACGTTGTCCTGTTCCAACGAATGTTTTATGTATCAGATCGCATGCTTTACAACATGCGTCAAGTGCAGGTTGATAACCAGTGTCATCGTAATACATCAAAAACGCCAAAATCCAATGATAATGTCCCCAGACGTCCCATTTATCAGAGATAAGCCTCAGATCGGATGTAAAAGGACCGAGATAACCATCTTGGAGTTGAGAATCTATAAGCTCTTTAACGATAGTATCAATCAGATTTTTTAGGTTCTCGTCTTTGCTAATACGCCACCCTTGGATAGCTGATATTAGATATTTTCCAACGAATTCACCTGACCATGGCAGAAGGTTACGATCTGGTTTTCTCTCTTGATCGCGGAACATAACAAGCATCGCGGGATTTGCAATAGGCGCAGTTAATAACCAATTATGAAGATTAGCGTTAGCGCGTTCTCCGACAATGCCGTCAAGTTTGAAGTCTATCTTCGTGTTTTTCTCAAATGCTGGCTCAAATTTATATTGAACGGTCTTATTAACCATTGTAAACTCCTTATCTTTTTAAGTTTTCAATAGCCCTTCTTTGTGCAGATTCCGCCATTTTGTCTATTTCTTTGGCAACATCATCAGGCAGATATTGAGGATGATGTTTTGATAGAATTTCCCTTGCCATTTCATTAGCCCTTTTACGCATATCTTTCCCACCGTCTCGCATCCAGTCGTCCCATTTTTTGCGATTTGTAATTTTAGGAAACCAGTTAGTCTTTCTGAAATATTTTAATGTGTGATCATGTACAAGATAATTTCCACCAGGACCGACCTCTTTTATCACGTCAACTGCGAGTGTTTCTTTATTGACTTCCATACCTTTTGCGATGTGGAGTGCAGCGCCGAGTATTTCGTTGTCTATTACGCATTGTTCGTAACTTGCAAGTAGCATCTGTTCCATCATGCCCACGGAAAGATGAATGAAGTTCACTCCGCTTAAAGCGTTGCCAAGCACTTGTAATGCCCTTTCATATCCAGCTTGGGCATCTGGAATAGTCGCATCTATGCCTGTTCCGCCTTGGAATGGGAGATTATAATAATGTGCGACCTGTGCAGATGCACAATGTAGAAGCGTAGTTTCAGGCGCTCCACCTGAATAATTCGTTGTCACCATGTCCATTATTCCTGACGCAATAGCATAGATACATGGCGTCCCAGGATTTACCATCTGTGCCAATGCGATCCCACAAAGTATATTTGCGGATTGCTCTACTAACGTGCCTGCTAACGTGATCGGCGTTGTCGCTCCCGGCTGTGCATCAGCTTCAATATATAACGGAATATTATATTTTGCCGACTCCATAAGCTCTGCAACCCTTATACCTGCTTGGACTAATGGGCTTGTCAGACATACAACGATTGTAAATATCGGCTTTCTTTTGACTTCCTCTGTGCTACCAAGTATAACACCTGCCATCTCCACTTGATCTTTGATGCTTTGTTTTCCCATTCCTTGTGAATAATAATTCCTTGCGGTATTTTTCATCACGATTGAAAATAGAATCCTATCAAAGCCCTCTTGCTCAATATCCTGAGGTATGACGATAGCATGCATAATATGAAGGTTTTCAAGCGCATCTTGAAGCCTTGTCAGGTCTGCTAAATCCTGTTTTGTTGCAGGACGGCGATTTCCGTCAAGGTCTAACACAGAAAGGGCAGAAGACCCACCAATCGTATATATCGCTTGCGTATCCACTTTTACATTATACTTTGGGTCCCTTGCATATAGAGTAAACCTAGATGGAGCGGTTGAGAGTGCTTTTCTTAAAATGTGTTCAGGTATTTGAACAATTCTATTTTCAAAATCTACTCTGCACCCGTGATCTCTCATCAGTTCAAGTGCAGGTTGATACTCTATTTTAACTCCAACTTCATCTAAAACTTCAAGTGTTGCTAAGTGTATATTGTCAAGGTCATCATCGCTTAAAACTTTGTATTTCCCGCTTCTTATGTAATCAATCGGCATATTTTCCCCCTAATTCATAACTATAAAACAATTATTGTGAAACAACAGGCAGAATTATATGTGATGGATGATCTTTATCAAAATAAATAGTATTCTCTGCCACTATTGTCTCATCATCTATTCCCGATGGTCTGCCTGTATTTGGGTTAGGCTCAAATCTCGGCGAGTTACTAGATGAGATCGCAACTCTTATTTTATGACCTTTGCTAAATCTTATGGCGGTATCCCAAAGGTCAATCTCAAACTCGTATATCTCGTTTGGCGTCAATAGCTCGCGTTTCTCAAATGAATTTCTATAACAAGCCCTGATTATGCCATCTGCAACAAGAATGCTTTTCCCATCTGGATACACATCGCATAGTTTCGCAGTGAAATCTGTATCTAACGCCGATGAAGACGCCCAAAGCTTAACTTTTATATTTCCCACAACTTCCAAAGGCTGATCAAGTGCTTGTGATGTGAATACGATAACATCGGGGCGATTGTCTATATCTTTCTGATCCATAGGTCCTTTCGGATCATAAAGTTCATTTCCACCCATCGTTGGCACTGGATTTTTAGGATCATATTTGTATGTTATTGAAATGTTTGACTCTTTAGGTGGTTCAGTTTGCAAAGTTCCATCTGACCTGAAATAAAAAGGCGTTGGATTTGCAGGAATACGCCAATCATCAGCAGTTTTCCAAACATTAGCTGATTTATCCTCTGGATCGCCCATGACGAAATACTGAACGACAGGTATATCCTCTAAACCTTTGCCATCATTTTTCATCCATATATCAAACCAATTGATGTTGACTAATCCAGCATTTTTTGGCATATCAGAATTTGGAAAAGAAAATTCGTTGTTACGCCCATGTCCATAAGCTTCCATTACAAGCCTGCATTTTCCCCTTGCTCCGATGTCACCGTTCTTATTAATTGTCATAAAACTGTTGATCGTCCCAATGCTAAATATGTCATACCATCCGCCGACAAACATTGTCGGTGCATTTACTCGGTCTGCCACAATTTCAGTGTTTTGAGCTTTCCAATAATCATCGTAAGCAGGATGTTCTCTTGTCAATCTTAGAGTTTCTGGGCTGAATTTATGATCATTTAGCCATCTTTCCCATAGATTTTTTCTGAATGCCCCACCTTGATATGCTGCTTGGTGATAAGCACTGGAATAACCGACGACCACATATTGACATACTAAATGCGGAGGACATGATGGTGCCATCATATTTTGTGCTATTGCTGGCGCGCTAATTCCAAGTGTGCCGACTTTGCCATTGCACCATTTTTGGCTCGCTATCCATTCTATTGTATCATATCCGTCTTGATGTTCTCCCCAGCCATAAGACAAAAACACGGGATAATCTTCACCTTCAGAATCAAATCTTCCCCTAAAATCCTGAGTTACAAACGCGTATCCTTTTTGATTTGCGGAGACCGCAAACAATTCAAGACCTTTTCTGCTATAAGGCGTCACAACGAGGATAACAGGAAATGGACCTTCACCTTGTGGCAGATAAATATCAGTTGCAAGTCTGACACCGTCTCGCATTGGGACCATCTCCGTCATAGTCGGTGCGGGCAATGCTGTCTCTGTTGTTGCGAGTATAGATAGAATGCTGATTAAAAAAGTGATGTTATGGCAAAATCTCATTGTTTTCTCTCCTATTGTTCAAGCATAAGAATTGCATCTTCCAATCGTTGGATAACCTTTTCCTTGCCAAGAAGAATTAATGTTTCAAATATTCCGGGTCCAACAGGTTTGCCTGTCAAGGCAACTCTTAATGGTTGGATCAACTTGCCAGCATTTAATCCATTAGATTCTGCATAAGACTTTATCGCATTTTCAATAGCGGTCTCATCAAACACATCAAGGCTCTGAAAAGCTTGTTTTAATCCTTTAAGAACATCAATCATGCCCTCTTTTTTCAGATGCTTTTTGACTGCATCTTCATCATATTCCACTTTGTCAACGAAGAAAAATCCAGCATAATCAACGATCTGTGCCAAAGTTTTTAATCTGTCACCGACAGCACACACAATCTGTCTAAGCCATTCATATTTTTCTCCTGGAATATCGTCAATTAATCCCGCATCTTGTAAGAATGGGATAACAGCTTTTGTCCTTGAATCAATGTCCATTTTCATTATATATTCGCCGTTAAGCCACATAAGCTTCTGCTGATCAAAGATGCCTCCGCTTTTTCCGACCCTGTCCAAAGAAAAGTTTTCTATCAACTCATCAATGGTGAATACCTCTTTTTCGTCATCAAGAGACCAGCCAAGCCTTGCGAGATAGTTTAACATAGCTTCTGGGAGATAGCCCATCTTTTTATATTCTGCTACCGATGTTGCCCCGTGACGTTTACTCAGTTTTTCGCCTTTACTGCCGAGAACCAAAGGCACATGAGCGAATTCAGGTAAAGGAGCACTGAATGCTTCAAAAATCAGTATTTGCTTTGGGGTGTTCGCTAAGTGTTCGTCTGCCCTGATTATATGGCTAATTTTCATCAGCATATCATCAACAACTGATGTATATATATACAATGGTATGCCATTTGGGCGGACAATAATAAAATCCCCAAATAAGCCTGTCCTGAACTCCACATCGCCTTTGATTAAATCATGAACAGTCAGAATTTTGTCCTCAACGAGAAACCTTACTGATGGTCTTCTGCCTTCTTCTTCATATTTTTTTCTTTGCTCGCTTGTTAGATTTCTGCATTTTCCGCTATAAGTATAGGCTTTTTTTTGGGCTTGTGCAATTTTACGTTCCTCTTCTAATTCCTCTTGTGTGCAATAACAGTAATAGGCTTTTCCTGAATCCAAAAGCATTTTTGTATGTTTCTCGTATATATCCAATCTCTGTGATTGAATGTAAGGTGCATATTCTCCGCCCTTTTCATATCCTTCGTCCCAATCTAATCCGAGCCATTTAAACGATTCAATTATCTGTCTTAGCGATTCATCAGTTGATCGTTCTGCGTCAGTATCGTCAATACGCATAATAAAAGTGCCGTTATTATGTCTTGCGAATAACCAATTAAAAAGTGCTGTCCTAGCTAAACCAAGGTGTAAATAGCCAGTTGGCGAAGGTGCTATTCTGACTCTCACGTTTGATTTCATTAAGTTGTGTCTCCTTGTATTGATAAACAGATTTTTATAAAGCCCATAAAGTTATTTTTTAGTTTAGAAAATCCCTCTAAATCTCCCTTTTCATGGAGTTTGAAAAATTAACCAAGTAATAAAATTAGCAATGTTTCTCTGGATTCCCGCTTGCGCGGGAATGACTTTTTGTGTGTAATTATCAACTATGAAAAAATTCATCAACAATAAATTGGAGAAAAAAATACTAATCCTTTTAGAAAACAAAATCCATTGAGTTCCTAATGACCAGTCGTCATCTCTGAGGACCAGTCGTCAGTCATTCCTGCGAAAGCAGGAATCCATTCTTAACTATTATCCGATTATTTAATCAAACTTCATCCAAAGAGAAACTTTTGTGGCTTATTTTATACAACATGCTTTTGAAATTGTCGTTAATTTTATAATACAGACTTAGCTGGCGGAGCAGCAGACTTCCTTTCATATTCTTCTAATATGATTTGAATATCCGCAATATCTTCATCAGAAAGATTCCAATCTCCTGCGGGAGCGGTTTCCTCTATCTGAGAAGGTCGTCTGACACCGACAATAGCTGCTGTAACCTCTGGACGCCTTAATACCCATGCAATAGCTAACTGTGATAGCGTCCTTCCATTTCGTTCTGCAATAGGACGGAGCTTTTCTACCATCTCTAACGTATTACTCAATAACGGGTCTTGAAAATCTGGCGTCCTCTTGCGGTGATCTTCATCTGAGAGTTTTTCTACTCTTTCCTTAGAGAAAGCACCTGTTAAAAGTCCCTTTGCCATTGGACTATAACAGACAACCCCAATATTATTCTTACCGCAATAAGGAAGAAGTTCCTTCTCAACTTCTCGCTTGATCATGCTATATTGAGGTTGAAGGGAAGTTACAGGGTGAATTTTTGATATTTTTTCTAATAGCTCAACATTGAAGTTGCTTACGCCTATATATCTGACCTTCCCTTCTTTTATAAGATCAGCCATAGTTGCCCAACCTTCTAAAACCTCGTCTATATTGTCATCAATTGGCCAATGTATTTGGTAAAGGTCTATGACATCAATGCCTAACCGTTTAAGGCTATTTTCCGCTTCCTCTCTGACGCTTTCTTTTTTCAGGCATCTTGTAATATTTCCTTGATCATCCCAACGCAAAGCTAATTTTGTGGCGATGATAGGTCTTTCTGGAAGTTGCTTTATAGCTTTGCCGACGATCTCCTCCGAATGACCAAGACCATAAACAGGGGCAGTATCAATCCAATTGACGCCAAGCTCATAAGCCCTAATTATGGCGTTTATAGAGTCTTTGTCATCTTGCGGACCCCAACTACCTCGCCATCCTGTTCCTGACATCCCCCAAGTTCCAAACCCAACTGTTGTCAAATAAAGATCAGAATTACCAAGTTTTCTTTTTTGCATAAAGTCAACTCCTTTAATTCGTTAAAGCATAAATTACAATATTGATCGCCATTTGTAAAGCCTGTTCCCTTTTTTCTGGCGGATCATTATGGACTTCTGGGTCTTCTAACCCATCTGCAATATCACTCTCGTAGTCATAAAATACTACCATACGTCCTTCATGAAATATACCATATCCACGAGGCGGTTTTCCATCGTGTTCATGTATCTTTGGAAGCCCATTTGGAAACTCATAAAAACAATGGTATATCTTATGATCAAATGGCACTTCAACTAATTCCTTTTCTGGAAAAACCCTTTTCATCTCCCTGCGAAAACTTTTATCCATTCCATAGTCATCATTAGCCCATAGAAATCCACCTCGCATAAGATAAAGACGCAGAGCTTTGACTTCCTCTTCTGTAAATAAAACATTGCCATGACCCGTCATATATATAAACGGATAAGAATAAAGTTTTTTATCGGTCAATTGGATAACTGCTTGTTTTGTTTCAGTATCAACATTTGTCCTTTCTCTGAGACCTTTAAGGAGATTTGGTATCTGCGTTTGACCATAATACCAATCTCCACCACCACCATATTTTACCCTTGCTATTGTGAATTTCTCGCCTTGGGCTAAAATTGCGAAAGGGAAAATCACTACCAATATTATGACAATTAATGTCCTCATACAAGACCTTTCTTCTTACGCAAAAGCCATTCTGTCGTCAATAAAGCGACAATGAAACCTAACAACCAAGCATTGTCCCATATAGACTTTTCCTTTGTTGATACAATAGATTCTTTCGCTTCTTTTAATGATTTCGGGAGCTCAGAAATGTTATTTATATTATAATAAGTTCCTCCAGAAATATCAGCTATTTGTTTGAGTAAAGTTTCATTAAGCTGTGTGCTTTGGTATTCTAATGTCGCTGTTTGCACAATGAATTCTGCAAAGCTTTTTCCGATAAAGCGTCCATTATATTCTGCTTCTACCTCAACTTTATGATTTCCATCTATCGTTGGAGTGAATTCTGCTGAATATCGTCCATTTTCTTCAAACACAAATTTAATATCCCGCGAAGTTCCAACAGGAGTTTGCACTTGTGCCTTTATCTGAGCGTTGTCTATCGGATCATAGTTTTCATCGTAAATATATGCTTTTATGATCGCCTTCTCATCTTTTGTATATGTCTGTTTACTTGGTTCAACGTTCACTTGATCAGCTTTGGTGCGGACAAAAGAAAGCCAACGTATCGTTCCTGACCAAAATTTACGATAATACGAATCATCTCCGCCTTGTGAATATACGACAAATGCCCATTTCCAAAGATCATCGGTAGCTATCATATATGTTATGCCTTTGCCGTATCTTTGAAAAGCGATCAGTGGCTTTCCCTTCTCCTGTTGATGTCCCGCAAGGACGGTTGCCCCTGATCTTGTGCCGATGCCTGTATAAAAACGATTTAACGATGGTAGGTCTCGCCATATAGCGTTATTTTCAGCAGGATCATCACTAAGCCTTGTTGACGGATGACTTATTCCTTGTTGTGTCAAAATCGGGTTAAATGGTGAACTCAAAAGTCTTGCTCCGCCTTGTCCTATCTCTATCGGTAGCATATCTTTAATTGTGCTTTCGCCAAAACCACCATCGCCAAAAGAATTTCTCCCTGCAAGAAAAATAAGCGATCCGCCTCTATTTTCAACGAAATCTTTGATCGCTGACAACTGATCATTCTTAAAAAAGCTTGGGCTTATATCTCCGAGAATTAGAATGTCATTAGAAAATAATTCATTCCTATTCGGAAAAGTCTTTAACGATGATTGAGGATAAAATCCTCCCTGTTTTGTCGCAACTAAATAAGACAATTCTATGTTAGGGTCTCTTTGCAAAGCTCTATTAAGAAAGGTTGATTCCCATCTCGGATTGCCTTCTATATACATAACCTTGATTTTAGTATTTATAACTCTGGCAAAGAAAGTGTATTTGTTATTTTCTATAGTAAGTTCATCGGGCATTGAAGTTATAGATACATTTAATTTTAATATGCCTTCCTGCTTAGGCTTGATCTTCAATTCTACAAATTGTTCGCCGTTTTTGCTGTCAAGTTTCAATAAACTGCTATCTTTTAACGATGAATTTTTCCCTAAGTCTGTCCCGCTTGTAACCGTTACCATTACCTCTTTGCCATCATATCCTCCGCTATTTATCGCAACTTTTATCGGGAATGTATGGTCAACATAAGCGATAGGATTAGCCTCTACTCTTGTTATCTGTATGTCTCGCATTGCCTTTGTCTGCCCTACTCCGACAGTATAAATAGGTATGCCGACTTTTTGGACATATCTAATTGGGTCTTCACCTGCATTATAGTTGCCATCGGTAATAAGGACAACGCCTGAGATCTGCTGACCTTTCCAATCATTTATCGCTGTTGACAACGCTTTGCTTATGTCAGTCAACGCCCCTTGTGCTTTTAGCGATAATTCTTTGACCGAAACTGCGTCTGTGCTGAATTGATATAACTGGACGTTGAAATTATTATTGAGTTCATCAACAATTGACTTCGTTGAGCTGTCAATTATGGCTTTTTTCACAATATCAATGCGACTGAGTTCCTCTCCTGAATCTATCAATGACATACTTTGAGAATCATCAACTAAAAACAACAGATTAGGCTTTTTAAAAATTTCCTCTTTTAATATTAATGTTGGATTAAGTAAACAAGCGATCAACAAAGTGACTGAAAAAATCCTAAAACCGATGAGAACATACTTATATCGCCAAGATAAAGGCTTGTTTGTCCGATAATAGAAAAATATGACAATGGCAGATGATATTAGAAAGAATAATAACGCTAACCACAGTGGAAATATTTTAGAGATTTGCAAATTAAACATATCTTAACTCAACGTTCTATTTCGTATTATATTAATTAATAACCATAATCCCGATAAGGCGCCGATTATATATCCCAAAGCACCGATTATAGGGATGCCAAAAAGAGAAGGACCGATCGGCTTTTCAAGGCTGATTATCAGTGTAGAGCTTATCACAAGTGCCGCTATAATTATTGCAAAAGCGAGCCTGCTGGTTGATCTCTCTAATCCAGATACGAGATTTTCTAATCCGATATGCTTAAATTCTATTCTTAGCTTCCCACTTTTCGCCTTATCAAGAGCTGTCCTTACATCGTTTGGCAAATTTATAAAAAAATTGGCGTAATCACTGGCTATTTTTGATGTTCTATCTAATATTTCTCTTGGTGAAATTTTACTTACGATAAGCCCTCTTGCGAAAGGTTGTATAAGCGGAACTATATTGAAATCGGGGTCAAGTTGTCTTCCGATGCCTTCTATTTCAGCAAGCACCCTTCCAAGCATATTAAGTTGGCGATCTAACGAGATTTTATATCTAAAAGATATTTCTGTCATCTCTTGAATCAAAGCGGAAATCTGCAATTGTCCAAGAGTTGCATCATAATATTTATCAACAAATTCTGCTATTTCTGCTTGGACGTCTTCTATATCTGAATCTTCGCTAATAATGCTTATCTGCAATAACGCCTCTGCGATCTTGTCAGGGTTTCTGTTTGCAACCGCTATCAACAATTTGTTCAGTTTCGCTGCCATACCTGCGGTCAATCTCCCTACAATTCCAAAGTCCATAAATGCGATGACCTCATTTGGCAATATATATATGTTTCCGGGGTGTGGGTCACCATGAAAGAAACGATGGACAAATATCTGCTTTATATAAGCCTCAGCGCCTTTCCTCGCAATGCTTTTGATGTCGTATCCGCGATTTTTAAGTTCAGCTATGTTGCTAATTTTCACTCCTTCAATAAATTCCATTGTAATTATACGATTTGTTGTATATTCCCAATATACCTTTGGAATATACACTGTATCATCGTCAGCAAAATTATGGGCGAAACGTTCCATATTTCTGGCTTCAAGCGTATAGTCCATCTCATTTCTTAAAACTTTGGCAAACTCATCAACGAAACTGACCGGATTATAAATTCTAAACTCTGGAACGTGCCTTTCCGCAAGGATAGCTAATGAACGGAGTATAGCTAAATCATCTTCAATTATCTGTCGGATATTTGGACGTTGTATTTTTACGGCAACCTTATTATTATTTTTTAGCGTCGCTCTATGCACCTGACCGATGGAGGCAGAAGCCAAAGGCATATCGTCAAATTGACTGAAAATATCATCTATTGGTGATTTAAGTTCTGATTCGATTTCTGACCTGATCTTGTCTGGAGAGACTGGTGGAACTTGATCCTGTAATTTTTGCAGTTCAAGAAATATATCATGAGGGATCAAGTCCATTCGTGTGCTCAGCACTTGTCCCATTTTGATAAAAGTAGGACCTAACTCCTCAAATGCCAGTCTTAGCCTTTTAGCTCTTGGCGAAACTAAACCTATTTCTGATTGTTTGCCTTTGCGATAGATTCGCCTTAGCCTAAGCATTTCCATTAGCCCGCCAAAGCCATTTCTGACCATGACATTTATTATCTGGCGAGACCTACGAAGTCTTCTATAACCTGCTATTATTCTCATAATTCATTATCAAACGAAGTTATGCTCAGGGTGTCTTACACTAAGAACCGAACATTGGGCATTACGAACAACCGCTTCTGTGACACTTCCACTGATAAACCTTGAAAACCCTTTTCTTCCATGTGTTCCCATTATAATTAAATCCGCTGATTCTTTGTCTGCTATATCTATTATCTCACGGCGAGGGTTTCCATATATTATATATTCACGGGCTTTTATGCCTTGTTCTATTGCCTTATCGCATATATTTTTGACCCTTGCCTGAGCGTCTTTTAATAAACCATCATAGTAAATAGAAGTTGTGCCATATCCGGGCAGATCAACACTGCTCATAAACGAAACCTCTGCAATAGTTTCTATAACATGCAAAACGATCAGATCGGCTTTATATTCCTTTGCAAAGGCAATCGCATAATTGCTTGCGAGTTCAGAATGCTCTGAAAAATCTGTTGGCAACAAAATCGTTCTTTTGGCGTTTGGAGAAGTATCCATCAGATCGCCCACTTTTTCCATCTTTTCTCTTTTCTCTTGATCATGATCAGTCTTGATTGAAAGCACTGGACAAGGTGCAAATCGGACAGTTCTCTCGGTCGTTACCCCTGCGATTTTCTCAGATTTCTCGGTTGTTGATGATGACATTATGATCATATCCGCTTTTATATTTCTTGCTGTATCTGTAATCTCTTTGTATGGAACGCCTTCCTTAAAGATTATCTCGTAATCTACTGCGTGAGTCCCTTTCTGTTTAAGAACGTCTATTATTTCCTCTTGTCTTTCCTCTTTATAAAGATTTACAAGCTCGCCGAAGCTAAACGCCCCAGTTTCTCCGCCCGGTATATCAAGATGAGGATTTTCCATTATGTGGATAATTACCAAAGATGCTCTGTATCTTCCTGAAATAGCGTTAGCAAATTTCAATGCTAAAAATGATCCTTTTGATAAGTCAACAGGGCATAATATTTTCCTAATACTTATCATTTTTAACTTCCCTCCTTTGTTTATGGAATGAATTTTGACTACTGATTGAGAAATTTGGATATATAAGGCGAGAGAACCAAATAAGCAAAATTTGTTTTTATGATGTTAAACCGAACCCGTTATTTACCTACGAAATTCCCATAATTTTCCTATAATAAATGAAAGGGACAAAGGAGTTATAATGCACTATTCAAAGCATTCCAAATCAATAAAAGCCCATTAATAAGGAAAGGATAATTCCCTCTCCTGCTTATTGGAGAGGGCGAAGGAACAAATTATGAATATCATTCCCCGACTATGGTATATCCACCAACTAACCAGTATGACGTAACAAATCCAAAAAGCTTTGCCATTACTTTTTCAATGCCTTCAGGTGTGAAATGCTTCCCTCGTTTAGTCCATGCTTTATTATTAGCTTCTATGCTTTCCCAAAGGCTTATCCAAGCATAATCGGACTTTGCAGTTGCTACACCGGGCAAATCGCCTTTATATCCTTTAAGCAATTGAACTTCAAGACAACCTTTGAGTTTTAATGTTTCTGGAATAAACTCCTCTAACATAAACTTCTCAAATTCTTCAGAATTAACATCTGGTTTCAGATCAGCTGTATGAATAGCTCTAAACTTTGCCATATCAAACCTCCCAATAGTTTTTTAGTTATCGTAACAATAACGCTGCTATATAACCCGGTATTAGTCCGAGAACAGCAAGCATCGCAAAAATTATAGATTTTACCCAAATCGGCATATAAAGTCCTGCGGTTGTATATCCTAAAAAGAAGAAAACTCCAATACTGACAAAAGCCAAAATCAATCCCGCAATCCTTCTATTTCTTGTATCTTTGCTTGGAGCATATTTTCTTGATATACTTTTGTGTATGTCAATTATATCAACGACATTACGAGATGAAATTTTCCTGTTATGACCATCGGTCATATTTATCCCTTTCCTTTATTGACGTTCTTCTCTTACCGAGTTTATTACTATATCACCTATTATATCTAACCAACTCTTGCCTTGACTACCTGTGACTTTCATTCCATATCCTTGCCCATCATATACAGAGCATCCACCCATTGATCCTAAAGATTGCATTATATTCGCCCAATTTTCATCGCCTTGATCAAATGTGGCAGGACGAAGAGCCATCAGTTTAGCTAAATCCATATAGAATAACATCCCATAGGATTGTGGTAACCGCGAGCCTATTGCTGAAAATCGCTCCGACGCTATCAGTGGGACTTCCTCATCTATTATAGCCATAAGATTTTTAATACCACCAAATACTAAAAGATCACCAGCAAAGGTATAGCCAAAAGGTCCAACGGGACTATTCATTGATCTGATATAAAATATATCAACGTTTTTATAATTTGTCTTTTCAAGCCCTCTATCTGCTAATAGCCTCTCAATAACGGATTGACATTTTTCACGATCTTTTATACCAAGAAACAAAAACAACCCACTCGTTGGCGAAAAATCTTCACCTTCCGATTTAGGCACAGAAATGCTAATTCCAAACTCACCTGTCATTGATGAAAGAATATCGTCTTTAAAGTTTAGCCCTGTCATCATTTCAAGACCTGATAAAGCATCTTGCATTTTATAGTATTGCTCTATTTCTAATGAGTTTTTCAGTTGGGCGAGATAATTTTCCCACGCAGACGCAATATCATTAGCGACTATCACAAAGAAAATATCAGAATTTGAAGCTGGTATTATATGCGGAGATATGGCACTTGATCGCGTGGATAATAGATGTGACAAAAGTTTTTGCTCATCTCCAGTGAAAAAGTATAACTCCTGATCTTTCGTTGCTGACAAAAGGTCAATCCGCCAAGATATTGCTTTTACTGATCCTGCACCGAGAGTTTTTAATTGCTCTTGTTGGTTCATAAGCCTTGATACTGAACTCGCCATCTCTGAGTTGAAGTATAGAAACATCTGTCCATCTCTAAAGACCTTGTTATACGATGATATATATTTAGGGTCTGCGGTTATTGACGGCTCTTTATCTTTATACACATTTACAACCGCCTCAAACTCTTTTTGTCCCGGAGCGAAAATGAATAGGTTCTCCAAAAAGGCAAATCTGGACTCTGGTTTTACGATACCATAAGAGATACCTTGATAAGTTCCTGCATTAGGCACGATCTCGGTTTTCTTTTCGTCTGTCAGTATTTGGATAATCTTTTGGGCTGTTTCCAATAAATTCCTTGAATCGCCAAGATCAACTATGATCGTTTGAGAGTCCATTTTTGATGGGTCTATGCTTACAACTGCTATCTCATTAACTGATGGCGAAACTAATTTCCACACATTGTTTATTATTAGCTTGTTCATAAATGATTGATTAGAAGCATTTTTCTTTATCTGTTCTTTTGCATATTTTCCGATCTCTTGCCAAACCGACGATTTTTCCATAGCATTAGCGATTCTTGATACATCGCTTAAAATAATGCAAGACGCAGAACAAGCAGGTATAACGTTTTCTGTTGTTATTGCATAAGTGCTATTGACTAAAGAAAACGCTATGATAAATAAAATAATTAAAACTGCAAATTTACGCTTATAGAATTCCATTGTAATACTCCTTGACAGTATTTTACATTTTCGCCATTAATTTTGCAAGATTAAACTGATTAAAATCCCTCACTGCGAAGGTCTTTTTCAAGCACAGAAGTTAAAAGTTTTATGCTATTTTCAACATCATTCATATCAACCATTTCAGAAGGGGAATGGACATACCTTGTAGGGATAGATATAACACCAGAAGGCACGCCTCCACGAGTTCGCTCTATTGAAGACGCATCAGTCGCACCACCAATAAGCACTTCAAACTGATAGGGGATATTCTGTTCTTTTGCAATCTTGACAAGTAAATCTCTCACTTTTGGGTTTGCTACAATTCCGCTATCTTTGACTTTTATGGCAGGTCCCTTGCCAAGAGATACATCCATTGTCGGCGATTCTGGCGTATCACCTGTTCGTGTGACATCAACAGCGATGCCAATATCGGGGTCAACTGAATAAGCAGACGCTGTTGCACCTCTAAGACCGAGTTCCTCTTGGACGGTGAAAACAAAATGGACTTCATTTGGCGAATTTTTTAATCTTTTTGCGGTTTCTATAAGGACAGCACAACCGATCCTATCGTCAAAGGCTTTTGCAACGATCCTATTGCCGAGATCAACACAATCTTGTCTGAAAACGGCAAAATCACCGACAGAAACTTTGGATTCTGCCTCTTCTTTTGATGAAACTCCGATGTCAATGAACAATTTATCTACCCCAGCAGTTGCAGGATCGCCTTTTTCTGCGTTTATAACTCCGATTAAGCCATCTTTGAAGACTACTCTCATACCTGTAAGCCTGAAAATCGCAACTCCGCCGACAGTATCAAATCGCAAAAAGCCGTCTTTGTCTATGTGAGTTATGATAAGTCCGATCTCGTCAGCATGTGCAGCAAGCATAACTTTTGCCCCTGCACCTTTTTTAACAGCTATTAATGATCCAAGTTTATCAAATTTAACTTCATCTACATAAGGGGCGATCTCCTGTTTTATAATTTCAGTGACTTTTCCCTCAGATCCAGAAGGTCCATATTCCTCTGCAAGCCTTTTGATTAAATCCTTCATTCTTTATTTTTCCTTTCATTGAAAAAGATCATTAAAAAGCATCTTTAAGTTTTCTGATTGGAGACCTGTATCCGCGCTGAACCATTATTTGATGGTATTTTTCACCCTCATTCAGAGTAATAAAACCCGCATATACAGAATCTCTTAATACACCGATTGTACCAGAAAGTGCAATATTTAACATTATAGCATAATGTCTAGCGTCATTGTCATCAGTTAAGAATAACCATTTCCTTTTTTGAGCAATAGCAATGCATGAAGCTTCACCTAAATGTAATGATTCTGCTAATTCTAAAAAAGTGTTCATTTCAGATATTTCAACACTGGTAATAAGTAACCATTTTTCCTCCTCTATTATTTGTTTTGCATGATTTAAGAAACTATAACCATAGTTTAAGCCGTTCTCAAGTTCCTGATATACTTCCGATGATATATAGACATTACCAAAAAGTTTTCTAAGAAGATCAAGCCTATTTATTAAAGAAAGATTCGTTATAACGGTGTTATTTGCGATTACGCTCACAAGTAAATCTCCATATTGTTTCACAATCTTTTTGTAGTTCCTCAATTGTGAGCGGTGCAAGTCTTAATGGTATTCCATTTTCATTAAGTGCATCTCTCATAGCTTCCCATGGAACACCTGCAATCTCTGCTGCTTTGCCTATTGATATATTCTCATGCTGATATCTATATAGGGCTAACTTCATTCTATATTCTGGATTATTTTTTAATAAATTTTCTAATGCATCGGATAATGCCTCCTCCTCAGATTTATATATCCCAGATTCAACCAAACCTTTTATGCTATTGTTAATCTCCTTTAATTTCAATGTCCTTCACCTCTTACTATTTACTAAGCGAGTTTGACAGATTTTTGAAATACATCTTTATCTGTTCCCTGTATTGTAAAGGGATTTTCTCCTGAATTGACGGCGAAAACATAGTATCTAACTTTTTCTGCACTTTATTTGCATCGGCGGGCAGTTCTGTCGGCGGTCTATTAGCTATCAGATCACGTCCAACTTTGGCTTCCCTTTTCTTATCAAAATCTTCTGTTTTCATAGATTTTTCATATTCCAATAGCCTTGTCAATATCCGTTTTTGCCTGTCAATAGTCTCACGATCAACATACCCATCTTTTAATGTCCGCTCCACTTCTTGCATTTCCTTTGCTATTTCTTCAAGACTGCCCATCTTCTCTTTTAACTGATCTAATTTTTCTGAAAGCCTTTCTGATGCCTCTCTGATAAGCGATTGTTCCGCTGCAAGTTTCTCAAGCAAATCTTCAAGTGACGGAGTAGTGCCTTGTTTTCGCATTTGCCCTTCTGCCTCTTGTGTCGCTTGATTTAATTGTGACTGCTGATCGGCAAGCTGACGGAGTTGTTCCATAAAATCATCCATACTTGCCATAGGCATTGCCTGAGAATTTATCTTGTCAATGCTATCTAACATATCCTCTATCGCCTTATTGATCATAGATAGCGAATTTCTCTGAATTGGCTCTGCGACAGATGGGAGTTTATCTTCCATCGCCTTTGCAGACCTCTGCATACTATTTGCCACTTTTTCAAGATTCCAAACTAATTCTGGCGTGATCGCAGGATTTTTATGGCTTAAATCTTTAAGGCTCTTAGCTATTTTGGCAACGCTGTCTGATAATGAAAGCTGATCAACAGCAAGCGAATCTATAATTTCCTTTTCCTTTGGCAACATTGCCTCTCCATTGCCTTTTATATTAGATGTGGATTTTGTGATCTCCTCGTGTCTATATGACGCATAAAGGCTCTTTTGTATTGCATCTCTTAAAGCGTTTATTGTCTCTCTTGTGTCCTGCCCTTTTAGCATATCTAATGCTGTCTGAACATCATCTTGGAATTCTGTCAATCCTGAAAGGGCATCATTCTGATATGGCAGAGATTCTTTTGGTCTGGCACTTTTTAGCTCTGTGCTTGCTTGACTCATATTATCTGTTGTCTTCCGTTGTGACGCTCTTTGGCTAAGTTGCTTTATCAGTTCAGAAATGCCTGTTTTCGCTTCATCTGCCATATTGTCAATGTCTTTTTGCAACTGATCAAACTGATTTTTTATGCGGTTCTCTCGGTTAGATAACTCGTTTGACTTAGCTTTAATGTCATCTTTATCACTTTTTATCAATTGATCTGTCTTGTTAATCGTATCTGATTGCTGTTTTATCAATTCCTTCGCTTGATTTGATATAACTTCTAATTTTTGTCCGATCTTCATATTTTTGAAAAGGTCAATTATGCGATCTAACTTTTCCATTATCTCTTCTTGCTTAATGCTTGCCAACGATAGGTCTTTTTGTTGTTCTAACGCACTTGACTTATTTAACGCTTCTGATAACTTTCGCATTAATTGCTTCATCTCATCTGTTGCGATCTCGTTTATCAAATCTTTTATCTCTTTGACTTTATTTAATAGCTCGGTGCTAATCAATGGGTTTTCTTCCATTTTTTTAGTAGTCTCTTCTATCTGCTGTGCGATAGATTTAACTTCCTCTTCTATCTTTTTTTGCAAGTCAACAGCCTTTTCTAATTCTTTTTTCGCAGACCAATCCATCTGATCTTTTGATTTAAGTTCCTTGATTATATCATCAATGGCTTTTTTGGCGTCGTCCTGTTTATTCAGGGCATCTTCCATAGCTGATTCTTGTTTTTGTTGTTCTAATTCCGCTTCTTTATATATCTCATAAAGCGATGGAAAACGGGCTGTGTAAACCTGCGATCTGCCGATATTTGGACCGCTTACATTGTCATTATCTGTTGCCTCTATATAATATGTCACAACATCATCAGGGAAAAGTTGGATCGGTGTAAGATCCCAGATATGTTTTAGTGTTATAGAATTCTGCCGACCATCATAATTTCCCAAAGAAATACTCGCTTTTTCCTTTTTGCCCTCTATTTCATAATTCAATTTTAGACTTGTGATGCCGTGATCATCGTCAGTTTCTATTTGCAGTGGAACTTTCATATCACTGCCTATGGTTATATTCATAGCAGGTTCTATCATCCTTACTTTTGGCGGTTGATCTGGAATCGCGTTGATCGTATATCTTACAGGATCGCTATTCTTTAGCCCATCAACATCAATGATGCTAATATAGTATGACCCACTTTGCTTGACTATGAAACTTCCATTTAACGTCCTTGATCTATAAATATCTAACTTATTTTTGACTTCTGATTCACTACTTGCATAGATAAAGACAATGGATGCAGACGCAATATCCTTGTTAGTATCAGCTTTTATGACAGCCTTAGTCCCAACAGGAGCGGAAATATCGCCATAATTAGGGCTAAGCGATTGTGTGCCTATTCCCGTATATTTTGGATAGTATAAATCAACCTGTAAATTGACAATAACAGGTTTTTCTGCCACTTTTATATGATATTTTGCAGATTCTACATTTCCGACGGAGATATAATAATCCAAAGACCTGCGAATGTTGTTCAGATTGCCATAATAGGATTTGTTCCCAGTTAAAGACGGATTCTTTTGTGTAAGGATTACTCTTTGCTGTTCGCCATCTTGGGGATTAACATTCAATATCACATCTTCTTTCAATAAGCCCTTAATTTCAGCTATTATCTCAACGTTACTGCCGGGTTCCACGGTGATATTTCCGGGCATAACATTAGAGATTTCCGCATTATTGATTAAATTATCGTCAAGAAGCGGATTAGCAAAAGCATAAAGCGAATGGCTAAACGCTGATGGGAAAAATATCATAACTAAAATAATCGGAATTAAGCACAAAAGCATAATTAAAGCTGAATTTTTAAGCCTTTTCAGATCGTTCAGTATAACCTTTCGTTTATCTATTTCACCAAATATAGCCCTTGCCTCTTCTATTGTCATTTTGATAAGGTTTTCAGAATACCCATATTTGTTCTCAGATAGCACATTCCAGAGTTGCATTGATGCGATAAGCCTATCTTGGAATTGGGGATAGCATTGCTCAACTCTGAATGCCATTCGCTCAACAGATATTTTAGCGATCAAAGCTCTGATAAAGAAGAAATATGCTGAATATAAACCGCATAAGCAGAATAAGATCACAAATATAAAGCGGATCAATTTCGGCAAATGCAGAATTCCACCGAAGACAAACCACAATAGGATAAGGATTAAAATTGATGATAGCCACAAAGTTAGTCCTTTAAGGCTTATAAAGAGCCATTGTTTCCATCTGAGTTTGTCAATTTCTTTTTTGAGAATTTGATAGGAATTCTCAGCATTTTTTAGTGTTGGTATATATTTTTCTGAAATAGTTGTATTTGATATACTCATAATATTTTGTTTAGGATTTATACTTTATTACCTTATGATCGTCTTTATCGTCCAAAGTGTTATCGCTCCATTTTATATATATAAAATCAATTTTGCTTTATATCGCCCCATTTTGTTGCAAGTCTCCCAACAGATGATATTGCAAGCACGTTTTTGGGATTCATAGAAACTTTAATTTCGTTTTCACTTAATGCACGACGAAACAACATAACTTCATCCACTATGCCAACGAGAAACTCGCCAGTATGACGACCGATAGCCAAAGGGACAGCATTAGTCAAATCTCCGGAGATGTCATCTTTTTCAGATTCAAGAACACCATCAACGTATAAATATCCCTTTTTCTTATTTGTGTCTCTAACTAATGCTATATGATGCCAATTGTTATCGTTAATATTTGTCTTTGACCACTGATCAGTAAGGCTACCTCCATTGTCTCGCAAGTATGCGTGGACTTGATTATTAACGTTATGAAACATGCCATAAAATGGCGTTGTGCCTGCTCCGACAGCATATTTAGCGAGTAAATTTCCTTGTCCTGATGGCGCTCCGAGTATTTTTGCCCAGACCATAGCAGTTAGAGAATCCTTAGGACCGAAATTCAGGTCAGGCACGTCATCAACAGTGACCCATGTATCAACTCCGCCAAATTGTAAAGCTTTTCCAAATTTCCCCTCAACTGATTTTGCTCCGTGATTTTCTCCTTTGTGTCCAAGACCTGACAAGTCTTTGATAACCTTACCACTATCATCATCAAATGAAAGATACAATACAAGACCTTCTAATTTGCCGAAAGCATTTTTTGAAAAAGGAAAAATAACAAACATAAAACAAAGCAAGACACCTAACACAAAATTAATTGTTTTCATCTGTCTTCTCCTTGTATGATGAGAATAACGTCATTTATTCTCATTCACCAGTGAGCATTAGATACTGTGGGCTTTGAGATAACGTAATTTTTTCGCCGTTCCAATCTTGTCTTTTTTCACCATACATATCAATCAGAGTTCCCTTATTTTTTCCAACACTGATCTTTACTTCATGGTCATCTTTCGTCGTCCAAAGTGCTATTGCTTCATCTTTTCCAATGTCATTTTGAGCGGAGCGAAAAATCTTTAATGCAAAATCATCGCTATTCCCAAGATCAATCCTTTCAACGATAGAATA
>Ga0272448_1002332_pt1 | contig 24024 bp, 23 predicted proteins | sample YNPCB0191_FD_202220 | JGI IMG/M metagenome (GOLD analysis project Ga0272448, IMG submission 202220) | Hot spring sediment microbial communities from Yellowstone National Park, WY, United States - YNP-CB-019-1 | ecosystem: Environmental > Aquatic > Thermal springs > Hot (42-90C) > Sediment... | reverse complement strand
GCGCGCGAAGACGCGCAAAACTCAAAGGAGAGTTTGACATGAAACCCCGCACTCCTTTCAACTGGCTGCCCGTCGCTGAACAACCGCGCGCGTTCGTCGTGCTTGGCGTACTCGCCATCGCGTTGATGCTTGCCGAACAGATCACCGGCGCGCCGCTCAGGACCGATGCCGCGCCATCCGGCATCGTCTCGTTTGAACTCGCCGGCGCGCTGCCGGTCGCGCAAAAGATCATCGATTCGTGGAGCGCGACTACGCGCGTCTACGCCGGCCTGAACCTCGGACTCGATTTCCTTTTCATCGCCGCGTATGCAACCTGCATCGGCTTGGGCTGCGTGATCGTAGCGCGGAAGATCGCGCCGCGGTGTGCGCCGGTCGCAGCCGCCGGCATCGTCCTCGCGTGGGCGCTCTGGCTCGCCGCGCTGCTCGATTGCGTCGAGAACTATGCGCTGATCAGTCTCTTGCTCGGCTCACAGCAATCGGCGTATGCCGCGATCGCACAGTGGTGCGCGGTGCCGAAATTCATGATTGTGGGACTTGGCATCGCGTACGTGCTTCTTGGCGCGCTCGCGGCTGTGGCGGTCAAGCCGCGCCGCGCGGCATCCGCGGCTTAAATCGTTCCGCTTGGATAGAATTCTCAGCCACAGAGAACACAGAGAGCACAGGGAAACAAGAATCGATGAGGACGGGTTCAAGCCCCGTCCTCATTTTGTGCCCATCAGATTTAGCTTCTCTCTAGAGCGTCAGTCTCCAGGAGCCGAAGGAAGAATAGGCAAGCAGCGTACGCGAATGCTTTGATCACCAATGCTGATGATCGCGCCTTGCTCCAACTCATTGGCATATTTGTCAATGACTGTGACAAGGTGTCGATTTTTAGCAACCCGACCAGTTTGCCAGAATTTCTCCCGCGCAGTATTATTTGAATGGCGCACCGGACGATTGATCCTTGAAGGAGCAAATAAATTGAAATCATCCGCCTCCGTCGTCATCATCGGCGGCGGTATTCAGGGCACGAGCATCGCGTATCACCTCGCGCAGCGCGGCGTGCGCGAGGTGGTGTTAGTCGAAGCCGATCTCGTCGGCAGCGGCTCGTCGGGTCGCAGCGCGGCGATGATCCTACTGCAAATGTCGCGCGAGCAGACGATCCGCCTGTCGCAGGAATCGTTCACAGAGTATTTGCATTTCGAGGAAGAACTCGGCGCGGACATTGGCTACAAGCCGATTGGCTATCTCAATCTCGCGACGAAAGAGATCGCCGATGAACTGCGCGCCCAAGTCGCGTTGCAGCGGCAATCCGGCGTGCCGGTCGAGACGCTGTTGCCGGAGGACATCCGGCGGCTCGTGCCGGCGGTGAACGTCGACGACATCGAATTCGGCGCGATCTGCTGGCAGGACGGCGTCATCGATCCGCATACGGTGATGCAGGCGTACGTGCAGCGCGCGCGGCGGCTCGGCGCAGAGATCAACGAGAAGGTCGAGGCGACTGGCGTCCGTGTTGACGCTGCGCGAGACCGTGTTGTCGGCGTGGAAACGAGCGCGGGCTTGATCTCGACGCCGCTCGTCGTGAACGCGGCGGGCGCGCGCGCGGCGCAAGTCGCGTCCTGGGTCGGTTTGAAATTGCCGATCACCAATTACAAACGCACTGTTTTCATCACCGACCGTTTTGACGCCATCGCCGACGGCGCGCCCTTCGTGAACGACATGGCGGTCGAATGGTACTTTCGCAAGGAAGGCAAGGGCGTGCTGATGGGGATGGGGCTTGAAGAAAGTGCGACCTTCGAGCCGCAACTCGAATGGGAATTTCTCGACGCGATGACGCAGCACGCGCTGCACCGCGCGCCGATCCTGGCGAGTGCGCGTGTGATGCGCGGCTGGGCGGGTTTGCGCCCGCTCACGCCGGATGATTATCCGATCCTGGGGCGCGCGCCGGGCATCGACGGGTTCATCAACGCGTGCGGCTGGGGCGGGCACGGCGTGATGCACGCGCCCATCGGCGGCAAACTCATCGCCGAGTTGATCGCGGAGGGCAAGACCACGACGCTCGACCTTGCGCCGTTTGCGCTTGAGCGATTCTCGACGAATTCGGAGCGATCGTTCGGCAGATAATTTGCACTTGCCGCTGCGCGGCATTTGTGCTAAAATATCCTCGCCGCGGACTGGTACGTCAGCCGCGAGCAACTATTGAACGATCTCGCTAACAAACGATTGAACTAGATTGCCGCTTGGATCGTCCCATAACGACCGAGACGGAACGACATTGCTATGCCTGCGCTTGTCGCGCCTCCCGGTTTCTTGGGAGGCGTTTGCGTTTCATTGACAGAAGATCGAGGATGGATGACGAACGATATACATCCGTCATCCGTCCGTAGCAGATCCATCATGTCTGAACCCATCCTCCGCGTCGAGAACTTGCACTATACGTACTTTCCTGACTCGCCGCACGCGATTCACGCGCTGCGCGGTGTCTCGTTCACGGTTCCGCGCGGCGAGTACCTCGCGATCATCGGGCACAATGGGTCGGGCAAATCGACGCTGGCAAAGCACTTGAACGGCTTGCTGCTGCCGACCCGGGGCGATGTGTGGGTGAACGGCTGGAACACGCGCGACGCGGCGCACCGGCTCGATGTGCGCTCGACCGTGGGCATGGTGTTCCAGTCGCCGGACAACCAGATCGTCGCGACGATTGTCGAAGAAGATGTCGCGTTCGGTCCGGAAAATTTGGGTGTGCCGCGCCCGGAATTGCGCCAACGCGTCGACTGGGCGCTCGATACAGTCGAGATGCAGCCGTACCGCCATCGCGCGCCCCATCTGCTCTCCGGCGGACAAAAACAGCGCGTCGCAATTGCCGGCATCCTCGCGCTCAAGCCGCAAGTGCTCGTGTTCGATGAATCGACCGCGCTGCTCGATCCCGTCGGACGCGAGCAGGTGCTGCGCGTCGCGCGGCGCTTGAAGGATGCCGGGACAACCGTGATCGCGGTCACCCATTTCATGCGCGAAGCCGCGCTGGCTGACCGCGTGATCGTTTTGGAGAACGGCGCGATTGCCATGCAGGGCACGCCGCGCCAGGTGTTCAGCCAGGCGGAACGCTTGCGCGCCCTGCAGCTCGATGTGCCCGAGATCACGCAGCTCGCGCAGCGCTTGCACGCGCGCGACGCGGCGTTCCCGTCCGATGTGTTGACGGTGGATGAGTTTGTCAAAGCCGTTCCGAGTGGCGAGTGGCGAGTGGCGAGTGGCGATGCTCCCATCACCCCATCACCGAATCATCCTACTCCCCCGCGATCCAACTCGGTCATCACGATTCGCGCGCTCGAACACACCTACCTCCGCGGCACGCCGCTGGAATCGATTGCCTTGCGCGGCGTGGACCTCACCGTCGCGCGCGGCGAGATTGTCGGCATCATCGGACAGACGGGGTCGGGCAAGTCTACGCTGGTTCAACATTTCAATGCACTGCTGCGTCCCCAGCGCGGCGAGGTGCACGTACTCGGAAACGATTTGAGCGATCCCCGACTCGACGCCCGCGCGCTGCGCTGCCGCGTGGGCTTGGCGTTTCAATTTCCCGAAGCGCAATTGTTCGAGCGGTACGTCGGCGACGACGTGGCGTTCGGTCCGTGGCAAACGGGCTTGCGCGGTGATGCATTGCGCGCGCGTGTGCGCGAAGCGATGGACGCGGTCGGTCTGCCGTTCGATGCGTTCAAGGATCGTCCGCTCTACTCGCTCAGCAGCGGCGAGCGGCGACGGACCGCGCTGGCGGGCGTGCTGGCGCTCCGACCGGAGATTCTCGTACTCGATGAGCCAACCGCCGGGCTCGACCCGCGCGGGCACAAGGACATTCTCGCGCGCCTGGTCAAGTTGCAGCGCGACGCGGGGATGACACTCGTGATCGTCTCGCACAACATGGAAGAGATGGCGCGCCTGTGCGACCGGCTCTATGTGATCGCCGACGGCAGATCGATTCTGAGCGGAACACCGCGCGAGGTGTTCGCACAGCCGCAGCGTCTGAGCGAGCTGGGTTTGGGCGTGCCGCAAATCACCGCGGCGATGCACGCGCTGCGCGAGCGCGGTGTGGCTGTGCGCACCGATGTGTTGACGGTAGAGGAGGCGGCGGAGCAGTTGGCAAGAGATAGTGAGGCGGTGAAACAGTAGGACAATAAACTGTCCCACGGTTCTACGGAATACCGGGCTATGGACGAATTTGAAATTTCACGCCACATCACCATCGGGCAGTACCTTGCGCTCGGTTCGTTCATCCACAAGATGGACCCGCGCATCAAACTGCTCTCGTTCGCGCTGCTCGTCGCCGCGATCACGTTCAGCGCGAGTTACACCGCGAACGCGATCCTGCTCTTCGTCGTCTTTGCGCTGGTGCCATTCAGCAAGATTCCGATTCGCTATGCGTTGAGCGGACTCAAGCCCGCCATCCCGATTGTGCTCTTGCTCGCCGCGCTGCAAATCATGCTGTACACGAGCACGTTCGCGGGCGGGCAGCATTGTAGCTCCTTTTTCCGCTGGGGTCCGATCGACAGCAACTCGTGTGGCGTGCAGCTCGCGATGGTCTCCGCGGCGCGGTTCGTCGAACTGCTGGTGCTGACGAGTCTGCTCACATTCTCGACGACGGTGACCGAGTTGACGCTGGGAACCGAACAATTGCTCGCGCCGCTCACGCGTTTCAATTTTCCCGCGCACGAACTCGCGCTGACGCTGACGCTGGCGCTCCGCTTTGTGCCGACGTTCGCGGAGGAACTCGAGCGGATCATGAAGGCGCAGGTTTCGCGCGGCGCGGAGTTGGGGCAGCGGGGTCGGTTGCGCTTTATTCAGCAAACGCGCGCGCTGCTGCCGCTCGTCGTGCCGCTGTTCCTCGGCGCGCTGCGCCGCGCGGAGGAACTCATCCTGGCGATGGAAGCGCGCTGCTACGTGGGCGGCAAGCGGCGCACGCATTTGCTCGAACTCAGAGCCAAGCCGAGCGACTGGCTTGTCCTCGCCGGCACTGCCGCGTTCGCGGCGGCGATGCTTTTCATTCCATTCCGGTTCTGATGCTGGGACACGCGCCCACAGAATGGAGCGACCCATCTGAAGAAGGATAAGGCGCGGATTCGCGAATGCATCGCGACCGCGCGAAGGAGAATCCAAATGGAGACCACTGCACAACCCGTTTTTTCGGTTCGCCGGATCGTTGTCACGGGCGTACTCGGCGCCATTGCCATCTTGCTGGGCTATACGCGCCTGGGGTTCATTCCCGTACCGACGCCGGCGGGGAATGCAACGATCATGCACATCCCCGCGATCATCGGCGGAATTCTCGAAGGGTGGCCCGTCGGCGCCGCGATCGGGACCATCTTTGGCATCTTTTCTTTCCTGCAGTCCACGACGCCGATCTTCAAAGATCCGCTCGTCGCGATCCTCCCGCGCATCTTTATCGGCATCACACCGTATTTTGTCTATCGAGGTCTGCGGCGGGTGAACCGCGCGGTCGGTTTCGCCATCGCCGCCGCGATTCTGATCCTGGTCGGCGTCTTCAGCTACGATATGCTGACGTTCGTTCCAAAAGACCTCGTCTTCGATTTCGGCGGCGACCCCAATAGCCCGTGGATTCATTTGACCGGGCAGACCGCGCGGCTGATTTATCAAATCCTCGGCGCGCTACTGATGGTGCTCGGATTTGGAGCCGCGGGCACCTTCGCTTACTTTGTGCAGCGCAATCAAATGGAATTGCTGGCAATTGGGACAGCCGCCGTGGTGGGTACGCTGACGAATACGGTCCTGGTCCTCACGATGATTGTGGTGCGCGGTTACCTGACCGCCGACGTGGCGCTGGGGATTGGAATCACGCAGGGCATACCGGAGATCATCGTCGCTGTCCTGGTCACGGTCGCCGTCGTCGCCGCGTGGAAAGGCATCGAGTCCGGCGCGGGCGGCGGCGCGCGGAAGGTGTGACATCAAAAGACCTTCCCGGTTTCGCGAAACCGGGAAGGTCTCTGCTTTCACGTCGTCAGATACTTTTGCCACACCGCGTGCGCGTTCGTTTCGCTCAACAGCACCACGGCGATAAAGCGCGGTCGCGCCGGTTTGGAGAGCAGCGTCATCTTGGCTTCTTCCGGCAAGCGGTCACCTTTGCGACGATTGCACGGCGCGCACGCGGTCACGACGTTTTCCCAGGTCGTCGCGCCGCCGCGCGAGCGCGGAACAACGTGATCGATCGTCAGCTCATGCTTGCCGGGCTGACCGCCGCAGTACTGACACGTGTACAGGTCGCGCGCCATCACCGTGCGGCGCGAGAGCGGCAGCGGCAAGCGGCGCGGCACCGGCACAAAGGCAACCAGCCGAATCACCAGCGGCCAATCGATGGCGACGTGTTCGGCGTGCAATTTTTTCTTGGCGGCTTCAACGATCTCGGCTTTTTCTTTCAGCAACAACACGATGGCGCGCTGAATCGGTACGATGTTCAGCGGCTCGTACGTTGCGTTCAGAACCAGCACAGCCCGCATTGCGGTTTCCATAACATGCTCCAAGACGTAATTTTATCGATTCGTGAAATATTGTCAACATCGTCCTGGCTTGACATTCCTTGGGCGCGCGGAGTTCCGGAGCGTCCGGGCGGGTCGAATTCGATTGACCTCGAACGTTCAATATGCTATGATAATGCCGCTCTTGAGAATGAAACACATCCAGCGAGGTGCAGCCAATCGATATGCAAGTTCTGAAAATGACGCTCATTCTCACCTTCATGTTTCTCGTGCTCGCGTTCTTCGCGGCGACGACGCCCCCCGCTGCCGCGTGTATGCCCGCAGACGGATTCACTGCCAAGTGCATCGATCGAAATATCCTCCGCCAGCTCACTCCCACGCTTGCTCCAACGGCGACTCCTGGTTTGCGCGGCGATAGTCCCGACCACGCGCTCGACATCACCGGCAACTGGACGACCATCGAACCGGGCGCGAGCGTTTGGTACAAGACGCCGAACAGCGATGGCTATCGCGTGATCGATTTGTGGTTGGATACAACCGCCCCGAATGCGCTGGGCTTGTCCCTTTTCTCGCCCGATCAAGCGGACGGTTTGTCGGTGAACACCAAGCCAATTGGGCGCGGCTCGTTCAACAAAGGCGAACCATCGCACGCGCTGACCTGGATTGCTGGCTATGCCAAGGCGGGTGTATGGTACGCGCTGGTCCAGAATTTTTCCAACGCCCCGGTTTCTTACAGTTTGGGCGGCAATCTTTCATCCACAGACGCCAAGCTCTGCCACGGCTATTGGGAAACTCTGCGCGGTCAACCGATCTACTGGGTTGACTGCAATCCGCTCCACAACTCACCGTGATGAAAAATAAATCCTGACTCTGGGAAGGAGGCGCGGTATGCTGGACGGCGGTCATCTGGTCGCGGCAATGCTCGCGCGCGAAAAGATCGATACGGTGTTCACGCTCTGCGGCGGTCACATTATGCCGATCTACAACGGTTTGATCGACGAAGGCATTCGCATCGTCGATCTGCGGCACGAGCAAGCCGCGGCGCACGCCGCGGACGCGTATGCGCGTTTGACGCGCCGCGCCGGCGTCGCGCTCGTGACCGCCGGCGTCGGCGTCACCGACGCGGTGACCGGCATTGCGAACGCGTACCAAGCCGACAGCCCAGTGCTCGTCATCGGCGGACAAGCGCCAAGCGACCATTTTGAGCGCGGCGCGCTGCAAGAACTCGATAGCGTCGCGCTCGTCGCCGGCATTACGAAATGGTCGCGCGCCGTGATGCAGACGAACCGCATCCCGGAATATCTCGCGATCGCGTTCCGCCAGATGTTCGCCGGTCGCTTTGGACCCGCGTTCCTCGAAATCCCCATCGATGTTTTGCTCGGCGCGGTCGAAGACACGGAAATCCAACTGCCGCAGAACTATCGAAGCGAGACCGCGCCGCGCGGCGATCCAGGAGCGATTGAGCGCGCGGCGGCGCTGTTGCAAAGCGCGGCGCAGCCCGCGCTCATTGCCGGTAGCGCGATCTGGTGGAGCGATGCGAGCGCCGCGCTCGCGCGTTTTGCGGAACGCGCCGCGCTGCCGGTGTATCTCAACGCGATGGGACGCGGCGCGCTGCCGCCCGATCATCCCCATCACTTCAGCGCGTCGCGCAAGCACGCGCTCGCGAATGCCGATGTGATCCTCGATGTCGGCGCGCCACTCGATTTTCGTTTGGGTTACGGTCAGCCGCCGGTGTTCAACGCGGACGCAAAAATCATTCACGTCGATATCGACGCGCGCGAGATCGGACGCAACCGCGGCGCGGACGTGGGCATCGTCGGCGACGCGCGGGCGGTGCTGGAGCAATTGACAGATGCCGTTCCTGCGGTGCCTTCCCGGAACTGGCTGAGCGAACTGAGGGAAATCGAGGGAAATGAAGGAAAGAAGCTGTCGGCGCTGATGAACTCGGACACGATTCCGATTCACCCGCTGCGGCTGGCGAAAGAAATTCGCGATGTGCTCGACGAGGAGACGATTGTGATCGGCGATGGCGGCAACGTCGTCGCCCAAGCCGCCAAAGTCATCGCGGTCGCCAAGCCGGGGCACTGGCTCGATCCGGGGCGCTTTGGCTGTCTCGGCGTCGGCGTCCCCTTTGCGATTGCCGCGAAAATCGTCCATCCAAAATCGAACATCGTCATCCTCAACGGCGACGGGGCGTTCGGCTTGAACGGCTTTGAGTTTGATACCGCGGTGCGGTTCAATCTGCCGATGGTCTCGGTGATTGGCAACGACGCGGCGTGGGGACAGATTCGCGGACCGCAGATGAATTTCTACGGCGCGGATCGCGCGGTCGCGTCGGCGCTCGCGCTCTCGCGCTACGACGAGGTCGTCCGTGCGCTCGGCGGGTACGGCGAATTTGTGGAGGAGCCACGCGCGCTGCGCGGCGCGCTCGAGCGCGCGCTGGCGTCCGGCAAGCCGGCGTGCGTGAACGTCCGCATCGACGCGGAGGCAAACGCGGCGGTCAGCGCGAATTCGATGGTGGTTTGAAAGAGACCCGGGGGCTCTGAGAAATTTTCCAGGTCTTTTTTGACGCGGCACGCGCGGTATGGTATGATGGGGGCAGTTCTATCAATCGCAAATCATAAATCGGAATTCCCTCATTGACCCAACCACCTGACCACCGAACCATCGAACCACCGAACCAATCCTGGCAACTTCTCACCTTTCTCTTCGCGCTCGCGAACTTTTTGGAGGTCGCGGTCGTCGCGCATTTTGTGCTGTTCACGCCCGCGTACTTGGACGCGCTCGGCTTCAGCCGGTTGGAGATCAACGCCTGGACAGGACCGATGTCGTCGGTGGGCTTTTTGCTCGGCATCTGGTTCGTCCCGTTCTGGGGCGTGCTCGCCGATCGGCACGGGCGCAAGCCGCTCATCCTCCGCAGTTACTATGTCGAACTGGTCGCGATGGCGCTCGCCGCGTTCAGCAACAACGTGTGGCTCTACGTCCTGGCGCGCGCGTTGACCGGCTTTGCGCTCGGCAACACCGGCTTGATGTACGCCTCACTCACCGAAGCCGCGCCGCGTCACCGCGTCGCGCTCGCGCTGGGACTCGTGAACGGCTCCGCGCCGCTCGGCTCGCTGGTCGGCGGACTCGCCGGCGGATTCATTGTCTCGGCGTACGGCGTGCATTGGCTCTTCGGCATCGACGCGGTGGTCGCCGCGCTGATCGCGGTTATCCTCACCGCGTTCTACCGCGAGACGTTCGCGCCCAAACCCACGCCGCCGATCCGTGTGATGCTCGGCGACGCGCTGCGCGCGGTCGTCTACACGCCGGTCGCGCTGACGCTCTTCGTCGTCAGTTTCGTTTACAACGCGGCATTCTTCTTCTCGTTCCCCTATCTGCCCGTCCGCATCGAAGAAATCGTTGGCAAGGTCGCCGCGCCGATCGCAATTGGGGTTACACAAGGCGTAGCGGGCATGACGACGCTCCTCGGTTCCGCGGTCTGGGGCGCGCTCGCCGACCGCATCGGGCATCGCCGGTTGCTGGCGTTCCTGATGCTGGCGGTCGTCGTCATCTGGCTGCCGATGTTCGCGGCACAGGATATTATGGGCTTGACGCTGGCGTGGGTGCTGCTCAACGGCCTCAGCCCATCGGTGACCAGTCTGATGTTTACGATCATCAGCCTCAACATCCCCGCCGAAAAGCGCGGCTCGGTGCTCAGTATGATCTATCTGCCGATGAACCTCGCGTTCATCGTCGGACCCTTCACGGCATCATTCGTTGCGAGCGTGCAGGTTCGCAGTGTGTTTCTGGTTTCAGCGGCGCTGTCGCTGTTCACGCTGTTGATCTTTGTGACGAATATTCGCCGTACGCGGGAGGTGTCTCGTGTTCCAACTCAATGACAAGTTCGCTCTCATCACCGGCGGTGGGCGCGGCTTGGGTCGCGCGATCGCGCTCGCGTTTGCCGATGCGGGCGCGCACGTCGCGGTCGCCAGCCGCACGCGCGAACAGCTCGAAGCGGTTGCCGCGCTCGTCCGCGCCAAGCATCGCCGCGCGCTGACGGTCGAGGTCGATGTCGCCGACAGCACGTCGGTCGCGCGGATGATCGACGCGACGCGCAAAGAGTTCGGGCGCATCGACATACTGGTCAACAGCGCGGGGGTCGGCTGGGCGGAGCGGCTCGACCAGATGAGCGACGAGGTGTGGAAGTGGATCATCGATACAAACCTGACCGGCACGTTCTTCTGCTGCCGCGAAGCGCTGCGCGTGATGATCGCGCAGAAGAGCGGGAGCATCATCAACCTTGCCTCGGTCGCCGGCATCAAAGGACCGCCCGGCTTGGGCGCGTACGCGGCGAGCAAGGGCGGCGTCATCGCGCTGACCAAAGTGCTGGCGCTGGAAAACGCGCGGCACAATGTCCGCGTCAACGCGATCGCGCCCGGTTATTTTCGCACCGATATGAACGCCGCGTCGCTGGATGATCCCGAGATCGGTCCGAAAATCGTCAAGCGCATTCCGATGCGGCGCGTGGGCAAGCCGGAGGAGATCGGCGGGCTGGCGGTTTATCTCGCGAGCGACGACGCGTCGTTCGTCACCGGCGAAGTCTACGGCATCAGCGGCGGCGAGATGGCATTGTAACTATTCCGTGTCGTTGCTTCGGCGGCTCGCAATGACACGAGTCGGAGGATGATTGAATCGCCAGTGGTGGATTTTTCTCGCGGTCGGTATCGGCACCTTCATGTCCGCGCTCGACAGCAGCGTCGTCAACATCATCCTGCCGGTCGTCAATCGCGATTTCGGCAGCGATGTCGCGACCATCGAATGGGTCGTGACGATCTATCTCTTGGTCGTCAGCGGCTTGCTTCTTTCCTTCGGTCGCCTCGGTGATTTACGCGGAAACAAATCGATCTACGTTTCTGGCTTTATCATTTTCCTGGTTGGCTCTGCTCTGAGCGGATTGGCGCCGAGCGAGTTTGCGCTGATCGGTTTCCGCTCGCTGCAAGCGCTGGGCGCGGCGATGCTCTTCGCCAACGCTCCCGCGATCCTCACCAAGAATTTCCCTGCCGCGCAGCGCGGCCAAGTCCTGGGTTTGCAAGGGACGATGACGTACCTTGGACTCACGGTCGGTCCATCGCTGGGCGGCTGGCTCACGAGCGAGTTCGGCTGGCGCGCGGTATTCTATATCAACATTCCCATCGGCTTGACGGCATTACTGCTCAGTCTGCGCGCCATCCCTGAGGACCCGCCGAATGAAAACGCGGAACGCTTTGATCTTGTCGGCGCGGCAATGTTCGTGGCTGGCTTGGTTCTATTCTTGCTCGCGTTGAATCAAGGTTCCGAGTGGGGCTGGACCTCGCCGCTGATCCTGACGCTGCTGGCGATTGCCGCGCTGATCCTGATTGCGTTCGTCGTCGTCGAGCGGCGCGTCGCGCATCCGATGCTCGACCTCGGTCTCTTTCAGCGGCGACTCTTTTCCGCTTCGGTTGCGAGCGCGGTGCTCAATTACATTTGCCTGTACAGCGTCGTGTTCCTGATGCCATTCTACCTCATTCAGGGACGCGGCTTTGGCATTGATCAAGCCGGTTTGCTTCTCACCGCGCAGCCGCTCATCATGGCGATTGCTGCGCCGCTCAGCGGAATCTTGTCCGATCGCATCGGCTCGCGATTGCCCGGCACACTCGGCATGGCGATTCTGGCGACGGGCCTTTTCCTGATGTCGCGCCTTGGGTCTGGCTCGGCGCAAATCGATATTATACTTGCGCTCGCGATTGTCGGCTTGGGCACCGGTATTTTTGTTTCGCCGAACAGCAGCGCGCTGATGGGCTCCGCGCCGCGCGTCCGGCAGGGCATCGCTGCGGGCATTCTCGCAACCGCGCGCAATGTTGGCATGGTGTTGGGCGTGGGATTTGCCGGCGCGATCTTTACGACAGTTCAAGCGCAGAGCGCGGCGAATGGCGCGTCGGCGGCGTTATTCGCCGGCGTCGATGCCGGCTGGCTCGCGGCGGCGGGAGTTGGCATCGTAGGAGTTTTCGCTTCCGCGGTGCGCGGGAGCGGCGAGATCCAGATAGAGCGAGTTGCGACGGCAAAATAGCATCGGGCGAGCCAGTGGCTCGCCTGTTTTATTGTGCCACGTATTCTTTTCGGAATTCGCCAAACGTGCCCGCGTGGATCGCCGCGCGCAGGTCGCGCATCAAGCGCATCATAAAGCGGAGATTGTGGATCGAAGCAAGTCGATAGTAGATTAATTCTTTCGCGCGGTGGAGGTGATGGAGGTACGCGCGCGAGAAATGCTGGCAAGTGTAGCAATCGCACGCGGGATCGATGGGCGAGCGATCCATTGCCCACCGCGCGTTCGAGATGTTGATGCGCTGTTCCGCGTTCTCGGCGATTCCGCGCGAAACCAGCAGCGCGCCGTTGCGCGCCCAGCGCGTCGGCGACGCGCAGTCGAACAGATCGATGCCGCGCGCGACGCCTTCGATAATGTCGCGCAGTTCGCCGATGCCGAGCAAGTGGCGCGGTTTGGCGTCCGGCAGCCGCGGAATCGTCCAATCGAGAATCGCGTGCATGTCTTTTTTCGACTTGCCGAGCGAGCCGCCGATGGCGAGACCGTCGAACGGCAGACTGCCGATGAAACGCGCGCTTTCCTCGCGCAGATCGCGGTACGCGCCGCCCTGGACGATACCGAAGAGCGCTTGGTACTCGCGGCGCGTTTTGGCGTGCTGCGCCAGGCAGCGTTCCGCCCAGCGATGGGTGCGCGCGAGCGCCGCGCGCGTGTACTCGTACGTGTCCAGCGGCGAGGTGCATTCGTCGAATGCGAGAATCAAGTCTGCGCCGAGTTGGTGCTGGATTTGCAGCGAACGTTCCGGGTCGAGCCGCATCAGCGCGCCGTCGAGGTGCGAGCGGAACGTGACGCCGTCGTTATCGATCTTGCAGAGAGGTGTGCCACCCCCTCCCCGTCCCTCCCCCGTCAGCGACGGGGGAGGGTGAAGGGTGGGGGTTTCATCCGGGAATATGTCGGCAATCTTCCCCACGCCGTCGCGAATCGCTGCGCCGAGCGAGAAAACCTGAAAGCCGCCGCTGTCGGTCATCAGCGGATGCTGCCAGTTCATAAACGCGTGCAAGCCGCCAAGCTCCGCGATCTGTTCCGCGCCGGGGCGCAGCGCGAGGTGGTACGTGTTCGCAATCAGCAACTGCAAGCCGATGCTTTCGAGGTCGTCCGGCGCCAGCGCCTTCACCGATGCCTGCGTTGCGACCGCCATGAACGCCGGCGTCTCGATGTCGCCGTGCGCGGTGTGGAGGATACCGGCGCGCGCGCGGGTGTGTGTGTCGCGCGATTGAATTTCGAAGGTCAGTGGCATTTCAGTAGTAAATCGTTCTCACTCGATGGTACGGTTTCATTCCCTCAAACCGCGCTTGGCTCGCATTCCACAAAATCCAATCGACCTGGACGCTCCACAAGTTGCGCCCGCGCGCGCGCAGTTCTTGGCGCAAAAACTCGACTGCCCACAGCGTTGCCGCGCGAATTTCGATTTCCTCCGCACTCCCCGCCGCGAGCTCGATGTGCGCGTCCACCTTGCGCGCGAGTGACGGCGCGTAGCGCAGACCCCCCCACGCGCGTAGAATCTGCGGCAATTTGTAATCGGCAAACGCGGTCAATTGATCGATGTTCTCGAACTCGCCCCAATCTTTGCCGCCGAATGCGCCCCACAAATCGGTGACGACGATCTGTGCGCGCTTGAAAAAACGCACCTCGCGGTTGTCGTACACCGCGATATCATTGAACGACGAAAAGTTCTCCGCGACCATCTGCGCGAGCCGCGGCGCGTCATGTTGCGCGCACTCGACGAGGCGCGCGGCTTTGCCCTCCCACAAGTTCTTCAGCACGGTGCCGAGTTCGCGCGCGTTCCGCCAGCGATCGGCGAAGAGCGGGATCACGCCGCTGCCGCGCAGGAGAGCGTGTAGTTCCTGCGGCGAAATGCGCGCGAGGAAATCCGCCTCCAGTACGCTCGCGTTTTCTTCTGCCGCGCGCTTTAGGGACGCGGCAAGCGCCCAATAGCCGTCGAGCCACTGGCGTTGGTACTCTACCTTCCACCGCGGCTTGCCCCAGAAGCAAAAGTTCAGCGCGTCGAGCAAGAAGAGATAATTCACCGTGCGCGGCGTGCCATCGTGATAATGGAATTGGTCATTCCACGCCGGTGGCTCGACGCGCTGTTCTGCCAGCGCGTCCGCCGCGCGTTGGATTGCATCGAGATTGATTTTGACGCGGCGCGCGTGCTGGACGACGTAGGCGGTGGTCTTCAGCACACCGAGCGGGTCGGGGCGGGCGGAGAGGATTCGGTCGAGTGATATTTGCATTCAGAAACCGATCGGTGCTAGTGTTGGCGCGGACGAAGGCAGAGAATATTTTTTCATCCGCGTCCCATTACAGCGGCTTGGCGGCAAGCCGCTTGAGCCGGTCGCCGGCTTCTTCCCACGTAATGGTCGAGAGTCCGAGTTTCTGTCGAATGTGGTCTTCCGGCATGCCACTCTGGAAATCTCGCACCGCGCACGTCCAGCGTAAACTTTCGAACGAAACGGTATCGCCCAAGCCGGTCATCTTGGCGAGGTCGGCGAGGACGTACTCCAGATTGCGCGCGGTGCATTCGAACAGATGCGATTTCGGCTGGTACTGTTCGATATAGCGCGGCAGCGTCGCCGCGAATTCGGGCGATGCTTTGAGTTTGCGTTCTTTGAAGCGTTTCTTCGCGTCGTCGTACCGAATGTAGAGCACCGGCTGTTTGGGATCGGAAACGTCGATGTCGTTCAGACGAAGCGCCATCGCCTCACTTTTCTTGATGCCGGTCGAGAGGAGCAGTGTGACGAGCAGGTACGGGCGCGCGTCGCTCTTTTCGGCGTCGAGCATTTCGCGCGCGGCGTTCAGCAGCTTGGCGATTTGATCGGCATAGAGCACTTCCGGCAATGGGCTGGTGACTGGCTGATGCGCGATCGGCGCGGCGGGGTCTTCGGCGAGAACCTGGGTTTGCTTGAGCCACGAAAAAAAGACCTTGAGCGTGGTCAGCCGCCGCTGGTACGATTTGGGCTTGCAGGGCACGCCGCGTTCGTAACGCAGCCAGTGGAGGAATTGATTCAGCGTTTCGGTGGTAATTTGATTGAGCGCGACATTCGAACCGACATGCTTGCGGAAGAGATTCAGATCGCCGCCGAACGCCTGAACGGTATAAGGCGACAAGCCCTGGCGCAGCATCTGCTCATGGTACGCGCTGATGGCGGCGGCGAGGGATGACGCGGCGCTGAGAGGAGCACTCGACATGAAAGCGGGCTGCGCGCGCGGTTCGGTTTCTATCGATTTAGACTTGGCTCCCGATGGCGGAAAAAGCGGCAATTGTTCGCTTCGCATAGTTTAGGTTTTACCACACTCGGTATGCAGTGTCAAGGACGGTTCGCACAAACAAATCGATTTTGTTCTGGGGGATTGTGGTCTACATAAAATCAGTAGATTAAATCTGCCGTTGACGTATCCGCGTAATTGCCTTATACTGTGGGTGCTTTGTGGTTGCCAATCTCTGTGTCGCCGGAGGTGCACAAAACAAGAATAAATCGGCACTCTTTGCAAGTCAGGTAGCCCCCACTCATCGTGGACACATCTAATTTGCCAGAGGCGCACACGCGAAGCGTTTCTGGGATTCTGTGGCTGAAACTCGCACCACGATTGAGGGCAGTCCTACCGCAAGTCAATTCACCATCTCCAAAAAGGAGGAAAAAATGGCAGACCGAATGTCCAAGTCCGATTTTGTCGGTGCGATTGCAGAGAAGACTGAAATGAGCAAGAAGCAAGTTGCCGGAGTGCTCGATGCGATGAACGAAGTGGTCGCCAAAGAACTCGGCAAGGGCGGTCCCGGCGAAGTAATCATTCCGGGCATGCTGAAATTGAACGTGGTCGTCAAACCGGCGACGCCGGAGCGGCAGGGCATCAATCCGTTCACCAAGCAGCCCACCGTTTTCAAAGCCAAGCCGGAGCGCAAGGTCGTCAAGGCGCGCGTGCTCAAAGGACTGAAGGACGCGCTCCGTTAGCCCTCGACGCATGTGATGCCAGGGAATACGGTTCGGCGTAAGCTCAATCGATTGCGGTTGCTCTCTGGTTGGCAGTTCAGAGAGCAACTACAACAGTAGTGCCGTCGCGCCGGCTTGAGCGAGTCGTGCGGCAGTGCTCGCGAGCCTGCACGCGGAAGACAGTGGAGGTGGGCAAAATGGCAGAGAGTGTCTACAAAGTCATCGAACTGGTCGGCACGAGCACTGAATCGTGGGAAGCGGCTGCCAGGACAGCGGTCGAGACCGCGTCGAAATCGCTGCGCGATCTGCGCATTGCCGAAGTGGTCGAGCTGGATATGCAGCTCGAAGAAGGCAAGGTGCTGGCATATCGCGCCAAGGTCAAGGTTTCGTTCAAGTATCAAGCCGGCGACTAGCGCAGCAACACCCTGGTACTTCCCTGGCACCGCTCCCAGCCTCCATTCCCCCTGGCACCGCCCGCGCACCCCGCGAACGGCGCGGGGCAGGTGGCAGGTGCCATGTTGATGCACTACCAGATCCGTCGGTTTGATCACGCGCGTGGGATTTCGCGCGGCATGGCGCGGTGCGCATCGCGCCATGAGTGTTTTTGCGCGTCCCGCGAAATCCTCCCTCTTTCCCGAAATCCCCATCTTGACTTTAGCCCTTACTGACATATAATCAATGCAATTCCCAATGCAGGAGACTGCGATGCTCATCGCGCGCGTCGTCGGCGACGTTGTTTCCACCATCAAGGACGACAAAATCGTTGGGCGAAAATTGCTCATCGTCCGCGAAGTCACCGTCGAAAATGAATTGGTCGGCAAGCCGATTGTCGCGGTCGATACGGTCGACGCCGGCATCGGCGATGTGGTGTTGATCGCGCAAGGTAGTTCCGCGCGGCAGACCTTGACCACCAAAGACACACCGACGGACGCCGTGGTCATGGCGATTGTGGATTCGCTGGAAGTCGAAGGCAAGGTCACCTTCCGCAAGAGCTGAGGCGGGGGCAGATAGACGAAGGATGGGCGAAAGCGAATTCGGTTCGTCCTTCATCTTCCCACCTTCAAGTTTTCTGCAAAGGCGCAGGTCATTCATGCTCAAATCCTCACACCCTCTCACCATCGAAGATACGCTCACGATCAAGTCCGTCCACGACGCGCAGATTTCCCCGAATGCTCAATGGGTCGCGTTTACGGTTAGCGACACGTTCAAAACCGAGACGAAACGACCGAGGAGCCAAATCTGGGTCGCGAATACGGATGGTTCTGGCGCGCGCCCATTCACCACCGGCCCGCGAGCCGATTGGTGTCCGCGCTGGTCGCCCGATGGTTCTTCGCTCGCTTTTCTCTCCGACCGCATCGAAGATGGCAAGCCGCAGATTTTCCTCCTCCGACGCGAGGGCGGAGAAGCGCGCGCGCTGACCGAAGCCGCCGGTACGCTCCTCGATTTCAAATGGTCGCCCGACGGCAAGCACCTGGCTTTTCTGATGCAAGACGCGGAGACCGACGAGGAGAAAAAGCGCGCCGCCGATAAGGACGATGCCATCGAGTTCGAGCAGCACCCCAAGTTTGCGCGCGTTTGGATTCTGGAGGTCGCGACGCGCGCGACGCGGCAGGTTACACAAGGGAAGGTCCATGTCTGGGAATTCGATTGGTCGCGCAATGGGCGCGAGTTTGTGCTACTCGTCTCGGACAGCCCGTCCGAGTACGAATGGTACCGCACTCGCTTGGCGCGTGTTGCCGCGAGCGGCGGCAAGCCGCAAACGATCTTCGTTCCCCCGAGCAACAAGCAACTCGCGATGCCGCGGTGGTCGCCGGACGGCAAGCGGATCGCGTTCCTCGCGTGTCTGTGGAGCGATCGCGGCTCGATCGCGGGCGATCTTTGGGTCATGAATGCCAATGGCGAGCAGGCGCGGAATTTGACGGTCGGCGCGCCGCGCGATGTCTCGTCGTTTGCATGGCGCAGCGACAACCAATCGTTCATCGTAATGGGATACGAGCGCGGCGATTCAATGATTGGCACAATCGACGCGGCGAGCGGCGCGTATCGCCGTCTCGGGTCGGGCGACGGCGCGCCCGCGGCGTTTATGGATCGTTTGTGGCAGCAGTTCACGCTTGCGCGCGATGGTTCGACGATTGCCGTCGCGCGGGAGGACGCCGCGAATCCGGCGGACATCTGGGTCGCCCGCGTGAAGCAAGATTCGCTGGTGTGGAAGCAACTGTCGCGCGCAAATCCACACGCCAAGAGTTTCAAGCTCGGCACGATGGAGAAGATTTGCTGGAAAAGTGTCGATGGAATCGATATTCAGGGGTATCTGGTCAAGCCCGTTGGCTACAAACCGGGCAAACGCTACCCGTTGGTCGTGTGGGTGCACGGTGGACCCGCGAGCAACTATGGTCCGCGCTATTACGTCGTCGGTTCGCGTGCTCAGTTGCTCGCGGCGAATGGCTTGATGGTCTTGCTGCCCAATCCGCGCGGCAGTGTCGGCTGGGGCACCGCGTTCACCGAATCGAACCGCGGCGACATGGGCGGAATGGATTGGCAAGACATACTCGCCGGCGTCGATTATTGCATTGAGCAGGGATATGCCGATCCGGCGCGCCTGGGTCTGGCGGGCTGGAGTTACGGCGGATTCATGACCGCGTGGGGCATCACGCAGACAAATCGCTTCAAAGCGGCGATGATGGGCGCAGCGATAACGAACTGGCTGAGCTTTCACGGGACCAGCAACCTCGCCGTGTGGGATCAGATCGCGAACAATGCCAGTCCGTTCGAGCGCGGCGGGCCGTACGATAGATTCTCGCCGATGAACTTGGTCGCGCGGGTCAGGACGCCAACGTTGATTCTGCATGGCGAGAACGATCCGTATGTTCCGGTCAGTCAGGGCTATGAGTACTTTCGCGCGTTGAAGGACTTGGGCGTCACAACCGAAATGGTCGTCTACCCGCGCGAAGGACACGGCTTTATCGAAAAGAACCATCAGCTCGATATGATGCGCCGAATCGTCGAGTGGTTCAGACGGTACTTGACGAAGGACGCCTGACGAAAGACGCCGGTCTGCGCTTTCGGTTTGAGTCTGCGGTCGAGGTTTCACGTGGCTGGCTGGGCTGACCTGGGCAACATCTGGACGACGTTCAAAGAGCTCGACATTCGCTCGATTCGCGACGAAGCCGAAAAGCCGCTCGTTCTGGCTTTCGTTGGTGCGGCGGGAGTGGGCAAGACCACGCTGATCGCCGCGCTGCGACACGACCAGCGGTCGCCTTGGGGCGACGCCCGCGCGCGCGAAAAAGTCATCAGCCCGACGATCGAAGCCGACCTCGTCGCGGCGGCGCGACTGGGCGAGGCGGACTTGACCGTGCTCGTGCTGGACGCGACACGCGGCGATTTCACGGCGGAAGCCGAATTGTTCGCCGAGTGGAAGAAAAGCGCGCGCGACGTTCTCGTCTTTTACAACAAAATGGACGCGGTGACGGCGGCGGACGTGCTCGGCACGTCGCTGGCTGCGTGGAGCGGCGCACGCGTTGCGCTCGGCTCGGCGAACGATCCGGATTCGCTGGCGACCGAGTTCATCCCGCGCGTGTTGGACGCGCTGTCCGATAAACCTCTCGCGCTCGCGCGGCGCTATCCGCTGTTTCGTTTGGCGGTCGCGCGCAAACTCATCAACGACACGTCGGTCGCGAACGCGACGTATTCGTTCAGCACCGGGCTCGCCGAAGCCGTTCCTGCGCTCGACATTCCATTCAATGTGGCGGATGTCGTCATCCTGACCAAGAACCAGGCATTGATGGTGTACAAACTCGGACTTGCGCTGGGCTTGTCGACGCGATGGCAGGATCATGTGGTGGAACTGGGCGGGGTCGTCGGCGCGGGATTTCTATGGCGGCAGGTCGCGCGCCAGCTCGTCGGCTTGATTCCGGTGTGGGGCATCTTGCCCAAGGTTGCGGTCGCGTACGCCGGCACGTACGCGGTCGGCGAAGCCATTGTCCGTTGGTATCAAACCGGCCACAAGGTCTCCGGGCAAGGAATGCGCCAATTGTACGCCGATGCGCTCGCGCGGGGCAAACAAGTGGCGCAGACGATGTTGGAGCGCGCGCCGCGCCCCGCGATGCCGCGCGTATCGCGCCCGGCGCTGCCGCCGGTCAAGCTGCCGGCATTGCCGCGATCGAAGGGTCGGGTCCAATTCATCTGTCCCCGTTGCGGCAGGAAGAATCCGAGCGATGCAAAATTCTGCGCCTACTGTGCGACGGCATTGAGGGAATAGTTGGACGCGAACAAACGCGGGCGAACGCGGAAACAAAACACGCAGTCGAATCGGAAACTTGCAAATCGCGCCGGCGGAAAAGCGGTCGCGCCTGCCGCGCGCGGAAAGCAAGTCCAATCCCAAAAGGAGGTTCAAACGATGGTTGCACCAGAAATGATTGCACTCGGCATGGTCGAGACCCGCGGTCTGATCGGCTCGATCGAAGCCGCGGATGCAATGGTCAAAGCCGCAAATGTGAAGCTCATCGGCAGCGAGTACATCGGCGGCGGTTACGTCACCGTGATGGTGCGCGGCGATGTCGGCGCGGTGAAAGCCGCGACGGATGCTGGCGCGGCAGCCGCCAAGCGCGTTGGCGAACTCGTGAGCGTTCACGTGATCCCGCGACCGCACAGCGATGTCGAATCCATTCTGCCACAGGGCACCAAAGGCGCCTTCGGCGGGCGCAGCGGCGGAGAGGGCAGTGGTCAGTAAACAGTGAGCCACGGACGGTGGAAAGGTGGATGAGGTGGAATGAGCGATGAACTGCGTCTCACCGAAACCGACGCTGCGCGCGAGCCGGGTTTTATCGAACGCGTGAAAGCCGCACTGAATCTGCCGGAGAGCGCGCTGGTTGAATTGCAGAGCGCGACCCAGAACGCGCAAGGCGAACGCGTCGTCGAATACTCGGCGACCCAGATGAAACTTGCCGGCGCCGAGTTCGGCGCGGCGGACGGCGTTTCAATTGACGAGCGCGCGGCGGTATCGTTGCGGTTCGATGCGCGCGGCGCGCTCGTGGCGTCCCAAATCCGTCCGATGGATGAGCGGCATTTCGAGCTGGTGAAGGATCAGGTCAAGAAGCTGGCGGCGGCGGATGAAATCTATCTCGCCGCGCCGGGCGAAGCCATCGATGTCGATGCGTTGCGCGCCCGGCGGAAACCGTGGTACGTGGAAACCGACGCGCGAGGGCGCAAGCGTCTCAAGCGCGCGTTCATGGCATAGCCGCGAACGCCGCGCGATGGAGGGGGGTATGGTTTTGCCATCATCGAATCGCGTCAACGTATTCGCCAACGATCCCAACGCGAAAGGTTTAGCTCTGGAGCAGGTCGCGCCGCCGACCGGCAAATCTCCTTTTTCGATTCCGGGCTGGACCGGGGCAGGCGGCTTGTTCAACCCGGGAACGCCGGAGTTTGAAGCCGGCGAGTTGTTCGTGGTGCTCACGCACACGTACGCGGTGTGGTCCGATTTCTTCGGCGGCGATTTCGGCTGGCAGCCCGGATTCGCGCAGCTGCCGATCGTGCCGCGCGCGGGAAAAGATTTCAACGCGTATTACGATCGCACGGCGCTCAAGTTCTTCTATGACACCGACCCAGTGACGAAGCGAGCGCTCTACACGAGCGAGAGCAGCGATATCGTCGCGCACGAATGCGGTCACGCGGTCCTGGACGCGCATCATCCCGAGTACTGGGATTCGCTCTTGGGCGAGACGGGCGCATTTCACGAAGCGTTCGGCGATATGTCGGCGATGCTGGTCACGTTGAACGATCCCGTCGTCCGCGCGGCGATCCTCGCCGAGAACGGCGGCGATCTGGCGAAGAGCAACGCGGTGTCGCGGCTGGCGGAGCAGTTGGCGCGCGGGTTGTACGATTCGGGGTATGCCGATGCGGTCGTCTCTGCCGATGCCCTGCGCGACGCGGTGAACCAGTTCAAGTATCGCGACCCGGCCACGTTGCCTGGCAGAGCGCCGGCGTCCAAACTGAGTTCTGAATCGCACAGTTTTTCGCGCGTGTTCTCCGGCGCGTTCTACGATTTGCTCGTCGCGATCTACACGCAGCTGCGCGGCGAGAACGCGGCGCTGTCGCCGGATGCCGCCTTGGCGCAAGCGCGCGCCGACGCCGGACATTTGCTGGCGCAAGGACTCGTCCTCGCGCCCAAGGGCGATGCGCCGTTCAAGACGATTGCCTCGTCGATGATCGCGGTGGAAGAGCAGAGCTTTGGGGGAAAATATTTCGACGCGCTCAAGAAGACGTTTAGCGCGCGTCGAATCTTGAAAGCGAGCGAGGCGAACGCGTTGAAAAAGGTGGGCGGCGGAGGGCACACGCAGACGAGCGCGCTGGGCACCGCGAGCGCAAGCGTCGGTGCGCCGCTCACCGTCGATCCAGCCAGCTTGCGGATTGGCGAGGACCTGCCTTCCGGCTTTCGGGTGGCGATGCGCGCGCCCAAGCAGGAGTTTCGGCTGATCGAGGAACGAACGCAACGCGACGCGAGCCGCGTGCTGCATTACACCTCGGAGCGCCGGATAGAGTTGAAGGGCAAGGCGCTGGGCGCAGCCAGCGGCGCGGTGGTCGATGTCGCGGACGCGCTCGCGATTCAGGTGGGGCGCGACGGCAAGGTAGTATCGTCTCATCTGCACAGGACGGATCGCGCGCACCAGCAACGGATTCGCGATCACGTTGAGAAACTGGTCGCGCGGGGGCGGGTGTACGAAGCGCGCGAAGGCGAGCAAGTTGATCCGGCTGCGCTAATCGAGCAGAAGAAACCGTACTATATCGCGTACGATGAGCAAGGGAGGAAACGGATTCGCCGCGCGTTTATCGCGTGTGGAACGTAGAGACGGGTTAGACCTGACAGGTTTGCTGAAACCTGTCAGGTCTAGGAGAAAATCCATGAACGCGAATCCCAGACAGATCATTCCCGGTTTGATTCTGATTGCCCTCGGCATTGCGTTCTTGCTGATGCAGTACTTTGAATTTGGTCCCGGTCTATTCCTGACGTTGTTGGGTTTGGTGTTCCTGATCCCCTACGCGTTCACGCGCAGTTATGGCTTGCTTATTCCCGGCGGCATTCTCGCGGGCATCGGCATCGGCTTGGTGTTCGAGCGTGTGTTGGCGCGCCCGGATGTGACGGTATCGATGGGCTTGGGTCTCGGATTCATCGCGATCTTTGTCGTGCAGCGGGTCGTTGCCGGTGCGTCGCATTGGTGGCCCCTGGTGCCGGGCGGTATCTTGCTGCTGGTCGGACTCGCGGAGACGATGCCGCAGGCACAACAGGTGCTTGAGCGGGGCTGGCCCGTGATTCTGATCGTGATCGGACTGGGGATTCTCGCGGGGCAGTTTGTCGTTCGAAAAACTGCATAGATACTCGCAGCTTGAACGGGGAGTGTTTTTCTTGGTGAGTGAGTTCGGCGTTTTTGGTGAGTTTGCTGCAATCCTGTCGATAGCGCTCGCGGCAAGTTTAGCCGTCAATTTTCTTTTCTCTCGGTTCCTCAAAGTACGTTCAGACGTGTGTTCGCGCCTGTTC
>Ga0272448_1002331_pt1 | contig 24024 bp, 16 predicted proteins | sample YNPCB0191_FD_202220 | JGI IMG/M metagenome (GOLD analysis project Ga0272448, IMG submission 202220) | Hot spring sediment microbial communities from Yellowstone National Park, WY, United States - YNP-CB-019-1 | ecosystem: Environmental > Aquatic > Thermal springs > Hot (42-90C) > Sediment... | reverse complement strand
AGGATTCCACGCGCGCGACAAAAGCAAGAAAATCCTGCTGCGCCTGACGGCGGTTGACGCGGTAGCGCGCCGCTATCTGGCGACCGGCCTCCTCCGGCGACGTGCCTTTCATCATGTGATAGGCATACTCCGCCGCGGTGGGATTCAGGTGCAGTACAGTAGAAGCATTGACAATCAAAATCCCCGAACCGTCTGGCTCCAGGCGCAAGTGAAGACGGTACGGCGGTTTATCGGGTAAGGTATAGGGCGCATGATGCACTCCCGCAGGCAAAGGGCGGACGCGAGTAAACAGGTTGTGTAGCGAATCTATCCATTTCATAACAGTCTCCTTGATGGTTATACGCGAATCAACCAGGCAAGCAACATTGCACCGACAAGCACTCCCAGGATAAACACGGCTTTGGTCCATTGCGGCTTGCGTGCAACAGGAAGCGCCAGTGAAGCCAGGCGTGGTTCGACCGCCGCAAAATCTGCCCTTGTGCCAGCCAGACGTTCGCCGTGTTTCCAGACAACCCAGAACAGGTATGGAAAACCCAGCAGCATCAAGCCCAAGACAAAAACGTTGTTAAACCCATCTTCCCACTGACCCACCGGCCGGCCGCTTCCATCCCGCAGATTCGTCACAAAGATAGCCAGCCCGGTCACCAGCAAAGCCAGCCCAAAGACCAGCAGAATACGCGTCTGACGCGGCAGCAAATGGCTATCGCCACAGGCGAATCTGGCGCCAACACCAAACACATTATAGACCAGCATGGTCACGAAGACCAGTACCGAAGGCAGGAAAGAGACACGACGAATGGTCCATTCGAGCGGATTGGAGATGTCAACGCCCTCCAGGGCCAGCGCCAGGCCCAAAGCAAAAATCATCAGCAGCAGGCTCAAGGCAAGCAAGCGAGCCGCCTGGTAACCATCCCAATGCCGTCTCAGGACAAGGATAGCGAGGGCGAGCAGCAACGGCAGGGAAAGAATGGCGTGAAGTACCACACCTTCCATCAGCAAAGGGATTGCCGTCCGCTCCACTGGAGCGATACGCTCCCAAAGATACTCCACGCCCAGCGCCAACGGTGGGGTAACCAGGATGAAACAGGCCAATATCTGAAAAAACCTGTCGGGCAACCAGCGGCGTAAGACCGCCACTACACGCCCGGCCAGGTCCAGGCCAATTTCGACCAGCGAAAGACCCATCCACAGCCAGAGTGGAATAAGCAGCAAGAACAGAGCACTGAAGATGAGATTCAAGCCGGCGGTCATCTCATAAAAACCGCCTCTGCCAAGCCAGAGACATAACGCGGATAGAACGAGCAGGGATAACCAGATTCCGAACTCAAGAAGAGGCCGTTCGCGCCAGAGGCTTTTCCGGTACGTGAAAAGATAGGCCAGCATCACTGTCAACGTAAGCGGCAAGACAGCGCATAACCATACCAGGCCCCAGACGCCCTGAATACCAGCCGGAATCAGGCAGGTCAGTTGAAAGCAAAACAGAGCAGCAAAGGGGGAAAAAACTACCGGATGACTGGCAGTGATTGCCGTCAGAAGATAGGCCCAACCCAAAAGCAAAGCCATCAGAGCGGCGATAAACACCAGAAGCGGCACGTAGGCATGAATGCCCTGCTTCCCCACTACGGTCGGTAGCATGACCATTTTCAATTCTGCACCGGAGAAGGCCGCAAATATCATAACGGCTATCAGAGCAACAAGAACACCATAGCCGCCCCAGCCTAGAATGCGCATTTCCAGGGGCAAATCGCGCAGCGGAATGAACGCTTCTCGCAAGGGATCAAGGTAAAGATATTTCACCAGGGATTGGAAGAAAGTCCGCAATGACTGCGTAGGGGAAGTTTTGCCCATGGCTCCTCCGCCAGAATTTCCAAACGAATTACGTCAGGCAAAATGCCAGGTCGCACGACCGGCGGCCGCGTGGCGACAGTCTGGAAAGGCCATCCCTGCACAGATAGCCTCAAAAGGCCCTCCTGCAAACTGACGGTTCAATGTCCGTCATCGGAGTACTGCAGCGGACAACCGCCTCCGCATTCAAGCCGCCATGAACAATCCCGGCACATTTCGGGCAGTCCCTGCCGCTCACGCAGACGAAGCGCCAGCGGATGATTCCAGATGGCATTCCAGTCATCGGTAAGAAAATTTCCTAACGGAACATAGTAGGACTGGCAGGGAAGAACATCGCCATTGGGTTCCACGCACATATTATACAAGGCGGCAGTGCATCCTTTGACGCCCAGATTCAGCGAGAGCGGATTAAAGTGACAATAACGGGTAGGAGTGTACCAGATCAGACGCTGACCATGGGCTTCGGTCTTCTGTCGGGCAATTTCAAGGAGAGGGGCAAGTTCGCGCTCGTCCAGCCCTGTTCCAACCGTTTGGCCACGCCCGGCATAGATCAGCGCGTTCAATCCCACCGTTGGGACGCCCAGTTCGGCGAGAAAATCAAGCGTGGCCGGAACAGTATGGACATTCGTGCGCAACATGGTGGTATTGGTCATGACAAAAAGGCGGCTGGCGAGGGCGTTTTGCAGACCGCGCACGGTCTGCTCGAAGGCGAGCGCGCCAACCATGCGGTTATGGACTTCGGGATCGCAGGATTCCAGCGTGATCTGGACATGATCGAGGCCGGCGGCAACAAGACGCTCGAGGTAGCGCGGATCGGCCAGACGGCGGGCATTGGTGTTCAGGCCGGTGATTTGACCATTCGATTCAGCGTGGGCGATCAGCGCAGGCAGGTCCTCACGCAGGGTAGGCTCACCGCCAGTGAAGACAATATGCGGAATGCCCAGTTCCCAGGCGCGGTCAAGTACACATTTCCACTGGTCTGTAGTCAGTTCCTGCAACTCGCGGCCTTCCACGTTATAACAATGAGCGCAGTCATTGTTGCAGCGATACGTCAATGCCAGATCAAGGCGATAGGGCGCGGCAGGACGCGCGGAAAAGGGAGCAATGACTTCCAGGCCAAGGTCGTGAATCGGGCAAAGGCCATCCGGGCGGAGCAGGTCATCGAACTGACGGTTAAACGCCTGCCAGTCGGCGCGAGCCTGAGTCAGACTGACGCGGTAGGCGCGGCGGATAGTCTTGATTGCCTGAGGTTCAGGAGTCTTCTCCAGCGCGAGGCGCGCCATCAGCGCCGCGGTCGGATTGAGGTGATAGATGCGGCTGGCGTTGACAATAAGCGTCCCGCGCCCATCGGGATCGAGGCGCAAGTGGAGGCGCGTCTGCGCCTCGCCATCACGGCGGAGGTAGTGATAGAGCAATGAGGAACGACGGGCCGGGGGCGGCCGGCGAATCCCGGAAAACAGGGGCTTGATCCGAGACAACAGTTTCATTCAGCCCTGGCTCCTGCCGCCCGGTCATCGGCATCTGCCCCTGCGTCTGCCTGCTCTATGGGAACGTTCGACGCGGCGCTTCTTCGAGAGAAGCGATGATACACAGCCGCCAGACTTTCCCCTTCCTGACCCAACCCCACCAGGCCAAAGATGCCTGAGTACAGCAGATGAGCAATATGATGCGTAATGGCATAGGCCAGCGCCAGGCCATCGGCAATGCCGAAGGTCGCCAGCGCGACGACAATCGCCCCTTCATAGACACCCAGGCCAGACGGAGCCGAAGGGATGGCGCCGCCAAAAGAAGAAATCCCAAGCGCGAACGCGGCGTAAAGAGGCCGCGCCTCAGGCAAAAAGCCTCGCAGCAGGGCAAATTGACAGGCCGCAATCGCCAGCCAGGATAACGCCATCCAGAACAAACTGAGCAGGAAACGGCGAAAATCCGTCAGGATCGCCAGCCCATCCAGGAATGAGTCCAGGCGGGGAAGCAAGAGAGAGGACAGACGCGGCGAGCGGGCCAACAGGCGACTCAATCCGGTGCGCAGGGGACGGCGCACCCGCGCGACCAGATACATAGAGAACAAGGCGAGCACTACCAGGCTCAACGTCCAGAACGCTGCCGGCCGCGCCCAGGAAACATTGCCCAGAACAAAAGGCAAGGTGACCACTACCAGAATGGCCGCGAAGGCCAAATCGTAGGCACGTTCGATCACAATGGCCGGGAGAGTGTAGAAGATGCTGGTTTTGAGTCTTTTGCTCAGGAAGTAGGCGCGGCTCAGCTCCCCCAGGCGGAAAGGCAAGAGGTTGTTAATGAGATAGCCTTCCATCAAAGCAAGGAAGGAAGCGCCAAAAGTCGGGCGACGGTCCAGAAGTACGCGCGAGGCAGCCGCCCGGGCACTGACCGAGGCAAAGTAAAACAGCGCATGGAGTAGAAGAAAGCGCCAGTCTACGGCTTGAAAGGCACGCCCGACCGCCGACCAGTCCACATTGAGAACAAGGACAACGACAACTGCCAGACTGATGAGCACGCCCGGCAACCAGCGTGGGAAAAGAGCAGGACGAGACCGCGACGGATGCACTGGATTCACTCCTCCTCCAGACGTAAGACAGCCATAAAGGCTTCCTGTGGAATCTCCACGTTGCCAATCATTTTCATCCGCTTCTTGCCGCGTTTTTGCTTTTCGAGCAGCTTCTTCTTACGGGTAATATCACCGCCATAGCACTTTGCCAGCACATCCTTGCGCAACGCCTTGACATTGGCGCGACTGATCACGCGTCCGCCGGCCGCGGCCTGGATAGCCACCTCGAATAACTGGCGCGGGATGAGTTCCTTGAGTCTGGTAATCATCCGCTGCCCCTTGTGGTAGGCGTCTTTCCTGTGAACGATAGTTGCCAGGGCATCTACAGGCTCGCCGTTGACCAGAATCTCCAGTTTTTGCAAATCATCCGGGCGATACTCGGCAAACTGGTAATCGAGCGAAGCGTACCCGCGCGTACGCGACTTGAGTTCATCGAAGAAATCTACCATGATTTCCGCGAGTGGAATCTCGTAATGTAACTGGACCCGGTGCGGCGCAGGATAATCCTGGCCCTTGAACTCACCGCGTCGTCGCGTGACCAGATCCATGATGGCCCCGTAATATTCGAGCGGAGTAATGATTTCAATGTTGACCCAGGGTTCGCGAATCTCAGCAATGTCGCTTTCTTCGGGCAATTCGGCCGGTGAATGAACAATCTGCGTCGTGCCATCGCGTCGCAGGACTTCATAGGCCACCGTCGGAGCCGTAAAGACCACATCCAGATCGTACTCCCGCTCCAGGCGTTCCTGAATGATTTCCATGTGAAAAAGGCCCAGAAAACCGGCGCGAAACCCATAACCCAGGGCCTGCGAGGTCTCCGGCTGATAAACCAGCGAGGCATCATTGAGTTGCAGTTTCTCCAGGGCCTCTCGCAGATTCTGGTAATCTTCCGCTTCCGAAGGATAGATACCGGCAAACACCATGGGCTTGGGGTGACGGAAACCCGGCAAAGGTTCAACCGCCGGCTGCAAGGTGTTGGTAATGGTATCTCCAACGCGCGCCTCGCGCACCGTTTTCAGGCCGGTGGCGATATAACCGACCTCGCCAGCCATCAATTGCCCGGTGGGCTTGAGGGCTGGAGCGAAGATGCCTACCTCCACCGGCTTGACATCCACGCCGCTGGACATCAGGTGCAGGCTATCAGTCGCGCGCAGACTGCCATCCACCACGCGCACATAGGCCACCACCCCTTTATAGGAATCGTAGTGCGAATCGAAAACCAGCGCCCGCAACGGCGCCTGTGGGTCTCCACGCGGCGGCGGGACTCTGGCAACCACGGCTTCCAGCACCGCGGCGATATTCGTGCCTTCCTTAGCAGAAATGCGGATCACTTCTTGCGGCGGCACACCCAGCAGACTGCCGATATCCTCGGCCACCTCGTCTGGTCGCGCCGAGGGCAGGTCAATCTTGTTGATCACCGGGATGATGACCAGATCGGCCTCCAGAGCCGCATACAGGTTAGCCAGCGTCTGGGCCTCAATTCCCTGGCTGGCATCCACCACCAACACCGCCCCTTCGCAGGCCTGCAAAGCACGCGAGACCTCGTAACTGAAGTCCACGTGCCCTGGCGTATCAATCAGATTCAGTTCATAAGTCTGCCCATCGCTGGCGGTATATTTCATGCACACCGCCGAGGCCTTGATGGTTACCCCCTTTTCGCGTTCCAAATCCATGCTATCCAATACCTGCTCGGTCATCTCACGCTCCGAAAGGGTGCCGGTCAACTGGAGCAGGCGATCGGCCAGGGTAGATTTACCGTGATCCACGTGAGCAATGATGCAGAAGTTACGAATTGGCGCGGTCATGATTCACTCGGAGCAGATTTCTCAAAGCGAAAGTATATCACAGCGAACGGGAAACGCGGAGGCCATTGTTCCGAACTTGTAACTATTTAGCCCTGTCTCAAAACCGTTGTGGATGTCATGGCGAGGAGCGTTCTTTGCAACGAAGCAATCCCCAGGCGGTCCATTCAGCCTGATAAAGGGGAGATTGCTTCGCCAAAAAACGGCTCGCAATGACATGGCTGAGCAATTACCCGAATTTGACAATTCCCCTCCCCAATGGTACACTTCCTGCCATAGGACCATCGCGCTCATCGCGAGAGGTGGAGGGACCGGCCCTGTGAAACCTCGGCAACCGCTTTCCCGGAAAGCAAGGTGCCAAATCCGGCAGAGACAGAACCGACAACGTCTGTACTCTGGAAGATGAGGTCAGAAATTACCGCGCCTCTCCATCCAGAGAGGCTTTTTTTACTCTTTTTGTTACACGAAAGGACGTGCCATGCCCGAACGCCGCTATACCAATCGCCGCTACCTGGATGCTCTCCAGCAACGAGTGCTCATCTATGACGGCGCCATGGGGACCAACCTGCAAAAGATGAATCTCACGCCGCAGCACTTCGGCGGCGAACAATACTTCGGCTGCAACGACTATCTGGTCATTTCCTACCCCCAGGCCGTTGAGCAGGTGCACCGTTCTTTCCTGGAGGTGGGCGTAGACGTCATCGAAACCGACACATTTCGCTCCAACCGTATTACCCTGGCCGAATACGGCCTGGCGCAGCGGGTGGTCGAAATCAACCAGACTGCGGCGAGCCTGGCACGTCGCCTTGCTGATGAATACACGCAAAAGACCGGGCAGGAGCGCTTCGTCGCCGGCTCCATTGGCCCCTCAGGCAAACTCCCCTCCGCCGACGATCCGGAACTCTCGAATATCTCTTTCGACGAACTCGCCGACGTCTTCCGTGAACAGGCCACCGGGCTGTTGCGCGGTGGCGTGGACGTGATTCTCATTGAGACCTCGCAGGACATTCTGGAGGTCAAGGCAACCATTACCGGCGTACAGCGTGCCTTTGCTGAAACCGGCCTCTGGGTGCCGTTGCAAGTGCAGGTTACCCTGGACACGAATGGCCGCATGTTGCTCGGCACCGATATTACCGCCGCGCTGGCAATTCTGGAGGGCCTGCCAGTGGATGTCATCGGCCTGAACTGTTCCACCGGCCCCGATTTAATGCGCGATCCTATCCGCTATCTTGGCGAACATGCCACCCTGCCGGTTTCCTGCATTCCCAACGCCGGCCTGCCGCTCAATGTGGATGGCGTCGCCGTTTATCCCCTGGAGCCTGCGCCTTTTGCCGAAACGCTGGTCGAATTCGTCACGCGTCACAATATCAGTATTGTGGGCGGATGCTGCGGCACCACGCCGGCGCACTTGAAACTGCTGGTTGAGAAACTGCGCGGCCACCCGCATCCGCCGCGCCCGACAACCAGTACGCCGCGTCTGGCCTCGGCCACCCAGGCCGTTTCGCTGATCCAGGATCCCCCGCCGTTTCTCATCGGCGAACGCTGCAACGCCCAGGGCAGTCGCAAATTCAAAGAATTCCTGCTCGCCGAAAACTACGAGGCCATCCTCGAAATTGCCCGTCAGCAGGTCAACTTTGGCGCGCACGCTCTGGATATCTCCACCGCTGTGACCGAGCGCCCTGATGAAGACGAACTGATGCGCAAGGTGATCAAGAAGCTGGCCAACGGCGTGGAGGTGCCGCTGGTCATTGACACCACAGAGCCGCACGTCCTTGAGGTGGCACTCAAAACGGCACCGGGGCGTTGTCTCATTAACTCTACCCATCTGGAAGGTGGCCGCGTCAAGGCGGAGAAAGTCTTCCATCTGGCACGCGAGTTCAACGCCGCTGTCATCTGCCTGACGATTGATGAGCAGGGCATGGCGCGCACACGCCAGCGCAAACTGGAAGTGGCCCGCCGACTCTATGAAATTGCGGTTCGCGAGTTCGGCCTGTCCCCCAACGCCTTGCTCTTCGACCCCTTGACCTTCACCCTGGCGACCGGCGAGGCCGAATATGCCGACTCGGCGATCGAGACTCTGGAAGGAATTCGCCTCATCAAGCAAGAACTTCCCGGTGTACTTTGCTCTCTGGGAATCAGCAATGTTTCTTTCGGGCTGGCAGCGCACGCCCGCCCTACCCTGAATTCCGTTATGCTCTACCATGCCGTGCGCGCGGGTCTGGACGCGGCGATCGTCAACCCACAGCACATCATTCCCTACGCGGATATTCCCGCAGAAGCTCGCGCCCTGGCCGAAGACCTGATTTTTAACCGTCGCCCGGACGCCCTGCAACGCTACCTGGCCTACTTCGAGTCAGTTGGGCCTGCCACGGCGGCCACGCTTGCCTCGTCCGACAGCCCTACCGCCGGCATGACCGCCGCAGAACGCCTGCACTGGCGCGTTGTCCACCGCCATAAGGAAGGCGTGGAGGCCGATATTGACGAACTTATCCGCACCTTTGCCGCAGAGGCCAGCGGCGCGCAACGCCACGCTGCCGCCATTCGGGTGCTCAACGAAATTCTTCTGCCAGCCATGAAAGAGGTGGGCGACAAATTCGCCACCGGCGAGCTGATCCTGCCCTTCGTCCTACAATCCGCTGAGGTCATGAAACAGGCGGTGGCACACCTCGAGAATTATCTGGAGAAAAAAGAGGGCGTCAGCAAAGGGACGATTGTGCTGGCCACCGTGTACGGCGATGTGCATGATATCGGCAAGAATCTGGTCAAAACAATTCTGGCGAACAATGGCTACACCGTGATAGACCTGGGAAAACAGGTGCCAGCCGAAACGATCATCGCCAAAGCCGCCGAGGTCAAGCCCACAGCCATTGGTTTGAGCGCGCTGCTGGTCAGCACCTCGAAGCAGATGCCGCTGATTGTCAACGAATTGCATCGGCGAGGGTTAAAATTTCCCGTGCTCGTTGGCGGCGCCGCCATCAACCGCCGTTTTGGACGCCGCATCCTGTTCACGGAAGACGGCGTTCCTTACGAGGCTGGCGTGTTCTATTGCAAAGACGCCTTTGAAGGGCTGGCCGTGATGGATTCGTTGATTGATACGCAAGCGCGTCCCGCGCTGCTCGAACGCATTCGTCGCGAGGCGGAAATGGAACTGGGCCGCCCGCCGTCCGGTCAACGCGCGAGGCCGATCCAGCGTTCCAACGTTCGGCCAGAGCCGATACCGTTCCCGTCACGCTGGGGAGTGCGCATCGTCCGGCAAATGCCGCTGGAAATCGTTTTCCAGCATCTTTCCCGGAACGAACTCTTCCGCCTCTCCTGGGGCGCAAAAAATGCTCACGGCGAGGAATGGGAACGCCTGCGCGCTGAGTTCGAGGCACGGCTGGAACGCATGATGAAAGACGCCTTGCGTCATGGCTGGCTTCAACCCCAGGGAGTCTACGGTTTCTGGCCCTGTCAGGCCGAGGGAAATGACCTGATTCTTTACGATCCCGAAACGCTTGCCACCCCCTCCCCTCAGGAACTGACGCGCTTCACGTTCCCGCGTCAATCCGAAGGCGATTTCCTGTGCCTGGCCGATTATTTTGCTCCGGTCGATTCCGGTCAAATGGACGTAGTGGCTTTACAGGTGGTGACCGTTGGCGCAGCGGCGACCGAAAAGTTCGAGAAATTGCAGGCCGCCGGCGAATATACCGAAATGTACTTCGTTCACGGCCTGGCCGTACAAACCGCAGAGGCGGCGGCTGAATATCTGCACCGCCACATCCGCCGTGAACTCGGCCTGGCTGAAGGACAGGGCAAACGCTATTCCTGGGGTTATCCGGCCATCCCTGACCTGAGCGATCACCGCAAAGTCTTTGACCTGTTGCCTGCGGAAAGAGAACTCGGTATGTCGCTTACCCCGGCCTTTCAACTGGTGCCGGAACAATCCACAGCCGCGATCATTGTCCATCACCGCGCCGCTCGCTATTACAACGTCGGCGAAAGTCGCATGGAACAACTCCTGAAGGAGCGCGAAAATTGAACGACAGTCCCGTCCACGAAAAATATACCCGCCTGAAAGCCATCCTGGCCGAACTGGGTCGCGTGGCGGTGGCTTTCTCCGGCGGCACCGATAGCACACTGGTCTTGCGCGTTGCCCATGAGGTTTTGGGGGAGGATAATGTGATTGCGCTGACCGCCGTCTCTCCCAGCCTGCCGACAGCAGAGCGACAGGAAGCAGAGGCGATCGCCCGTCACATTGGCGTCAGGCATGTTCTCCTGCCCGGCGAGGAACTTGCCAATCCCAACTATCTGGCAAACACGCCGAATCGTTGCTTTTTTTGCAAAGAGGCCACGTATGGCAAGTTTACCGCCTACGCCCGTGAACATGGCTATCGCGCGGTAGTAGACGGCAGCAACGCCGACGACGCTCTCGATTATCGCCCCGGTCGCCGCGCCGCGCAACAATATGGCGTGCGCAGTCCCTTACAGGAGGCCGGTCTGACGAAAGCCGAAGCGCGCCTGCTGGCGCGCGAACTGGGCCTGCCGAACTGGGATAAACCGTCAGCGGCTTGCCTGGCCTCGCGCATTCCATACGGGACGCCGATCACGGCAGAGATATTGCGCCAGATCGAGCAGGCGGAAGCGATCCTGCGCCACATCCTGGGAGCGCGTCCGCTGCGCGTGCGTCATCACGGGACACTGGCGCGCATCGAGGTCGAGCCAACGGAGTTCGCCCGGATTCTCGCCCAACGCGAGGAGATCACGCGTCAATTCACCGCCCTGGGCTACCCCTACGTTACCCTTGACCTGCGCGGCTTTCGCAGTGGTAGCATGAACGAAGTCCTGCCCGCAGTCTCCGCGTCTCAAGCGGACTGAGCCATGGACATTCTTGCGCTCCGTCACCTGCTCGAAGCAGTGGCCAACGGTGAACTGACGCCCGACGCGGCGTTAGAGCGGTTGCGCCTTCTGCCTTACGAAAACCTGGGATACGCGAACCTGGACCTGCACCGTCCGCTGCGCAGCGGCTTGCCCGAAGTGGTTTTCTGCCAGGGAAAAACAACCGAACAAATCATCGCCATCCTGAAACGTCTCAGCGAGCACCACGAACGCGTGCTGGGCACTCGTCTGGCGCCAGAACTGGCAGCCAGAGTACAGCAAGCGATTCCCGAAGCGCATTACGATCCCGTTTCGCGCCTGATCACGCTGGTACGGGGCGCTCCAGCCACGCTGGAGCAAAAGCACTATGTGCTGGTTGCCACAGGCGGCACCGCCGATGTACCGGTAGCAGAAGAAGCCGCTCAAACGCTCGAATTTCTGGGTCAACGCGTCGAACGCGCCTACGATGTCGGCGTCGCCGGCATTCATCGTCTCCTCGACCGCCTGCCCCTCCTGAGGCAGGCCGCCATCGTCATCAGCGTTGCCGGCATGGAAGGGGCACTGACCAGTGTCATCGCCGGTCTGGTGCACTGTCCGGTTATTGGCGTCCCGACCAGCGTAGGCTATGGCGCCAGTTTTGCAGGGCTGGCGGCTTTGCTTGCCATGCTCAATTCCTGCGCCAGCGGGGTCGCGGTGGTCAACATTGACAACGGCTTCGGCGCCGCCATTCTCGCCTATCGAATCCTGCAGGTCAGTCTGAAACATTCCACGAAAGAGGAAAAGCAGTGAAAATCGCCTACTTCGACTGCATCGCCGGCGCTTCCGGCGACATGATTCTGGGCGCGCTGATTGACACTGGCCTGTCCGTAGAAACCTTGCGGCAGCGCCTGGCAGCGTTACAACTGGACGACGAATTCGCACTCCAGGCGCGCAAAGTGGTCAAAAACGGCTTTCAGGCGACGAAAGTAGATGTCATCCTGACCGGGCAACAAGCCGAAGCAGCGGCCCATCATGGTCGCCGTCTGGCCGACATCCAGGCGCTGCTGAGGCGCAGCGCCCTGACGGACTCGCTGCGCGAGCGCGCTGACGCCATGTTTCAGCGGCTGGCGGAAGTCGAAGCCGAGATTCATCACCTCTCACCGCAGGAGGTACACCTGCATGAGGCCGGGGGCATTGATACCATTGTGGACATCGTGGGCGCCCTGATTGGCCTGGAGGTACTGGGCATTCAACAGGTTCAGGCCTCGCCGTTGCCGTTAGGACGCGGGTTCGTCTCAGGCGCGCATGGGCCAATTCCACTCCCGGCGCCGGCCACGCTGGCCTTGCTCAAAAATGTCCCGATTTACGGTCGCGATCTCGATGCCGAACTGGTCACGCCGACAGGCGCGTTATTGCTCTCCAGCCTGAGCCAGGCTTTTGGTCCTGTTCCGCCGATGAAACTTCAGGCCGTCGGCTACGGCGCCGGCCAGCGCGATCTGCCTGTTCCCAACCTGCTGCGCCTGATCATCGGCGAGCAAGAGGACGGCATGGAGCAGCTCCTCTTACTGGAAACAAATCTGGATGACGTCAGCGCGGAAATCCTGGGTTATGTGATGGAAAAACTGTTTGCTGCAGGCGCGCTGGATGTTTTCTTCACCCCAATTCAGATGAAGAAGAATCGCCCCGCTATCATGCTCTCGGTGCTGGCGCGCTGGCAGGAGGGGGATCAACTGGAAGAAATCCTCCTGCGCGAAACCAGCACCCTGGGCGTGCGCCGTCAGATTGTCGAACGGCGCGCTCTGGAACGCTTTCATCAGACAGTGGAAACCCCCTACGGGGCGATTCGGATCAAGAGCGCCCGCCTACCCGATGGATCCATCAAGCACGCGCCGGAATACGAGGATTGCAAACGCGCCGCGGAACAGCACGGTGTACCTTTGCGTCGCGTCTACGACGCGGCCCGCCAGAGAATCGAAGAACAGGTATAATACTCGTGTATCATGTCCAACCTGCAAACCATTCTAGACACCCTGACAGCGCCTGGGGAACTTTTTGTTCCACAGGCCGAGGGCGCGGTACGTTGTACTGCCTGCGGCCATCGTTGCCTGATTCGGCCTGGACGGCGCGGCATCTGTCAGGTGCGTTTCAATGAGGCCGGGACGTTGCGCGTCCCCTGGGGGTATGTCGCTGGCCTGCACCCCGATCCCATCGAGAAAAAGCCGTTCTATCACCTCCTGCCCGGCACGATTGCCCTGACTTTCGGCATGCTGGGCTGCAATTTCCACTGCCCTTACTGCCAGAACTGGCTTTCCTCACAGACGTTGCGCGACCCGGCCGCGGACGAATCCGTTTACTACCTTCGTCGCCTTTCCCCGGAACAGATTGTGGGCTGGGCAAGGAACAGCGGCGCAGCTGTGATAGCCTCCTCCTACAATGAACCCCTCATCACCAGCGAATGGGCTGTTGCCATTTTTAAACTGGCCATCCAGGCGGGCATGAAATGCGTCTATGTGTCCAATGGCAATGCTACGCCAGAGGTGTTGGAGTACCTGCGTCCCTGGCTGCATGGCTTGAAAATTGACCTGAAGTCCATGCGGCAGCAGAACTACCGTCTTCTCGGTGGCGTGTTGAAGAACGTCCTGGACACGATTCAGCGCGCCAAAGCGATGGGGTTATGGGTGGAAGTGGTAACGCTGGTCGTACCCGGCTTTAACGATAGCAACGAGGAATTGTGGGAAACCGCGCGCTTCCTGGCTTCGGTGTCGGTAGATATCCCCTGGCACGTTACCGCCTTTCACAGCGATTACAAGATGCGGGACACCGAAAACACGCCTGCGCGCACCCTTCTCCGCGCGGCTGAGATTGGTCGCGAGGCCGGCCTGCGGTATGTCTATGCCGGCAACCTGCCCGGTCAGGTGGAAGAATACGAAACTACCTTCTGCCCCACATGCGGCCAGCCGCTGATCCGCCGTTGGGCATACGTGATCTCCGAATATCGCCTCAGCCCGCAGGGAACCTGTCCGCACTGCCAGACCCCAATTGCCGGCGTGTGGACGTAAGGCGAACCAGATGCGCCGGGCACAGGCCGGGGGGATGTCACACCCCAGGCGCTCATACTGTAATACCCGGCCAGTACGCGCCGCACGGTGACGTGTTCAACGACGCCTCAGCGCAAAACCACGCGCACCTCTACCTCACGTTGCCCGGATGGAGGAAGAGGGACGATATTGCCTTCGACAGGTTTTCCATCCACCTCCAGCGCGACCTCATTCCCTTGGCCCTGACGTTCCACGCGAATATGATAGGTCACCCCCCGGAACTCACGGTGGGCGCGATAGCCGCGCCAGTGAGAAGGAATGGCCGGAGCAATCTGCAACCCTCTGAACGTAGGACGGATACCCAGAATCCATTGCGTCGCGGCCACGAACATCCACGAAGCCGTACCGGAAAGCCAGGCATTACGCCCATAACCAAACTGTGGATGAGTGGGGCCAGCAATATTGCCACAGTACACATATGGCTCTACTTTGAAGTGATCGTTATCCTTGCGCGTCAGGGGAAGCATCTGGCGATAATATTCATAAGCGCGATCATTCCATCCCAGACGAGCGGCAGCGATGATAGCCCAGGTATTGGCATGGCTGAAGATACCGCCGTTCTCCTTGGCGCCGGGTGGATAGGTCGAAGTGCCGCGCACGCGCGGGTCGCTGCCTTCATAGGGGGGCCACAGGATAGCAATGCCAAACGGCGTGTTCAGTTTCTCATGCACGCTACGCATGGCCAGTTCGGCGCGTTCACGGCTGGCGCACTCGCCCAGAATAGCCCAGGTCTGGGTGTTGAGGTTGATTTTGTGATACCGATCACGTTGCACGCCAAGCGGCTGCCCTTCATCATCGAAGGCGCGCACATACCATTGACCATCCCAGGCAACCTGTTCTACAATGGCGGCCATTTCTTCCTTAAGGGCCAGAAAACGTTGCGCTTCTGCGCCCTTGCCCAACGCCGCGCATAAATCGGCTAAATCGAGCATCACGCGACAAAACTGTTGTGCGGCCATCACCGATTCGGCCTTGCCGGAACCATGGTCGAGATTCATGGTATCGTCCCAATCGGAAAAACCCAGACGCGGCAGGCCGTGCGGGCCGCGATGATTTAGGGTGAAGTCTATGGCGCGCAGCATGTGCCCCCAAACGGTATCCTCACCGCCATCCTGATAGGGCAGGCGCTCATCGAGATAAGCAAAGTCTCCTGTCTCGCGCAGGTACGCTACAGTCGCCAGCACCAGCCAGAGATGATCATCGCAAAACCACTGTGGCCATTCCGGGAACTCCCCCGCCAGGCCGGGGCCGCCTTCGCCCGTTAGCGGATAGACCTGATGCCAGGTATGACCGTCCTGGAATTGTAATTTCCACAACATAGACAGGGTTGCCCGTGCCCGCTGCGGCGCGTTGTGCACCGTCGCCAGGGTATCTTGCGCCGAATCGCGCGTTCCCATGCCTCGCCCCAGGCCAGTCTCATAAGCCGAGACAAAGCGCGACCAGAAAAGGGTCGCGCGACACTGCACCTGATTCCAGACATTGAGCATGGCGTTCATCTCATGGTCGGGGGTCTCTACCTGAAATTTATTCAGGTAGTCGCGCCAGTCGGCCTGGAGGGCATCGAACGCCGCCGTAACGTTCACCGGCCGCCGATACTGTTCTACCAGAGCGGGTATCGCCTCTGGCTCATCGGTGACGCCAAGCAAGTAAATCACGCTCTGTTCTTCGCCGGGTTTGAGAGTCAACTCGTGGCACAGCGAGCCAATGTGATTGCCACGCGGCGCCTGCGTATTCTGCGGTTTCCCTTCCACCACCACCAGCGGGTTTGAAAGGTCACGGTATTTCCCAACAAAGGCCTCTCGATCGGTATCAAATCCAACCGGCTTGAGGTTACTGGTAAAGAAGGTAGTCGTTGGACGGAAATATGTAAAGGTGCGGATGAGGCCGTCCTCCACCCGACTGCGAACGATGTGCTGCCCCCAATCCAGATTGTGCAGGTCAATCTCGGCGCTCCAGTAAGAAAATTCCACGTAGGAGAAAGAACGCAGGCAACGCGGCCGATCGCCCTGATTCTGCACCTTGAGCACCCAAATCTCACCAGGAAAAGGAGAAAAGGATGCCGGCGGCACAAAATAGAGTAATTCCGCTCGAATGCCATGGTATTCGCTGGCAATGCGCGTATAACCGGGGCCATGGCGGCATTCGTAACGTTCCAGAATGCGCTGCGGAACGGGTTGCCAGGTCGGACTCCAGTACTCGCCGCTCTCCATATCGCGCAGGTAAACGTAACGGCCCGGCTGATCTGCCGGAATCGCGTTGTAGCGGTAACGGGTCACGCGGCGATTTTTGGGATCGCGATCGAAAGAATAACCGCCGCCGGTATTCGAGACAATGCCCCCGTATTGTCCTTCACCAATGTAGTTCATCCAGGGAGTGGGGGTATCCGGGCGGGTAATCACAAATTCGCCGCTCTGCTCATCAAAATAACCATAGGCATTCTGGATACGGTGAATCGTGGACATAAAGCACTCTCTCCTTTGCTCACAGGGTGCAAGGGCGAGTCTGGTTACAGCACTGCGCCGTTGTTCTGAATGACCTGCCGATACCAGAAGGCCGAATCCTTGAAAATCCGCCTCTGGGTGGGAAAATCCACATAAATCAAGCCGAATCGCTGGCGATACCCCTCCTGCCATTCAAAGTTGTCCATCAGTGACCAGTGAAAATAACCCTGCACCGGCACACCTTCCCCAATGGCGCGCTTCAAGCCAGCCAGATGACGGGACGTGTAATCAATGCGCTGCGGATCATGCACCTGCCCGTCGCGATGGACCCAGTCCATGCCACCCAGACCGTTCTCCGTAATCACGATGGGCTTATGGTAACGCTCATACAGGAAGCGCGCCGCCCAGTAGAGAACGTCGAACTGGATGTGCCAGTAATACAGGTTAACCGGCGCGCCGGGCGGCATGGGGACGCTTTCCGGCTGGCCATCCTCGCCGGCGCGTGTGGGGAAGCCAAAATAACAATTCGCGCCATAAAAGTCTATCGGCGTGGCGATGATATCCATATCGGAAGAGGGGAAATCGGGCACGGCTGACCCAAACACACGCAGGCCATCTTCCGGATAGCGGCCAAAGATCACCGCATCTGCCCACCAGGTGTTGTTCCAGGTACCCGCTTGAGAGATAGAAAACATGGCCTGGCGCGCTGCCTGAATATCGGCGGCGCTCTCGGTTGCCGGAAGGCAGGTCAGGCCCGCCGGCGCCCAGCCGACCTGAGCCGGCCGACGGCTAAAGGCGCGAATCGCCTGTACCGCGCGTCCATGTGCCAGCAACGCATGGTGCGCGGCCAGCAGCACCTCCGGCCAGTCCAGACGCAGTCCTGGCGCATGACGACCCTCTCGCAGCCCCATGCCGATAAAGACCTGCACCTCATTGAGGGTCATCCAGTGCGTCACACGATCAGAAAGTCTCTCCACCACCAGCCGGGTGTAATCGGCAAACCAGTCTGGTATGTCCGGATTAAGCCAGCCGCCACGCAGATAGAGCGCATAAGGTAAATCCCAATGATAGAGAGTGACCCAGGGCTGAATCCCTGCAGCCAGCAATTCATCCACCAGCGCATCATAGAAAGCCAATCCTTTGGGATTAACGGCGCCGGTACCTTCCGGTAGAACACGCGGCCAGGAAATAGAAAAACGATACCCCTTCAAGCCAATCTCTTTCATCAGGGCTACGTCATCCCGGAAACGGTGATAATGGTCACAGGCCATTTCTCCTGTGTGCCCCTCATAAATAGCGCCCGGCCGGCGGCAGAAAGCATCCCAGACAGATAAACCTTTGCCATCCTCATCGGCGGCACCTTCAATTTGATAGGCGGCAGTCGCCGCCCCCCAGATGAAGTTTGCAGGAAACGACGTCGTCATACTCTCTCCCAAAGCGAAAATCGAGAAGAATTTGTAACTGTTCAGCCCTGTCTTAAAATCGTTGTGCATGTCATTGCGAGGAGCGTTCTTTGCGACGAAGCAATCCCGAGGTGGTCAATGTAGCATGATAAAGCAGGAGATTGTTTCGCCAGAAAACGGCTCGCAATGACATGGCTGAGTAGTTACGAGAATTTTACCACAGCGAAGTCTATGGCTTCCAGCGATAAACAGCCATGTTCGTTCCTCCCTGGGCTGGAGCATAAGGCGCATGGGTTACGAAGATTGGCGCGCGGCCGGCGGTGAGCGAGGGATACCAGTCAGGAAAGACCACCAGATAATCCACCGCCTGCTCATCCAGGTACTGCGCCAGTCGCGCTTCATCACGAAGAAAAGGAATCACCTGCGGCGAGACCAGGCCAGCCAGGTCAAGTAAGGGATGCGAGTCAAAGTAACCCAGGGCGCCAATATCGTGCGCTGCGACCAGAGCCTGAGGCGGCAAGTGCGCCTCCACCCATCGCGCCGTCGCGACCATCTCACTTTCAATGAAGGCCACGTCACGCGCGTACGCCAGTCCGCCCTGAACCCAGAATAAGAGAACCAGCGCATAGACGCCGATCCGCCAACCCATTATAGCCAGCCGCGCCCCGCGCGGCGAAGCCGGCGTGGTCGCCAGACGCCAAAGGCCCAGCAAACCCCAGGCAAAGAAAATACCCATCGCCGGCATGACATACCGCCCGTGCTGATAGGTCACCGGCAATCGCCAGGCATACAGGCCCAGATAGGCGACAAACCAGAACATGCCGGCCAGCGCGCCCCAGGCACGTCGGCGCCACGCTACCACCAGCCAGACGATGGCGCCCGGCAGGAGCAGGATGCCCGCTCCCGTCAACGGCGGCAGCCACTGGTTGAAGTAGCGTTTCAGCAAAGGCGCCTGGCGCAACACAGCGTACTCGGCCTGCTTGGCGTAAAAGGTATTTGGCCAGGGAACGCCGCTCAATGTCAAATTGAAGACAAGGTAAGCGAGAATCAGCGCGCCGCAGCCGAGAAAAAGCCCAAGCAAAGCGTAACCGCGTTGCCGCCACCTATGCTCTGCCAGCAAAGCCGTCAAGACCGCCGGCGCCAGCAGCGTGATGCCATCGGGACGCACCCACAGGCTGATTCCAATCAGGAAACCCGTCTGCACATAACGGCGGCTTTCGGCCATCAAGCTCAGCAAAATCACCGTCACCAGCGTCCCATATAGCAATGTTTCCATCCCAGAGACTGCCGCCCAGACCAGATGCCATTCCAGCGTCAACAGCGCGCCGGCGAAGGGGAACGGTGGACGATAAGCCGGAATGGCCTGCCGCACTCCCTTCTCCACCGCCAGCGCGATACCCCACAGCAAAAACCCGCCGATCAGGTAAGCCCAACAGTAAGGCGCCAATCTCAGGGGAAAGCCAACAGCCAGCAACGCTGACCATAACGGCGAGGTTGAGCCGGCTGAAGGCTGGCCCGGGCGGAAAGCCCATTCCCCATGCTCGATCAGCGTGCGGGCATAAACCTGATGAATCCAGGCATCATCAAGAGGAAAACCGACACGGTAATAACGCTGACTGATAAAAAGATAGCCGGCTACCGAAAGAACGGCGAGTAAAGCCAGAAACAAGCGGTCTCGGCCCGGCAAAGCGGCTGTCTTTTCAGGGCTGGATGTCGAAAACCTGGGCATCCTCCACCTCACCAAGATAACGCACCACAGGAAATGCAGTCGGTTCGCGGTAAAGCGGTTGCAGGCCGTCCGTCACGGCCCCCGCCTCCAGAACCAGATAGCGAGCCTGATAGCGCGCGACCAGGGCCTGTACTGTGGTCACATCGCCATCGGGCAGGGCAATAGCAGGACGGCCGGTAGCCAGATAGAAGCCCGGCGGATCGGCGACAACGACCACCTCCTCCGGCCGCGCTCCAGCCGCCTCCAGAAAATGATCAATTTGTTCATAGCGCGCCCAATCACTGCCCCAGGCGCGACGAGGATCAAGTCCGCCCAACACACGTCCCCAAATCAAGAGCGCAGTCAGAAAAAATGCCATCCCCACCATCGCGGCGCGCAGGACCAGCTGCGCTTCGTGCTCCCGTTCCCATTTTCTCCAACGCGCCAGCGTCGCGATGATCCTTTCCAGGCCAACCGGCGTCAGAGCCCACCACAACACCTGAAAAGCCGCGCCGGAATGAAAGAAACCGCCGCGCGCTCCGGCAAACGGAAAGACGAAAGTCATCAGCACAAACGTCAGCAACCAGGCCAGGCAAGCCAGATGGATGCGCGCCTCACGCCGGTAATGCCAGATTCCCGCCAGAATCGCCGGCAGAAGAAAAATGCCTCCCTGTACCCCCAGCACCGATTGCAGATTCAAGCGCAAGGCCCATAAGCGCGCTCGCAGGATACTGATCAGGCCCGAAGCCCACCAGTCTTGGAAAGTCAGATGAGCAGGAGGGTAAGAGAACAACTGGTTATAAGAAGTCAGCCACAAGGCGCGATTGCTACCCGTTCCTAACGGCGCGCCAAAAACGAGCCAGTTACGCAGAAACCAGGGCGTCATCACCAGGAAGTAGCCGAGGGCAACCATCGCCACACCCTTCCTGCGTCCGGCAGCCTCTCTGGTCAGGAGAAAAACCGCCGTCCAGGCCACAGCCAGCCAGAGCAAACCATCGGCGCGCGCCAGGTGCATCAAGCCAGCCAGTAAGCCAAGAATCAGGAAACGCCGCGCGCCGCTCCACAGACCGGCGGCAGACACAGCCGTACAGAGCAGGAAAAAGAGACCGCCCAATAACAGATAGAGGGCGAACGTGTCGGTCACCGGCAAGAAAGGAGCATAAAAACCGGAAAAAACGGCCAGCAAACCAGCGCTCAGGGCGTGTTCACGCCGTGGCGAGAAAGACCAGGCCAGAGCCGCCGTAAGCGGTGGCACCAGCGCGGCCAGCAGCAGAAACGGCGTCCGGGCGGCAAGACAGGACGCAGATCCGAAAAGTATCGCTCCCGCCGCCGCGAGCAAAGACGCCAGCGGCATCCAGTAAGCATGGGAAGGATGTGGCAGGCCTTGCGGATCATCCAGGTAATTCCACAAAAACGGCTCGGTAAAACCCTGGCCGGAGGCCAGACGCAAGCCAGTGGCGCAGTAGTAAGAAGCATCCAGATACCCCGGCGCGGGCTCAAAAGCCGCTACCAGACCCGCCATACCCAGCCCCAACAAGGCCAGAAAGAAATAATGACGCCCGTTCACAGCTCTTCCTCCAGCCAGGTTGGCGGCAGGCGGAAGGCATACCAGCGTAACCAGTACAGGCCCAGCAGACCCCACAAGGGCAAAAACCAGAACAGCAGCGTCTGCCATGCCTGCCAATCACCCAGCATCCCCAGGCGCGCCCCCCAGCCCCAGAGCAGGAGGAACGGCAATGTTAACAGGAGATAAGGCAACCAGCGCCGGCGTGCACGCGCCCAGCGTCGACCGGCCAGAAACGCCGTCAGCACAAGTGGAAAAAGCAAGGCCATTTGTCCGGCGAGAGAAGAGCGCATGCCCAGCAAAGGGGTCACTGCCAGAGTCAGGCTGGCCGTCCAGAGCAAATAACGCACGTCCTGCCGGCGCGCCAGCCACCATTCCATTGCCAGAAGCAGACTCAAGACAACGGTCAACAACCAGGCCATCCGCCGCGCAGGGCCGGGAAACCAGCCGGTCAAAAAATCAAGCGGGCGCCAACCTGCTTCATAGCGGTATTCTGCTAGGAGATTGCGTAGCCAGGGCCAGAACCAATCAGGGATAAGGAAAAAAGCCAGCAAAACAAGAATGGTAAAGGTCATCATCCCCCCCCATATCACACCCCAGCGGCGATGAGCCAGCGCCCAGAGACAGAGAAAGATCACCAGAGGCGCCGTCATGGCCGCCTGCCATAAAGCCAGTACTGCCAGCACGCCAGCCAGTTCATCCTTGCCCCCCTCTTTCAAGACAAGCAGAGCGCCCGTGCCGGCCAGAATGGCCGGTATGGCGGTACCACCGTTCAGTAAGGCGAGCAACGTATGTGGCCAGAAAATCACGATGAGACAAAACAGAGGCACAAAGCCGCGCCTGAGTCGCCAGCCTGGCAGGCGTAAATAGAAAAACGCCAGCACTACCAGAGCCGCCTCATTCAACGTCAACCACAGGTTAAAAGCCAGGGCATAATCGGAAAGCAAAGCGAAAGGAAAATACAGGAGAAGGAAGAAGAAAGGCGTAGTCACGCGCAAGGGGTCTTCCCCCTGGCGGGCAAGGCGCCCATAATACCAGACCTGAATCTGTTGCGCTGCCGCTTCACTGTAAGGAAAAACGCCCTCGCGCAGGAAGAGGCGCATCCCCAGCCAGGGACCAAGAAATTCGCGCGCCGGCGGAGCATGGCGAAGATAAAGTGCATTCGCCCATATCAGGCCTCCCAGAACAGCCAGGGCGAGGCAGATCACAACGACCAGGAAGAGAAGTTCCAGACGCGAGCGAGGTGAGGAAAACATCAGGGAAATTCTACCCTACAAACAGCAAACAGGCCAATCCTGCCCTGATTCTCAGGAAATCTCCATGCTACAATACATGAGTTCAAGATCAGTTGTTGGAACGTCCCGAAGGAAGGCCGGTTACTATGCGCAAGATACATGAGTGGAATCTTTCCCCGGAAGAGGCCGTGCGCCTGCAAGACAATTTGAAGGCACGCCTGCACCTGAAGTGGAAAGAGCGGCCCGTCCGTATCCTTGCCGGCGTAGATGTCAGCGTACGCGGTCCCCTGGCGCACTGTGCTATCGTGCTCCTCGAATACCCATCGCTGACTCCGCTGGAGGGCGTGTGCGCCGAGGTTTCGCTGGTCTTCCCATACATTCCCGGTCTACTGGCTTTCCGGGAAGGGCCAGCGGTACTGGCCGCCTGGCAACAACTCTCTCGCCTGCCGGATGTCGTCATGTTCGATGGCCAGGGAATCGCCCACCCGCGCCGCATGGGGATAGCCGCGCACATGGGTCTATGGCTGGAACGGCCCACAATTGGCATCGCCAAATCGCGGCTCTATGGACATCATACTGAAGTCGGCCCCCAGCGCGGCGACTCTGCACCATTGCTGGACGAACGAGGGCAGGTTATCGGTATCGTACTGCGCACCCGCGCCGGAAGCAAACCTGTTTACATTTCCCCCGGTCATCAAATGGATTGGGAACATGCCCTGGCGTTTACGTTGCACTGCCTGCGCGGCTACCGCCTGCCCGAACCGACGCGCTGGGCACATCACCTGGCTGGCGGCGGGAAACTTCCGTCAGAGACAGGCCAACAGCCAGCATTGCTATAACTGATTTTCAGTTATAACAACCGCTGCTGCAACTACAGGCCGGCAAAGCGTTCGGGTTACTGACCACAAAACCCTGGCCGCGCTCATCGTCCACGAAGTCCACAACCGCGCCGCGCAGGTACGAAAGCGAAATTTCATCCACGACAACCTTCAGCCCCTCGCTTTCGCCGACCCAATCGCTCTCGGCCAGCGTATTATCGAGCGCCAGGCCGTACTGCAGGCCGGAACAAGAGCGCCCTGCGACATACACGCGCAGGGCATAGGTCGTATCAAGATTGCGTTCGGTAAGCAATGTGCGCACGACGCGCGCCGCGGCTGGCGTCAACGCCACGGCAGTAATGGGGGTTGTTTCAACAGCCACAACGTATCTCCGAGATAAGTTTTGGCTATCTTATCAGGATTGAGAGAACCTGTCAACCTGCCCGCGTTCTAGCGTGTCCACGTAAAAGTTGTAGTACGAATGTTGCTCTGTGGCAAGCACTCTCATTTGCATCAAAGCCGTTGTATATGTCATGGCGAGGAGCGTTCTTGGCGACGAAGCAATCTCCAGGCAAGTCACTTTAGCCGTAACTACCTACCCTGCGAGTAAGGAAACGGGCTGATAAGCAAACAAGGCGCGCAAGAAGGCATAGACATTTTTCTCTTGCTTACGGCAAGTTGAAATGACAGCCTGCAAACGGGCATAGACTTTGG
>Ga0272448_1002330_pt1 | contig 24026 bp, 14 predicted proteins | sample YNPCB0191_FD_202220 | JGI IMG/M metagenome (GOLD analysis project Ga0272448, IMG submission 202220) | Hot spring sediment microbial communities from Yellowstone National Park, WY, United States - YNP-CB-019-1 | ecosystem: Environmental > Aquatic > Thermal springs > Hot (42-90C) > Sediment... | reverse complement strand
TCGATGTTACCTACCCGGAGCCGCTTCCGCCGGATCACCCGTTGCGCCGTCTCCCCAACGTCATCATCCCGCCGCACATCGCCGGTCCCACAACCGACGGCAGGCGCGATATGTTCAGGTGCGTGGTGGACGATTTGAAGCTGTTCTGGGCGGGCAAGACGCCAAAGAACTTGGTAACTAAAGAGATGCTTGAGAGGATGGCGTGACACGCCCCCTCCCCGCTTCGGGGAGGGTTGGGGAGGGGTCTGATTAGGTGGTGTCTAGCACGCCCCCTCCCCGCTTCGGGGAGGGTTGGAGAGGGGTCCGTGAGGGCGCAACGGCATGAACAACGAAGAATACACCCTTGGCGTTGACGGCGGTGGTAGCAAAACCGATGCGGTGATACTCGACGCCCGGGGCAGCGTGGTCGGCACCGGACTGGGCGGCGCAAGCAACGCTCATTTTGCCGGGCGGCGCGCCACCGCCGCCTCGTTCCGACGCGCGATCCGCGCAGCCATCAAGCAGGCCGCCATCGATCCTGCGCGAATTACCCGTGCCGGATGCACATTCGGCACGGTCGCAGCGGAGGTGCTCGCGGAGCTGGGCATTCCCGCCGTGCCGGCGTGGTTCGGCGAAAGTGCGGTGGCTTTCGAGCGGGCAGGAATAGAAGAGCCGCGCGGCGTCACGCTGGTTGCCGGAACCGGATCGGCGTGTTTTGCGACGGACGGCCACAGGCAGGCGGGCGCGGGCGGCTGGGGAGCGCTGTTGGGAGATGAAGGGAGCGCGTATTCCATCGGCCTTGCCGGGATTCGACGCGCGCTGCTGGCCGACGAGGGACGGGGCGCGCCGACGGTTCTGGTGGAGTCGGTCTGTCGCTACTTCGACGTTCCGACGCCGCGGTGGGTCATAGGCAAACTTCGCGTTCTCAAGCAGGCGCTGACGGCGGGGTTCGCGCCCGAGGTAAGCAAGGCGGCGCAAGAAGGAGATGCGGTCGCTCGCGAAATCATTGAGTCTGCCGGGGCCGAACTCGGGCAACTGGCGGCATTCGCGGCGGGAAAGGTGTTTGGGCGAGACGATCGGTTCCCGGTCGTGCTCGCAGGCGGGGTGTTTGGTGCTGGCGAGCTGGTTATAGAACCTATCCGGCGGATTCTGCGGGAAAGGTTCCCAAACGCGCGGATCGTGGTCGCCACGATGCGGCCCGGCGAGGCGGTCGCGCGCCTGACGATGCGCCACCCCGAACGCCGTCGCAAACCCGGCCGCCACTATCATTCCGATCACAGCGGTCGTGAGGGCGATCGCGAAGAGTAGAACAAATAACCCTTTCCGCTCTTCCATCGTTCGCCATTCTCGCTTGTATGACTGAACCTGGGGGTGACAGATGCTGATATCGGACTACTTCGACGCCATTTCAGCGAGAATCAAGGAGATACGCGAAGCGGAAACCGAAAACATCCGCCGCGTCGCCGAGATATGCGCGCACGCGATCGAGGCCGGCGGTGTCGTTCATATTCACGATACCGGGCACATGCTCAACTCCGAGCTTGTCCACCGGGCGGGTGGCCTGGCCGGACTTACGCCGTTTTCGTTCAATATGAACGTGCACAACCCCAATGCGTTCCGCGAAAGCCACTCGGCACAGCCGGACGTCACCCGCGAGACGGTGTCGCTTGCACTCAAGCGCAGCAACGTGCGCGCGGGCGACGTGATGTTCATCGGCAGCGTTTCCGGAAAGAGCGAGCAGGTGGTCGAGCTGGCGATCCAGGCGCGGGAGATGGGCGTGACCACGGTCGCGATAACGTCGCTTGCTTACTCAAAGGAGTTGGTCTCGCAGCACCCGTCGGGCAAGAAGCTCTACGAGGTGGCCGAGTTCGTGCTCGACAACTACGCTCCTTACGGCGACGCGATGCTTTCGGTAGAAGGCCTGGATGTCAACATCTGCCCTGCGTCGGGGATCGCGGCGGCGTGCATAATGTGGGCGGTGTGTGCCGGGATAGTCGAGTGTTTGCTTGCAAGCGGCATCACGCCTACCGTGTTCAAGTCCGTCAACGCCCCCGGCGGCCCGGAGGACGTGAAGGCCAGAGCAGAAAGGTATCGGGAGAAGGGATACTAGGGAGTTGCGAATTACAAATCGGGGACCGTCTTCGCGCACTCCGTCTCACTCACTCAGCCTTCCATCGATACTGCGTCGCTCCGCACAGCGGCAGGCGCCAGTATAAGCCGGACCGCATTGGGGTGACTGCCTGGGCGTTCCCGCCCACGCAGGTTATCTGCTTTGGCATCGCAAATCGCTTCGCGCTGAGCTCGACGACGCGGTCTGCCTCGCGCGGCCACGTGCGCAGAACCCAATCCTCTCCTTCGCGGCGGATAAGCACGCTGCCGTCGGTGCGAATCGTGCCAAAGTCGATCGGGCCGGCAAGCTTGTTTGCGCTTGCGAGATCGAGCGGCTCGCGCTCGGCCTTGGATCGCTCAGGCTCGAACGTGATGCCGCGGCCGCCGTCGCGGACTTTCAGCACGCCCAGCCGGATGCGGTTTCTGCCGTCATCCACGCCGGTCAGCATCAGACGTCCCTCATCGGACCGATACAGCCCGATATACCAGACGTAGTCGCCGTCCGCGAGGTCGGCGGGCAGGTCGATGGTGTAGGGGCCGTCTGTCTCGTCACGGCCGGGCATCCATTTCGAGGTCGGGACCATCAGATCGTGATCCTGCTGGAAACGAATGCTCTCGGCACCGGCCCCGGACGCATCGTCGAAGTGGACGAAGCATCGGTAGTCCGCCGCGAGCTTCGAGTCCACATGCCAGACGTACTTCACCGTAAACCGCCTGCCGCCCGTATTGCCAAAGGCTGCGACCTCAGGCCTGATCCGCCGCGGGCCGGTGATGTCCCAGTCGAGAGCATTGCGGGCGTTGGCGAAAACGCTGGAATCGGTTTCCGCGTAATCAACAAGGTTATCGCCCAAATGAGCTGTGAATGCCGTCACGCCCGCGCCGCGTGCCAGCCAGCCGTGCTTGGGCAGAACGCGGCCGCCGACGGCCATCGACTTGCTGGAGTTGTTGGCGGTGATGGTGAGGCCGTTGGAGTAGCGTACCTCCACGCGGTCCCAAGCGTTCGCTTTCGCCGCGGCGGTCGAGTCCACCCACTTGTCGTTCACTTGATAGCGAATCAAGATCGGGTTTGCGTCGGCGAACCGGGCGGAAACCGGCGTGGTGAGGTGATGTTCCAGCCAGGCGAGCGGTTCTGATGCCCACGTTGTCGAGCCAAGGAAGCCGGAATGAGCGTAGGCGATCTCCTGCATGCGATACTGGTCGAGCTGCTCGAGTGTCGGAGCGCGGCCCCAGCCTATCGAGCTCGCCCATCGCTCGTAGTAGCCGACGCCCTGGTTGCACTGAAGCGGATGGATGCGCAGCAGGTCAAAATCAACCGCAAGCGGCATCGTGTCCGCCTGTGCGTGCGGCCAGCCTGCCCCGGTCTGCGCCTCGGCGCCGTCCAGCAGGCCGCTCCAATACCAGTGGTTGTTGCCTTCGCCGAACACCGGCCCGCCGAACGTCTCGCGCTCGAACGCCCATAGCTCGCGGTGCACATCCCACACTCGCGAAAACATCCCCGCGCCGACCTCGCCCGCACGAAAATCAACGTGGAACCACGGCGGGACGGCCGAGTGAACGTCGAGGTAATTGGCGTTCGAGCCGTATCGGCGGTGGATTTCAGGGGACTGCTGCCGCGCGAACTTCAGGATCGAATTGGGCTTTACAGCAAACGACTGGATTCCCGTGCCGGGGTTGAACCACGCCTTCTCCTGCTCGCCCCGGGACGTGAGCGAAATGTCGGCGGGGTCGAAGAAATCGAAGTTGGGATAGTAGTCCACGTAGTTCTCGTGCAGCGCGATCAGATAGCCAAGGCGCTTTGCCGTGGCGACCAGACGTTTCATCGCGCCGTCCCCCCCGAGGTCGGCGTTGGCCGGATAGTGCATCGGGAGCGCGTTGTCGTAGCCGCTGCGCTGCCAGTTGTGGATGAGCACTACGCACTTGTCCAGCCCGATATCGTGCAGCGCCTCCAACCTGGCCGCGATGCCATCGAAGCTGCCGCCCCATACGTCGAGCGTGACCTTGTCGCCGACCTGCCGCAGATAAGGCGAGGGCGGGTTCGGAATGCTCGGCAATGCCTCGGCCAAGTGCCACGCAGCGGTATAGACTGCGCGCTCCCTGAGGCTGTTGCGCGAGCCGTCGGTAAGCGGTTGATAGATCGCTCGCGCTCCGTCAATCGACGAAGCATTGCTTGCCGTCCAGTCGAGAAACGCATTCACAAACAGGTTCTCGGCGGGCAAGTAGTTGATCTGCCCGGAATAGTAGGGCGCGGGGACGAACACCCGCCGCAGGGTGGGCAGCCAGCGGCCCGCGTCGAACGAGGCAATGACCGGACGGCTGCACGCGATGTCGAACACCAGGCTCTTGCCGACGATTCGTGCGGCGACGGATACGGCAGCCGGCTCGCCGCCAAGTTCGAATTCGCGCGCCAGGGTGATCGAATCCGTGCCTCGCAGCCACCTGGCAGCAGTGAGCGTGGCCGGGGCGGTCCATTCGACGCTGGACCCAACCAGCCTGGTCTCGACCGGCTCCTCGCCTTTCATGCGGGCGCGAATCGTGATGTCGCCGAGAAACGGCGCTGCTTCCGTGTCCGGCTTGCTCCACGTGTATTCGAGGTTGCCGTCCGGGCCGAAATAGGTCAGGATCGCCTTGTCGCCGACGAGTCTGACCGAGGTTTTGCCGTCGAATCCGCTCGGCGGAACGACCGTTCCGCGCCGGGAGAGCATCCTTGCAAGGTCGAGCGCGGGCGGGTCGGGGTGCGAGACGGGTTTGGGACGATATCCTTCGCAGACGAGTGCACGGTCGCCCCACAGCGAGAAATCCCATCCGGGGTTGTCGTTGGGACCGGGATCGGTCTCGAATCGGATCGTAACGGTCTTGCCCGCGTATCGGGTCAGGTCGAGATCGTACGGCTTCCAATCGGAATCCGTGCGGTTTACGTCGAGCAGCTTCTCTTTGTCCGCGTAGATGCGGAATGTGGCGCCGTCGGACTTGCCGATCGCGTCGGCGCCCATTGCCGTAAAGCCGGTCAGCCTGATTCGGGCAACTCTCGGCAGCCTGAAGGTGAACTGCTGAAAAGAAGTGCCGGTGCCGTGCGACCAGGGGCAGTGCAGCAGCCATGCGTTCTTGCCGGCGACCACGCCCCGGCTGACACAGGCGGCGCCGGTCTCTGCTTCGAAGCCGCCGGTCCAGCCGAGCGGAAATTGCTTTTCGGGTTTGCCCCGAAGCGCGCAGCCAACCTCATAGGACCCGATCTCGTCGAGCTTCGTCACCGCGGCGTCGGGCACAAGCGCCGGGCGAACGGCACTACCTGGCGCGGCCAGCGCCAAAGCAAGAACGGCTGGTATCAGCATTCGCATCACCTGACCCCTCCAATGCGGAGTTATGCGCATCGACCGCACAACCCTGCATCGGACGTCGGGAATTGTCGGCAGGCCCGACGGCGAACGTCTGAAGCCCGTACAAGAAGAATCCCGCCTGCGAGATCGCCGGCGGGCCGCCTGCTGGAGGGCGGGGAAGCCCTCCCGAAGCGAGTATAAGCCACAACACTTTAAGGAAGGAGAAGAAGATTTTGTCTCGTGCATCTGCAGTGCAATAATCGTGCCAAACCCGGCAATTGTACCGGGCTTGTATATGAAAAGCCCGTCCGTGAAGTCCGATTTACGCCGCCCGCCGCAGCCGCGCGCGCTTTTTGCGAGGCAGCGTGTGCAATGTGGATCGGCAAGCAGCGTCTCAGTACAGCGAAGGTGCTTTGACTTGCTCGAGCCGTCACCGGCGCTCTTCGGCGTCGCTGCCGTCTGAAATGTCCGCCGACCGCCTGACATAACCGCAGATGAGCCGCGTCCTATATAGTGGAGGCGATTGACATGTATAAGCTACTAATCATCTTTGTATGCAGTATTGCGATGGTATCGGCGGCCTCCGCCCAGCCCGACAGACATCGTTCAGACCCACCGCGAGGCCCGGTCGTCGGCTTACACTCGGATTCGGGCCGTCCGGGTCCGTCAAATCAGGGCGGTGCCGGATACCATCCCAGCCGGCCAAGCGGCACGACGACCGTCGGCTATTCCGGTCCGACGGGCAGTTGGCTCGATCAAGCCCGCGCCGGATCGAGCTATCACCCCGCGCAAACAGCCTCAGTTTCGTACGGCACGTCATCGACTCCGAGTTCGTCGGCCGGCGGCAGCCGCAATGTCTGCACGCCCACCTATCGGACCATATCCACAACCCGCCCCGACCCCAAGCCATCGGATAGGGGACTACGGCACGATTCGAGCGATACGGGCTATCGTCCAAGCGGCAGCGACAGCAGGCGCGACGACCGGTATTCGCCGGCGGTTGTGGGCGACAGGTATTCGCCGACTCCCGGCGGCTACACCAGGCTTGACTATCGGCCGCGTCCGCCCGCGCCTCCGCGTCCGACCAGCTACAAACCGCCGAGCTTTTCGATATCCTACGCGAAGGCACATTACACCGTGCCGCACGGCTACGTCCCGCCGGTTTATCGCAGCGGGTGCTACTACTACCCCACGCGATCGGCCACCAAGGGGTTCTACTTCGGTTTCTGGTCGTTCGACTATGACCCGTATTTCTGTACGAGGTCGGTTTATTTCTACTACGGATTGCTGCCATATGTGCAGATAAGTCGGGTAGAGGTCGTGTCTCCGCCGACGGTCGTCTACGTGCAGCGCCCGATCTACACAGGCGGCGTCTACTATACGACGTCCTCATTCTCCGGGCTTGACAGTGTCCTCGCGGACATTCGGTGCGCGTGGATTTCCGGACGATACGACCTGATCGAGCGCCACGTGTGGAGAGGATATCGAATCGCCGTCTTTCTGGACGGCAGGTACGACTACTCCATAGCAAGCGACGACTACCTGTCTATGACTCGAGATGCGCTCGGTAACCTCGATACGGTAAGTTTCGTCTGGGACAGCGTCAAGGAGCGTGCAGACGGGCAGGTGACCGCATTCGGCGCGCATGTCTACCGCGTAAACGGCGAAACCCACACCGTGTATATCAGCTATACCCTGCGCAAGTCCGGCACCTGCTACTACATCACCGAGGTCGGTTCGTCGGACTCGCCTCTGGACTGAGCAACTTGCGCCGCGGTCTTGCATTCCGTCGTTCGTAGCGTCGCACGCCGTCACTCCGAACGCAGTGAAGCATCTGCCGGCAATGCGGCCTGCCCACGAACCGCCGGCTAGGGTGAGCGCGCATAGCGCTGCAACGGGAAGAACTCGCTGCGGCGCTGTTCGAAGGCCTGCGGATCGTCATACACAAGCAGGCAGTTTGTCATGGCGCGTCCGGGGTTGCGGATGAGCTTGCCGTTGCAATACAAACCGGTGGAGCCGCCGCCATCGAGATCGACTGCATTAACGCAGCCCAGAGCCTTCATCGCGCGCGCCAGTTGGCTGAGATAGACGGGCCGAGTCGTTGTTACCATTACGAGCTTGTTGGCGGAGGTCACCCCGACGCTGGCCCGTATCCGCGGAGTGAAGTGAACTCTGCTGGCAAAGCCCTGGTCGCGCGGGTAGACTGCGAGCTTGCCGTTCAGAACTAGGCTCGGACCGGCGACCAAGACGGATCTGTAGTCGGTCCATCGGTAGTCCTGGCAGTCGAGGAATCTGACGGAATTATCCTCGCCGAACGCCATTGCGACGCCCAGGTACCCTCGCCAGATCATCCGGCCGTCGATGACTATGTCGCCGGTGGGTTTGAGGCTTCGTGTGCAAAAGAATGTGCCGTCGATGGCGGCGGCGGGCCGGGTTCGGCGCAGCAGCGACCGGAACGACTCGCTTGTGCCGATTCCCCATCTTGCGACGGCCGGCGTGACGCGCACCGATGGGCTGTTGAGGTTGGCGGTGACGATGTGGAGCGGGACGCCCACGATTTTGGCCTTGCGATAGGCGACGTTCGATGCGGCGGAGCACTCCGAGACGGCGGCGAGAGCGCCAAGACACATCCAGATGGCGGGTAGTAGTCTGCGATACTGCAAGAAAATCCTCCCAAAGTCGCCACCCTCGTGCTGCTCTATCTTGATACTAGCACGACAATGTCTTTGCTGTCAATCATATGTAGATGTATACCTTGCGCCGGTCAACGCATATGGCAAGCAGACATTGCTTTGTCCATTATTGCACAGGGGACGGGCTGCCAAACCGCGCAGAACGGGAATAGGAGAACTTCCCTTTTTGCTTTCTTGCTTTGCCGAGCAAATCCATTCAGTCGGCTTGCGTGATCGATGCGACCGCGATGGAGCCGCGAACCGAGTTGCCGACGACGATGCGTGTGGCGCGGCGCAGGTCGGCGACGGTCAGGACTCGTTCGGCCGCCTTGCCGCCCGCAAGCATTTGAGCGCGCCAGATGCCCGGAAGCAAACCGGAATCGAGCGGTGGAGTATACCACGCCCCGTCCAGTTCGAGCATTATGTTCGTGGTTGAGCACTCCGTGATCTCATCTCGGGTGTTGAGGTGGAGCGCGTCATAGAACCCCTGTGCGCGGGCTTCGGCAAACTCGGCGTCGAATGCCTCACGCCGAGTGGTCTTGTGGTATACAAAGACGTCCGCCGGATCGATTCGGCGCGAGACGAGCAGAAGTTTGACGGGTTCGGTTACCGGCGCGCCCGCGTCCGACCATTCGGCGCGCGCCGAGCCGTCTTTCGAAAGCAGCAGGCGCACACGCGCGCATCCGGCGGTAAGTTCGCCGGCGCGCAAGTCGATCTCGGCGGCGGCGCGGTCGAGCGCGGCTTGCAGCGCCTGCGGATGGATGCTTCGGGAGGCTTTCCCCACCGACGCATCTACCCGTGTCCAGCCGAAGTATTCAGCCGAACGGCTCATGCGGGCCAGGTGGTCGTCGAGTGAGGCGTAACCGGAGCCGGGGCGGTAGAGGATAGTCTCCAGAAGATCGAAATCGATCGGCTCGGAGTTGACGAATTGACCCTTGAGCAGGGTCTCGGCAAGCTCGGCTTTTGGGTCGGAGTCGGCCACGATGCCGCTGCCGACGCCCATCTCGCACCGACTGCCGCGCTGGACGACGGTGCGGATCGCGACGTTGAGCAGGCAGTCGCCGTTGGGCTCGAAGCAGCCGACGCAGCCGCAGTAGACGCCGCGAGAGTCGGCTTCGAGCTCGTCGATGATCTCGAGCGCGCGAATCTTCGGCGCGCCGGTGACCGAACCCGGCGGGAACACAGCGCGAAGCAGCTCCGAGATCGACACGCCCTCACGCAGGCGGCCGACCACATCGCTTGTCATTTGGAAGACTGTGCCGTAGCGCTCGACATGGAACAGCCGCGGCACGCTTACCGTGCCGATCTCGCAGACGCGGCCGAGGTCGTTGCGCATCAAGTCGACGATCATGACGTTTTCCGCGCGGTTTTTTGCGTCGGCGGCGAGAGCGTGGGCGATCGCGACGTCCTCTTCGTACCATCGCCCGCGTTTGGCCGTGCCCTTCATCGGGCGAGCGAGAACGGTGTCGCCCTCGCGGCGCAAGAAGAGCTCCGGCGATATGGATACGACCTGCATTTCGCCGGTGTTGATGTAGGCCGAGTAGCCGACGGGGTGTGCCTGCCGCAGGCGCGCGAACAGCTTCCACGCAGGCCCGGCGTGCTCGAAAAGCAGCTTGACGGTATAGTTGACCTGATAGACGTCGCCGGCGGCGATGTAGTCGCGGATGCGGTCGATACAGGCGAGATACTCGCATTCGGAGACGTTGAGCTGCACAGCCGCCGTTGCGAGATTATGGGTCCGCGCGATTCCCGGCTCGCCGCTTCGCGTTGATGCTCGCACCGAGGCTGGCTGCCATGTAGATTCGGAATCCCGAAACAGCGCGGGACAGGCCTCACTGAAGCCGTCGTAGACGCCGAGCCAGATAAGCGGAACGCAGGGCGTATGGCGAGACCGTATGGGCTTATCGACAGCCAGCCCGGCGTCATACGATATGTAGCCAGCAAGGTATTTGCCCGACGCCAAGAGCGTGTCGATTCGATCGAGCGCGGCGTCAATATCGCCGGGTGAATGGGCGATGAGAATGTCGATGGGGTTGGTGAACAAGAGCGTCCTCGCAAAAGGACGTTCGGAGCCGCGGTCATCGATGATGACGGTGCCCGGGCGTTCAAATGTCGAGTGCTCCATGCGCATGCCCCATGCTATCACGGAAAAACCGAAGAGGACAATCCACAACTGCTCAGTCTTAATAGGTGCAACCTGCCGTGGGCCGTCATTGCGAGGCCGGAGACCGAGGGACCTGGTTCGCACCACGCTTCAAAGCAGGTTCCTCACACAGGTTCAGAATGACGGGCGGGCGCGGTTGCCACTGATTCTGAGCTCTTACGACAGGCCGGGAACGGCGGGTTGTGATCGAACTCGGCTGCTGCGGAAAAAAAGCAGCCCGCCGCTCATTGGGAAGCGTTATAATAAGATCATCCTTGTGGAGTAGGCGGGCGGCGTGCGCGCTCGCCGTAAGTGTGAGTATATGCTGATGTGCAAGGTTGGGTTGGCTGCGGCGGTGATCGCGATGCTGCCGCCGTCGGCGACGGCCGCAGAGATTGCTGTTAAGAAGGCCGGCGTGTTCATGCCGCCGCCGTTGGTCGCCAAAGCGCGCACAAATGCGTCAAAGTATCCGTGGGCAGCGGACATGCGCGACAAGGCAGTGCGCGAGGCCGAGCCGTGGATGAAGATGTCCGACGACAAGCTGTGGGGCGCGATGTTCGGCGCGACTATCCCGCGGTCGTGGATGGTCTGGTCGGACGGGTTCTGCCCGGAGTGCAAGGCGAGCGTGCCGATGTATAACTGGCGCAGCGACCCGTTCGCACATCCCTGGAAGGTCCAGTGCCCGCACTGCGGCAAGTTCTTTCCCACAAACGACTTCGGCGCTTACTACAAATCCGGCCTCGACGAGCACGGCGTGTTCGATCCGAAGCTCGCCGACCGCAGCCTGCTATTCAACACGCAACATCCCGATGCCAACGATCCGCTGCACTTGTTCGGTGTCGACGACGGCACGGGCTACGTTGACGCGGACGGACACAAGTGGCGGTTCATTGGCTGCTATTTGATCTATGGGCAATGGAAGCAGATGATCGTGGCAGGCGTCACTCGACTCGCCACGGCATACGCGGTGACTGGCGACCCCGCCTATGCTCATAAGGCCGGTATCTTGCTCGACCGCGTTGCCGACCTCTATCCGACATTCGACTACGCAAGCCAGGGTGAAGTATACGAGAGGCATGACGCCAACGGCTATGTGACGGTCTGGCACGACGCGTGCATCGAGGTGCGCGAACTGGCGATGGGTTACGATATCGTATTCGACGCGATCAAAAACGACGATGCGCTCGTGCGGTTCCTTGCGACAAAGGCGAAGCGCTGGAAGCTGGACAATCCCAAGTCCACGTTCGCCGACATCCAGCGCAACATCGAGGATCGGATCCTGCGCGACACGGTTGCGAACCGGCACAAGATCCAGTCCAACGTGCCGCAAACCGACATCACCATCACGATCATAAAAACCATACTCGGCTGGCCGGAGAACCGCGCCGAGGTCGAGGGGCTTCTCGACAAGGTCATCGGGTATGCGACCGCGGTTGACGGACTGGTGGGCGAGAAAGGGATGACCGGCTACGCGGCGACGGGGCCCAATACGATGGGACCGCTGCTGGGTATGTATTCGCGCGTGATGCCGGGTTTTCTTGACAAGACTATCAAGCGCTGCCCGCGGATACTCGACGGCTATCGGTTCTACTTCGATATGTGGTGCTTGCAACAGTACTACCCCAATATCGGGGACGCCAGCACGATGGCGGCGCCGAGCGGTTATCGCGGCATCGGGTTCAGCAAAAGCCCGGGCATCAACCCGTCCATGTTCTCGTTTTTCTACCAACTATATGAGCTGAGCGGAGACCCGGCCTACGTGCAGGCTCTCTATCTTGACAACGGCTCGTCGGTCGAGGGGCTGCCTTATGACATGTTCGCCGACGACCCGGAGGCATTCCAGTCAAAGGTGCGGGCCGTCATAGATCGTGCGGGAACCAAGGTCGCGGTCGGATGTGTGGACAAGAAGCAGTGGCACGTTGCGGTGCTGCGGTCGGGTGAAGACGCGGACGCGCGCGCTCTGTGGCTCGACTACGACTCCAGCGGCCCCCACAGCCACGCCGACTGCATGAACCTCGGGCTGTTTGCCAAAGGCCTCGACCTGATGACGGATTTCGGCTACCCGCCGGTGCAATACGGCGGCTGGAACAGCCCGAAGGCGAACTGGTTCAAGATGACGGCAGCGCACAACACAGTTGTCATTGACGGAGAGTGGCAGAAGCCGGTGGACGGCAAGACCACGCTGTGGATCGACGCGCCCCACTGCAAGGCAATGCGGGCCGCCGCGCCGCAGCCGGACGTTCCGCAGTTCGAGCGGACAGTGGCGATGGTGGACGTCTCGCCGCAGGATGCGTATATCCTCGACGTCTTTCGCGTCGTCGGCAAGGGCGACCACGCCAAAATGCAGCACACGCAGGCGGCAAAACTTAGCACCGAGGGCCTTGCGCTCGCTCCGGCAGAGGATTTCGGGCACGGCGCCATACTTCGAAACACGCAGACCGACCCGTCGCCCAAGCCGGGCTGGAGCGCGGACTTCGACATCACCGACCGCCGCAATCGAAGTCGGAACGACCCCGATGTCCACGTGCGCATTATCGATCTGACTAACGACGCCGAGGTGTCGAGTTGCGAGGAGTGGGTGTCGCTGGGCATCACCAGCAACGCGGAGACATGGATTCCCAAGACAATCGTACGCAGACGAGGCACACCTCCGCTGGCATCGACGTTCGTCAGCGTCATCGAACCGTATGACCGAACCCGTCCCGTCGCATCCGTCCGGCGGCTGCCGCTCGAGACTCCGTCGGGCGAAGCCTACGGCGACGCGAACGTGGCGGTCGAAGTCAAGCTTGCTGACGGACGGCGCGATGTGCTTATCACCGCGGATGTCGAGAACCCGCTGGGATCGCAGCCCTCGCTTGCGCGCGACCGTGTCCTCGTGCAAAAGGAGACCGGCATCGAGCTTGCGGGCGAGTTCTGCGTGGTCAGGTTCGACAAGTCCGGCGGGGTCGAGACGGTGCTGGCGTGCGCGGGCGGAAAGGTGCGCGTGGGCGGCAAGGACTGCTCCCCGCAGCATTAGCCGGTGCCGGGGTTCGGTAACGTTTCCTATTTGCCGATGCAGAACTCGGCGAAGATGCGGTCGAGAAGGTCCTCGGCGGCGGTCTCGCCGGTGATCAGGCCGAGGGAGGCGCGTGCCGCCGCCAGGTCGCAGCTCAGAAGGTCGATCGGCTGCGACTCGGCAAGGGTGGCAAGTGCTTGTGCGAGGCTCTCATATGCCGCCTTCAGCGCCTCATGATGCCGCGCGTTGCTCACGATGGCGCCCTCGCTGCCGGCGGAGGTCGCCCCGGCGATCTCCGCGATTTTCGCCTCAAGCTCCTCGATGCCTTGACCGGTCAGCGCCGAAGTCCGGACAGCATGCTCCTCCTTCGCTGCGGAGGGGGTAGGGGGCAGGTCCTTCGCACCAGGCTTCACAAGGTCGACCTTGTTTGCAACGAGCACTACGGGTCGATCTTGTGTTTCGGCAAGCAGGGCGCGGTCCTCGTCGCGCAGACCCTCCGTCGCGTCTACAACCAGCAAAATGACATCCGCCGACTCGATGGACCGTCGCGTAAGCTCGACGCCGATGCTTTCCACGGGGTCATCCGTCGCGCGAAGGCCGGCGGTGTCTATCGCGACAACGGGAATGCCCTCGATCTCGAGGCTCTCCTCTATCAAGTCGCGGGTCGTCCCGGGAATCGGGGTCACTATCGCCCGCGCGTGGCGCAAGAGCGCGTTGAGCAAACTGGACTTGCCGACATTGACCCGGCCTACGATCACCACTCGCAGCCCCTCGCGGTAGATACGACCCCTGCCGAACGTAGCCAGCAGCGAACCGATCTCATCACGGGCCTGAGTTATCTCGGCTTCCAGCCAGGCTGTCTCGGGTTCGGGGACGTCGTCGGGGAAGTCGATGGCGGCTTCGATTGCGGCGATGACGCCTAGGAGGCGCTTGTCGATCTCGGATATGCGCTCGCTCAGGCCGCCTTCGAGTTGGCGCAGGGCGATTGTGCGCGCCGCGTCGGTTCGAGCGCGAATCAGGTCGTTGACCGCCTCGGCCTGGGCCAAGTCCATCTTGCCGTTGAGAAACGCCCGCTGCGTGAACTCACCCGGATTGGCAAGTCTCGCACCCGCGTCGAGCACTGCCTCCAGCGTGGATTTCACGGTAGACAGCCCGCCGTGGCAGCTTATCTCGACGACATCCTCGCCGGTGTAGCTGTGCGGACTGCGAAAGACGGTGACGACGGCGTCATCGATGACTCCCTCCCTGTCGCCGAATCGAACCAGCCTGCCGTGGCGGGCGGTGTTGGCCGGAAGACCCGACGGGTCCGGGACGAAGACGCGGCTTGCGACCTCCAGCGCCGCCGGCCCGCTGATTCGCACGACGCCGATGGCTCCGGAACCGATGGGGGTGGCGATAGCGGCGATAGTATCCATGCGGTCATCGGTCATCAGTCCTGACTGAGGGCTGATAACCGTCTACTTTCTTGGCGAGATGACGACGTGGCGGTCCTCCCCCTCGCCCTCGCTGTAGGTATATACGTCCGGATCGTCCGCGAGCGTCAGATGTATGATTCTGCGATCTCTGGCCGACTGCGGCTCGAGGACGGCTTCCTGTCCTTCGGCCTTGACGGCGGCGGCATACTCGCGCGCCTTGCGTTCGAGAATCTCCCGGTGCCGGTCCCTGTAGCCCTCGGCGTCGAGCACCACGCGAATCCGGGTTCCCGCGGCGCGATTCGCGGCTATGCTGACCAGATACTGCAAAGCATCCAGCGTCTGGCCGCGCCTGCCGATCAATATCGCGACATCCCGGCCCTGAATCGTCACAGTGACCTCGCCCGCCTCGGAGGATTTCAGAACGGGCTCGGCGGCGACGTTCATCGCACCCAGGATGTCCTTGAGCATACTCAACAGGACAGTCTCGAAGCGCTTGATGCGGTCCTCGGCTGATGGCGCAGGCGCTTCCGCTTCGACGGCTTTCTCAGGGGGCGTCTCTTCCTCCGCCCCGGTCTTCTCCTCGGCGACCGGCTCCTCGACAACGGGTGCCGGTTCCGGCCTGACGACAACTTCGACCCCCTCGCGCACCCATGCCCTGATCACGGTCGGCGACTGGCCCAGCCCCAAAAAACCTTTGGCCCCCTCCTCGACGATCTCATGCTCGACTTCATCCGCGCGTACGCCGAGTTGTCTTGCGGCGGTCTGAATTGCCTCCTCGATTGTTCTTCCGCTGACTTCTATCTTGTCCATTGGCCTATGCCTCGTTATCCAGGCAGCCCGTTCTGCCGAATCGGGCTGCGAACGCTCCTTGGTTTGCAGAGGCCCCACCTTGCTCCGCCGCAGGCCTCGCTGGGACGGGATAAGGGGCCTATCTGCGTCGTCTTCTTCTGGGGCGGCGCGGCGTTTGGTCGGTCGGCTGCTCCGGGGCGGGGGAGGGCGCCGGTCCGACCTCCGGCACCGGCTCGCCGTGCTTGTAGAGGATCAGATACTGCTGCACGGTCTGGATGATGTTGAACACCAGCCAATAAAGCAGGAACGCCGATTGGAACCCCGCGAACAGAAACGCGAACATGATCGGCATCATCACCGCCATCACTCTTTGCTGCTCGGCCTGGGTCGGATCGACATTGGAGAGTTTGGTGGAGACATACATGCTGATCGCGTAGATAATCACAAGGATCAGGTCGGGCTCGGCAAGATTTTTTGCCGTAACCCACACCTGCGCGCCGCCGCCAACGATGTTGGTGACGCTGGTCAGATGCGAAAGGCTGCTGCCGATCCACAGGAACTTGCCGTTTTCGAACTGGAACTGATACATCCTTATGGTCTGATACAGCAGCAGGAGTATCGGCATCTGTATGAGCAGCGGCAGGCAACTCGCGAAGGGGTTGATGCCGTGCTCTTTGTAGAGTTCCATCGTTTTCTGGCCGATCGTCTGCTGGTCGCCTTTGTACTTCTCCTGTATCTGCTTGACCAGCGGCGCGACCTTCTGCATCTCCTTCATTGCCTTGAACTGCGCCTTGGTTAGCGGAGTGAGCACGAGTTTGACGACGATCGTGATGATGACGATTGCGAACCAGTAGCTGAACGCCGGTATGGAGCCGGTGAGCTTTACGAGCGTGTCGATGACCTTGTAGAGATTGATGATGCCGAACAGCTTGTATCTGGAGTTGCGGGCGTCGAGTTCATCGGCGACGGTGTTGACCCTGCCGCCGGGGTGCAGCGTGACCTCGAACTGGGCCTTCTTGACTATCTCCTGCACCGCCGAGGGCTGCGTTTCCACGTCCTTGCCGAACTTGGAGACGATGGCGGTGTAGGCGGCGTGCGCGGCCCACAGCGCGTGGTTCTGATCCCCGATCTTGGGATAGATTTCGGCGAGCTCTTCATTCGCTACGGCCGCGCCATACAGGGCCCTGGCCTGCTCGGTGGCGTCGCTGGCCTTGCTGGCCGCGCTGTCGTAGCAAGGAATCGCCCCAGGATGTTCCTGACTCTCGCTCGTATAAAGGGTGATTTTGTCGCCGAGAGTCTTCGCGGCTCGAGCTTCCTTGAGCCTGGACTCGGCCATTTTCATAAGCTCGGTGTATGAATAAGGCAAGACTTGTTTGCCGCAGCCTGCGAGCGCGAACGCGGCCACAAGAAGGGCAATGACGGTAAGCGCGATGACTGGTCTGGTTAGTCTCATATTATGAAGTCGCATCCATGTCTACGGCACGGGGTCTTCGCCGCCTCTCGCCCAAGGATGACACCGGGCGATCCTTCGTATGCCCATCCAGATGCCCTTTATGCAGCCGTATTTCTCGATTGCCTGAGCCGCATATTCGGAGCAGGTAGGCGTATACCGGCAGGTCCTCCTCCAGAAGCGCCGTGAGGCCTGTTGATAGACACTCCTTATAAGGAATACGATACTGCGGGAAGGTATGTCAGCTATTGCCCGCATTCAAAACGCCCAGTTTCGAAAAAGCTTCGCCAAGTGCCGCTGAGATTGCCGCAAACGAAGCCTGCCCGGCTTTCGCCCTGGCCGCAACCACTATAGAATACCCGGCTTTCATCTTTGCCGCGAACGGCGCCGCTGCCTCCTGAAGAACTCGCCTCACACGATTGCGCGCCACCGCCCCGCCCAGTTTCTTTCCCACCGAAAACCCGATTTTGGTCGTTCCATCCGCTCTGCCGGGCAGTACGTACACTACAATGAGGTCCGTAGCATAGGACCTCCCTTTCGAATATACCCTTCCGAACTCGGAACGTCTCTTGAGTCTCAGTTGTGCGGGCAGCATCCTCACGCCCCAGCGCGCCGCAACCGTCACCGGGCGGCGACTTGCGGCCGCGATGCCGGTGAATTCGCGCTCCGAGGGACCCTCTTATACGGTGAGTGCCCACCGGCCCTTCGCGCGCCGCGACTTGAGTACTTTTCTTCCTCCTCGGGACGACATTCGCGCCATAAAACCGTGCTCGCGCTTGCGCGCGCGGCGTTTCGGTTGGTAAGTCCGTTTCATCTGATCAGCAATAACCCCCTGGCTTGTTGATTATACCATGCGGCGCGCGAATGTTACAAGCTTGCCGAGACGTGAGGACCGCAGGCCGATTTCTATACCCAACCTCGAAGCTTCATTGCCTCGGCGACACGCTGGATTCCCACCATGTAGGCGGCGGTGCGCATGTCGGTCTTGTAGGCAAGCGACATGGCGAGCACGTCCGCGAACGCCTTGACCATCTTCTTTTCGAGCTTGGCGTGTACCTCCGGCTCTTCCCAGTATAGGCCGGTCACATTCTGAACCCACTCGTAGTAGGAAACCGTGACACCGCCCGCGTTGGCTAGAAAGTCCGGAATGACGAAAACGTCGTTGGCAAACAGGATATCGTCCGCACAGGGAGTCGTCGGCCCGTTCGCGAGCTCGCAGACGATTTTCGCGCGGATTCGGCCCGCGTTTTCGCGCGTGATCACGTTTTCGAGTGCGGCCGGGATCAGCACGTCGACATCGAGTTCGAGCAGCTCTTCGTTGGTGATTGGTTGTCCGCCGGGGCACGAGGATACCACGGAACCCGTGCCGAGCTTGTGGCTGACGACGGCCTCCGGGTTCATGCCCTCGGCACAGTAAATCCCGCCCTTCGTATCGCTGACGGCGACGACCGTGCAGCCGAGCAGCTCCGCGCACAGCGTTGCGGCGTATTGGCCGGCGTTGCCGAAGCCCTGGATGGCGACGGTGGCTCCGGTCAAATCCAATCCGAGGTGCTTGGCGGCCTCGCGTATTGTGTAGACGCCGCCCCTGGCGGTCGCGTCGCCACGTCCCTCCGAGCCGCCTATCGCCAAAGGTTTGCCCGTGATGACGCCGGGCGAGTTGTAGCCGGTGATCTTGGAATATTCGTCCATCATCCACGCCATTATCTGGGGCGTGGTGTAGACGTCCGGCGCGGGAACGTCCTTTTCAGGTCCCAAGAAGCGCCCGACCTGGTCTATGTAGGCGCGGCTGAGGCGCTCGAGTTCGCCTGTGGACATCGTCTTCGGATTGCACACGACCCCGCCTTTGCCGCCGCCGAGCGGAATATCGACCACCGCGCACTTCCAGGTCATCCAGGCCGCGAGTGCGCGAACCGTGTCGATGGTTTCGTCCGGATGGAAGCGGATTCCGCCCTTGTTGGGACCGCGAGCGTCGTTATACTGCACGCGGAATCCCTTGAACACCTTAACCGTCCCGTCGTCCATTTTGACGGGCAGCGACACGTGCAGTTCTCGCAGCGGCTCGCGCAGCACCTGGTGGATAGCGGGGTCGAGCTGGAGCTTGGCGGCGGCCTTGTCCAATTGCTTCTGCGCAATCGTGAATGGATTCGTCTCTTCAGCTTGCAGCATCTGCTGACTCATTCCTGGTTCCCTCCAAAAGACAGGTTTGATTTGGGAGGCATCGTTGCAGTAGAGCCAGCGACTTTGCTGGGGATGGCCAATGCGGCGTTGCGGTAGGCGAAACATTGTGGAAACGTTCCGGTAATATTCTAGCCGCTGCCGAACGTCATGTCAACGCCTAATTGTCGGAAAGTGAGGACGGACCTTTCGCCGACCCCCCGAAAGAACAACTGCGTCATATGCGAGCAATTATGGAACTACTGCCCGGATGAGCCGGTTCTTGATCGTTTGCGCGACCCTGGCCGCAAGGTTTGGCTGCGTGCGAGCGGGCCGATCTGGCGGTAAGTCCGGAATCGTATACGACCCGGGTCGGCGGCAGACGGCCGGAGGCAAAAAGCGTCGCGCGACTGGTTACGATCCGAATCATGTCGGCCAAAGTAACGCTCTCCTAGACGGTCAACTAGCTGGCGAATTATCGGTCTTTCTCGCTGCAGGAGGCGTCCACCTCAACTGCGGATGCCGAGCCGCTTCGGCCTCGTCAAGGCGCCTGATCGGCGCGTCGTGTGGGGCGCACCGAACGGTCTCCGGCTCGGTTTCGGCTTCGCGGGCGATCGCGAGCATCGCGTCGGCGAACGCATCGAGGGTTTCGATGCTCTCGGTCTCCGTCGGTTCGATCATCAGCGCCTCCGGCACGATCAACGGGAAGTATATCGTGGGCGGATGAAATCCAAAGTCGATTAGCCGCTTGGCGATGTCAAGCGCCTTGACGCCGCGCTCCTTTTGCTTTGCCGCCGACGCCACGAACTCATGCATGCACCGGCCGTCGTAGGGCACTTCGTAGGCCGTCTTGATTCTGCAAAGTAGGTAATTGGCGTTGAGCACGGCGTTTTCGCTGACGGCCTTCAGCCCATCCGCCCCGAGCGATAGAATGTAGGCGTAGGCTCGCAGCACGACCGCCGCGTTGCCGTAAAAGCCGTGCACCCGGCCGATTGAGTCCGGTCGGTCGTAGTCGAGATAGTAACGACCGTCCTTGCAGCCAACGGTCGGGACCGGCAAATACGGCTCGAGATACTTCTTGACCGCCACCGGCCCAGAACCGGGTCCCCCGCCGCCATGCGGGGTCGAGAAGGTCTTGTGCAGATTGAGGTGCATGGCGTCGAAGCCGTTGTCGCCAGGCCGATAGTATCCCATCACCGCGTTCATGTTCGCGCCGTCACAGTAGAGCAGCGCGCCGGCCTCGTGCACCATCTCGCTGACTTTCTCGATATTCGCCTCGAACAGGCCGAGGGTGTTTGGGTTGGTCAGCATTACAGCCGCGGTTTCATCAGAAAGCTCGCTGCGCAGCGCATCGAGATCGACCTGTCCGTCCGACCCTGAGGCGACCTTGACAACGGCGTAGCCGCATCGGGCCGCGGTGGCGGGGTTGGTGCCGTGTGAGGAGTCGGGCACGATAACGACGCGCCGATGCGACTGGCCGGCGCGCTCGTGATGGCGCTTGAAGATCATCATTGCCGTGAACTCACCCTGCGCGCCCGCGGGCGGCTGTAGGGTAACTGCCTCGAAGCCGGTGATGGCCTTGATGAACTCCTGTGTCTCATAAAGCGCCCTGAGCGTGCCCTGCGCGAGCGATTGGTCGGCGTAGGGGTGCACCTCGGCGAACGCGGGCTGCGAGGCGACCTCCTCGTTGATCTTGGGGTTGTATTTCATCGTGCACGAGCCGAGCGGGTAGAACCCGCGGTCAACGCTGTAGTTCGCGCACGAAAGCCGCGTGAAGTGCCGAATGACGTCTATCTGGCTCAGCTCCGGCAAGGCAAGATCATCACGCAGGTTCTCCGCGCCGAGGTATTGATCGACCGAACCGGTAGGCACGTCCGGTTCCGGCAGCGTCACGCCGGTGCGGCCGGGGGAACTATACTCGAATATGGTCTTATCCACGCTCATCGCAGCACCTCCGCGGCAGTGTCATTCTGAGCGCAGCGAACAGTCTCCACAAATGCGTCCATTTCTTCGCGCGTGCGCTTTTCAGTCGCGCAGACCAGCATGCAGCCCGCAAGGTCGGCATAGAACCTGCCCAGATCGAGTCCGCCGATGATCCCGCGCTCGCGCAGCCGTTCATTGATCTGTGCCACCGGCCTCGGACACTTGACCACGAACTCCTTGAAGAACGCTCTGCTTCGGGTCAAAAAGTCTCCCGAAGCATCGCTGACCCTTTCGGGGACTTTTTCGACACTAAGCTCCGGCAACTCGGCGATTCGATCCGCCAGGTAGTGCGACTTGGCGACGCACAGCTCCGCCACCTTGCGCAGGCCGTTCTTTCCGAGAGTGGATAGATAAACCGTCGCCGCCAGCGCACACAAGCCCTGGTTGGTACAGATATTGGACGTGGCCTTCTCGCGTCGGATGTGCTGTTCGCGGGTCTGGAGCGTGAGCACGTAGCCGCGTTTGCACTCCCCTTCATCGGTGGGAGCGAGGGCGGTCGTTGCGCCGACAACTCGGCCCGGCATCTGCCGCACGTATTGCTGTTTGCATGCGAACAACCCTAGTCCCGGGCCGCCGAAAGACATCGGTATCCCCAGCGGCTGGCCTTCCGCGACGGCGATGTCCGCGTCATACGCGCCCGGCGGCTTGAGAAGTCCGAGCGAAATCGGGTCGGACGAGACCACCAACAGCGCGCCGCAGCCGTGCGCGAGTTTTTCGGCATCGGCCATTGTCTCCAGCGAGCCGAAGAAGTTCGGGTTCTGGACGATGACGCAGGCGGTGTGGCTTCCGACGGACAGTTTGGCGAAGTCGGTGACGATGCCCTCGCGGCCGGCTTCGACAAGCGTATGACCGGACGCCCACGCGTAGGTTCGCAGCGTCTCGCGATAAGCCGGGTTCACGCATTCCGACACGACCCATTCGGTCCGCCCCGTGATGCTCGACGCCATCAACGCCGCCTCGGCAAGCGCCGTCGCCCCGTCATACAGTGATGCGTTGGAGACGTCCATGCCGGTCAGATCACAAATCAGCGTCTGGAACTCGAATATGGACTGCAGCGTGCCCTGGCTGATTTCCGGCTGATAGGGTGTGTAGCACGTGTAGAACTCGGCGCGACCGATGATCGCGGGCACGGTCGATGGGATGTAGTGGTCGTAGATTCCGGCGCCGAGAAACGTGGCATACGATCTGTTCGCGGATGCAAGCTCGGCGAAGTGCTGCCGCAGTTCTATCTCGGTCATCGGAGCGGGGAGGCTGAGCGTGCCGCGCATGTGCAGCTCGGTCGGAATCTGCTCGAAAAGCTCGGCGACGCTGGACGCGCCGATGCGCTCCAGCATCCTCTGCCGGTCGGATTCGGTGTTCGGTATGTAGGCCAATGTCAGCGCTCCTTGAGTACGGCTTCGTACTGCTCCGCAGTCATGAGCGCTTCCAGTTGGGCCGGATCGGTCATTCTTATCTTCACCAGCCAACCTTCGTTCAGCGCGCTCTCGTTGACAAGCTGGGGGGAGCCGGCGAGTGCGGAGTTGACCTCCACCACCTCGCCCGACACGGGGCACATCAGGTCGGAAACGGTCTTATAGGACTCGATGGTGCCAAAGACCTCGCCCGCTTCGAACCTCGATCCGACCTCCGGCAGTTCGACAAAGACTATGTCTCCCAGTTCCGACTGAGCATAGTCCGAGATTCCGACGGTGGCTACGTCGCCATCCGCCCTGACCCACTCGTGGGTCTTGGAATACCTGACCTCCACTCTTCAACCTCTCTTCTTGATGTTATCCTCAACGGCTCGGCATGGCGAGCCTGCCGCGGCTGTGCTCGCCGCTTATGCTCTCTTGTAAAAGGGTGTCGGCACGACCCGGCACGCGCACGTCCGCCCGCCCGCGACAACGTCGATCGTCGTGCCTATATCCGCGAGTTCCCTGTCGATATACGCGAGCGCGATGGCCTTGTTCAGCGTCGGCGAGAACGTGCCGCTGGTGACCACGCCGACGACCTTGTCGTGCCGAACCCCGGCATCATCCTGAACTCGTTTCAGGACGTCGCATCCGTGCCTGGGAATGCATCTATCGACTGATTCGATACCCGCAAGCACGCGTTTTTCACCCGTTTCCTTTGCTTGCAAGATCGCGTCGCGACCGATGAAGCACTCTTTGCCCAGTTTGACGGCCCACATCAGCTTCGCGGCGACGGGCGTGATCTGCGGCGTGAGCTCATGGCCGTGCAGCGGGTATGCCGCCTCCAGACGGAGCACGTCGCGCGCCCCCAGACCGATCGGCTCGGCCCCGATCGGCTTGCCGGCCTCGAGCAGGTCGTTCCAGAGCTTAACGGCATCTTGTGCAGGGCAGAGTATCTCGAAGCCGTCCTCGCCCGTGTAGCCGGTCCGAGCCACAAAACAGCCCACGCCCGCAACTCTGGTGACGGCTATATGAAACCGCGCCAGGGACTTCGCGTCGAACTCGGTAAGCGGCGCTATCACCCGCTCCGCCTCCGGCCCCTGCAGCGCTATCAGCGACATCGACGATATATCAGCCACGCTCGCGCCGAATGAGTTGCGCGAGTTGATCCATTCGAAATCGGTGGGCGTATTGGCGGCGTTGACGACCAGCAGATACTCCTCGAAACCCGTGCGATACACGATCAGGTCGTCGATCACGCCGCCGTTCTCGTTGCAGAGCAGGCTGTACTGCGCCGCGCCGATGACAAGCTTTCGGGCATCGTTGGTGGTTACGTATTGCACCAGATCGAGCGCGCCCGGCCCGGCTATGACGAATTCGCCCATGTGGCTGACGTCGAAAAGGCCGACTCTGGTGCGGACGACCTGGACCTCATGGGCAATGCCGGCGTATTGCAGCGGCATTTCCCATCCCGCGAACTCGGTCATCTTGGCGCCGAGTCTGACGTGTTCGTCGTAAAGCGGAGTTTTCATAGCCCACCCGTACAGACAAATACCGGGAATCCCTTCGATGTCCCGGCCCGCCATTAGCTTACAACTTTGGCCCCTGGCTGTCAAGCGCAAACCCGGCGCG
>Ga0272448_1002329_pt1 | contig 24027 bp, 36 predicted proteins | sample YNPCB0191_FD_202220 | JGI IMG/M metagenome (GOLD analysis project Ga0272448, IMG submission 202220) | Hot spring sediment microbial communities from Yellowstone National Park, WY, United States - YNP-CB-019-1 | ecosystem: Environmental > Aquatic > Thermal springs > Hot (42-90C) > Sediment... | reverse complement strand
CGGCACTGAAGGCGAACGAAGCGTTCCTGGGCGGTGCGCGCGATCTCACCAACCCGGACTTCGCCTCCATCCTGGAATTGATGGATGCGGTGGACAGCTATATCCCCACCCCGCAGCGCGAAGTAGACAAACCGTTCCTGATGTCCGTGGAAGACGTCTTCACCATCTCGGGCCGCGGCACCGTGCCGACGGGCCGCGTGGAGCGCGGGGTGCTCAACCGGGGGATGGAAGTGGAGATCGTGGGGCTGCGCCCCACGCCACGCAAGACGGTGGTCACCGACATCGAAATGTTCCGCAAGAGCCTGGAGCGCGCGGAAGCGGGCGACAACGTGGGCTTGCTGCTGCGCGGCATTGACCGCAAGGACATCGAGCGCGGGCAAGTGATTGCCGTGCCGAATTCCATCAAGCCGCACACGGTGTTTTCCGCCGAGGTGTACATCCTCTCCAAGGAAGAAGGCGGGCGCCATACGCCGTTTTTCAACGGCTACCGGCCGCAGTTCTACTTCCGCACCACCGACGTCACCGGCGTGGTGACGCTGGCGGAGGGGACGGAGATGGTGATGCCAGGCGATAACGTCACCTTCCACGTGGAGCTCATTCAGCCCATCGCGATGGAAGAAGGCCTGCGCTTCGCCATCCGCGAAGGCGGCCACACCGTCGGCGCCGGCGTCGTGACCAAAATCAGTCAGTAAGAAGATAACGAGCTGCTGGTGGCGAGATCGCAACTCGCCACCAGCATACCTGATGATTGTATGACCATCAGGCGCGTTTGCACAGAAGCGAATACGAAGCTACCGCAGTCGTTTTTTGATTGTTTTTTGACCTATGGTATCCTGGATACGTCAATTCGGGGTGCTTGGGTGAGGTTCGCTTTGCGCAGTCAGCACTTTCTTTGAAAAATATAGTAAATATTTGTGTAAAAGTGTTGACGGCAGCGTGCAAAATGCGTATTATTTCTCCCTGTGCGTCGGAGTAACCGCGCACCGTACCTTGACATGAATTCGGGGAGCGTACGAACGACGTTTCCCCCGATGGAGGCATACCAACCCATGCGCAAAGAAACTCGCAAAGTGCCGGGTGATAAAATTCGAATCCGCTTGAAATCGTTTGATCACCGGATTCTGGATCAGTCAGCTTTGAAGATTGTGGACACGGCGCGACGGACAGGTGCCCGCGTAGCCGGGCCAGTACCGCTGCCGACTGAGATTAACAAATTCTGCGTCATTCGCTCCCCGCATATCGACAAAGAGTCCATGGAGCACTTTGAGATGCGGACGCACAAGCGCTTGATCGACATTCTGGAACCGAACCAGAAGACGATTGATGCCCTCATGCGCATTGACCTGCCGGGTGGTGTGCACATCGAAATCAAGATCTAGCAATAGATCGCTAGTTGTGGCTCACACGAATGTGCGAGCCACACGCGTGTTGATCCCATGAACCAGCTCACGGTTCCGCTGGGATGTGAAAGGATTGTCGAACCATGTCAGTTCGCAAGATGATCATGGGACGAAAGGTGGGCATGACCCAGCTTTTCGCGGAAGATGGCCGCGCCATCCCCGTTACCGTGCTTGAGGTCGGACCCTGCTACGTCGTGCAGCGGCGCTCCAAAGATCGCGACGGCTATGAAGCCGTGCAGATCGGGTATCTCCCTTACGAGGAACGAGATGTTCGCCGCGCACAAGAAATGCAACACCTCCATGAGCGGCGCCGCAAGACCGGCGACCGCGGCAAAATAGAAAAAGAACCTCGCGGGCCACACCGCCTGACTCTCGCGATGTATGGGCACTTCCTGCGTGCAAACGTGCCGCCCATGCGAATGTTGCGCGAGTTCCTGGTGTCCATGCCGGATGACTATCCCGAAGGGAAAGAGATCCGCGCTGATGTGTTTGCAGCCGGCGAAAAAGTCGACGTCAGCGGCATTTCGAAAGGCCGCGGGTTTGCCGGCGTGGTTAAACGCTACGGCTTCCGCGGTGGCCGCGCGACGCACGGTTCCATGTTCCATCGCAAACCCGCTTCCGCCGGCGCTACCGACGCCGCGCGTGTTTTTGCCGGCGCTCGCCGCCCTGGTCACATGGGGGCAGAGAAAGTCACCGTGAAAGGCCTCACCGTAGTACGTGCGGATGCCGAGAAGAACTTGCTCGTCATTAAAGGCGCCGTGCCCGGTCCGATTGGCGGATTGCTGGTAGTCACCATGCCCGAACGTCCGATTATTGAGCGAGGCAAAGGGAAGTACGTCACCTTTACGGCATTGGAGAAGGGATCATGAGTCAGCTACCTGTATATACGACCGCCGGCAAGACGGCGGGAGCATTTGATTTAGCGGATGAAGTATTTGCCGTAGAGCCCTGCATGGCGTTAGTGCATCAGGCAGTCGTCACGACACTGGCCAATATGCGCCAGGGCACGGCCGACAGCAAAACGCGCGGCGAAGTCAAACACACGACCAAAAAGCTTTTCCGGCAAAAGGGTACCGGTCGCGCCCGTCAGGGCATGCGCTCCGCCCCACACTGGAAAGGCGGCGGTGTCGTCTTCGGTCCGCATCCTCGGGACTACAGCCTGTCGTTTCCGAAAAAGATGCGTCGCAAAGCCCTGCTCTGCGCGCTCTCTTCGAAAGTCGCTGACGGCGGCATCATGATTGTGGATGCGCTCAGTTTCGAAAAGCCGCAGACAAGGACCGCCTACGGGATTCTGCAAGCGTTACAGCTCAATGATGTACGGGTGCTACTGGTACTCGATAAAATGGATGAGCAGGTAATGTTGTCCTTCCGGAATCTGCCGAACGTGCATATCACGACCTCGGATAAAGTCGGAACCTACGAAGTGCTTTCCGCAGACCGCATTCTGTTCACTGTTGACGCGATCCAGCTCCTGCAGGAGCTGAAGCAGCAACCGCTTGGCGCAGCGCGTCTACTGGTACAACATCAAGGGGGTGCTGAATGAATAAGCCGCTTCACCAGATTTTGATTCGCCCGATTTTGACCGAGAAAAGCGTTCAGAGCACCCAGGCGAAGAAATATTCCTTTGTCGTCGCGATGGATGCTACGAAAATCGATATCGCCCATGCAGTAGAAAAGCTCTTCGAAAAAGACAACGTGAAAGTCGAGAGCGTGAACACGATGCATGTGCGCGGCAAAGAACGTCGGAACTACGTTCGCCGTGGGCGCCAGCCAGGCCGGGGTATGTCCCCGAGCTGGAAAAAAGCAGTGGTCACGCTGACGAAAGATTCGCCCAATATCCCGCTGCTGGAAGGCGCATAAAAGGGTGATGCCTGCGGGCATCCCAAAGAAAGGCGACCCACCGCCGCAAAGCGTGGGTATGGAGTAATAGATGCCATTAAAGAGTTATCGACCAACATCGCCAGGCCGGCGTTTCATGACCACGGCCGATTTCAGCGAGTTGACCAAGAAGGAACCCGAGAAAGCCTTAACCCGACCGTTGAAGAAATCCGGCGGGCGTGACAATAAAGGCCGCATTAGTTCTCGCTTCCGTGGCGGTGGAGCAAAACGCGCATATCGCATCATCGATTTCAAGCGCCGCAAAGACGATTGCACCGCGACCGTCATTGCGCTCGAATATGATCCGAACCGCTCGGCACGTATCGCGTTGCTCGAGTATGCAGACGGCGAACGCCGCTACATCCTCGCCCCAAACGGCCTGAAGGTGGGCACAGTGCTGGAATCCGGGCCGGCCGCTGATATTAAAGTCGGCAACGCGTTGCCTTTGATCAATATCCCATTGGGCACAACGGTGCACGCCGTGGAATTGAACGAAGGCAAGGGTGCCCAGATGTGTCGCAGTGCCGGGACATCCGCCCAGGTGATGGCGAAAGAGGGAAAAACCGTTACGCTCTCGTTACCGTCTGGTGAAATGCGCATGGTGTTTTGCGGATGCCGCGCCACCATCGGACAAGTCGGCAATCTCGACCATGAAAATGTCAGCCTGGGGAAAGCGGGCCGCATGCGCCATAAAGGCCGGCGCGGCCATGTGCGCGGTGTGGTGATGAACCCGGTTGACCATCCGCATGGTGGTGGTGAAGGCCGCAGTCCGGTCGGTCGCAAGAAAGGTCCGTCCACACCGTGGGGTAAACCCGCGTTGGGTAAGAAGACCCGCAATAATAAGCGGACCGATCAATTCATCGTGAAGAAACGCGGAATGCGATAAATCGCCATCCCCTGATCAGGGTGGGAGGAACACATGGGAAGATCACTGAAAAAAGGCCCGTTCGCAGATGAGCATCTGCTCAATAAGGTTGACGAATTGAATCGCCGTGGCGAGAAGCGCATCATCAAGACTTGGTCACGCCGTTCGACTGTTGTGCCGGATATGATCGGGCACACAATCGCCGTGCATGATGGTCGCAAGCACGTGCCGGTATTCGTCACCGAGAATATGGTTGGGCATAAATTGGGCGAATTCGCCCCGACGCGCACGTTCCGTGGCCATGCCGGGAGCGAGAAGACGTCGAAAGTCCGCTAACTGGCCGCGTGACAATCACGCTGGAGATTATACCCGGCGAATGCCGGAGGAGATAGGGCACTGCCATGGGCAAGAATGCACAGGAACGAGGTTCTCGACGCGCGACCCGTATCGCACAGCGTAAAGCCGAAGGCGTCGCTGTCGCCGTCGCGAAGAATATCCGCATGTCGCCGCTCAAAGTTCGGCGCGTGATCGATTTGATTCGCGGCAAGGATTATGAGGAAGCCGTTGCGATTCTGAATTTCACGCCGAATATTGCAGCGGAGCCGATTCGCAAAGTGCTGCAGTCCGCCGCTGCGAATGCGGAAAATAATTTAAGCCTTGATACGGACCGCCTGTTTATCAAGGCCTGTTTCGTGGATGTCGGGATCAGCTTCAAACGCATGCATCCCACCACCATGGGACGTGCACGTATTATCAAACGGCGCAGCAGCCACATTACCGTGCAAGTAGCAGAGCGACCGAGAGTAAGAACCGCCCGCGTGCAGGCCAGCTAGGCCGCCGCGAGCAAGGATATAGGAGTCTATAATGGGGCAAAAGGTTCATCCATACGGATTTCGTCTGGGCATCGTCCGCGACTGGCAAAGCCGCTGGTACTCTGACACTGAGTATCGCGATTTCGTCATTGAAGACGACAAGATCCGCAAATACCTCCGCGCACGACTGCCCGGCTTATTTGCCGCTGGCTCAAAGCGGGGCGGTGGCCGTGGTGGCCGTGGGATGGAAGCCGGCGTATCGCAGATTGAAATCGAGCGCATGGCCAACATTGTCAAAGTCACCTTACATACCGCGCGACCGGGCATGATTATCGGTCGCGGTGGGCGAGGGATCGACGAACTCCGCGCCGAGCTGGAGAAAGTCACCCCGCGGAAGGTGCAGTTGAATGTGCTGGAAATCAAGCAGCCGGAGCTGGATGCGCACCTGGTGGCGGAATCCATTGCCAGTCAGGTGGAGCGCCGCGTCTCCTTTAAGCGTGCGATTCGTCTGGCCATTGCTCGTACCATGCAGCGCGGGGGCAAAGGGATCAAGGTAATCATCAGCGGTCGTCTGGGCGGCGCCGAAATTGCGCGCAGCTACAGCGATAAGGACGGCAAGATCCCCCTGCACACCCTGCGCGCCGATATCGATTACGGTGTATGCGAGGCGAAGACCCAGTACGGTAATATCGGGGTGAAGGTATGGATCTACCGTGGTGAGATTCTGCCTGGCGTAGCGCAAACGACTCCGGCAGCCACGCCACGCCCTGCCATGGCTCGCCCGACCGCTCCGACGGCTCCGGCCCCGGAAGCCGCCGCATCGGCTGCTCCGGGTGGGGCTGAAAAGAAAGCCAAAGGTTGGCGCCGTGTTCCACGGGAAGACGCCACTGCCATTGCTGCGGTAACAACGGATGCCGATAGTGCGGAAGAGATCGCCGGCGCCGCTGCCGAAGGAACCGGGCCGCTGACGACTCCGGATGCGACCCTGGAGGAAACTCCGGCGGCGATGGCCACTCCAGAAGTCGATGAAGTAGAACCGTCTGCACCGGAAGCGGGCAGCGAAGACCAGTCCACCAGCTCGGGCGAATAGGCCTGATGGTCTTGTAAAGAGGAGGAAGTACGATGTTAATGCCCGCCAAGACCAAATATCGGCGGATGCATCGAGGCCGAATGAAAGGGAAAGCCACCAGCGGTAATACCGTTGCGTTAGGCGAATTCGGGCTTCAGGCGCTCCAGCCGTGCTGGATGACGAACCGACAGATCGAAGCCGCCCGTGTGGCGATGACCCGTTACATCAAGCGCCAGGGAAAAGTGTGGATTCGCATCTTCCCGGACAAAAGCATTACCGCGAAGCCGGCGGAAACCCGCATGGGCTCTGGTAAAGGCGCACCGGAATACTGGGTGGCGGTGATTAAGCCGGGCCGTATCCTCTTTGAGATGGGTGGCGTGCCCGAGAAGATCGCACGTGAAGCCATGCGTTTGGCTGCACACAAGCTGCCGATCAAGACCAAATTTATCGGCCGCGAAGAGACCGAGGGAGGACAGGAACTGTGAGACTGGAAGAACGCCGACAACTGCATGATATGTCGAAAGAGCAGTTGGAACATGAACTGGCCGAAGCGGAACGCGTCCTGTTGAACCATCGATTCGACGCCGGCTTGAAGCGACTGACGAATCCGGCCGGTTTACATAATACGCGCAAACGCATTGCTATGCTTAAGACGCTGATCCGCCAGCACGAACTGTTGGCCGAATCCGGCTTCAGCACGATGGATGAATATAAAGCGTATCGGATAGCCGAGCGCAAATCATTTCGCGAGAGCCGCAAGGCCCGCTAAACGAGGGTAGGGAGAACGCGATTATGGCAGAGACCCAAACGCGCAACGGTCGCAAAGTACGCGAAGGAGTTGTGATCAGCGATAAGATGGATAAGACGGTGGTGGTACAGGTAAAAGACCTGGTGCAGCACCCCCTCTATAAACGCGTGATTAAACGCAACTCCAAATACAAAGCGCATAATGAGGATAACAGTGCCCACATGGGTGATAAAGTCCGCATTATGGAGTGCCGGCCGCTGAGCAAGGATAAGAACTGGTTTGTCACGGATATTCTTGAGAAGGCGAAATAGGCAACCATTCGATGTAACGGTGGAATTTTTCGCCTGACGAGCGCGAGCACAAGGCAGTCATCGTTGTAGGAGAATGAAGGCATGAAGAGTTACGACACTGAGCATATTCGCAATATTGCACTGCTTGGACATGGTGGTTCGGGAAAAACCACGCTTGCCGAAGCGATGATGTATCAGACCGGCGTGATTGGACGCATGGGGCGCGTAGACGCCGGCACCACGCTGTCAGATACCGATGTCGACGAAGTACAGCGCCAGATTTCCATCAGTACTTCGCTGTTGCCTGTGCAGTACAAAAATACCAAAATCAACGTACTCGACACGCCTGGGTATGCCGATTTCCTCAGTGAAGTCGTCGGCGCATTGCATGTTGCGGATGCCGCACTCATGGTAGTCGATGCGGTTGCCGGTGTGGAAGTGCAGACCGAGCGCTATTGGCGCGCGGCAGAAGCACGCGCATTGCCGCGCTTCCTCATTATCAATAAGATGGATAAAGAGCATGCCAGCTTCGAGAATACCCTGGCGGCGCTCAAGGCCCGATTTGGGAAATCCGTAGTGCCGGTGCAATTTCCTATCGGCGAACAGGCCAGTTTCCGTGGGATTGTCGATCTGGTGCAAATGAAAGCGTTGATCGAAAGTGACGATAACAGCGCGCCAAAGGTCGAAGATATTCCGGCGGACCTACAAGGCCGTGCTGCGGAACTCCGTGAAGCGGTGATGGAAGCGGCAGCCGAAGCGAATGACGAATTGATGATGAAATACCTGGAAGAAGGCGAACTCTCCGATGAAGAGATCGTGACCGGCTTACATGAGGCTATTCGTACCGGACGCGTCTTCCCGGTTGCCGTCGGTGCCGCGTTTAAGAATTACGGAACGGTGCCGCTGCTCGACCTGCTGGTGGCCAGCGTTCCGAACCCGAAACAAGTACCGCCGCTCCACGCGCTGAAGGGCCAGCAAGAAGTGGAATTATCCGCCAACGCCGCAGGCCCGTTGGCAGCCTACGCCTTTAAGACAACGGCAGATCCGTTCGCCGGTCGTATTACATATCTGCGAGTCTACTCAGGTACATTGACGCCGAGTAGTGAAGTCTACAATACGACAAAAGAAACGAAAGAACGCATTGGCAATCTCTTCGTCTTTATCGGCAAACAACAGGATGTGGTTGAGAGCGCACCCGCGGGCGATATTGTGCTGGTGGCTAAGTTGCATGAAACGGCGACGATGGATACCTTGTCGACCTCAGCAGAGCGCATTGCCATCGCCCCGCCCGCGTATCCGGAACCGATGTTAAACTTTTCCATCGCTCCGAAGAATAAAGGTGAAGAGGACAAGCTTGCGCAGGGAATGCACCGCTTCATGGAAGAGGATCCGACGCTCAGATTCGAGCAGGATCCGGAAACCCATGAAGCGATCATCGCCGGCATGGGTGAATTGCACGTACAGGTGACCCAGGACCGGTTGAAACGAAAATTCAACGTCGATACCGATCTCGGTAATCCTAAAGTCGCCTATCGTGAAACGATCCGTGCGATGGCAGAAGGCCATGGCCGCCACAAGAAACAGACCGGCGGTGCCGGCCAGTTTGGCGATGTGTGGATCCGGCTGGAACCACTGGAGCGTGGAGCGGGCTTTGAGTTTGCTGATGCGGTCGTCGGCGGCGTGGTACCGCGGCAGTTCATCCCATCGGTGGAAAAAGGCGTGCGTGAAACGTTGAAGCGCGGCCCATTAGCCGGCTATCCGGTGGTTGATCTTCGTTGTACGCTGTACGATGGTTCATATCACCCGGTAGACTCGAAGGATATCGCCTTCCAGATGGCCGGACGTCTCGGTTTCGTTGAAGCGATGAGCAAGGCCCAGCCAGTACTGCTGGAACCGTATGTCGACGTCGAGATTACCGTTCCTGATGAATATATCGGTGATATCATCGGTGGTCTGTCCAGCAAACGCGGTCGTGTACAGGGTTCCGATTCGCTGAGTGTCGGCACATCGGTAGTCAAGGGACAGGTTCCCCAGGCCGAGATGTTCCAGTACTCAAATGAATTGCGCGCACTGACCCAGGGACGAGGGAGTTTCACCATGACCCTCTCCCATTATGAAGAAGTGCCGCCGCACATCGCTGAGCAGGTGATTGCCGACTCCAAACGGCGCGCCGAAGAAGAGCGATAGTAATTTCGGGGTTTCTCCTTGAGGATGGTTAGATGATTAGACTTAGAACTCGATTGAATGTTGCGGATAATTCCGGCGCACGCATCGTAGAATGCATTCGCGTATTGAAGGGCTCCACCGGGACAACCGCGCAGATCGGCGATATTATCGTGGTGGCAGTAAAGCAAGTCACTGCCGGCGCGGCGATTAAGAAAGGCGATGTTGCCAAAGCCGTGGTCGTTCGCACAAAGCGCGCATTGCGACGGCCGGATGGTTCATACATCCGCTTCGATGACAATGCCGCGGTGCTGATTAATGATCAGAAGAACCCGCGCGGTACACGCATCTTTGGCCCTGTCGCCCGCGAATTACGCGATCGGGATTTCATGAAAATTGTGAGTTTGGCGCCAGAAGTACTCTAAGCGCTTTATTCGGTCGCGATAGCAAGGCCAAAAGCCTTGACACCGCGTTCGGAATTCCATACAATTACCTTTCGTGTGCCTCCGTTCGGAAGTATCTGTGAAACGGATCACACATCGGGTTGGTGAAGTTATGAAGATTGTAAAAGGTGATACCATTTATTTGCGTTCCGGTAAGGACGTGGCCAGCATGAGCCGCACTCGCCTGCAAGAGGCGCTGGGCGTGGACAGCGGTCAGGCATTCCAGGAACGCGTAGCAAATATGCCGATGTCTGAGCAGATTGCCGCAGCCAACCGGGTGAAGGGTGTTCGCGGAAAAGTAATCCGTGTGCTACCGGATGAAGGCAAAGTCGTGGTGGAAGGGTTGAACGTTGTTACCAAGCACGTGAAGCCCGGTGCCACCAGCGGCGCCGGACAGGTACAGCAGGGTGGCCGGATGAAAGTGGAAGCCCCACTTCCGATTTCACGTGTCATGCTGGTATGCCCGAGCTGCGATCAACCGACCCGCGTCAGTATGCGCGCTCGCCAGGAGCACCGGCAGACATTGCGTGGCGATAAAGTCGTTACCGTGCGCGAACGCGTGTGCAAACACTGCGGCGAAGTCATTCCGCGCCCGACAGAGACGCGCTTTAGTAAATAACCTCAGTATTACCGCCGTTCGGCCCCTCATCGGGTGCGCACGGGATGGTGATACATGGTTCGGAGGAACAACGGGTGGCAAAGACAGATACCAAAAAGACCGGCACACCAGCTAAAGGCAAAGGTGGAAAACCCGCCGGAGGCAAAGGAAAAGAGGTCGCTCCTGGCGCCGTAACATTCGGCGGCAAAGAAGAAAAAGGCCCGGAGCCACGCCTGCGTGTGCGCTATCAACAGGAAATTGTCCCGGCGATGCGGGAACAATTCGCCTACGCAAACGTGATGGAAGTACCTCGAGTGATCAAAGTCGTAGTCAACATGGGGGTTGGCGAAGCATTACAGGATATCAAGACACTGGATCACTCTGTGCGCGAATTAGCGTTAATCAGCGGGCAAAAACCGCTGGTGACGAAAGCCAAGAAATCCATCGCGGCTTTTAAATTGCGCGAAGGAAACCCAATCGGCTGCAAAGTGACCCTGCGTAGCGCACGCATGTGGGAATTTCTTGATCGTCTGTTTTCCGCAGTGCTGCCGCGCATTCGTGACTTTCAGGGGCTCCCTGCCAAGTCGTTTGATGGCCGGGGCAATTATACCTTCGGTCTGCGCGACCAGACGATCTTTCCTGAGATCAACATTGATAACATCGACCGCGTGCGCGGGATGGATATTACCATTGTGACTACCGCTCGAACGGATGAAGAGTCCCGGGCGTTGTTAACCAAGCTGGGCTTGCCGCTGCGCAAGAGCTAACCAGTTGTAACCTGAAACAGGGAGTATTTGACGTGGCCAAAAAAGGCAAACTCGAAACCTGGAAAGAAAAACCGAAATTCGCCGTTCGTGCGTATAACCGCTGCCATATTTGCGGTCGCCCGCGGGCATATTTCCGCAAGTTCGGGCTATGCCGCATTTGTTTGCGATCCTTCGCACACCGTGGGCTGTTGCCGGGCGTGACGAAGTCGAGTTGGTAGGAGGGCGAAATGCCGGTAACTGATCCTGTAGCCGATATGTTAACGCGTGTGCGCAATGCCGCCGGCGCCGGGCTCGAAAGTGTGTCGATGCCCACGTCAAAGCTGAAGACGGAAATTGCACGCCTGCTAAAAGCGGAAGGCTATATCACAAAATACGAACTTACTGATACGACGAAACCGACAGCGACGTTAAAGATCACGTTGAAGTACGGCCCACGCCGCCAACCGATCTTTCGCGGTCTGCGCCGAGCCAGCAAGCCTGGTCGGCGTGTGTATGTCGGATGGTCGGAAATTCCGCGTGTGCAAGGTGGCCTGGGGGTGGCAATCCTCACCACATCACATGGCGTCTTGACCGATCGCCAGGCGCGCGCCGAACGCGTAGGCGGCGAATTGCTCTGCATGGTCTGGTAGTCGCCTGGTGTTCGGTTCCCGCTCATCGGGAGCCCTGGCTGAAGAATAGAGGGGAATGTAATCATGTCGCGGATAGGACGCATGCCGATCCCGCTGGCTAGCGGGGTGGAAATCTTACAATCTGATGGGACGATCACCGTGAAGGGGCCGAAAGGCACGCTGGCACGCGCCATTCCGTCGCCGATCACCGTGCGCCAGGAAGGGAACACGCTCTTCGTAGAGCGACCATCAGATATTAAAGTTCATAAAGCTCTGCATGGCTTAACTCGCACGCTTGTCGCCAATATGGTGGATGGCGTGACGAAAGGCTTCACGCGTGTACTGCGCCTCCATGGCATCGGTTACCGCGCGCAGTTGCAGCCGGATCGCTTGGTGCTGAACCTCGGGTTTGCGCACGATGTATTCGTCCTCCCGCCCACGGGAGTATCGTTCGTCGTCGAGACCCTGTCACCCAATGTCGATAACCAGTATTGCACTGCACGCTTATCGGTGAACGGAATTGACAAAGAGATGGTCGGGCAGGTCGCGGCAAAGATACGCGCGTTGAAGAAACCTGAACCATACAAGGGTAAAGGGTTCCGCTACGAAGGCGAAGTTGTACGCCGGAAAGCCGGTAAGTCGGCTAAAGCCGGTAAAGGGAAGAAATAAGCTCTGACAGGGGAACCTGCGTAGTTAATAGGCGTTGCCGGTCGGAATCGGTGACGGAGGTAAAAGTAGCATGAAACTGGCGAGAGAAGCTGCACTGGCTCGACGACATCGGCGAGTTCGTGCTAAAATCAGTGGCACATCGGAACGCCCGCGTCTCGCGGTGCACCGCAGCCAACTGCACATCTATGTACAGATAATCGATGACACCAAGGGTTGCACCCTGGTCGCCGCATCCAGCAACGAGCCTGAATTCCGCGCACAAAAAACCGATGGGTTGAACGGCGGAAACATCAACGGCGCCAAAGTAGTCGGGTCCCTGATTGCGCAGCGCGCAAAATCGGCCGGGGTGACGGAAGTGGTTTTTGATCGCGGAGGATATCCGTATCATGGTCGGGTGAAAGCCCTGGCGGATAGTGCGCGTGAGGGCGGCCTCGTATTCTAGGCACCCCGGATTCTGGAGACGGAGAAAAACGGCATGGCGAAAATTGATGTCACAGCGCTGCAGCTCACCGAAAAGGTAGTCTCGCTCAACCGCGTGCAGAAAGTGCATAAGGGCGGGCGGACATTACGTTGGAGCGCACTGGTAGTCGTCGGTGACGGGCAAGGGCACGTCGGCGTAGGCCTGGGGAAGGCTGGAGAAGTACCGGAAGCGATCCGCAAGGGCGCTGAGGCTGCGAAGAAAGCCATCATGAAGGTTTCGCTCGTCGAAGGCACGATCCCGCATGAAGTGCAGGAACAGTTGGGTGCGGCGAATGTGCTGCTGAAACCGGCTGCGCCCGGTACCGGCGTTATCGCCGGCGGCGCGGTGCGCGCCATCGTGGAAGCGGCAGGGGTACGCGACATCCTCACCAAATCCCTGGGCTCTTCAAATGCGGTGAATATCGCCTGGGCCACCGTGCGATGTTTGAAGTCGCTCCGCACTGCGGCAGAAGTTGCTGCGATTCGCGGTAGGACGGTGGAAGAGATCCTCGGACGGTCAGTTCGGCAAGGAGAAGTAGCGTGAGCGGGAAACTAGCCATCACACTGAAACGAAGTACTATCGGCAGTACCGAAGATATGAAAGCGACCGTCCGCGGGTTGGGGTTGCGAAAATTGCACCAGACGGTGATTCAACCGGATAATCCGTCCACGCGTGGCGCCGCGTTTAAAATTCGTCACATGGTTGAAGTGAAAGAAGTGACGGAAGAATAACCACCGTACGGGCAGCTTGCCTGGTCGGGAAGTATTGCTGCCAGATGCGGTAGGCTCTGGCCTTTCATTTGAGGACGTACGATGCGACTAGAACAATTATCCGCCCCAGCAGGGGCACATAAAGCGGCAAAGCGAGTCGGACGCGGTATCGGGTCTGGCCATGGGAAGACCAGTTGCCGTGGGCATAAAGGCCAGCGTGCACGTAACTCCGTCCGCCCCGGGTTCGAAGGGGGCCAGACGCCGATTCAACGCCGCATGCGTAAGTTAAAAGGTATCAGTAAGAATGCGATGAATATCGGCATGTTCCGCAAAGGATATGCCGTTGTCAATGTGGGACAGCTCGATAAGTTTGCGCCCAATACTGTGGTGACCCCCGACCTGTTGCTGGAAACCCGTGTCATTCGCGAACTGCGCGATGGCCTGCGCGTATTGGGCAATGGTGAGTTATCGAAACCGTTAACCGTTCACGCACATCATTTCAGCTCCAGTGCGGCCGAAAAAATTACAGCGGCCGGAGGGAGCACGGAGGTATTGTAGTGCCGTCATCTCATGATACTAACTGGCGAGATTCTATTAATCGGCTTGGGGTAGCGCTGCAAATCCCGGATTTGCGGCGCCGCCTGCTGTTCATCGCCGGGATGTTCGGTCTGTTTATTGTGGGGCTACATGTCCCGGCTCCGTTTGTCGACGCCAAGGCGATTGAAAAAATTGCCTCGACCGGCGTGTTCGGACTTATCGATATTATGTCCGGTGGTGCCTTCAAACGGCTATCTATTCTGGCACTCGGCATCGTCCCGTATATTAACGCGTCCATTATTATGCAGTTATTAGGCATCGCGGTTCCGCAGGTCCAGCGATTGCAAAAAGAAGGTGAGACGGGGCGAAAGATCATCTCGACGTATACGCGCATTGGCACAGTCGTCTTGGCTGTACTTCAAGGTGCCGGTCTGGGCCTGTTCCTGTATAATCAAGGCGCGGTAACACTGACGAAATTCGGTTTTCTTGGCGTGCTACCGTTGATTATCGTGATGACTGCCGGAACTTCATTCCTGATGTGGATGGGGGAGCAGTTGACCGATAAAGGGATCGGCAATGGTATTTCGCTGATCATCTTCGCCGGTATTTTGATCCGACTGCCGTCCACCTTTGGCAGCATTTTTGTGCTGGCCTTTACGCATTCTGCAGATAATATTATTAAGGCCGTGCTGCTGATCAGTGCCATCGTGCTGATCTTCGTGGCGATCGTCGTTTTCATCACCTGGGTACACCAGGCGACCCGACAGATTCCCATCCAGCACGCAAAACGTGTAGTGGGCAACCGGGTGTTTAGCACGGCTAGTACCTATTTACCGTTGAAGATCGCCACAGCCGGCGTAATTCCGATCATCTTCGCCATCTCTGTGGTGATGTTGCCGGCAACGATTTCGAAAATGCTGGAGCAGCGGCATGTAACCGGCTGGTGGGTAAAAGGGATGAGCTTCCTCTCTCCTGGTTATCACTGGTTTGGCGCCGTGCTGTATTTCTTACTGGTGGTCTTCTTCACCTATTTTTATACTGCGGTGATCTATAACGTACAGGATATCAGTGATAACCTGAAGAAGCACGGTAGTTTCGTTCCAGGCTTGCGGCCTGGGAAACAGACCGAGAAATATATCGACTTCGTACTCACCCGTGTGACCTTCGCAGGTGCCATCTTCCTGGGCATTGTGGCATTGCTGCCATACACCATTCCGGTGTTGCTGCGGGCATTCGGCGTTGGCGAAGAAGCCAACCTCTTCCCGTTATGGGGTGGTACGTCGCTGCTCATCGTGGTCGGTGTGGCCCTGGAAACGATGAAACAGATCGAAGCGCATCTGGTAATGCGTCGCTACGAAGGGTTTATTAAATAGTATTACGATCGCGCTGTAGCGGTCTAGTTTGATGTGGAAGGTTTGTCGAGAATGCAGGAACAGAGAGAACATTGTGGCACCGGGATGCATTTAATCCTCTTGGGCGCTCCAGGCGCCGGGAAGGGTACGCAAGCTGCGTATCTGCAAAACGAGTGGGGGTTAATGCACATTTCCACCGGCGATATTCTGCGCGGTGAAGTGCGCGAAGGCACGGAACTCGGTAAAGAGGCGCAGGGGTATATGGAGCGCGGTGAACTGGTGCCCGATGATCTCATTATCCGGATGGTAGAGGAGCGATTGAAGAAACTCGGTGCCTCTACCGGCTATATTCTCGACGGTTTTCCGCGCACAGTTGCTCAGGCTGAGGCACTGGATGCCTTGATGGCCCGCATCGGACATAATCTGGATGCGGTAGTTAATCTGGAAGTCGGGGATACAGAACTCATCCGGCGACTCACCGGTCGCCGGGTATGCCCGAAATGTGGCGCGGTATATCATATTGATACGATGAAGCCGCAACAGGAAGGCATCTGCGATAAATGTGGTGCCGAACTGATCCAGCGAAAAGATGATCAGATCGAGGCGATTACCAATCGACTTGACGTCTATAAAGCGCAAACACAACCGTTGATCGATTATTATCGGCAGCGCGGGAAATTGGCGGTGATCGATGGAACGATCGGAGTGCCGCAAGTGGCGATGGCCATTCACGAGGCATTGTGCGGAGGGAAAGACTGAGATGGTCAGGCGGAATACGCCGTCCCGCCGTATTGCCGTGAAATCGGCAGAGGAACAGGAGATAATGCGGCGAGCTGGCCGCATTGTGGCGTTAACATTACATAAGGTCGGAGAAGCGATTCGACCCGGCATGACAACCGGCGAAATTGATGCGCTGGCAGAGAAGACGATCCGTAGTTTAGGCGCAATCCCGGCTTTTTTAGGGTATAACGGATTCCCAGCCACGGCCTGTATCTCAATTAATGAACAAGTCGTGCATGGAATTCCTGGTTTGCGGCTTGTAAAGGCCGGTGATCTGGTGAAAGTCGACCTGGGCGCGATTGTTGACGGGTGGTACGCTGATGCAGCGTATACCTTCCCGGTCGGCGAAGTCAGTGAATTGGCGAAGCGCCTGATGGAATGCGGCCAGGGCGCATTAACCGCCGGGGTAGAGGAAGCCCGGGCGGGAAAGCGCGTGCGCGATATTGGTGCTGCGGTGCAGCGGTATGCGGAGTCCCGTGGATTTTCCGTAGTGCGCGATCTGTGCGGTCATGGGATTGGACGACGGCTTCATGAAGAGCCGCAAATTCCGAATTATCCCACGCGCGGCGGCAATATCGAATTGCAAGTAGGCATGGCATTGGCGATCGAGCCGATGGTAAATGCTGAATGGCCGGATGTGCTACAGGAATCGGATGGGTGGACGTTTGTCACGGCAGACGCCTCGCTCTCCGTGCATTACGAACATACCGTACTCGTCCAGCCGGACGGGCCGGAGATTATCACGAGCCTGCGGTGAGACGCGGCCAATGAGGGTAGGAGCGTAACAGTGGCGAAAGAATCGGCGGTAGAGGTAGAGGGCGTGGTCGTTGAGGCATTGCCCAATGCCACATTCCGCGTGAAAGTCGAATCGCTAACCGGTCCTGATGGCCAGGCGCATATGGTACTGGCGACAGTATCTGGGAAGATCCGTTTGAACTTCATCCGGATTCTACCTGGTGATCGAGTAAAAATGGAGCTGTCACCGTACGACCTGACGCGCGGGCGAATTGTCTACCGGTATAAATAACCAGAAAGCCGCGCTGCGGCTGGAGATAGGAACGAATCATGAAAGTGCGAGCATCCGTAAAACGCATTTGCGATAAATGTAAGATTGTCCGACGCGAGGGTAAAGTGCGCGTCATTTGTGAAGTGTCCCCGAAGCACAAGCAGGTGCAGGGGTAGTCGCGACACGCGAAGAGGAGAAAACGCATGGCGAGAATTGCGGGCGTCGATCTGCCCCGAGATAAGCGCGTGGAAATTGCCCTGACCTACATTTACGGCATCGGGCTGACCACCAGTCAACAGATTTTGGATCGTACCGGCGTGAGTCCGGCGGTCCGCGTACGCGATCTGACCGAAGAAGAGATTGCACGTTTACGTGAAGCCTTGGAACGCGAGTATCTCGTTGAAGGCGACCTGCGCCGTGCTGTCAACGCCAACATCAAGCGATTGATGGAAATCGGCTGCTATCGAGGGTTGCGCCATCGACGCGGATTGCCCGTACGTGGACAACGCACCCGCACAAACGCGCGCACCCGAAAAGGGCCGAAACGCACGATCGCCGGTAAGAAGAAGGCCGCTAAGAAGTAATTCGACTCTGTTGCGCATAACTGCGCCATAGAGTGGATGCCGAGGAGAGCAGAATGGCACGAAAAGTCGGAAAGACAAAAAAGCGCGAGAAGCGCTCGGTGGTCGAAGGCAATGCCTATATTCAGTCCACCTTTAATAATACGATTGTCACCCTCACGGATATGAATGGCGATGTGGTCAGCTGGGCCAGCTCGGGTTCCGTTGGTTTCAAAGGCACCAAGAAGGGCACGCCCTTCGCGGCGCAGCTTGCGGCGGAAACGGCTGCTCGCCGATCATCCGACCAGGGAATGAAACGTGTGCACATCTTTGTGAAAGGGCCGGGTAGTGGGCGAGAAACCGCCATTCGTGCCATCGGCAGCGGCGGAATCTCCGTCGTTTCCATCAAAGATGTGACGGCAGTTCCCCACAATGGTTGCCGGCCCCCGAAACGGCGGCGCGTCTGATCAGATGCCTGCTGGTTTCTGTGAGGTATTCAGTTTTACGATTGCAGTGAGCGTTAAGGAGAGAATCAATGGGACGATACACCGGTCCGGTTTGTAAGTTATGCCGCCGGGAAGGAATGAAACTCTTTCTCAAAGGTGCACGGTGTTTGGGACCGAAATGCCCGATAGAAGACCGCAATTATCCGCCGGGACAGCACGGCCAGGGCCGTAAGAAAGTCTCGGATTACGGTTTGCAGTTGCGCGAAAAGCAGAAGGCGCGCCGGTTCTACCTTGTGTACGAGAAACAGTTCCATCGCTATTACGAGGAAGCCACACGTCGCCGCGGCGTCACCGGTGAAGGTATGTTGCAGCAACTGGAAATGCGGCTGGATAATATCGTCTACCGCTCGGGTGTCGTTGCTTCTCGTCCGGAAGCCCGACAACTCATCACCCACCGGCACTTTAAGGTGAATGGCCAAATCGTGAATGTGCCGTCATTCCAGGTACAGCCCGGCATGGTGATCGAAGTGCGCGAGCATTCGCGCAATCGGGAAGTCTTCCAGCGTGGTGGAACCATGCGCCGAGTACCGAGCTGGCTCTCGGTCGACGCAGAGGCCAAGCGAATTCAGGTACTCTCCGTGCCGTCCCGTGAGGAAATGGATCTCCCGGAGATGCATGAGCAGTTAATCGTTGAGTATTACTCACGTTAAGCTCACATCTCTGGTGGCAACCCCCTGACCTCACTCTGTAGCAGGAGCGGATAATTATGCTTTTGATGAATAACCAGACCCCGCGCATCGAGCGGATCGACGATCGAACAGACCCGTCCTTCGGGAAATTCGTCATCGAACCTCTCGAGCGGGGCTATGGAACGACCCTGGGAAGCGCGCTTCGGCGCGTGCTGCTCTCGTCCATCCCTGGCGCCGCCTTGAAATCTGTGCGGATCGAAGGGGTGTTGCATGAGTTCAGCACCATTCCCGGCGTGGTCGAAGATACTACGGATATCCTTCTCAATATGAAGGAAATCTCATTTAAAATCATTCCCGGCAGTGAAGAGCGCGCGGCTGATGAGCCCCGCGAAGTGACGCTGTATCGGAAAGGCGCCGGCGAAGTGACTGCGGCGGATATTGAACTGCCGCCGGACATCGAGATCGCCAATCCCGGGCATCACATCGCCACGCTCTCCACGGAAGAGACGTCGCTCGATATCAAAATGGAAATCCAGATGGGGACCGGGTTCATCCCTGCCGAACAGCAGGATCGCACCCGGATGCCGATCGGCACGATTCCCATCGACTCCATTTTCACGCCGGTACGGCATGTAGCGTATCGCGTGGACCCGACGCGTGTGGGGAGCGCCACTGACCTGGATCGCTTGACGCTGGAAGTGCGCACCAATGGCACCATCAGCCCGCACGAGGCCGTCAGTGATGCAGCGAAGATCCTTGACCGCTATCTCATCCTGTTCTTTGATTTCGGCGAGCAGGAAGAGCATGGTCTTTTTGCCGATCATCTCGGGCCCAGTGTGCCGGGCGCCGAGAAGCGGATCAAAGATCTGGGCTTCTCCGTCCGCACATTCAACTGCCTGCGCAAGGTCGGCATTTCGACGGTGGGCGAGTTGATCGCCCATTCGGAATCCGAGTTGATCGCCATTAAAAACTTCGGGCGCAAATCACTGAATGAAGTGAAAGACAAGCTCGTCGAAATGGGACTGAGCCTACGCGACTCCGGCGAGTATATCCCGGGCAGTCTGGAAGAGGAAGAGTAATCGTCGCCCGCTGAAAGGGCCGTGAGCGTGAGAAACGCTCAGGTGTTCGTAAAGTAGAAGGAAAAAGTCATGAGACATCGTGTTGCAACAAAACGCCTGGGGCGGCCGACTGATCAGCGCCTGGCGATCTTAAAAAGTCTCGTTGCCGGCGTGTTGGAGCACGGCTACGTTACCACGACCGAAGTGCGCGCCAAAGAGGCGCGCCCGGTAATCGAGAAGGTCATCACGCTGGGGCGTGAGGATACCATCGCCAACCGCCGTCTGGTACGCCGCTGGATTCCCATCGGCAAGGTCATCACCACGCGTGAGCAGTTCCAGAATGTCGCCGGCGAAGCCCCGGACTATAAAGGCCCGCTGAAAGGCGCCGATCGGCGCCCGTTTGGTGAACGGTTGATCAAGAAACTCTTCGATGAGATCGGCCCGCGCTTTAAGGATCGCTCCGGCGGATATCTCCGCCTGACGGCCCTGGGCGGCATATCGCATCAGAACAAAAAGGGTGGCTTGACCGTGCGTGGCGCGCGCCGTGGCGACAGCGCGTCGATGGTGAAGATCGAATTGGTCGACTGAGGCTGAGGCCGTTCATGAGAACACTGGCCCTCACCGTCGCATATGATGGAACGGAGTGGGCGGGGTTCCAACGGCAAACACGGTATCCGTCGGTTCAGCGTGAATTAGAAGATGCGCTCACCAAGGTCTTCCAGCACCAGGTGGAAATCGCAGCAGCGGGACGCACGGATGCCGGGGTTCATGCCCTGGGGCAAGTCATCAGTTTTCAAAGCGACAATCCGCTCCCAGTGGAGCGAATACCGCTGGCAGTGAATCGATTGTTGCCGGCCAGTATTCTGATACGGAACGCCATGGAACGCCCAATGGGGTTTAATGCCCGGCATTCCGCACGATTCAGACGATACTGGTATCTCGTGCAGCACACACATCAGCCAGATCCGATACGGGGTCGGTTTGTGTGGCAGGTGATGAAGAAAATTGATGTCTGCGCCATGCAACAAGCGTTGGCATCAATGATCGGCCGGCATGATTTTGCCGCCTACTGCCACGGCGAGATTGCACCGTGGCGCACAACGATGCGATGCATTCAGCGTGCTCAAGTTCGCTATTGGCGAGGATGCATCGTTGTGGATATCCAGGCAGACGCCTTTCTGCATCAAATGGTACGTCTGCTGGTTGCAAATCTGGTGAAGGTCGGTAGTGGAGAACGCTCCGTGCACTGGTTGGAAGAACTCCGCCAATCACGAGACCGGTATCTAGCCGGAAAAGGCGCACCACCGCACGGCTTATTTTTGATGCGCATCGGGTACCCCCCGAGCGGAGAAAGTACCCCCTTCGGGGTGGACGCGGAGAATTGAGCAATGAAGAGTTATCTGGCAAAAGCGCAGGAAGTCGAGCGTCAGTGGTTACTGGTTGACGCGACGGATCTCGTGCTCGGTCGTATGGCTGCACGCGTCGCTGCGATACTGCGTGGCAAGCATAAGTCCACTTTTACCCCCCATGTTGACACGGGGGACCATGTTATCATCATCAACGCGGATAAGATTCGCGTGACGTCCGATAAGCTGCTGACCAAGATGAAATATCATCACAGCGGGCGCATCGGTCATTTGAAAGAGCGGTCGCTGGGCCATCTCATGGAGAAGGACCCGGCGGAGACGCTTCGCAACGTCATCAAAGGCATGTTGCCGCACACCGTGCTCGGCCGCCATATGATCAGTAAACTGAAGGTTTACAAAGGCAGCGAGCATCCGCATTCCGCGCAACAGCCGGTAGAAATCACGGAGACTTTTCGGCAGTAGCTGTGCCGATAGGAGGGGTTGATAGTGGCAGAGGCATATTACGGAACCGGGCGTCGAAAGAATGCCATTGCAAAGGTATGGCTGCGCGAGGGAACCGGAAACATTATCGTGAACGGCAATAGCCTGCATGGGTATCTTTGTCGTCCGACGCTGGAAATTACCGCCGTTTCACCGCTGACGGTGACGAATCTCATCGATCGATTCGATGTCACCGTGAAGTGTCTGGGTGGCGGGAATTCCGGGCAGGCCGGCGCCATGCGCCATGGGATTGCTCGCGCGCTGGTGCAGTATGATGAGAGCCTGCGCAAGCAGTTGCGCGCCCATGGGTTCATGACCCGTGACCCGCGCGTAAAAGAGCGCAAGAAGTACGGTCGCAAGCGCGCACGCCGCGGCTTCCAGTTCTCCAAGCGCTAGAGTTCACGCTATAGAACGTACTTCGGCCCGGGCGGCTTTTCGTCCGGGCCGTTTGGCGTTGTCTTCCTCAACCCCAGACTTTTCTGCAAAGGAAGGGGAGACTTGCTGGTACTGATGAATGAAGATCATCCTGGCGTTTGATTCCTTCAAAGGATCGCTGAGTGCCCCGCAGGCCTGTGCTGCCGCAGCGGAGGGCTTGGCGCGCTTAGCTTCACCTCCGCAAGTCGTGCAATGCCCACTCTCCGATGGCGGGGAAGGCTTCGCGCAGACCATCCGCGAGGCCGCAGGTGGTGACGTGCTGGCTATTGAGGTCGCAGGACCGCTTTTCGAGCCTGAGCACGCGGAAGTGACCCTGCTTGATGGGGGGGAAACGGCGGTCATTGAAGCGGCGCAAGCGTGCGGATTGCACCTGGTGCCGGCTGCGCAACGTAATCCACTGAAGACCACCACCTTCGGGGTCGGTGAGATGATGGCTGCTGCCGTTGCGGCCGGCGCGACACAGTTGATTATTGGCATCGGCGGCAGCGCTACCAACGATGCCGGAATGGGGATGCTGGCTGCATTAGGCTGGCGATTCTTCGACGAGAATGACCGTGAGCTGTCACCGGTCGGCGCCTCGCTTGCAACTGTACAGCGTATCGAACCCGGTAATCGCCTCGATAATATCTCTCTCACCGTGGCCTGTGATGTCACCAATCCCCTCTTCGGGCCGCATGGCGCCGCCTGCACTTTCGCACCACAAAAGGGCGCTGGCCCTGCTGGAGTCGCCGAATTAGATGCTGGATTGCGACATTTTGCTAGGGTTAGCGCTGATGTCCTCGGGCGCGACCTTGCCGAATGCCCCGGTGCCGGCGCCGCGGGTGGACTGGGCTATGCGCTGCGGGCATTTCTCGGCGCAGAATATCGCCCCGGAGCGGAAATTGCCATCACCCTGTCCCATCTGAGAGCGCACTTACACGGGGCCGACCTGTGCATCACCGGTGAAGGGCAGACCGATGCGCAAACGGCTTATGGGAAATTGCCAGCCGCCGTCGCCGCGTGTTGCCAACGGGCCGGGGTACCCTGCGTCTGCCTCTCCGGCGCGCTCGTTGCCGGCTGGCGTGAATTGTACCAATGCGGATTCACGGCGCTCTTCTCTACCTCGCAACGACCACAACCCCTCGACTCGGCACTGGCGGAGGCACAACCGGCCGTTGCCGATGCTGCCGAAGCCGTAGCACGCTTGTTTATTGGTGGAAAAACTCACTGAGACTGCGACAGGATTCCGTTCTGCGAAGCTGAATTATCCTCACAGCATATCGGTGGGAGGAACGCCGGTGAAACGCGCTATTGTGATCGGGGCTACCTCAGGCATCGGGTGGGAAGTCGCCAGGCTGCTCGTGCAACGTGGGTATGCTGTTGGCATCGCCGGGCGTCGCATGGAAAAGCTGGTTGAATTTCAGCAGACCCTCTCTCCACAGGCGCATATCAAACAGATCGATGTCTCGGAACAGGAAGAAGCCATCACGCGATTGCAGGAGTTGATCGCAGAGATGGGCGGAATGGACCTCATTGTCATCAGCTCCGGCATTGGCCGGCGTAACCTGGAATTGGAATGGCCACCCGAAAAGGAAACCATCGAGGTGAATGTCCTCGGGTTTGTGGCGATGGCGACGACGGCGTTTCGCTATTTCCAACAGCAGGGATCCGGGCAAATCGCCGGCATCTCCTCCATCGCCGCATTGCGTGGTGGTGGGGAAGTGCCGGCGTATGCCCAAATCCTCCAGCTAATTTCGAGCCGTTCTCGATTGCCGGTTCTCTCTCGGGAAATCGGTCACATTTTTCTGGCACAGACCATACCTTTTGGTATCCCTTTCCCCGATTCGTAACAGGAAGC
>Ga0272448_1002328_pt1 | contig 24032 bp, 26 predicted proteins | sample YNPCB0191_FD_202220 | JGI IMG/M metagenome (GOLD analysis project Ga0272448, IMG submission 202220) | Hot spring sediment microbial communities from Yellowstone National Park, WY, United States - YNP-CB-019-1 | ecosystem: Environmental > Aquatic > Thermal springs > Hot (42-90C) > Sediment... | reverse complement strand
ATTGCTTTGGGAATAAAAGAAACATTTTCTAAATTCAGGTGCGCATGCGATGTTTATTGTTAGCATTAAATATTTTACTTTTTTAACGTAAAAAGTTTCGCTGCGAGAGAAGCCAGATCAAAATGGCAGCTTTTAGATATGAAGGCATGAAGCGATTTTGGGGCTATTGAGCAAAAACGCAGGTCCTGCGTTTTTTACTTTTTAATGGTGCAATGATAAAAAGGAAAAAAATAACTATAGCTGGATTTATTTGAACGGATTTAGTAAAAAAAAATTTATTCTTTATTTAATTTTCCATTTTAGATAGTAGGTCGTTTATAAATTCTTTTATAATTTCAACCTGCCCTTCAAAATTTTTATGGAAGAAACAATGCTTATCAAAATCGAACCTTACTCCGTAAACATTATCTAGCCAAGGAATTTGATCCATTTTTATTCCTGGGATAGGAGTTGGACTTGTAAAATAAAGTGCTGCCTCTTTATGACGAAAATATACTCCAATTTTATTAGCGATCCCTTGGAAAGTATACTCATTAGAAGTAGAACTCAAATTGCATTTAATATTTAATTTTTCACATGCTACTTCAATTATTCTCAATAAATTATATACTGATTTTGCCCCATTAATAATTTCCCACGACACCTTTTCCATAGTAATCCCCCTTTCTTTTAAAAAAAGTAGAAATTGTCCAATTAAATATTTATCTTTTACATCTAATGAATTTAACGCCACATAGAGGTCGCTCCAATTTATCTTTTTAAAAAGATTTTTGAAATCTTCCTTAATCTCCTTAAAGTCTTTTGTTATATGAATGAGTATGCGCCACTGCTTCTTTTTTTTACAAAGTTCTTCATCATATCTATGGAGTTGTCCAATATCAGTCCCCGATTTCCATTTGTTTTCAAAGAATATAATTATATTTTTGTCAAAGATTACTAAATCATTTCTTCCAGATGGGGTGATTTGTTGAGTATCAATTGAGGGAGTTGTAAATTCTATTTCATCAAACCCCAGTTTTTTAAATAGCTCAGTTAAATTTTCAGGCGAAATTCCCCTTAGAACTGCTGCCATTGCCTCTGTAACATAATCTTCTTCAATGTCTTTCTTTTTGTATAGTCTACTAAAGAAAGATTCTTTGTCGACAATGATTTCTTCCATATTTACCTATAATGATACTTATAAGGCTAAAAATATGTCACAGGTATTTTAATGTCAGTCCATTGGTCTTGCTGAACGATATAAAATTTCAGCGGCTTCCTATTCATTGAAAAAATTGCTACCCCCAATTATTTTTACATTCTTTATCTGATTGTGTTGGCAAACAAAGGAAATTCCCTTCGCAGAAATTATGTATATGAAAATCATTGATTTGTATCAACCGGGGAATTAAAAGGAATTTTTCCATCACTCTTGGATAGTATGATTAATCCTTATTATCTTTAGAACATCATCTTTTGAACTGAACCATTTTTCCAATAAAGCAATCTTGAAATAATTATTAGCCCGAGAATCACCCTGATTAACCCGTATTCCCTCCTGGAATTTTCTGGTCGCTCCATCCAAAAACCACATGACCGCAAAAGCTTCCCTAATACTTTTTGAATAGTCGTTTTCAATCTTTTTATCGGAAAAAATTAGATAATCATTAAATAATGACTAACTAAAAAATCTTCAGTTTAATAACATTAAAATATTATTTTCGAAACGGCAGGTTAAATTGAATAAAAATATTTTTAAAGAAATCAATTGGTTATGACGATAAAATAATAAAATGATACAAAATATTAAACGTTAACTAAAAAACTGTATGGATGCCATAGTCAAACCTACGATAATGCAACTGCAGGAAATTTTAGAAAAAGAGGGATTTAGGACTTGCTGGAAGGATCCTTTTTTCAGCTGGCTTAATCAGCTGGCATTCGAGAAAGGTGAACCGGGACAAGGTCTAAATTCAAGACTCTATATTTTAGATCCGCCGATTCCCAAAGTAGCTCCCTTTGATTTTGCAGCTGCTTCATTAATGATTGATTGGCAAATATTTTTTAGCCTTTCAATTTATTATTGTCGCGTTTTAGAGAATGTGAGTGAGGCTGAGGAATTTCACCAGATTTATGATCAGCATGCTTTATATTGGACGCCCCCTATTGCGATTTATTTTAATAATATAGCTTGTGAATATTCATTAAATTGGGATTCTGAATACGATGCATGCATTGAAGATACTCTTTTTGGCACATTTCCACTTGAAAAATGGGATCAAGTTTTATCGCTTGTTAGGAAAATTTGGAATAAGTATTAGTAGGATAAAATTAAAAAATTTTGCTGGACTTTAAAAAAATTACATTTTTTAAAAAGAAGGGCGCAATATAACATTAGTAAGTCTTCCTCATTTATCGCGGTACAGGGTATTTAGCGAGAATCGTAATGAGGAATGTAAAGAAAAGATAAAGCAAGTTACCTATAAAATTGCCAGTATCCTTGACGCAGAATTCTTTAAATAGATTTTTTGCCAAATTTCCGAATATCGAAAGTTATATGACTCCTTGAATAAATAGGTCTATTCCTTTTAGAGCCTTATAAAAGTAATTTTTACAAGGTTGTTTCTTAAGCCAAAGCCAAACAGAAATAATCCAAATTATAAAAATTTATGCCTCAGGACCCTCAGATGTTTTTTATTTTAGGAATAAGCTATGCTTTAGGAAAAACATTTAATTATTTCATCAATGGCCTGGCAATCCTTGCAGCCAGTTCTTCTTTCTGGAGGCTTAGATAACTCATATATTTGCCGTACTTTTCCTAACAAGGGCTCTATATCGTCTTTCTTTATAGGAATTGGTACCACTTTTCCGGAAAAAGCAAGTTCAAAGCCATTATCAGTTATTACTGAATCTATTTTTTCTCGGGGTATTTCAGTAATTGGCTCATAGTAAACCAGAAATAGATTTTTCACTGGTTTAAAATTTAATCTCTCGGCGATATAAGCATAAGCGCTTAGCTGTATTTCATATAAAGGGAGCAGAGTATCTTGAGTACCAGTATATCTAGCTGTTTTATAATCAAGAATAGTATAAGCTCCATCTGCTAATTGAATCATTTCATCTGGAGCTCCGTTAAGTAAAACTCTGGAGTCAGCATGAAAGACCTGGAATTTATTATGATGAGGAACAGTTATGGGCGCTCCAGATATACCCGAATTAGCCAGCCATTTCATTAATGTTTGGTGAAATGAGAAATAGTTAGCGGTAATTTTCTTAGTATAAGAATCGATGGAGTTAAAAATACCTGGAAATATCTGAAAAGGTAGGTTTTTTACGTGTCTTTTTATCCAAAAGCAGCGGGGACAAAAAGTGGCAAGAGCTAGTTCGCCAAGTTCTTTAGCCGAGATTTTAATTTGCTGCATAATCTGGATTAACCGAATAATTTTTTATAATTATCGGCAAATTATTGGTTCTTTTTTAATTAAAATTCAATTTAAATAAAAATTCCATTGCCCTTCTTTAACCTGGCCATTAGTGGCATATAGATATTCGATTACTTCCTCAAATAGGTTTTCAATAACTTTGGGAGGACGAATTAGTGAAAGCAAATGTTCTAAATTAACAACAGCATCTCCATAAGCTTCCACTGGTCCATGGACGTTGGATGTGGCAAAGCCATCGGGATTTTCTCCTCGCCAACCATCATGATGGATCATTATATGCAAAGGCATGGAGCCATCCCCAACGTAATGGCCCAATAGACCAGCATAATAAGCAATGTTCCGTTCTATGGCCTTCTTTTCTTCTGCAGATTTATTCCTTCTGTATTCTTTAAGAGATATAAGCAATTTCTGGTAAGTTTCAACTACAGCATAAGGCAAGAAACCCACCTCATCCAGATCAAGGTTTCTTTTTTGCAGGGCTTTCATATAGCTAAACCGATCTCTACGGATGTCACTTTTTTGGATTTTTTCGAGATTAAAGTAATGGTCTGAAGATTTACCTTTCTTTAAGGTGTAGGTGTATTTGGCTTTCCAGCGGTCAGGTTCAGGGCCTTGTTAAATTAGCCAGGATTTTTCTTCTTTTACGAAAGCAGGGAGATCATCGATTAATTTGAACAGATCTGTTTCGTTTATCAGCCGATGGGTTTGTTAGGCAAGGGAATGAATATGTAGTCCATAATAAAAAAAGGACAAAGATTAATAAAGAAAAAAAATTTATTGAAAAAGCTTTTTGCCATGACCGCTAAATTAAAAGTTGGGGTTAAACTACTACCCAATTTACGCCGCTTTTAATTATTTTATAGGAAATTTATTGTTAGAAAGCCATAACTATAAGAATTTATTAATATTATCGGATTGGTTAATAACGGAACTCCGATATTTTTAATTAAAAAATAATTTTATCATCAAAAATTTAAATAATTTTAAATAAAAAGCTTGACAAGATATATCATATATAATATATTTTTCGAAATTTGAGGGTTAAAGAAAGCGGAAGCAGCAATGGCTATTAATTTTAAGACAAAAAATGAAGCTGTTTATGAGTTATTGAAGCAAGAAATTCTGAAGGGAGAAATCAAACCTGGTGAAAAAATAGTTATATCTGATCTTTCGAAGCGATTCGGTTTTAGCGAGATTCCGATAAGGGAGGCTATAAGAAGACTGGAAAGTGAAGGTTTTTTAATCGTTAAACCCCATGTGGGGATAGAAGTCAGTAAAATTAATCCAGATGAAATAATAGAATTATACTTAATTCGAACTGAGTTGGAGTGCCTTGCAGCCAATTTAGCCACTCCAAATATTATTCAGGAAGATTTGAATTGTCTTATACAAATAAACAGAGAAATGGAATTAGCCTTCCAAAAAGGTAATTGTGAAGCTTTAACCTCTTTGAATAAAAATTTTCATTTACGAATTTATCAAGCCGCCCGCCGCCAACATTTATACAAATTAATAGTTGAATTATGGGAAAAAATTAATTGGATTAGGAGCGTTTTTTCGCTCACTCCACAAATAGCTCTTGATTCCTTGAAAGAGCACAATCAAATAATAGAGGCTTTGAAAAGGAGGGATGCTGAGTTGGTTGTTAAATTAACAAGACAACAAAAACAAAATTCGCTTAAAGTTATTTCTGAGCACCTTTTTAAATCTTAATAAAATAAAAAGGAGGAGTTGAAAATGAGAATATTTTTAAAAAAACAATTTAAAAAAACAATTTTGCTTAGCTTTGGGATTTTTCTTTTAATTTCGGGCATTGGCAACTCCATTGGGGCACAAGAATTGGCTAAAGAGCAGGTTTTAGTTATAGGATTGACTACTGGCGATATAGGAACCATTGATCCTCACGGAGGACTCACCGTTCAAGATAGATTTATAGCTCCGCATTTATTCGGCTCTTTAGTGCGCCATCCAATTGGTGAAAGTAACTCCTTGGATTTCCAGCCGGATCTTGCTATCAGATGGGAAATTTCAAAAGATAAATTAACTTGGACTTTCTATTTGCGGAAAGGGGTTAAATGGCATGGGGGATACGGCGAATTTAGTGCCGAGGATGTAATTTATTCGTTAAACCGAGTCAAGAACGGGAAGACCTCTGCTTTTCGGGGGCAATATGAAAATTTTAAGGAATTTAAAGCAATTGACAAATATACAGTTCAAATTACTACAGCAAAACCAGAACCTTTTCTTTTGACAAAGGTTGCGAATTATTATGGTGGCTTTGTTGTTTGTAAGAAAGCCTTAGAAAAAGCTGGGGCATTTGATCGCGGTATATCGCCTGTCAAAGAAGAAGCTGTCGGAACAGGTCCTTTTCAACTTTTAGAATATAAACCAAAAGATAGGATTATATTTGTAAGAAATGAAGAGTATTGGGGGGAAAAACCAATTATAGAAAAATTTGTGGGCAGATATATTGCCAGTGATGGAGCCCGAGAATTAGCTCTTTTAAAAGGTGAAATTGCGGCCACGATTGGGCAGCATGACTATAAATGGCTAAAACATGTAATGAGCAAAGGGATTATTTTAGAGAAAGTAGGGCCAATAGATTTGAAAGCCCTTTACTTTAATTTAAAGATGAAGCCTTTCGACGATAAAAGAGTAAGAGAGGCTTTTGCTTATGCAATCGGTCAGGACGCTATTTTGGAAATGCAAGGGAAAGAAATATCGGGCTATTGCCTTTCGCCTATTCCGACGGACTGTTATGGACATTTTCCTACTGACTGGGCCAAATATAAAGCAAGTGATTTTGAAAAGGCTAAGAAGTTATTAGCTGAGGCTGGTTATCCTAATGGGTTTACAGTAAAACTGTTTATGTCTTCTGGATGGTGGTATTTAGATAAAATGGTGGTTTATCAAAATTTGCTTAAAAAAGTCGGCGTGAATTTGGATATGACAGTAATCGATCACAGTGCCTACAAATCAAAAATTGTAGAAGGGTTAAATCCTATTGTAATTTGGGGAAACAGAATGCCTTTAGCCACCACTTGGCTTAGAGACATGTATCATTCTGCATCAAGCTTGGGGGCTCCCAAAGCTGCCAATAATTACATGTATTATGCTAATCCAGAGGTAGATCGATTGATAGAATTTGCTGAGACTTCTTTTGATGAGAAAGCTCGACTGGAAGCATTGGCCAAAGCTCAAAAGAAAATAGTGGAAGATCTTCCTTCTATTCCGAGTATAGAAACATATACCCCATATGTTCGGAATCCATGGCTTGATTTAGGATATAAAGTAAAAAATAATTTCCTCTGGAGTTATGAAGTTGGGCCAAAAACAAGAATCTTAAAACATTAAGATTAAAAAATACAGGCTGCTATTTAAATAATAAGAATAGCAGCCTTATTTTCTTTATTTTTTAAGGAGTTCTCATAAATAATCCTGGTTTAATAATTTATCAAGTCGAAAAGTCCTTTTAGTTATCAGAAATGAAGAATTATATACTCAGATCAATTATTAGAGCCATCATCACTATGTTTATGGTGATGACTATTGTTTTCGTTCTTTTAAGATCAGGGCCAATTGATCCAGCTCAATTTATTTTGGGAGATAATGCCACCGCGGAAACTTTAAAGAATCTCAGGTCGCAGATGATGTTGGATAAGCCTGTTTATGTGCAATACTTGCATTTTTTAGAAATGCTACTGCGTGGGGATTTAGGAAGGTCCTTTATTAACAAACAGCCTATTTTAAGTCAAATGCTATCTGTTCTACCTTATACCGTCGAACTACTTATTGCCGGCGTGATTTTAGGGCTTTTAATGGGAATTCCTCTGGGCATCATTGGGGCTTTAAAAGCCAACTCTATTTACGACCATCTAATTAAGATCTTTACTTTGGTAGGAATATCAATCCCCGTTTTTGTCTCTGGGATTTTCCTAATATCCATTTTTTCACTGCAATTGGATTTGTTGCCAATAATAGGTGGAGAAGCCACAAGCAACCTAAAAGAACGCTTTCTCATGTTAATTCTACCCGCTTTTAGTTGCGGCATTTGGATGCTGGCCAGCATCTCGCGCCTAACCCGGGCCTCCTTATTGGAAGTTTTAAAGAAAGATTATATCGTTACCGCCCGCTCCAAAGGTTTGCGGGAAGGTATAGTTATATTGAAGCATGCTTTAAGAAACTCCCTTCTTCCCCTAATAACTTCTTTAGGAATATATATAAATATTTTATTAGGAAGCGCTGTACTTACAGAAATTGTTTTTACAAGACCGGGTATTGGCCGTCTAATTGTGGAAAGTATAATAACGGGAGATTTCCAAATGGTGCAAGTCCTTATTATGCTTTATGCAGGTTCAGTTGTTATCGTAAATCTATTGGTGGATCTATCTTATTCGATAGTGGACCCTAGAATTGTATATAAATAACGAAAGTATATCTTTATTTGGTTTTATATGTCTGATTTAAAACAAAGAAATTAAGACATATGAATTTTAAAAAAAATATATCCTTAATTATCGGCGTATTCATGTTCGGAACTATTATTGCCGTCTCTATTTTTGCTCCATATTTAACGAGCTATGATCCCCTAGAAGTTAGAATTTCTCAAAGACTTCTGCCTATGAGCTCAGAACATTATTTTGGAACTGATTTTTGGGGAAGAGACGTACTATCCAGAATTTTTTATGGCGGACGTTATTCTTTAACAATTGGACTTTTCTCCATAGGAATTAGTATGATCCTTGGGCTCATTTTTGGTTTATTAGCCGGATTTTATTCAGAAAGCAAATTAGCTAAGTTCATAATTTGGATTACTGATATTACCATGTCTTTTCCCACTTTAATTTTAGGGGCCATGGTGGCAATAGTTTTTGGTCCAGGCTTTTTCAATACAATTATAGCTATCGCCATAGCTTTCTGGCCAAGATTTGTTAGGTTAGCGCGGGCCTCAACTTTGTCTGTTAAAGAAGAAGTTTTTATTTTGGCGGCCAAAAGTGTGGGCATGTCTGACTGGCGCATTGTCTGTGTTCATTTAATTCCGAATATTATCTCTCCTGTAATCGTCATGGCAATTATATGGGCGAGCGATGCTATTACCATTGAAGTTGCTCTAAGTTTCCTTGGATTAGGAGTTCCGCCACCCACTCCAAGTTGGGGAACAGTGCTTCAAGATAATCTAAGGTATTTTAGGATGTCTCCGGCAGCAGTGATCTGGCCTTGTATCGCCATTGCTTGGGCAGTTCAATCTCTTAATTTAGTCGGAGACCGCTTCCGCGATATTCTTGATCCTAAGATGAGGTAAAAAGGTTCTATCTAAAGAAGAATATTAAGATGAATAGTGCTCTTTTAACAGTTAATCACTTAAGTACTTACTTTTATACTCAAGCGGGTGTAGCCAAAGCGGTAGATGATGTCAGCTTTAGAGTAAAAGAAGGAAAAACCTTAGGTATTGTGGGCGAATCTGGTTCTGGGAAGAGTGTTACCGCTCTGTCAATCTTAAGGCTAATTCCATCGCCCCCAGGCAAAATTGCCGCGGGAGAAGTTATTTTTGAAGATAAAGATATTTTGAAATTATCTAAAGAGGAGATGAGAAAAATTCGCGGCAACAAAATTTCCATGATTTTTCAAGAACCAATGACTTCTTTGAATCCTGTATTTAGAATTGGAGATCAAATAGCAGAAACGATTCGCCTTCATCAAGGACTATCCAAAAAAGAAGCTTTGCGTAAATCGATGGAAATGCTCAGATTGGTAGGGATACCTTCTCCTCAAAAGAGGGTATTTGATTATCCTCATCAATTGAGTGGAGGAATGCGCCAGCGAGTTATGATCGCCATGGCGCTCTCTTGCCGGCCCAAGCTAATGATTGCTGATGAGCCAACCACTGCTTTAGATGTAACCATTCAAGCGCAAATTCTTTACCTCATGCAGAAACTTAAAGAAGAAATTAAGACTTCAATAATTTTAATTACACATAACATGGGGGTTATCGCCGAGACGGCACAGGACGTTATAGTTATGTATGCGGGAAAAATAATGGAATATGCTGATGTAGAGAATATTTTTGATAACCCGCAACATCCATATACAGAGAGTTTATTGGAATCTATTCCGCGGCTTGACGAAATTGAAAAAAAGAAAAGGTTAAGAGTCATCCCAGGAATAGTGCCGAGTATTCTAAATTTACCTCCTGGATGCAAATTTAATGATCGCTGTGAAAAGGCATTCGCCAGATGTTTTCAGGAAGAGCCTTCCCTATTTTTAATTGGGCAAAACCATTATGCGCGGTGCTGGTTGCATGGATAAAATTATTTTCTAATGATTACTGAAACATTAATAAAAATTGAAAATATATCAAAATATTATCCGATAACCTCAGGCTTTTTTTCTAGAGCGCAAGATTACGTTAAAGCAGTTGATGGTGTAGATTTAACTATAATACAGGGCGAAACATTAGGTCTTGTAGGAGAAAGCGGTTGTGGCAAATCAACCTTAGGAAAGTTAATTTTGCGATTAGAAGAACCCACTGTGGGAAAGATTTATTTCGAAGGGAAGAATATTCTTGAATGCAACTCAAAAGAAATGAGAAAGTTACGCCGCAACATGCAGATGATTTTTCAAGACCCTTACTCTTCTTTGGATTTTAGGCAAACTGTCGGAGAAATTATTGGAGAACCTCTCATTGTCCATGAGCCCAATATTAACAAGCACGATCGAAGAGAAAAAATTCTAAAACTAATGGCGGAAGTGGGCCTGCGTTATGAATATATCGATAGATACCCTCATGAATTTTCAGGTGGACAAAGGCAACGGATAGGAATTGCTCGTGCTCTAGCGTTAAACCCCAAATTAATTATATGCGATGAGCCTGTGTCAGCTTTGGATGTTTCGATTCAGGCTCAGGTCATCAATCTGCTGCAAGACCTGCAAGAAAAATATAAATTAACTTATCTATTCATTTCCCATGATCTGAGCGTTGTAGAGCATATCGCTCAACGAATAGCAGTAATGTATTTAGGAAGGATAGTAGAAATTTCTTCTAATGAACAAATATATAAGAATCCTAAACATCCCTATACTCAAGCTTTGATTTCTGCATCCCCAATTCCCAACCCGAAAATTAAAAGAGACCATATTATTTTGGAGGGAGACGTGCCCAGCCCAATAAATCCCCCATCTGGATGTCATTTTCATCCTCGATGTCCTAAAGTCTTGGATCGATGCTCAAAGGAAGTGCCAAAGATAAATGAGGTTAACCCAAATCATCTAGTGCGATGTTTTCTTTACGACTGAAAGTTATTGGGATTTTTAAAAATAAAATTTCTTTGAAAGGAGATGACCGTGAATGAAAAAGCTAAAAAAATTTTGGAGCAAACTGTAGTCGTTGATGGCCATAACCATATGATGATGGAGATTGCTCGGCGAAGATACCTAGGGGAGAGGGCGGTATTTTCGAATTACCACGGCCCTTTATATAAAAAAGCAGGAGTAAAAGTGGTCATGACTCAGGTGGGAGGTGATAATTACAGCTTAACCGATAATACAGATCTTTTACTTTGGGGATCTATTTCAACTCTTGATATGTTGTGGGAAGAGGCAGAAGAGAGTGAAGAGGTAATGGTTATTTGCCGCAACTCAAAAGAAATAAAGGAAGCTTTAGCCAAAAGCAAAATAGCCGTTCTTTTAACAATGGAAGGAGCACGTCCTTTAGAAGGCAAGCCTCATCACCAAACATTGGCAGTATTACGAAACTTTTACCGTCAAGGTTTGCGTGGTCTGCAGCTGGTGGATAATGGCCGCAATAGACTTTGTGACGGTAAAGGAGAAAGTCGAACCCGGGGAGGTCTTACTAATTTTGGAGTTATGGTCGTCAAAGAAATGAATCGTTTAGGAATGTTAATTGATTTAGCCCATATCTCAGAACCAGGATTTTGGGATGTATTGGAAGTCAGCGAAGATCCAGTAATAGATTCCCACTCAAATTGTCAAGCTATTTGCCCGCATCCGCGAAATTTAAATGATAACCAGATAAAGGCCTTGGCCCAAAAAGGAGGCGTTATAGGATTAAGCTGCAATAGTGCCATGACAAGCTTGGAAAAAGGAAAGCCTACAATTGAAGATCTCTTAAAGCATTTAGACCATATCATAGAGTTAGTGGGTGTAGATCATGTGGGCCTAGGACCAGATCTAATAGAACCGCATAACTTGCTCACAACTCAGGGATGGCTGGAAGGTGTGTTTTATGTTGTCCGCGAATCTCACTATATAGAAAACATCGAGGGGCCATCGGGAATGCCCTTATTTATGGATCTTTTCACGGAGGCTTTAGTAGACCGTGGCTTTGGCGATGCAGAGATTAAAAAGATATTAGGTGAAAATTGGCTGCGAATCTATCAGCAAGTAATTGGATAAATAAACGAAAGGAGAATAAGAATGGAAATAAAAGTTATTAAAGGTGGTGCTTTAATAGATGGGACTGGTAGATCACCCATAAATGACGCCATTGTGGTTGTTCAAGATGGTAAAATAAAATCTGTGGGCATAAAAGGGGCAATCGATGTTCCCTCCGGTGATAATGTAGAAATTATAGATGCAACGGGGAAAATAGTTATGCCTGGATTGATCGACAGTCATTTGCATATGGGACTCCTTGGCCAATCAAGGGAATTTTATTCCATGCCTATCTATAACAATTGTCTTGATATTGCTATGAAAGCTGTGCCTGCTCTAAAGAAAACTTTAGAAATGGGCATAACTACAATACGTGATGGTGGATCAGGATGGGGATGGATGGAAGTGGCGCTAAAAAATGCCATAAATAGAGGTGATATAATAGGCCCCCGGTATTTAACTACAGGCTATCACCTTACTGTCACTGGCGGTCATGGATATTTTCTTCCCCCTTGGTTGGCCAAATATACTCCGGCAGAACAGACAGGCATGTTCTGTGATGGTCCAGAGGAATGGAGAAAAGCGGCGCGCATAAATATTAGTAACGGAACGGACAATGTAAAGTTAGTAGCCAGCAGAGGTTTTTTAAGCGCTGGTCTAAGAGGAGATGCGCCTCCGATGGCGGCGACGGCTTCGGTGGAAGAAATGCGGGCGGCTGTTGAAGAAGCTCATAAAATGGGGAAAAAGGTTTTTGCCCATGCTAATGGTCCTCAAGCCATTATGAATGCCATTGAAGCAGGTGTAGATTCTATTGTGCACGGGTTCTATATGGATGAAAAATGCGCGGAAATGATGGTAAAAAAGAACATCATTCTTGAACCTACTACCCTCTGCATTCGCTTAGTAAGAGATTATGGAAAGGGAGAAATGCTCGACTCAATGGTTGAGAGGGCTGCAGCGTATTGGGAGGGTAAAGAAAAAGAATTTAAAATGATTCTGGGAAAGGGAGTAACAATTTCTTTTGCCTCTGACATGGGTTGCCCTTATTTATATCATGGAGAAAATGCAAAAGAATTGGTCTCGTGTGTAGAGTTGGGAATGAAGCCCATGGACGCAATTATTTCAGCGACTAAAAATGCCGCTAAAGCTGTTGGACTCGAGAGCCAAATTGGTACCATTGAAGAAGGCAAGATCGCTGATATTATAGTAGTCGATGGGGATCCATTAAAGAATATAGGGGTCCTCCAAGAAGAAAAGAAGATCAAAATGGTCATGAAGGAAGGAAAGATTATTATTACTCGATAATTACTCTTTAACGGTGCATGAAATTGTTTTTTGAGAGCGGTATGACCACAATCAACATCAAAAAGACGAATCTTAATGGTTAGGAAGCTTATAAAGGGAATCTTTTATATAAGCTTCCTAACTTTTTGGAGGTTCTATTTTAAAATATTGTTGAGTTATTTCCTTTCTCATTTTGTCGATTAAATAGAACCGTCCATTTTTATGGAAGGTTTGGCTGGGAATGTCAGTGCCAATTTTTTGTTGATTAATCATCAAAAAAATTATAATATCCGAAGTCTGGAAATAAGGCCTTTTAGTGCATACTTGGCCTAAGAATAATTTAAATCAGTCAACAACGTCCCCATTATTTATGGAACGAGCCAACACCAATTATTTATTGCTTAAATTTACTATTTCAAGATTATTTACAGGGAGACCAGGACTTACAAGTGCTCTGATCCCCATCTCCTTGCAATAAATCAGCTCATTGCATGCCTCTGCTGTTTATATCCCACAAAAGAACTAATCGACTTGATCCCAGAGCTCATTAATTACCCACCAATACCATTCTCTATGGCGGCCAAGGGATCCTCTACAGGGATAACAGAACTCTCAAGAACCTCACTCTATCCCCTTCTTCATAAAGATGTTATATTTTTAGGGCATGAAAATACGAGATGCCCGGACACTTCCTTCTATCGCCCAGGAGGACCTTCGCCGGAAGGTCATCAAGGCGATTCTGGAAGAGAAGACACAGATCGAAGCAGCGCAGATCTTCGGAGTCGCTCGTCAAAAAGTGAATGTCATGGTATTTAAAATTTAAAGTCGCAATGGTCTTGCTAATGGTTACAATAGTTTTTCAAACATTTTTTGTAGCCGTTTTGTTTATCCATTATTAATTATTCGTAACGCAATGCTTCGATGGGGTTCAAGCGAGCAGCCTTACGTGCTGGAAAGTAACCAAAAATAACTCCCACCGCGCTGGAAAATAAAAAAGCAATGACAGTAATGGTTGGATTAAAAACAAAGGGAACTTTCAGGAAATCAGCTAGCCACAATGAAGAAACAACGGCTAAAACAATGCCAATTAACCCACCAAAAGAAGATAAGACCACAGCTTCAGCCAAGAACTGCCATAATACCTCATGTTCAAGAGCGCCGATAGCCAGCCGAATGCCAATCTCACGGGTTCGCTCAGTAACTGATACGAGCATAATATTCATAATGCCAATGCCCCCGACAAGAAGGCTCACGGCTGCAACGGCACTCAACAAAGCCGTAAGGAGTTGAGTCGTTCCGGTCAGCATTTTGGCAATTTCTTTTGTATCCATGATATGAAAATTATCTTCATCGTTCGCAGAAAGATGCCGCCGTTCCCGTAAAAGAAGAGTTATTTCCTGTTTAACTCTTTCACTTGACGCTCCCTCTTTTATAGAAACATGAATTAAAGCAACATCCTGATTCCCAGAAATTCGACGCTGAAATGTGCTCAAGGGAACAATTACTATATCATCTTGGTCCATGCCCATAGTGCTTTGGCCTTTCTCTTCTAAAAGGCCAATGACTTCACAAGAAATCTTCTCTAGACGAATTCTTTCTCCCAAAGCTTCTTGTCCCCCAAAAAGTTTTTTACGCACCGTTTCCCCTATAATACAGACTGCTGCCCCGCTGTGCAGTTCGCTCTCACTAAATTCTCTCCCTGATTTAATAGTTCGGTTAGTTATCCTGATATAATTATTATCGGTACCTGTTACTTGGGTTGACCAATTCTGATTACCGAATATAGCTTTGATGGATTGGGAGGAGACAGGGGCCGCAGCCACCACAGAACTTACGTTCTTGGTTATGGCTTCAGCATCAGCTTGTTTGAAAGGGACATTCCCTGAGGAAAGACCTGGGCCAAGCCTTTTTCCAGGGCTTATCATGAGCAGATTACTGCCCATGCTGGCAATTTGTTGTCTGACTTGCAAAGTGGCTCCTTCTCCGATAGTAACCATGATTATGACCGCAGCTACTCCGATAACAATACCTAAAATAGTCAAAAGTGATCTTAATGTGTTTCGCCTCATTTCACGTAAGGCTAAGAGAATTATGTTCCAGAACATTATTACTGTCTCCTATTCATTTTGTCAGAAGCAACCAATCCGTCTCGAAAATTGATAATGCGATTAGCATAGGAAGCCATATCTGGCTCATGAGTGACCATAACAATAGTGATTTTTTTATCCTGATTTAGAGCAGTTAAAAGATCCATAATTTCACGACTTCGAGTCGTATCTAAATTACCAGTAGGCTCATCGGCTAACAGTACGGCAGGTTCCGTAACTATGGCTCGGGCAATGGCCACCCGTTGTTGTTGTCCACCAGACAACTCGCTAGGAGTGTGGTTTTCCCACCCTTTCAGACCAACAATCTCTAAAGCCGCCAGGGCTCGTCTATGTCTTTCTACAGTGCTAACTCGTCGATAAAGCAAAGGCATTTCGACATTCTCCAAGGCCGTTGTTCGATTGAGCAGATTATACCCTTGAAAAACAAAGCCGATAAAGTGCCGCCGAAGAAGAGCACGTTGCCTTCGAGAGAGTTTACTTACCTCTACGCCCTTGAAAATGTAGCAACCTGTGGTAGCAGTATCTAAGCAACCAAGAATATTAAGAAAGGTTGACTTGCCCGAACCACTTGGACCCATTATGGCTAAGAATTCACCTTCATAGATAGTTAAGTCGATTCCGCGCAGGGCATCCATTGCCGCTTGCCCTTTCCCATAAATTTTAGTTACTTTTTGAAATGTGATTAGTGGTTCTTTTAGCGTTTCTTTTATAGAATCTGACTTCATTTTTCTTTTACCACGAGATCAACGATTACAAACATCCCCGGTTTTATGTCTCCAGAAACAACTTGGGTAACCCGCCCATCCGTTTCTCCAGAAATTATGGGAATGGCTATGGGTTTTTTATCTTTTAATATATATATTCTTTTCTCTTTTTTATCCTGAGGTAACTCTTCGGAAGCTCTAGAAGATGGCTTGGGAGGTCGCGGAAGAAGTCTGCTAATGAAACTTCCTTTGGAAACGCCTTTATCTTCCTCTTTGTCTTCGCTAATAGGGATGCTGAAACGCAACGCAGCATTGGGGATAAGGATGGCGTTTTCTATTTTTTTTACTTCGATTTCCGCCGTTGCGGTCATTCCCGGCCGTAGAGCCAAATCAGAATTGTTTACTTTGAGCACTGTTTCATAAGTTACCACCCCACTAGTATTTGACGAAGCAAAACGAACCTGACTTATCTGCGCCTCAAAATTTCTGTTTGGGTAAGCCGAAACCGTAAACCTAGCTTTTTGCCCTTCCTTTATTTTCCCTATGTCGGCTTCATCTATGTTTACATGGAGCTCCATTTGCCTTAGGTCCTCAGCCAGTGTAAAAAGAACTGGGGCTTGAAAGGAAGCGGCAACTGTTTGGCCTGGCTCTATATTTCGACTTAAGACAACACCATTAATTGGCGAACGAATAAGGGATTTGGCTAAATCCGTTTCATAGGCTTCGAGAGTGGCCTGAGCCTGAGAAACAGCGGCCTGAGCGTTGGCTTCATCAGCCTTGGCGCGGGCTAGGGCGGCTTCGGCGGCATCAAGCTCTGCTTGAGAAGGAACCTTCTTATTGCTCAGTTCCCAAACTCTCCTAAGTTGAGCCAATTTACTCCCGGTTTCAACAACTGTTGCTTGAGCTTGCAGCACCTTCGCTTTTGCCGATTCCAGAGCAGCTTTGGCTTGGGAAATCTGAGCCTCAAGCTTCGATGTATCCAGCTTAGCTAAAACTTGGCTAACCTTTACTCGGTCGTTATAATCTACTTCTACACTTTTGATAATACCCGAGAGCTCACTTCCCACGTCCACTTTGTTTTTGGGCTGAAGAGTACCTGTGGCCGTTACGGTCACTTTTAAAGAACCCATCTTGACTTCTTGGGTAACGTATTGGGTTGAATTTGAATTCTCTCTTCTTTTCCAAAACGCAAAAAAGGATGATCCTATAACTACCAAAAGAACTAGTATAATCCAACGCTTTAGGGCTCTTTTGTAAATATGAGATTTGTCTAATTCTAATACTTTAGAAATATCCGCTTTTGGGGTAAATTCCAGCTTCATTTCTTTTCTCCGTTTTCAACTGTTTTCTTTTCATTGAGAACCAAAGAGGTCCATCCCCCTCCAAGGGCCTTATAAAGACGCACTAAGTTAGAGGCTATTTTCCCTTCGCTTTGCACCAATTGATCCTGCATAGATAATAGTGAACGTTCGGCATCTAAAACATTGCTGAAGTCTGTTAAGCCCGTCTGGTATTTATGTTGAGCGAGTTCAACCGCCATTTGAGCCGCCCGGGTTGCTTTCCACAAATCCTCTCTCCTCTGTTGTTCTTCTCCGTAGCTAACGAGGGCGTTTTCTACCTCTTCCAGAGCATTGAGTACTGCCGTTTCGTAGGCAATTAAATATTGCTCCTGAATTGCTGATTGAACTTCTATGTTTTGGCGGATAGCTCCACCTTTAAAAATTGCCCAAGTGATTTTAGGCCCCCCACTAATTGACCAAATTGCCGAAGTGAATAGGCTACTTATGGAAAGAGCTTCCAAGCCAATTGAACCGTTTAAGGTGAATTTTGGATAAAGGTCAGCCGCAGCTACACCTACCCGGGCAGTTTGAGCCGCCAGTTGCCTTTCTGCCCGACGGACATCAGGTCGACGCCTTAAAACATCTGCGGGTATACCAATTGCTACTTCCATGGGAGGGACGGGAATAGGTTTGAGCTCATCGAGTTCTGAAGGGAGTGAACCCGGTTTTTCTCCTATGAGCACAGCCAGACGGTTCTTGGCTTCCTCCAGTCCTATTCGGAGCGTGGGTATTTGCGAGCGAGTACTCTCAAGGTTATAGAGCGCCTGCTGAACCGCTAATTCATCACTCAAACCTGCTTCATACCGCCATAAAGTCAATTGATAAGTTTCATTTTGGGCTACCAAATTTGCTTCTGCCACTTTGAGTCGGGATTGAAAAGTCCGGACTTCCAAATAGTTAAGAGCAACTTCTGCCAACAGAGAGACAAAAACGTCGCGCAAGTCTTCTATAGTCGCTTGAAGATCTGCCTTCGCAGCCTCCACAGACCTTTGCACCCCACCAAATATGTCTAACTCCCATTTGGCATCAAAACTTGCTGCATACAACTCATTATTCTGGCTAACTAAAGCACTGTTACTATTGTGGCTCCAGGTAGCAGAGCCCGAAGCCTCGAGAGTAGGAAAAAGATCTGCCTTGGCTAACCCTCGTCGGGCACGGGCTTCTCGAACTCGAGCCAAAGCTTTCTTTATATCCAGATTATTGGAGACGGCACGCTCTATTAGCTGGGATAATAAAGAATCGTTAAGAGTAGTCCACCATGTTGCCAGCTTTTGAGGATCGATTCCTTGAACATTTAAGCCACCTTTAAGTTGAGCATGCCATTCTGGAGATAATGCTGATTTAGGTGGGATATAATTAAGGGCTACCGTGGTACAGCCATTAAAGATAACAATTATAAATAATAAGAAAAACAAAAATAAGTAATTGTTAAAGGTTGATTTTCGACAAAATAACATTTCTTTCTCTCAATTTAGATTATTTATTATCCTAATATTATTGTCGTGTTGAAATCAAAAGAAGTTACATAAATTTTTTTGAATATCTTTTGTAACCAACGGCAGAACCGAACGACATATATATAGATTGAAAAATTCAAGATAATAAGTACTCTTGAAATATAGAGAATCTCCTAGAGGAAAAGATCCTTATTTTAGATTATTTTGTAAGTAATAATCCTTAGCGAATTTATTGCGGTTATGTTAATTGGGATTTCGCGGATATTGACTATGTTATTAAATTATTACTGCAAATGGGGATACGTGCATATCGTTCTTATAATTCTATTATCATTACTTGCAAATATTTTTATCTTTTGTTGCGATTACACGCAGAATCACAGTTTACCTATTCACCGTCGAAATCGTTTAATATTACCCCAAACGGAGACAATCGATGAAATAATAAATAAGATGCGAAGTCAACTTAATCTCGATACTCAGCAAGAACTTGATATCCGGCCCATAATAGAAAATCAAATAAGGCAGAGGAATGAAATTATCAAAAATAGGCCAAAAAAGGAATCGTTAATAGAAGAACTAAAGCAGATTCGGATTCTTACAGAAAAACAACTTCAGTATTTTTTAACCAATGAGCAAATGGTTAAATATGGTCAGATGCAGCAAGAAGAGGATCAAAGGATAATTAACCAATTTGAAAAGATGGAGAAGGAAGGGCGCCCGCCCAAAAGCGATGATAAGGAAAGAAGGCCTGGAAGATTCCCTAGATAGCAAAGTTGGAAAGCAAAATATCCTTATAACAAAAGCGCCAATTTAAGTATTCGTAATCAACATTTCGCGCTATATAGATTTTATTTTCGAAGAATTTTTAAGTTTCTTATATATAAAGAAATGAAGTGATTTTTGCTGACAGAGAATTATAGGGAGAAAGGAAATTTCTATAAGCTTTTATGCCTAGCTTTTGCAGGCTCGCGATGAGGAAGCAGCCTAAAAATCAACCGGAAGAAGAAAAGGTGTTTCAGGCCATGCGAGGGTTTTAGGAAATAACAAAGGATATTCGTGGACGAACCAAAAGGCATTAAGAGGAAGGGAACGGATTTATTGCCTCATCGGAGTTTAAGGTGGGTTACTCTTTGAAAAAAAAGAATTTTACAGGGTTTCCATAAAGACTTAAAAAATGCAAGGGATGAGGTAAGAACGAACTTATGGAATCAGTTTGGGTATAAAAAACGAAAGATATTAAAAAAGGTTTTGTCTTGAAAGCAGGGATCACTGTGGAAATCCAGGCAGACGATTAGCAAAAAAGAGCAGAAAGAAAAGATTTTAAGCGGTCGCAGAAGTATGCTATTAACCAATATTTGTTGTATTTTTTTAAAATATGTTTTATTGAAGTTTGTGAGTTCAAATGGGAAAAGATCTTTCTCATCTGAGCGATGAGCTTTTGATTCATGAGATACAAACTGGAAATCGCACAGCTTTCGCCGAAATTGTAAATCGACACGCAAAGCGCTTTTATAGCATTGCTTATCGAATTCTTTTTAATAAAGATGAGGCAGAAGATGTCGTCCAACAAGCATTTTTAAAATTATGGGAAAAGCGCTTAGATTGGAACAATGAGAAGAGGGCGAAATTTACTACGTGGTTTTACAGAGTAGTTATTAACCTATGTTTCGACCATAATAGGAAAAAAAAGGAACTAAGTTTAGAAAATTTTACAAATTCTAACGGAAATTCAAATCTTAAGCATGAAAGACAAGATACATTATTTGGAGAGGGACAAAAACAGGCTTTGTTAGAAAGATACATATGGCAGCTTCCTGAAAGACAGCGGCTGGCGTTAGATTTATGTTTTTATGAAGGGCTCAGCAATAAAGAAGCGGCTGGCGTTATGGGGATAAAGTTAAAAGCATTACAGTCTCTTATTATGCGTGCTAAGAAAACATTAAAGGATAAGCTTAATCGGGATATTATTTAAGAAAATGTCCAAAAAGAATTTAATGGGGTCGGAAAAATTCGAAAAATGCCTTCTTTTATATGGGGTTGATTTTAATAAATGGCCTGAACCAGAAAAATACCGAGGTATGGAATCTTTGTTAAATTCTAGTGAACTTCAGGATCTATATGCAGAACAAAAAAAATTAGAAAAATTCCTTAGGCTGAGAAAATTTGAAGAGGCAAACGACAACTTAGAGGAACGAATTATTTCGTCTTCCTTGAACTATCCGAAAAGGTCTTTTTTAATTTTACCTACGATTATCTCTAAATTTTTAAATAAGATATTCAATTTATCTAAGCGTTCGGTTATTCCTGAAATTTTTATTATCATTGGCATATTAATATTGGGGTTTATCATTGGGTTTGTATTTTTTCCAGACCTAGCTTTGCTTAAGCAAAAACAAACCCGTCATCAAGAATTCTCTTACTTTGCCGGTTTTGAAGGGAATGTTCTATGGAAAGAAAAGTAAAGATATTTGTTAGTATTTCGGTTTGTTTAAATCTTCTTCATACTGGTGCTATGGCTGGAATTTTCGCCAATAGTATTTTTAGGGACGGTCTACTTCAAAAATATCAAGCTAAATTAACAATGAGGTTAGCTGCGGATAAAGAAAAACTTTTTTGGTGCTATGGAGAGATTAATATTGAAACATAGGGAAGTCCATAAACAAATAGATGAAATTAGAGAAAGGCTTAGATCAATTATTTGCGTTCTTGAGTTTGATTAAGCTGCATGCCAATTTGAGGACCCGGGCCAGGTATTCCAAAAACAACGCAGTAGCGGCTTGTTTTAATCAAATTTTTACGGGCGAAAAAATATATGGAATCGAATTTATAGAAGTGATAATCTTGAAATATTTAGGAAATTATCTTAAAGTGAGCAAAAAATTATTTTCTCTAAATAAAGGCCAGTTTAATAGACCGCATCTATGTCAGATGATTATTTTAATCTTACCGATACAGAGATCATTACCCGGGTTGTTGAAGGAAATGTAAATGCCTTTGAGGCTCTGATGATCCGATATCAAGAGAAAGTTTTAAAAATCGTCAAGAAACGCATCCCTTATAGAAACCTGGAAGAAATAATGCAAGATGTCTTTATCCGAGTATATCAGTCTTTGGCCACATTCGAGGGGAAGAGTAACTTTGACCAATGGGTTTCTTCCATAGCTGTGAGGACTTGTTATGACTACTGGCGAAAAGCTTACAAAACCCACGAATTACCAATGAGTTCTCTTTCGGAAGAGCATCAGAAATGGCTTAGGGAGACAGTGGCTCATTCATCTGATACTTCTTTAGAAGAAAAAATTAAACAAAAAGAAGGAAGGGAGCTATTAGACTGGGCCTTAAGACAAATGTCGCCTGATGATAGGATGGTATTAGAATTAATCTATTTAGAAGGGTTATCAGGAAAAGAAGCCGCTAATATTTTAGGGTGGAGTTTAGCCAATGTAAAAATTCGCTCATTTCGCGCTCGGCGTAAACTGGAGAAACTTTTGGCTAATTTTATAAAAGAGAGGTAAATATGAAGAAGGCGACACGGCAAAGAATTCGCAAGGTGCTCAGAGCAGTCTATTACGGAAAAGAAAAAGAAGAAACAGAAATACATTGGCAATCCAAAGTAATAGCTCAAATTCAGAATTTAGGCCCCCCGGCACTTATAGAAAACTATATGGAAAATCTTAGTAGCTTGCTATGGCAGCTTGTCCCTGGGACATGTATACTGATCTTAATTTTGGGCCTTGTTTTTTTCAATATAGAATTTATCCCCAGATATGAAATTACAAGATGGCTCATTGAAGAATCCAGTGAACTCAGCGTATGGGGTCAGTTTTTATGAGGGATTTATGAGAAGATGGAAATTGATTATAGGTATCACGCTCATTTTTATGGTAGGCGCTTTAGCAGGAGCTTTAGGGACTGGTCTCTATTTTCGACAAAAAATGGAGCAATTGGAAAAGTTCAGGCGAGGAGGATCTAAAAAGATTGATTTATTAGTAAAGCAATTTACGCGGGACCTTGATTTAACAAAGGAACAACAGGCTGAGGTAAGGAAAATCATTGAAAAGTCGGAATCAGAAATCGAAGATATACGGCAAAAATATCTGCCCAAAATAAAAAGTATTATCGATCAAAGCTTTGCGCAAATGAGAGCAAAACTCACCCCTGAACAGCAAAAGAAATTAGACATGCTTCACGAAAGACTGGAAAGATCTAAACCACCGAACCCGCCATAAAAGATTAAACTTTGATGTTCGGAAAAAAGTTCCATAAAAAGGTAAGAGCAACAGATACAATTCATCTGCCCAATAGAAAGCTCGACCAGCTATTATCTTCATTAATTATTATATTTTGGTGAGTTAAAAAGTGATCGATTTTCAAAATTAAAATCTTGCCGTCTCTTGAGCAGCTGTAGAACTGGAGAGAAGAAGACTCTTTTGGCATCTAAATAGCTACGGCTAAAAAAATTATCTGTAGCTTTAAATACCTTATTCTTTATAAACTCTACATCATTTCGTATAGCCATTATTGAGTAAAAAGTCAGTCTTGTCCAAATTAAGTTTTGAAGTTGAGCCCTGATTTGGTATATAAAGTTAGTAGGAAAATACTTAAACCAAAGGAGGGCTCAACTAAGAATAAGTTTTGTAGCATGTTTAGCCAAATTTTACAATTATTTCCTCGTTTCGAATTCCAGCAGTTAGTTAAAGAAGCAAGGGCTGAATTTCATGCTCGTGGCTTTTCTTGGCAGAGCCTGGTTGGAGTAAGTTTGTTTCCATGCTTTTTTGCCAATTGGGGCGAGTGGAAAGCCTTAGGGAAATAGCTGGTGGTCTGCGGAGCTGTGAACGCAAATTGAAACATTTGGGTATTATTGCTCCCAGTCATTCTACTTTGGCTTATGCCAATGAACATCGTCCCTGGGTTCTTTATCAGCAACTTTTTCTTAATCTTTTTGATTGGTGCCGAGCTCAAGTGGGGTCGGTACGTCTCGATGCCGAGAAGGAAAGCGGCAGATGTCTACAATTTTATTGATTATGGTCATGGCCACAATGGCTCCGATACCTGGGATGCTCATTAAAAGTTTAGCCCATTTATCTCTTTTCGCTAATTGGTGAATGGTCAGCTTTAAAGGAGCAATCTATTCTCTAAGCTGCTGATAAAGCTGCAGATAACTCTGTAATTGGGGTTGGTGATAATCAGCTAAATTAATTTGGTTAAGGTAATTTAGCCCTCGTTTTCCAAAAAGATCACTGTAAGGAACTTGTAAATTATTTTTAAGCAGCAGATGATGGATACGATTTTCCATGAGGGTAATATCGCGCACAAGTCTGGC
>Ga0272448_1002326_pt1 | contig 24041 bp, 26 predicted proteins | sample YNPCB0191_FD_202220 | JGI IMG/M metagenome (GOLD analysis project Ga0272448, IMG submission 202220) | Hot spring sediment microbial communities from Yellowstone National Park, WY, United States - YNP-CB-019-1 | ecosystem: Environmental > Aquatic > Thermal springs > Hot (42-90C) > Sediment... | reverse complement strand
ACCGCGCGCCCCCTGCCACGGTTCCTTACCACCTGTTCAGTCGCGCGAATCAGTGGCTTGCGTGCCCCCTCCCTGGGAACCGCGTCTCCTCCGCGCGGCGAGAATCCGAGCCACCACTACCGCGGCTACCACGATCGCGATGAACGCGAGCGGCGCGTATGCGGTATATCTGCTGAGCCGATCGAGCAGGCTTCTCAGGAGGAACGCCCAGCTTATCACCGCAAGATAGGTGCCGCAGAGCACCGCCAGAACGCTCACCCACCAGCGCATCCCGAGGAGAAAGCCGATGATAGACCCTATGACCGGGCCGGTGCCGAAACATGGGAACCAGACGAAGAGGGCGAGGCCCACGATGCCATATCGTCTGATCGCCTTCCTGTGCCTTTCCGCGGCCTCATGGATCCGCCTCATCGGTCGCGCGAGCGCCCTCACCACGAGCAACTGCCGCCAACTGAAAACGAAGAGCGGATACACTACAAGCACTACCAGCGTTTCCATGAGGAGCACAGCGCCGAGGACCAGGCGGTGGTCCAGTCCCGCTGCATAGCCCATCGAAAGGCCCGCGGCGCGTCCGAACACGATCTGCATCGCCGTCAGACCGACCAGCGACTGGGCGGTCGTCGGCCACCAGACGGACAGTAACGCCAGACCCGCGCTGTACAGGAAGCCTGCGCTCAGGCCGCTGATGAGGAGATAGCCTTCAGCAGTCCCGAACAGGGTCGCCCGGAGGCGGCGTCTCCGCTCGCGTAAAGAATCCCGCGATCCTCCGGGCTGCCGCTCCTCCACCCTCTCCGGTTCACCCCGTCCATCTGGGCTGTTCAATGTCAAGCCGTCAGCATCTTCATGACCACAGCATGTATCCAGCGACGCTCAGATTCGGGAAGGCCCTCCGCGAACTTCAGGGTCGCGCGGTCGCTCCTGGCGATTATGCACGGTGAGCGGGCCAGCCTCGCTCGCACGATCCCCTCGACGTACCGTCGCAACGCGGGGGAGATACGCTTGTCGTCGAGGACCTTCCAGACCTCTTCCCCGACGTCGCGCTCATCCGTAACTATCAATTCCTCGATTTCGGCCGCGGGTATCGCTGAGACTCGCCAGCCGAGCAAGCGTGGACGATGTACCTCCAGCACATCGCGGGAAACTACGACCCTCGCACCCGGGCCAACGGCGGAAAGCACGCTCGTGGCCGCCACGAGGATGGCAACCGACATCGGGACGCAGAGCAAGCCCAGCGCGAACAGCCGCAGGGGCCCTGGGGATCGGAGGATCTTCATGACCGGCGTCGCAAAAATGAAAACCCCGATCATGATGGCCGTCCCGATCACAGTCATTACCGGTCCCAGGAATTGCGCAGCCGCGAAGCCCGCGCGCGGCAGAGCGAGGACGACGCGTCCTCCGCGCATCTCGCAGCGAGTCCTGATGCCCGGCGGGGGCTCGGGCACCTCCACTATAGCGCCCGCGCGCTCCAGTCGAGCGCGAAGCGGCAGATCCAACTCATCCGGACTCCGTCGAACGGGTCTTCCCGCGGACGCGTCAACGAGGTCCAGCCCGAGGAATCCAGCCACGCACTCAGCGGTCCGGCGAGCCTCCACGTAATCCTGCGGTTCCTCTAACACGACCGCAGAATGATCGCCTGTCAAAGAAACGGGATAGACCTCGTATGTCGAGTTTCTGCCGCTGCGCAATTCCCGGCCTATGCTCACCGTCCGGAACACAGCAAGGGGCATTTCTTTCCGGTTGAACGGTACCAGGAGACCCCACCACTCGGTGACAATCCCCTCGCGTTTGTCGAGTCGTAAACCCCGACGGCCGAACACGAGCGCGGAGCCGACCGACGCAAAGATGGCTCCGGCCGCGAGAAGGACATATCTGTCGGTGTGGCCCCCTGCGCGTCCCCACATACCCAGCGAGACACCGATCATGAGTATGCCCGCTGCGAAAAATGGCAAGCCGAACAATGCAACGTATCCTCCTCCCGACCGGGTTTCGAGGACATCGCCGGAAGGGTTCTCGGACATCCTCATATCTCGGGCATCGTCTCCACGTAGAATTCGCCGTTATTGCCGAGTTGGAATCGGTAGGTTCTGCCGGGGCGCAGTTGCTGGTAGAGGTCATTGCCGTACACGGCGGTGATGCCGAGTTTCTTGAGTCGCTGGGGGTCGTTGGCGAGGTTCCAGATCTCGCTCCAGAAAGCGTGGCGAAGGCGAGCGGGCACGAGTGCGAAGACTTCCCGGTATCGCTCCGGCTCCACTCCCTCGGTCTCGATGGGTATGCCGCGTTCGGGAGGGGTGAACTCGTCGTAAATGCGCCGCCACAGATAGAGGGCGCGCGCCTTCCCGTCCTGAACCCATTGCTCATCGAATTTCACGATGAGCGCGTCGAAGTGGATCACGTCTCCCTGAAGCGCAACGCGTTTCTCGAGGACCGGCCTCGCCGGATCGTCCAGGGCCGGCAGGACGAAGCGCACCTCGGTGATCGTCCGGCCGTTTTCGACGCGCTGGGCGGTGACCTTCGCGTAGGCAATCGTGCGTTCGGCGGTCAGGTTGCTGATGGCAGCGCGCAAGCGCTGGCTCTCCTTCAAAAGATCGAAGATGGTGCGGTGACTCATGTAGAACGCCCGCGCGACCAGCACGATGGCGACAAAGACTGCCACAAAGACGGCCCATCCTGTCGCGCGGCGCACGACCTTGCCCCAGTGCGGCATCTACGATCCTCCGGCGGATTGTGTGCAACCACCATGCTAAGCGGCGAGACGCCCGAACGCAAGCCCCCGGCGCGCGGTTTCCTCTTGCACGGGGGACCAGGAAGCGGTATAAGTCGCAACCGCTCGGACTGGGACGGATCCCGCGGGAATAGGAACGATGCCACCAGACGTAGCCACTACCAACTTCACGGGCCTCGACTGGGTAATCGTCGCGATCTATATCGTCTTCTCCGTGGCAATCGGCTTCCTGGTCCGACGGTATGTCACGAACATGACCGACTTCGTCGTCGCGGGCCGGACGATCAGCAAGTGGCTCGGTGTCGCGACCGTGATCGGAACGGAGATCGGGCTTGTGACAGTGATGTACGCGGCGGAGATGGGCTACCGCGCCGGTTTTTCGGCGTTTCACATACCTGTCGTCCTCGCCGCGATGGCGCTCCTGGTCGGGGCGACGGGCCTGGGAATCGTGCCGCTGCGGCGGATGGGAGTTCTCACGATTCCCGAGTTCTATGGGAGGCGTTTCGGACCGAACACCCGCGCGCTCGGCGCGACCATCCTCGTGCTGGCCGGCGTGATGAACATGGGTCTCTTCCTCAAGGCCGGGGCGACTTTCGTCGCGAACGTGACGGGACTCCAGCACGAGGCGCATATCAAGTGGATAATGACGGTGATGCTGGCTCTGGTCCTGGCGTACACCATGCTCGGCGGAATGCTGTCGGTGGTGCTCACCGACTACGTGCAGTTCATCATGTTGTCAATCGGCATCTTCGTGTGCACCGGTTTCGCGCTCCGTGCGACCGGCTGGTCGAGCCTCGTCAGCGCAGTCATGCAGCACAAGGGGCCGGGCGGCATCAATCCGCTCGTGTCGGAGTCGTTCGGGATAACATACATACTCTTCATGTGCTTCGTGGGAATGGCCGGCGTCATGACCTGGCAGCCCAACGTCGTGCGGGCGTGCGCAGCGCGTGACACGAGAACCGCCAGGTGGATGTTCGTGGGTGGCTCGCTCGGGTTCCTCATCCGGCAACTCATTCCGGCGCTCTGGGGCATCTGTGCCTTCGCATATATCGCCGGCAATCCGGCCATGGCCGCTGCGTTCGCCCAGGGAGGCAGCAAGACCTCGATGGACGCGATGCCCTTCTTCATGGCCCGGATCCTGCCGACCGGGGTGCTGGGGATCGTGATGTCGGCCATGCTCGCGGCGTTCATGTCAACGCACGACAGTTACCTCCTCGCATGGAGTTCCGTGATCGTTCAGGACATGGTGGCACCGATGTTCCCGCACGGCCTGTCAGAGCGAGCCCGCATATGGTGCACGCGCGTGGGAATACTGGCCATCGGTGTGTTCCTCCTCCTCTTCGGTCTGTGGTACCCGCTCGCCGGACAGGCGCTGTGGAACTACATGGCCATCACCGGCGCGATCTACTTCGCCGGTGCGACGGTGGTCATAATCGCAGGGGCGTACTGGAGGCGCGCGAGTTCCGCCGGAGCGGTCGCCGCCATCGTGGCCGGAACCGGATCCGTCCTTGCGCTGGCCCCGGTGAGGTCAGCAGTCCTGCCCTCCCTGGGGCGGCTGCTCGGCCTCGGGGCGAGCGAGATAGCCAGGCTCGAATCGCACCTCACCGAGGCGAACATCACGCTCTCGTGCACGGTGCTCGCCGTCATTGCGATGGTCGTGTTCTCGATCCTCATTCCGGACGCGTGCGACGGATCATCGGAGGGCCCGAGTTGAACGGCTGGATGGCATTCTGGAAGGCGCTGACCATCTTCAGCCTCGTCGCCTACGGCATCCTGGTGCTCGTGGTCGCCGTCGGAGGACTCGCCGACATCGCATCCATGTTTAGTTCCCTCGACCGCCAGCACCAGCAATCGGGAGCAAAACCGGGCCGGGAGACACCTTCATGACGTGGCTCTCGGGACGCGTGATCACGCCTCACGGGGTACAGCGGGGCGCGGTCAAGATCGAGGGGGGCAGGATTGCTTCGGTATCCTCCCGCCCGATCCGCGCGAAAACCTGCCGCGATTATGGCGACGCCTACATCGTTCCGGGCTTCGTTGACGTACACGTGCACGGCATCGGTCCGCACGGCTTCTCCGACGCCGATGAGATTCTCGGCGCAGCGCGGTGGGAAGTGCGCTTTGGCACCACAGGCTTCCTGCCCTCAGTGGCATCCTGTGACGAGGAAAGATACATCCGCTTCGGTCGTGAAATCCGCAAGGCACAACTGGAAAAACGCCCTGACGCGGCCCGGATCCTCGGCGCCCACTTCGAGGGGCCCTTCATCAATCCTGAACGCAAGGGCGGGATGAACGCGGCCTACCTGCGACCGATGGACATCCGCGAGTGCGCACGTTACGCTGACGAACTCGGCAATGTCCTGAGGATGATGACCCTCTCCCCGGAACTCGACGGCAGCGAGGAGGTCATCCGATTTCTCTCGGACCACGGCGTCGTCGTCTCGATCGGCCACAGCGACGCCTCGCCCGAACAGTTGCACCGTGCCGTCAAGGCGGGGCTGAGGCACGTCTGCCACCTCTACAACACCTTCAAGCGCCATACCCCGACCCGACAGGGGCTGTGGGTGACCGACCTCATCGCGGCGATACTGGCCGAGGATTCGCTCACGTGCGAGGTGATCTGCGACATGCACCACGTGAGCCCCGAGAACGTGAAGTTCACCGCGCGAATCCTCGGACCCGACCGATTCGTCGCGATCACCGACGCCATGACCGGTGCGGGGTTGCCGGAGGGAGAATACACGACGTCCGACGGCCGGCGATACAGCACGGAGGGTGGCATCGCCCGGGTCGTCCCCGAAGGAACAGTAGTCGGTAGCGTCCTGACGATGGACCGCGCGTTCCGCAACCTGGTCGAGGTGGCGGGTGTGGACCCGGCCATCGCTGCGCGATTCACCGCGACCAATCCCGCCCGCGTGCTCGGCCTGGCGCAGGAGACCGGCTCCATCGAACCAGGCAAGCGCGCCGACCTCGCCGTCATCGGAGATGACTACCGCGTCATCGCCACGTTCGTGGGAGGCGAACAGGCCCATGGCGGGTGAACTGGACCGCGCCGAGATCCGCCCGCCCCGGCCCGAGGAGTGGCCCGCGGTCTGCGACCTCCTCGCCCGGGTCTTCCCCATAGAGGACTGGCTCTGGTCCGAAGTGGCGTCACAGAGGGCGTGCCTGTGCAGGTGGCAGTCGCTCTGCATGTTTCTGGACGGGGAAGTGCTCGGACACGTGGGCCGCATGGACATACCGATATGGCTCGGCGGCTGGGTGATGACAGTGGCGGGAGTGGCATCCGTGGCCACCGCGCCGGAGTGGCGGCGACATGGCGTCGCTGGCGCGCTTCTTCGCCGGCTGATGGAGGGGGTGGACCGGGACGCGCTGTGCGCTGCCCTGTTCACTGGCGTGCCGAAGGTCTACGAGAAATGCGGCTTCCGGACCGTCCCGCAGGAGTACCGCGCTGCGCCGGCATCGGCCATGCCCGAGCCACGGGCGGATGTGAGCGTGGAGGAGATCGCGCGACTCGATTCACAGGTCCTGGCTCGTCTGGACCGCATCTACTCGATCGAGTATCCTGACCATGATGGGAAGGTTGCGCGCGACTCGGACTACTGGCGCTGGTACGCTCTTCTCTTCAACAACTCCCGCGGGAAGCGGATCCTCGTCTGTCGCCGCGGCCGCACCGACATTGGCTACGTGAGGATCGAGGAGGAACCCGGGCAGCTCCTGGTGTCCGAGTTATGCTCATCCGAGCGAGACCCGGAGTCGATCGAGGCGCTCGTCAGCGTGGCGGGGCTCGCGGCGCGAGACCGTGGCCTCGGAGAGATGCACTTCGCGCTTCCCCCCTCCCATGGCCTGTGGCGCGTGATGAAAGGGCTCGGGGTGCCCTTCTCGTCGCCCACCGTGCCACGCCGCGAGATATTCATGGTTCGAGGAACGCGTGCCAGTGGGCCGTGCGCGCTGGACGGCATCCTCTGGAGCCTGGCCGACAAGTTCTGATGGCCGGTCCGGCCTGAGCAGGTTTCATCTCGGCGTGGCATCCGGAAGGCCGCCATCCACCGGTATGGTGGCGCCGGTCGTGGGGGTCTGGTGTGTGACGAAGAAGAGCACCGCGTTGGCGACATGGCGCGCAGTGACGCGCGCCTTGAGCAGGTTGCGGCTCCGGTAGTATTCGCGCAGGCCCTTTTCGTCAATCCCCCTGTGCTTCATGCGGTCTGGTCCGATCTTCTCCCACAGTCCGGACCTCCGGCCCTCGTCCTCGAAGACCGCGTCGGGAGCCACCATGTTGACGCGCACGCCGCAGTCGGCCATCTCGATGCTGGCGATCCTGGCAAGTTGATGCAGCGCGGCCTTGGTGGCACTGTAGGCGCCGAAACGCGCGCCGGGGCTGAACACGTTCTTTGTGGAGACGACGACGATGTCGCCGCCCGTTCCCTGGAGCCTCATCGCACGGCCCGCCTCCGCGATCGTCAGCAGGCCCCCCTCGATATTCACCCGTTCGAGCGCCCGGAAGTCAGCGAGTTTCATCTCCTCGAGCGAGGCGACGAGCGGGATGCCCGCGTTCACCACGACGATATCAACCCCGCCCCAGCGACGGACCACCGATTCGAATCCGTGGGCGACCGACTCGGGGTCGGTCACGTCGAGGGGAACGCCGTAGATCATCTCCCCGAACCTCTCGGCGAACTCTGCGACGAATCTGTCGAGGCGTTCGCCGGCGAGGTCCGTTGCTGCGACGCGGCACCCGTTCTCGAGCAGGCCCCGCGTTATCCCGGAGCCTATCGCGCCGGCCGCACCTGTCACGATGGCGACTGCATTTTCGAGCGGGCGCCTGCCCTCTGCGGGCGGGCCGCTGACCCCGATGACGCCGGCACCTGCCAGGTGGATGGTGCGGGGCTTGCGGCCGTACCGCCTGACGTATTCAGCCATCGCCTCCCGAAGGAGTTCGCGCACCGTATCCTCGGGCGCCTTCCATTGACCCTCGGAAAGGGTCAACGGAACAGCAGCCTCCACCGCAGCGCCCGGCGGCTCTGCGGCATCGAACGATGCGCCGGCTGCGGAGGAGAAGTTGCACGACAGGATCACGCGCCGCCACGGATTGTCCTCGTCGCCCGACGGTTCCGCGAGAAGACCCCTGAAGACGAGCGCGACTCGAGCCTCGCGCGAAGACATTCAGCGGTCCCCCCTCGCGTGGCGAGCACGGAGTGTCTGATAGAGATCGAAAGCCTCCGATGGTTTGGCGCCATCGTGAACGACGTGTCGCACAGCCTGTATCATCGCCGGTGGGCAGTCACTCTGGAAGATGTTCCGGCCCATGTCAACGCCGGCAGCCCCCTCCTCCACCGCTCTGTGGGCCATGGTGAGGGCCTCCAGTTCGGGAAGTTTCTTTCCTCCCGCCATGACTATCGGCACCGGGCATGACGCGGTGACGGTTTCGAACCCGTCGGGACAGTAATAGGTTTTGACGAACTGTGCGCCGAGTTCCGCGATGATGCGGCAGGCGAGGCGGAGGTATTGCGCGTCGCGCGTCAGTTCCCGGCCGACCGCCGTCACCCCCATCACTGGAACACCGTACCGCACCCCAGCGTCCACGAGACGCGTCATGTTGTGGACGGATCGGGTCTCGTGCTCCCCTCCGATGAAGACCTGAACGCCGACGCCGGCTGCGTTGAGGCGGACGGCATCCTCCATGTCCATCGCGATCTCCTCGTTCGAGAGTTCCTTGAGGATGCTCGGCCCGCCGCTGGCGCGCAGGACCATGGGCCTCGTGCACTCGGGCGGTATGGTGCTCCTGAGTATGCCGCGGGTGCAGAATAGCGCATCGCAGTAAGGCAGTAGCGGGACTATGTCGAGGTCCATCCGCTCCAGGCCGGTAGTCGGGCCCTGGAAATAGCCATGGTCCACCGCGAGCATCACGGTTCGGCCCGACCCCGGGTCGAAGATGCGCGCGAGCCTGTTCCTCATTCCCCAGTCGTAGCCGCTCGAGCCCTTGAGGAAAAACCCCCTCCTCTCCATGGGAATCTCGGGACGGAACCTCTTCTCCTTCTTGCTTTCGTCGGCCTCTGGCATGATGACCTCCCCGTGGTTCAGGTTCACGTGCAACAGGTGACGCGCCCAGCAGTGCGCGAGTCAAGTCCTCCGAACATCACGCCAACCGCAGGAGCCGCGCAAGGTTTCCGCCAAGGATTCCCTCTCTCGCGGGCTCGCCGATGTCCGCGTTGCGAATCTGCTCGAGTGGGCACTCCGGCAGATTGATCGGCCAGAGCGAGCCAAAGGCCAGCCTGGAGAGGTCGAGCCTCTCGGCCAGTTTCTCGAACGTGCGCCACGGACCCTTCAGTCGCGACGTGTCAAGAAGGACGTTTTCCCGGTCGTTCACGAGGTCTGCCAGCGCCAGCATGTCGCTGAAATGGAGACCCGCGATGATGAGTCTATTTTGCGGAAACCGCTCGATAACGGCAGATATCTCGGACACATCCGCTTCCGGCGTCATCAGAAGCCACTGGAGTCTGGAATCCTGCATCCGGCAGTGCACGAGAACCGGGAGGTCGCGCTCGCGGGCGAACTCGAACACTTCCGCCGCCTTGGCACCGTTGACGAGGTAACCGTGATACGTGCTGCAAAGCCTCAATCCCCGCACGTGGAGCGAGTTCACCGCCCGCTCCGCGTCGCGCTGCCACCAAGGCTGCTTCGGGTTCACCACCTTGAAGTGCATGAATTGCGTCATGCCGCTTATCGCTTCCGCGAGGGTCTCCTCCGCGGCCCACGAATCCTCCTGGAAGACGGCCTCCATGGGCGAGACGATGGCGCCCGATATGCCCAGGGAGTTCATGCGGGAGAGGGTCTCGCTCACGCTGGCTCGTGCGACGCTGCGGAAAGGAAACTGCCCGACGAAGATGTTCGCGTCCATCCACACTGTCATGGCAGGACCCTTTCCGCGTTCCGGTGGAGTATCGCCTCTCGCTCGGCGTCGCTGATCGAGGCCCCCACGACCTTGCCCAGGTTGTGATATATGTCAGAACCGGGCATGTCGCTCCCGAAAATCACCCGGTCCGCACCGAGGCGCTGGACGGCGTACTCGATCATCCCCTTCTCACCGTATGAGCCGCTGGGATCCACGAAGACATTGGGAAGTTCCGCGACCGACTCGCAGCCGAAAATGAAGTCCCCGCCCATGTGCGCCATGAGGAACGTGCACTCGGGGTAGCGTCGGGCCGCCTCCGCCACGTCCCATGGCGTACTCTCGTTCAGCAACTGGCCACGGGCCTTGACGAATGAATGGAGGAGCAGCGGCATCCCGAGCGCGGCCGCCGCCTCGTAAACAGGGAAGTTGAGCGGGTCGTCGGCCCTCGTGGCGACCCAGAGCTTCACCATGCAGAAGCCGAGGTCGTGGCACCGTCTCAACTCTTCCAGGGCATGCTGGCCATGACGCGGGTTCAGGTATGCCTGTCCCCTTGCGCGTGGGTCCGCCGCCAGCATTTCGTGGACCGCGTCGTTGATGCGGACGACGGTATCCGGCGACTGGTCATGACCATGGAGACCGCTGACGTAGATCCTCTCGATCGGCACCTTGTCCAGTGCCTCTACGAGTTCGCGCCGGTCACGTTCCGCCTGAGACAACCAGATGTGAGCGTGCGCATCTATGACCTTCAACGGACCATCCTCCGGAGTCAGGAAACCGCTCACATTTTAGACATCGCCGTCTCTACGTCAAGGATGAGGTGGGTCCGCCGGTTTGATCCTGACCGACGATGCGGTATTATGGAGCGAGGGGTATAGCAGCCACATCGAAAGGCAAAGAACCATGTGGGTGAAGATTTTGATCGGGGTGGCAGTGGGCGCGCTGCTCGGCGGACTTCTCGGCTCGACGCGAACGTGCGCCGACGGCGGATGCCCGCTCACGTCGAACTGGAGGCGCGGCAGCCTCTGGGGCGCGGGAATGGGCCTTCTCGTCGCCCTCGCCCTCGCACCGGGCGGCATCAGGCGCAAGGAGTCTCCCGCGGATGGTCCGGGGTCCGATGCTGTGTCGCGGGTCGGTTCGGCAGAGGATTTCGAACGTCTCGTCACCCGACGCGATGGGAAGGCGCTGATCTACTTCTACACCGACTCGTGCGCCGCCTGCGCGCAATATCGGCCCGTCTTCGAGCGGGTGGCCGCTCGCTTCGCCGACAGGGCGGCTTTCGCCAAGATTGATGCCGCCGGCCTGGCCGAACTTGCGCGACGCTACATGGTAGAATACGTTCCCACGACTATCCTCTTCGACCGCGGAAGAGAGGTCGAACGATTCGTGGGGCTGGTGTCGGAGGAAAAACTCGCTGGACTTTTCCGGGCGGATGCACGGGAGCCTTGAATGCCGATTTACGAGTACGAGTGCAAGTCGTGCGGTCATGTGACCGAGCGGCTGGTCGGATCGTTGAACGAGGTCGAAAAGCCGGTCTGCGAGAGGTGCGGCAGCGGGCGCGTCGAACGCAAGTTCTCGACCTTCGGCGTCGGCCGCTCCAGGTCCGAACCGGCCTGTCCGAAGCGCGGCAGTTGCACGTCCGGAACGTGCCCTTACGCTCAGGGTTCCGGCGGGTAGCCGACCGGCTGCGTGAGGAGAATCCTCTGCTCCGGCTTCAAGCCGAGTTTGGCCGCGAGCGGCTCCTTTTCGACCATTCCGACGACGACGGTGTTCAGCCCCTCGGACGCGCAGAAGAGATACACGTTCTGGCTGATGAACCCGACGTCGGCCGCCGAGTAGAAGATCCTGTCCTGCTCCTTCGCGTTCTTCATCCGGGCGAAGTCGGCCACATAGATCAGGCTCACGGGCGCCTCCTTCATGAACTTCTGAACGCCCGCCATGCTACGGACGTCCTCTGCGAGGACCTGCTTCAGCCCGTGGGCGCGCGGATCGTAAAGATACACCCCCGAAGCCGTTGCGACATATATATCTATCTCCTGCCAGTTGACAGCCGATGGCGCCGTGCGTTTGCCCGTCTCGGGACGGTTTATGCCGAACGCCGCCCACAGGAGATCCGAGAGCACCTGGTCCGGCAATGGCCGCGCGGGGTCGAACTGGCGCGCCGACCTTCGCGCTTTCAAACATTGCATCAGAGGCTTACCGCCGTCGGTCCGGGCCGGCGGCAGCGGCTGGGGCCCGCCTTCCGCAAATGCAATACCCGCAGCAACGACTGTCCAGACCAGGCATATCGCGACGAACGCGAAACGGCCGCTCATGGCTCCATCCTCCTCTCGGGTTCTGCTCGACTGGCTGATTATCGCACAGCGGCAGGCCCTTTATCAAGACCGTGGCACCACACCGTCGCTGTTGCACGCGCCTCACGAGTTGCTATACTGGCGGAAACTCGAAAGAGGCCCAGAAGCGATCGGGAGACCGCCATGGAATGCAAGAGCGAGAAAAACAAGTCTTACTGCCCGTGCACATACGAGCCTTGCGATCGGAAAGGCATCTGTTGCGAGTGTCTCCGCTACCATCTCTCCACCAGAACCCTGCCCGCCTGCGTGAAGAAGCAAAAGTGGGTGGAGACCTGATAACTTACCTACGCACCAAGGCACAGTGGAGAAGCGAGCACCGATGCGCATATATCTGATGACCGATATGGAGGGCGTGTGCGGCGTCCTGAATTGGGAGGACTGGTGCACGCCCGACGGCCGCTACTACGACAGGGGCAAGGCACTCCTCACCGAAGAGGTGAATGCCGCCATCGAGGGATTCCTGGCAGGTGGGGCGTCAGAGGTCACGGTCTCCGATGGCCATGGCTACGGGGGCATTGAACCCGGCCTCCTCCATCCCGCCGCGAGGTTGATGCGGGGATGGCCCGGGTCCTGGCCGTTCCTCCTCGACCCGGCGCAACACGACGCCGTTGCGTGGGTCGGCCAGCATGCGAAGGCCGGCTCGACATTCGCCCACCTGGCACACACGCAGGACTTTCCCTATCGTGACGAGTCCGTCAACGGGCTGAGCATCGGCGAACTTGGCCAGTTCGCGCTGTGCGCCGGAGAACTCGGCATCCGCTGCATATTCGCGGCGGGCGACGAGGCGATGACGAAGGAGGCGCAGGCGCTCCTTCCAGGGATCGAGACGGTGGCGGTCAAACGCGGGACGCAACCCCTGCCCGGCCACCACCTCCCGGCAGCCGCCTATGCCCGGCACAACGTGGCGGCCATCCACCTGAGCGTCGCAGAGGCGCGACGGCGGATCCGCGAAGGGGCACAGCGGGCGGTGGAGCGCGCCCGGTGCGAGAGTTTCGGCCTACTCAGGTTGAAACCGCCTTACGAACGCGTGACCGTCCTCCGGAGCGACGAGACGAACCCGCCAAGGGTCTCGCGAAGCCGTCACCCGAGCAGCATCATCGAACTCTTCCGCCAGCCCTTCGACTTCGCTCCGATCGAGAAGTTCGACCCGCTGAACTTCGTCTGAACTGCGGAAGGTAAGGCTCGTTCTTCCGGAACATCGCCTCGACCATTTTTCTTATCTCCGCCAGCGAGAGCACCGCCGCCGTGAGGGGGTCGAGCGCTATGGCGCGATGAACGAGTTCCCGGTCCCCCGTGAGGGCTGCCTCGACGGCCATCTCCTCTATCGTCGCGTGCAGGGCGGTGAGCGCTGCACATTGCGGCGGAAGCGCGCCGACGTGCACGGGCTCGAAACCGTTCCTGCTGGCGTACACGGGGACCTCCACGCAGCAGCCCTGCGGAAGGTTCGTCACGAGGCCCGTGTTGGAGACGTTGCCGTTGAATTTGAACGGCTCGCCGCCGAGCCACGCATTGATGATCCCGGCTGCATATTCCCGACCGCGCTGGAGGTCGAGCGGCTCGGGATCGTCTATCCAGTCCTGCAACTCCTTCCGCCATGTCTTTTCTCTGTCCAGGTAATACTTCAGGATGTATGCGTACTCGCCCGGGTTCCAGCCTGTCCCGGTCGTACAGTATTTCCGGATGAGGTCGGGACGCTTCCTGAACCACCAGTTGTACTCGGAGTTGTGCCCGCTCGACTCGGTCGGGTAGTAGCCCAGGTGGAGGAACATCTCGTTGCGCACCTGTTCCTCGTTGTAAACCTTCCGACTTTCCAGGATGGCCTTGCGGACGAGCGGGATCGCGTCGCGATGCTTCCAGTCGAATCGAATGAACCACGCGAGGTGATTGATGCCCGCGCAGACGTACGTGATCTCGCTCATGGGCGCGCCGATCCAGCGCGCGAGCATCTCCGCGGTCGCCTGGACGCTGTGGCACAGGCCCATGACGCGGATGCTGCTGGCGCGCTGCATCGCGCGACACAGCATTGCCATCGGGTTCGTGTAGTTGAGAAGTATCGCATCGGGGCAGTAGCGCTCCATATCACGGCAGATATCGAGCATGACAGGGATGGTACGCAGGGCGCGGAAGATCCCGGATGGCCCGCGGGTGTCTCCGACGCAGATGTCCACGCCGAATCGTTTCGGTATCTCGATGTCGTGACGCCAGACCTGAACTCCGCCGACCAGTATGGTGCAGAGGACCGCATCGGCGCCGCGCAGGGCCTCACGTCGGCTTTTCGAGGCGACGACCCGCGCCGGATAGTTTCCCTCGCGCACGATCCTCTCGACCGAACGTCGAGCCAGCGCGAGACGCTCATCGTCTATGTCCATCAGCGCCAGAGTCGCCCCCCTCAGCGCCGGGTAGGTGAGAAGGTCCCTGACCAGAGTGCGTGTGAAGACGACGCTTCCTGCGCCAATGAATGCAATTTTGGCCATGGTTCGGAGTCTCCCGATAAGGATGACGCGCGCCTCGGACGCCGGGGCAGGCTACACCACACGAGAAGGCGATGTCAACGCACCCGGCGTCTTCGCTCGTTGCACCCCTGCTGTCCGGACTTCCTGCTGGCCCGTGAAGGATGGCCGTGACGATCGGACCTCCGCCGCATGGCAACGGGTTCCTTGCCGCGCGGGTCTCGGGCCGCATGGACGACTCCGCGTCTGTCGTTCAGGGGAGTTGACAGAGGGATGACGCGTTGCTAGTTTCCGCATCTGTGGGGGCAGCGAGACTGGCCCGGAAAACACCGGGGCCATGGGGGGAGCGCAGAGGATGACAGGTACCTCTCGACGGATCGAGACAGCAGTGGAGCGACCTCATCGCATCGAAACGATCCTCAAGGAGGTCAGCGACGTCGTGAGTTCGATTGACGACCTGGATGATGTGATGAACCAGGTCGTGCGTCTGACGAGCAGCCTTCTCGGCGTAAAGAACTGTTCGATCGTGACGGTCGAACCGGATGGTGTGACGCTGCGAATCCGCGCCTCGCATGGGCTGCCAAGATCCGTCACGGAGAACTGGCGGGGACGCGTGGGGGAAGGGATCTCGGGTTACGTGGCGAAGACCGGAAAACCTCTTCTCATCGAGGACGTCGAGACCCATCCCCTGTTCGCGCGGAAGAGCAAGAAACGATACTCCACCAAATCGCTCCTCTCGGTGCCCCTCGTATTTCAACAAAAGGTCATCGGGGTCCTCAACGTCAACAACCGGCTCGACTCGCGCATATTCGACAAGGCTGACGAGCTCATGCTCTCCGTCCTGGCGAATTTCATCGTCATCGCCCTGGAAAAGGCGCAGATGCGTCACCGCCTCCGGGAGACGGAACGGATCGAAACGGAACTTCGGGTCGCGCGAGAGATCCAGGAGTCCATCCTGCCCCGCGAACTGCCGGCATTGACGAGATGGCGCTTCGCGGCGCGCAACGTGCCGGCGCGGGAGGTGGCCGGCGATTTCTACGACGCCATCGCGATGCCGGACAACCGGGTATGCGTGGTGGTGGGCGACGTGTGCGGCAAGGGGGCACCGGCCGCCGTTTACAGCGCGCGGATGCTCGGCTACTTCCGGTCGGCCGCCCAGGTGCGCAGTACACCCTCCGAGATAATCTCTTTCGTCAACGACCTCCTCACGCCGGAGTGGACGGAGCGCACATTCGTAACCGCGATCGTCGGGGTATTCGCTGACGATGGGACGGCAGCGTTCTCATCCGCCGGCCACCAGGACCCGATCCGACTGAGCGCAGCGGGCAGCGTCGAGACCGTCTCAGCCGGAGAAGGTTTCCCGCTCGGCGTCATGGCGGGCGCGAACTTTGTGACCAGGGAGGTCCGCTCCGAACCCGGCGATGTGTTCCTGCTCTACACTGACGGGATCACCGAGGCGACGGACTCCGATGGCGAGATGTTCCGGCGTGAACGGCTCGAACACGCGCTGCGGTCGAAGCCCGCGGACTCCGCCGAGGACCTCGTCAAGCACGTCCTTGCGAGCGTCGCCCGGTTCGTCGCCCAGGCTCCGCAATCCGACGACATGACGGTTTTCGTGGCCCATCATCCCTGAATGATCCGCATGACCGAGCATCCTCGACCCAGGTCGGGCCGTCCGACGCGCCTTGCAACCAGATGGCCACCGCTCGCGCAGAGCGTGATGGCCATGGTTGTCGCGACGGCGATCCCTCTCATCGTCATGGGATGCACCTCGGTGAACGTGAGGATGAGCGACGGCACGTGGCCGATGGCGGGCTCGACAACGCTGGTGTTGCCTCTGGACGAGACTGCTGCGACTGCGTCGGCATCCGACTACACGTTCTTCGGCTCCATCGGCGCGCAGGGCAGCGGCGTCGCTGTGGCGCGCGCCCTTGCCCAGGCGCTGGAACACGCGCTGGATACGGTACAGCCCGACCGGGACGCGGTGGAGCGTTACATACTTGCGCAGAAGATGAAGCCATCCGAACTCGGGAAACTGGACCGCGACTCGGCAATGGCGATGGCTCGTGCCCTGCGATCGGATACGCTGGTCACCGGAACCGTCAGGGAGTGCGGTTCGCGGTGGGCCCTGTTCCTGCCGGTGGCCCGCCTATCGTTCGAGGTCACGGCCTTCGACAGTGCGACCGGGGCCGAACTTTGGCACGGTGAATACCGGGCACGGAGCCTTCGCCGCAGCGAGTGGGACCTCGTCCGCGAGGGCACGTCGGCCATCGCCGCGCGCCTTGTGAGGGGTCGCACATCAGGGCGATGAGTTTCCGCAGAAAAACTGGCCTTGATTGACATCGCCCAGCGCTGCTGCTAACATACGGGCGCTTTATGGTCGAAGGCGTTGCCGGCATGCGAGAGTCGCTCGAGCAGATGGAGCGGCAGGAGCGCTGCCAGGCGGGGCTGCCTCCGCGCGTCGCAATGCGTGTCCAGTGAGGAGGGTGCGCGCATCATGGAACGCAAACCATCGCTAATCATGGCGTCGCAGGTCGGCGATGTGGCAGTGGTCAATTTCCTCACCTCGCAGGTCCTGGACGAGTTGAACGTTCAGCAACTGGGCCAGGAACTCAATGACCTCGTGGACAAGCATTACATGATCAAGATGGTGATCAACTTTTCCAAGATCAAGTTCCTCAGCAGCGCCGTCCTCGGCAAACTCATCTCGCTGAATAAGAAGATCAACGAACAGAACGGACACCTCGCATTCTGTCACATCAACAGCGACATCATGCAGGTGTTCAAGATAACCCGACTGGAAAAACTGATACCCATCTGCGACACGGAGGAAGAGGCCATCCAGGCCGTCCAGAAGCCCGGCCTTTTCCGAAGATGACGCCCCTGCCCCGCCGGCCCGGAGGGTCCGAATGCCTCGGGCGCAGGAAACCCGCAGTCTGCGTGCATGCTGCACCTGACCCCAATTCACATGGAGCGGAAAACATGAACGTGGGCGTTCCGAAGGAGATCAAGCCTGACGAGTACCGGGTAGCGATCACGCCAGCGGGAGTGGAACGCCTTTGTGCCCATGGTCACAGGGTCCTCGTCCAGTCGGGAGCCGGCGTCGGAAGCGGCATAACCGACGAGGAATACCGTCGTGCTGGGGCGGAAATGGTGACCTCGGCGAAGCAGATATTCGCAAAGGCCGATCTCATCCTGAAGGTCAAAGAGCCGCAGCCTTCCGAGTATCCCCTCCTGCGCCGCGGCCAGGTGGTGTTCACCTACTTCCATTTCGCCGCGTCACGGCGTCTCACTCTCGCGATGATGAAGGCACGCGTCGCCGCGGTGGCCTACGAGACGATCGAACTCGACGACGGCACGCTTCCTCTCCTGACCCCGATGAGCGAAGTGGCGGGACGCATTGCAGTCCAGGAGGGTGCGAAGTTTCTCGAACGTCCGATGCAGGGACGCGGCGTTCTCCTTGGTGGCGTGGCGGGAGTGGCGCCCGCGGAGGTCATCATCATCGGCGGAGGCGTCGTGGGCGCCAACGCAGCGAAGATGGCGGCGGGACTCGGCGCGAACGTGACCATACTCGAGGTGGACGTCAATCGGATGCGCTACCTCGAGGACATCATGCCGCCCAACGTCAGAACGATCTATTCCGACAGTCACTCCATCCGCGATTGTCTGCGCAGGGCGGACCTGGTCATCGGCGCAGTGCTGGTCCCCGGCGCCAGAACGCCGGTCCTCGTCAGACGAGAGCACCTGAAGATGATGAAGCCGCGCGCTGTCCTCGTGGACGTTGCGATAGACCAGGGTGGGTGTTTCGAGACGAGCAGGCCGACGACGCACAGCGACCCCGTCTATATCGTGGACGATATCGTCCACTACTGCGTCGCAAACATGCCGAGCGCGGTCAGCCGGACGTCCACCTATGCGCTCACCAACGTCACGCTGCCCTACGCGCTCACGATCTCCGACCGCGGTCTCATGGACGCCGCGGCGAGCGATGCGGCCGTCAAGCGAGGCATAAACATCCTCGACGGCTGCGTCACGCATCGAGCCGTAGCCGAAACATTCCGCCTGAAGCATCATCCTCTCTGACTTCGGCCATGAATTGGAAAGTCGAGGCGAAGCAGGGTTGACCCGCCTGAGCGGCTTCGACATAATCCGGCCGGACATTTCCCCCGTTCGAGCAGTGACATGAGCCCGTCCCTCGCCGCGGACGAATCGTACATGCGCATGGCCATTGCCCTGGCCGAAAGAGGGCGCGGCCGAGTGGAACCCAACCCGATGGTCGGCGCGGTTGTTGTCCGCGAAGGAAGAGTCGTGGCCGAGGGTTTCCACGAGCGGTATGGCGGGCCGCATGCGGAGGCGAACGCCATCGCGCGCGCCGGTCCGCTCTGCAAAGGCGCAACGCTCTACGTCACGCTGGAGCCATGCACTGGAACCAGGAAGAAGACCCCGCCGTGCTGCGAGGCTGTGATCGAGGCCGGCTTCGCACGGGTCGTCATAGGTGCACGCGATCCCACCCGCGAGCCTGCGGTGCCGCGGCTGAGAGAAGCGGGGATCGAGGTGACCACCGGCGTCCTCGAGGAAGATTGCCGGGCGCTGATAGCGCCATTCCTGACACTTCGGCTCCTCGGCCGGCCGTTCGTTATCGCGAAGTGGGCGATGACCGCCGATGGCAGGATGTCAGCGGCTGGCGGGGACTCGAGATGGATATCCTCCGACGTCTCGCGCCAGTTGGTCCAGCGCTGGCGAGGCGAAGTCAATGCCGTCCTCGTCGGCTCGGGCACCGTGCGCCGCGACGACCCGCTGCTGACGTGCCGGGTGCCCGGCGCACGTCAGCCCGTTCGCGTCGTACTGGACTCGCGCGCAGCGCTCCCCCCTGAGAGCCGACTCGCAGGGACGGTTTCGCAGGCCCCGCTTCTGGTGGCGTGTCACGAGGACGCCCCGCCCGAAAACCGACGGCTCCTCGAACGCCGGGGGTGCCGCATACTGGCGCTTCCGGGACCGGAGGGCAGGCCCGACATCGGGCTTCTCCTCGATGCGCTGGGGCGGGAGGAGATGACATACCTGATGGTCGAGGGCGGGCCCACCGTACTCGGGGCCTTCTTCGATCGTGGCCTGATTGACGAGGTCCGCGTCTTCATCGCGCCCAGGCTCATGGGCGGGCCGGCAGCCCCATATGCCGTGCCTCTCGTGGGGCGAGGCGTGGCCACGGCACAAGAGGCAGTGGAGTTGATGCGAGTCACGTGGGAGGCTGTGGGACCCGATATCCTTCTCACCGGCCGCACCCGTCCGGCGCCCACCTCTTCCCCGGATAACCTATCGGAGTAGCCGCTCGAATAGCCTCTCGAACTTCGCCAGGAGCGATCGTCTGAGCAACCTGGCCATATCGCTCCCGTCCAACCAGCGACCGTAGCACGTCAGGCAACCGTAGTAGGTCACCCCCTCGTCGGTGCCGCGCATCCTTATGAGCACATCGCCGCACCTCGGACACGAGAGGTCCTCCGCCCGCGGCATCGAGGCGGCAGGACGCTCCATCAGCGTCTCCTCGACCGTCTTGGCATCGCGGCTCAGCACTCGTTCGAGCACGCCGAAATCGAACCATACTCCCTCGCAGCTCGGGCAACGGTCGAGCACGAGTTCGTCAACCTTCACCTCCTGCAGGCGCACGCCGTCGCGGGGGCAGTTCATGGCTAATGACGCGGTCCGGCCCGCGCCCTCAGTAGGCCTTCGCCATCAAGACGCGCCTCGGAGAAGGCTCGCCGCAGATGATGCATCTGCCGGCCTCCTCGGCCGACTCTTTCCGAAGAGGAATGCACCGGATGGTGGCCTTGGTCTCTTCCTGGAGGCGCGCCTCGCACTCGGCGTTCCCGCACCAGTGGGCCATGACGAAACCCGGGATATCCGCATCCATCTGCTTTTTCAGTTCCGAGTAGTCGTCCAGGCGGTGCGTGTGCTTCTCGCGCCGAGCGAGCGCTTGGTCGTAGAGGCTCTTCTGGATGCTCTCGAGTTCGGCGACGAGCGCGGCCCCTGCGCAATCGAGGGAGACCGTCTTCTTCTCGCGCGAGTCGCGCCTCACGAATACAACGTGATTCTGACGGAGTTCCCGGGGGCCGATCTCTATGCGCACGGGCACGCCCCGCAGTTCCCAGTCGTTGAACTTCCAGCCGACGCTCACGTTCTCGCGGTCGTCAACGTGTAGCCGAACATCACCCTGGATCTGCGCCTTGATCTTGCTCACGGCATCCCCGACTGCGGCAGCCTCGTCGGGCGATTTGACGATCGGCACGATGACAGCGTGGATTGGCGCGAGTCGCGGCGGAAGGACAAGGCCATCGTCGTCGGAATGAGCCATGACCAGAGCGCCCACGAGGCGCGTACTCACGCCCCAACTTGTGGCATAGACGTATTCGAGACGGCCGTCTCTGTCCTGGAACCGGACATCGAATGCGCGGGCGAAGTTCTGGCCGAGGTAGTGGCTCGTTCCCGCCTGGAGCGCCCGTCCGTCCTGCATCATCGCCTCGATGCAATAGGTGCGCACGGCGCCGGCGAACTTTTCGCTCTCGCTTTTCACGCCGAGATGCACGGGGATGGCCATGTATTCTTCCGCGAAGACCCGATAAACCTCGAGCATGCGTTCTGCCTCGGCGACAGCCTCCTCCTCGGAGGAGTGCGCGGTGTGTCCCTCCTGCCAGAGGAACTCGGTAGTCCGGAGGAACAGCCGCGTGCGCATCTCCCACCGGACGACATTCGCCCACTGGTTGATAAGGATGGGCAGGTCGCGCCATGACTGTATCCAGCGAGCATACATGGCCCAGATGACGGTTTCGGAGGTGGGGCGTATGTAGAGGGGCTCCTCGAGTTCGGCTCCGCCCCCGTGCGTCACCACCGCACACTGTGGAGCGAAGCCGGTGACGTGTTCAGCCTCCTTCCTCATGAACGACTCTGGGATGAAAAGTGGGAAGTATGCGTTGACGTGGCCGGTCTCCTTGAACATCCGGTCCAGGGTCCCCTGCATCCTCTCCCACAGGGCGTAGCCGTACGGCCTGATGACCATGCATCCCTTGACCGGCGCGTAATCGGCCAACTGGGCGCGCAACACCAGTTCCGTGTACCACTTCGCGTAGTCTTCGCTGCGTTTGGGCAGTCCCTTCGCCACCTGTCACCTCCTCACTCTTCGTCATCCTCGGTGTCATCGAACTCTTCGTCCTCGTGCTCCGACGCGCCGTAATATTCGTCGAGCGCGTCCAGCGCTGCGCGTCTGACCTCCTCGTCGGGCGACTGCGCACACATCTCGAGCGTCTCCAGCGCACCGGGCCCGCGGATCCGGCCCAGCGCCCAGATGGCCGCCACGCGAATCTCGGCGTCGGGATGACGGGTGAGCACGCGCAGACGCGGCGTCGCCTCCTGGATCTCCGCCTCGCCCGCGGCGTTTATCGCCTCCAATCGCAGCCTTCGCTCATCCGACTCCATCTCGGCCAGTATGATGTCGTGCCAGCGAGCGGACCTGCTGCGCCCCATGGCGAACAGGGCCGACATCCGCATCTCCACCGATTCCTGCTCGTAGGCCCACGCGATGAGGGACTGGACCTCCTCATCGGTATCGAAACTCAACGCCTCGATGGCCATCCTGCGAATGAGAAGGTCCTGGTCGGGATCGTTGGCGAGGCCGAGGAGGAAGTTCCGCACGGCGAGGTACTGCGACTGATCGAGGTCGTAGTTGACGACCGCCTCGTATATGAAGATGCCGAGGACGCTGACGGCCTTTGCTCGCACCTCGACCGAAGGGTCCCGTCTGGCCTTCTCGATGAGCATCTCGATGTGTCGCGGCTCGGCAATGTCCCAGAGCGCCGCAATCGCTTCCTCCCGCACCCGCGGACTCTCGTCGTCCATCAGCCTGACGTACAGCGGCTCGAAACACTCCTGCCATTCGGACGACTCCGCCGTCGTGCGGATGAACTCGACCTTCTCCTCCTCCGTCATCAGGGCGAGGTCATCGGGCGTTATCATGTTGGGTCCCTGCCGCAAAGGGAACTGTCCGACGGGATATTGCGCCCGCCCGCGGTGCTCAGGAACCGCCCGCGGCGCCGAAAACCACTCCGATACGAGGTTACCTGCGCCAGTGGGAGATTGTCAACCGCCGCACACATCCATTTCCCGACAGAGCGCTTGAGCAACCGCGGGACTCTGACTAAAATTGCTGCACCAGGCGGACGGGGGAGGTGAGCGATGCTCGCCCAGATAAAAAGCGTCGGCACGTATGGGATAGAGTCATACCCGGTGGATGTCGAGGTCAACGTCTCGCACAGCGACTTCCGCCGCGTTGCGCTGGTTGGCCTGCCCGACACGGCCGTGAAGGAAAGCCTCGAACGGGTCAGGGCGGCAGTCCTGAACAGCGGTTATCACTACCGTGTCTTCCGCCTCACGATCAATCTCGCACCCGCAGACCTGCGCAAGGAGGGGCCCTCCTTCGACCTGCCGATCGCCGTCGGCATCCTCGCCGCCTCGGAACAGATCGTCATCGCCGAGACGGATTATGCCATGACAGGCGAACTCGCGCTCGACGGCACGCTGCGACCCGTCAGGGGCTGCCTGAGCATGGCCCTCTGCTGCCGCGAGGCCGGCATCAAGGGGCTGATCGTGCCGGAGGAAAACGCCGACGAGGCGGGGGTGGTCGAAGGGGTGGACGTCATTCCCCTGCGCAATCTGGCCGAAGTGGTCGGATTCCTGACCCGGAAGATCGTGATGGAGCCCTACCGCGTCCACCCGAACGATGCCCTCCGGCGGGATTCAGTCTACAGCGTGGACTTCAGCGAGGTCAAAGGCCAGGAACACGCCAAGCGCGCCCTGACCGTCGCCGCCGCAGGGGGCCACAACGTCCTCATGATCGGACCGCCAGGCGCGGGCAAGTCAATGCTGGCGCAACGTCTCCCCACCATCCTGCCCACCATGACCCTCGAGGAGGCCCTGGAAACCACCAGAGTATATTCCGCGGATGGCCGGCTGGGACGCAACCGCGCCCTCATCGCCTCGCGCCCGTTCCGTGCACCGCACCACACCGTGAGCGACATCGGCCTGGTCGGCGGCGGCACCTACCCCCGCCCGGGCGAGGTGAGCCTCGCACATCATGGAGTCCTCTTCCTCGACGAACTCCCACAGTTCGAGCGCAAGACACTCGAGGTGCTCCGCCAACCCATGGAAGAGGGCAAGGTCCACATCTCGAGGGCGAAGATGACCGTCACTTACCCCTCCGAGTTCATGCTCGTCTGCGCCCTCAACCCCTGTCCTTGCGGATACTTCACCGACCCGCGAAAGGAATGCCATTGCACTCCGCGCCAGATCCGCCAGTACCTTTCGCGCATCAGCGGCCCTCTCCTCGACCGCATAGACATCCAACTCGAGGTCCCCTCCGTGAACTACCGCGACCTCCACTCCTCGGCAGACGGAGAACCATCCGCCCGCATCAGGGAGCGCGTGGTAGCGGCCAGGGCCGTGCAGCAGCGACGGTTCGCCGGCGAGGGAATCTTCTGCAACGCCCGCATGACCAACCGTCATATCAAAAAATATTGCCGCGTTGACGAGCGGGCCGAATCCCTCCTCTCCGCGGCAATGGAAAGTTTCGCCCTCTCCGCCCGCGC
>Ga0272448_1002325_pt1 | contig 24041 bp, 9 predicted proteins | sample YNPCB0191_FD_202220 | JGI IMG/M metagenome (GOLD analysis project Ga0272448, IMG submission 202220) | Hot spring sediment microbial communities from Yellowstone National Park, WY, United States - YNP-CB-019-1 | ecosystem: Environmental > Aquatic > Thermal springs > Hot (42-90C) > Sediment... | reverse complement strand
CCCCGAAGCGCTGGTGATGGCCACGCGGGCCTAAAGAGACGGTGACGAGGCGAAATCCCCGTCAGACCAGGGCACTACTGCGTCTGAAAATAGCTAAACTTCAGCGAACGATAATCCATCTACTCATGCCACGGCTCGGGCTGGCCTGGCTGCTGGTTGTCCTCGGGCTGTGGGCAATCACGCCGGCGTGCGCGGTCGAAGGCAACATGTGCTTCGATATCAGCCAGGCGGATGCCCGCTTCCCCCACACCGCGGTGGCGAATGTCAACACCTTCGCCAATGCGCAAAATACCCGCCTGGCGATTCAGGAACGGCTGCAATACCAGATCGACAATAACCAGAGCGGCAGCCTGTGCGTCCGCATCTACATTCCCGCCGGGAATTGGTACCTGGATAAGCCGATCTTCATGAGCGGTCCCAACCAGGAACTGGTCGGCGCCGGGATGGGCGTCACCTATCTCATCCCCTACGCGGGCGACAGCAACAATGCCGGCAGCAAAGGGATGCCGATGATCATGGCGGCGGTCCGCAGCTATGAACACTGCCCTCCCTACGATGAGCCGATCACCACCGCGAACCGCGAAGCGGTCACGCTGGACGGTTCGGTCGGCACGCGCTATGGCTTGCGCACCGCCGGGCAATGGCCGCTCGCAGGCACGGCCTCGCACCAGGCGCCGTACACCACCGTGCCCGAGGTGCGCATGAACGTCGTCAACACGACCAATGTCTGGACACCGGACACGGTCTATACGCAAGGGACCTGGGTCAGAGATTACAACTGCGGATTACCCCAGGACCTGTACTACTGTTATCAAAGCCACACCTCCTCCTCCGGCACACTGGGCGGCGTCAATAGTAATCAGCCGAATTGCGGCGGATGCTGGGACGATTATTGGGTGAAAGTCATCCCCTTCGACGGGATGTTCTGCACCGATGCGCTGGCCAACGGCGGTTTGAATGCCACCAAGGGCTGCCCGAATTACTGGGGGGATCTGGATAAATTCACGCTGGACTTCTGCTTCCAGTGGAATCACAACGGCACCCTCGGGGCACGCACGCTCTGCGGCGTCACCCGCAGTGATTATGACGGGAAGATCTGGAACCTGTCGTTTGATCAAAACGCGCAAACGCTCAAATTCAATTATTATCTGGATAACGGCACGAGCGGCAGTATTCCGGTCGCCGCAGACTACGGGACGAACGCCCTCTATCGCGTCGTGGTGCAGGTGGATTTCACCGCGGGTGTGGTGACCTCCTATGCCAAAGTCGGGAACGGCACCTGGCAAACCAATACGACCACCGTGTCCACCAGCCGCCGCTTGAAATCGATGGAAGATGGCGTCCTCACCATCGCGACGGGGAATTACGCCGGGTGCCCGCATTCCAACGGCACCGATATCACGCTCCCGGCCACCGACCTCACCGTCTGCGGCTTCCATCTCTCCAACACCACGCGGTATGCGGATATCAGCGACGTCATCAACGCTTCCGACAACACCCGCTATTTCGCCGATGATGCCAACACCGTGGCCTTCCTGCCGTTGACGGATAATCCGGACGCGACGGAGGTACAAAAGACCGGCACGCTGATTGCCGTCCGCCATGGCGCGGGGGCGGGCACTTTCTCCTATCCGCAACAAGGTTTCGGGTTGCTCACGCCCTCACATGTTGTCAACGGCATCGAGAACACCAAGGTCGCCGACCTCACGCTGCAGTCGGGGCCGTATTGGGGCGCCGGCGTCATCATGGGCAATACCCTCTCGGCAAAACTGATGAACCTGGACATTCAGGGCGGGTACGACGCCATCGGGAACCTGTTGCTTGGCGCGCAATACATCAATCACGTCAGCAACTGCACGCTGGAAGCGTCGCACGCGGCCTTCAGCGGCTCCAGTGAGATCACCTACTTCGAATCACTCACGGTGACGCCGGGACGCTTCGGCTTTCTCGGTCTCGGCGACAACATGAATTTGCGCAATGTCACCTTCAAAAATCCGGGGAAGTACGGGACGGAATACTACGTGCGCAGTGTGACCGCCGGCACGGACTATGCGAGTGGGGTGGATATCACCGATGTGGCGGACAATGCCGGCAATGACGCCACCTACCCGAACAACCCGAATTACCCGTCGAAAGCCGCCATCTCCATGGAGCAAGGCCCGGCCAACGGGTGGGTGCTGGGCGCGGTGGACCAGGCGGCGTACCTGCACAATATCCAGTTGAAGAACCTCGGCGCCGGCGCGGCCTTTATGGACGCCTTCGGGTCGAGTTACCAGACCCTGTGCTTGCTCGATATGAAAGGCTGCCGCTATAACGGCAGCAACGCGATTAATTTCGTCAATTGCGATAGCGATAAGTGGGTGGGACGCGTCTATGATTGTGATCCGGATATGTCGGTGAACAAGTGGCTGACGACGACGGTGGCCGACAATGCGGGCCGCATCCTCCTCTTCCATGAGCTCACCGGCAATGCCGCCGGCGATAACGCCGACCTGAATAACACCGGCAAGTTCGGCACGCAAAACCGCCATGTGGTGAAAAACATCAACGCCACCTCCGGGGCGATTGAGCGGCGCTGCACCACCACCGGCACCCCGCCGAGTTGGAAAACATCGCGCACCTTCACCGCCGGCAAAGCTGTGCCGTCCTGCACGCTCAGCATGACCCCGTCCGGCACCACCCCGGCGGCCAATACCGTGCTGACCTTCACCACCGCCCCCACGGACACGGATAACGACATCGTGGAGGTGGCCTTCTTCCTCGATTCCAGCAAAGTGCCCTTCGACCGGCAGGAGACCTGCGGCTTGCCTTCCGGCTCCACCTTCGCCACCGTCTGGACGGTGCCGGATACCAATCCGCACACCATCACCGTGCGGGCGCTGGACAAATACAACCAGGCCGGCTTCGCCAGCATCACGCTGAACCCGGCGGCAAGCGGCGGCAACAGCCTCGACTTACTCTATGGCGTGGGCACCGGCGTGTTGCCGAATAACGCCAACAACTGGACGCGCAGCCCGGCCACAGACGTCGTGCCGACCTCCGGCGGCTGGGAAGGCTGGATCACCAACGGCATCCTGGCGAATGAGACCAGCGATCCCGAAGGCAACGTCGGCACGGCCAATCTGCCCACCGGCCTCACGCCGAAATACCTCATCATGATCGCGTCCAATAATAACCCCACCACCGCCATCCGCGACATGGGCACCTTGACCATCAACAATGACTGGGAACTCACCGGCTCTGTCGCCTTCTACGGCGCCTGGAGCTACTCCTATGTGCAGGTGCTGGACACCAACAGCAATGTGCTGGCCAGCCTGGCCGTGCAAACGCGCTGGGGGATGAACTGCTCCTTTGCCGGGCAGGCCCTCTCGCTTGGGTCCAACCAGACCGACTGGGACAACTTCGCCAAGGCCTTGCAGCCCTTGTCCATCAAGTGCGACGGCACCACCCTGTCGGTGAACTATGGCGGGAAGACCGCCTCGACGACCACCGTGCCGTCCACCTGGAAGAATGCCCGCTACGTGAAGATCATCAGCAGCACCGGCGGCGGCGAGATCAATGCCGGGGAGATCAAGGACTTCGTCTTCAAGTATGACACCTCCAGTTATACCATCACCACCTCCGCAGGCGCCAACGGTGCGATCAGCGCCACGCAGACAGTCAACTCCGGCAATACCGCGACCATCACCGCCACGCCGAATACCGGCTACACGGTGGACACCTGGACAGATAACGGCACTGCGGTGCAGACGGGCGGCACCACCTACACGATCACCAATGTCACCGCCAACCATACCGTGAGCGTGACCTTCAAAAGCACCTCGACCACCCTGGACCTGCTCTACGGCGTGGGCACCGGCGTCATGCCGAATAACGCCAATGGATGGACGCGCAGCCCGGCGGCCGATGTTGTGCCAACCTCCGGCGGCTGGCAGGGCTGGATCACCGATGGCGTGCTGGCGAATGAGACCAGTGATGCCGAAGGCAACTTCAGCACGGCCAACCTTCCCTCCGGGCTGACGCCGAAATACCTTGTGATGATCTCGTCCAGTGGAAACTCGACGATCGCCACCCGCGACATGGGCACGTTGACCATTAACAATAATTGGGAACTCACCGGACAGTTCGCCACGTACCTGGCATGGGATTATTCGTATGTGCAAGTGCTGGATAACAACAGCACGGTGTTGGCGAGTCTGGCAGTGAAAACCGGCTGGGGCATGGGCTGCACCTTTGCCGGGCAAACCCTCTCGCTTGGGTCCAACCAGACGGACTGGGACAACTTCGCCAAGGCCCTGCAGCCGCTGTCCATCAAGTGTACCGGCACCACCCTGTCGGTGAACTATGGCGGCGTCACCGCCTCGACCACCAACGTGCCGGCCACCTGGCGCAACGCCCGCTATGTCCGCATCATCAGCAGTACCGGCGGGGGGATGATCAGCCACGGGGCGATCAAGGACTTCGTGTTCAAGTACGACACCCCGAGCTACACCATCACCACCTCTGCGGGCGCCAATGGCGCGATCAGTGCCACGCAGACCGTCGATAGCGGCAGTTCCGTCACCCTCACCGCCACGCCGAATACCGGCTATATGGTGGACACCTGGACGGATAACGGGACCGCGGTGCAAACGGGCGGCACCACCTACACAATCAGCAATATCACCGCCAACCATACCGTGAGCGTCACCTTCAAGAGCACCACGGTCACCCTCGACCTGATGAGCGGCTTCAGCGCCGGCGTCATGCCGACGAACGCCAACGGGTGGACGCGCAGCCCGGCGACCGATGTCGTGCCAACCTCCGGCGGTTGGCAAGGCTGGATTACCGATGGCGTGCTGTGTGATGAGACCAGTGATCCCGAGGGCAACTTCAGTACGGCCAATATTCCCTCCGGACTCACGGCGCCCTATCTCATCATGATCGAGTCCAGCAACAACGCCACCACCGCCATCCGCGACATGGGCACGTTGACTATGAACAATCAATGGCAACTCTCCGGAAAGGTCGCCTTCTACGGCGCCTGGGGCTATTCCTATGTGCAGGTACTGGATGCCAACAGCAATGTGTTGGCGAGTCTGGCGGTGCAAACGCGCTGGGGGATGAACTGCTCCTTTGCCGGGCAGGCCCTCACACTCGGGACCAACCAGACGGACTGGGATAACTTCGCCAAAGCCTTGCAGACGCTCTCCATTACATGCGACGGCACCACGCTGTCGGTGAACTATGGCGGGAAAACCGCCTCGACCACCACCATACCGTCTACCTGGAAGAACGCCCGCTACGTGAAGATCATCAGCAGCACCGGCGGGGGAGAAATCAATACCGGCGTGGTAAAGGATTTCCAGTTCATCTACAACTGATCCCACGCATCTCGCATGATATTGATTGATGGGAACGCCTCGACCACGTCGGGGCGTTCCTGTTTGGGGACCGTTCATCTGACCGGTCGGCAACCATGTTCTTTCTCTTACTCTTACTCTTACTCCCAAAGAGCATACCAGAATACTGTGTAGGTTCGGGGACTGCCCCCGCGGCAGAGCACGCTTGAGTCGATAATCAAGGGTAGTGATTTGCACACAGGTCTGTTCGAGAACGCCCGGTCTGGGCTGTCCCCGCGTACATTTGACCGGTTGCATAACGCGGGGACAGCCCTGACCGAGCACCTGCCACACACCGGCTTCCGTGTCGTAACCTATTGTTGGGAGATAACGCGCGCGTTACCGCGGGGGCAGTCCCCAACCTGTGTGCATGATCACCGGCGGGCAGTCCCCCTACATCGTCTCACACCAATAGGCGATCCCGTACAGCAGCCCGCTCATCGCTGCGAAGAGGAGGGTGGCGTAGGAGATGGCGGTGAAGGCCAGCCATTTGCGCCAGTCGCCTTTTTCGCGGGCGTAGCGGAAAAATGCCGCTGCCATGCTGCCGGTAATAACCACCGTCAACGGGAGGAGGAGCCAGGAGGAATCCGAGAACAGGCGGGGGTGGCGGAGGTATTCGACGGAACCGCTGACGCCGCAGGCCACTGCGACAATGCCCAGCGCGAGGAACGGGGTCAGCAATTGCGCGATGAGGAAGGTCTGCACGCCGTGGCCAACCAGGTCGCCCGGGCTGCCGGCACGCTGCCATTGCCGGCGGATATGCAGGCGGAAGGTAAGGAACCAGGCGAGCAGGTAGCAGGCGAGGGTGAGGATGAGCGGGATGCCGGGCAAGGCGAAGAACTCGGCGACGGCAAAGCGCCAGGGAGCCGGCTGCTTGACCAACCGTACGCTGATGTCCTCCCTGGGATTGCTTTGCAGGTAGGCGATCTGCCAGGCCGAGGGATGCTTGACGGGATTGCTGATGATCGACCCGGTCCGCGTGGCTAATACCTCTGTGGCGTCGGAAGGGGCCGGCTCAGTTGGTGCGGCCGCCATGTCCGCTAAATCAATGGTCAGCGATTGCGCGTAGGAGTAGAAACTCGGCCACCGCGTGCGCTCGCCTTCCACCGGCGCTTTCACCTCCATGCCCAGCCGCTCCGGGCAGGCGAGGTAGACTTCGGTAATGGGGATCGGTTGCGGCCAGGCGGCGCCGGTGCCCAGCGGGTAGACATAGCGCCCTTCGGGAAGTTGATGGGTAAAGTGGTAGCGCACGCCTTTTCCGCTCATCCGCACGTCTTGCTGCTCAACGGCTGAGAGTCCTTTCAGCCGCATCACAGCAAAAAAGGGCGTATGATATTTCGCCAGTGGCGCCAGTAACTTGGCCGGCAGACCGGACTGGGCGATGAGCTGCTGCAGGTCCTGTCCGCCGATGCGGTACAATGCGGCGTGCGCATGAGGCGTGTCGTTCTGCGCATAGGGCGTCAGCATCGCGGCCATTTCGCCCCCACCTCGTCCTTTCTCCCGCGCGCCATAGTTACGCACGAACAGCAGTGCAGGAATGCCGGCACAGAGCAATGCCCCATTGCTCAGTAGATCGTTTGACCCGCGCCGCGCGGCGATGCGCTGCACCCGCTCCACCTGCTTGTGCGCCGGGTCAACGCATGCCGTGCGAAAGGCTTCCGCCGTATCCTCCGTCAGCGTAAAGCCGTCGGGCCGGTACCAGAACGGGAGGATATAGGTCAATTCCTTCCCCGCCGGAATCCCCTCGATGGCGATGAACATGGAGACGTCGGCGGTGGATTCGGTGAGGTTGATCACCGCCAGTTGATGCGTCTCCCACAACTGCTGTGTAAAACCTTTGCCATACGCCATCCCATCGGCATACGCCAGCAACGGCAACAGCAGCAGGATGCAGAACGCGAGAGCGAAGCGGTACAGCATAACGGGTCACCTCCTGTTTGACGTTGTATTTATTATACCACTACCGGTTGGTAATCATGCTCATGCTCTAGAGAAGCGTATCAGCATATTGCATAGGGTTCGGGGACTGCCCCCGCGGCAGCGCTCGTTTGAGTCGATGATACAAGTTCGCGATTGGCACTCCGGTCTGTGCGAGAACGCCCGGTCAGGGCTGTCCCCGCGTACATCTGACCGGTTGCAGACGCGGGGACAGCCCTGACCGAGCACCTGCCACACACCGGCTTCCGTGTCGTAACCTATTGTTGGGAGATAACGCGAGCATTGCCGCGGGGGCAGTCCCCAACCTGTGTGCATGATCACCTGCGTGAATCTGACCGGTTGCAGACGCGGGGACAGCCCTGACCAGGCGCTGGTGACAGCATGACTTCCGATGTGTGACCGGTTATGGGTTCCAATAGCGAGCATTGCCGCGGGGGGAGTCCCCAACCTGTGTGCATGATCACCGGTGGGGGCTGTCCCCTAACAGGCGTTCTCTTGACACCCGGCAAAAGTGGTTTACAATGATAAAACAAGCTACTCGCACGAGCGAGTCACGGATTCCCCGCCAGGTTTGACGGGTTTCGCTCCCTGTCCCGGTCAATTTGGAACTGATTCTTCTTTCTTCTCTGCGATGGAATGCTCTCACGATCCGGGGAGGTGTGCATCCTCATGGAATGGGCATCCGGTGAAATTCACTCGAGAATGGAGGATGATCGCATGAGACACGCGTGGAGGGCACCACTGGTGCTGCTGCTCACCCTGATCGTGTGCTCGCTGGGCGCACGCGCGTATACCTGGTATGACGCCGAGGTGGGGTCACCGACCGCCACCGGCGGGCATACCGAGAACGGCGGCGGGCTCACCGTCACCGGCGCCGGCACCGGGGATACCTGGACCGGCAACGACCAACTGCATTATACCTACACGACCAACGCGGGCGGCGACCTCGACGTGATCGTCCGCCTCACCGGTTTTTCCGGCGCCGCGCATGGGCGGGCGGGCATCATGGTGCGCACCGCCAATGCCGCGAATGCCGCCACCGCCAACACGGTCTTCGCCTACCAGGACGCCGCGGACGGCAAACATAACATCTTCTTCACCGCCCGCGACCAGGCCTCCTCGACCGGCACCTACAGCGGCGTCACCACCAAGATGGCGCTGCCGGTGTGGCTGCGCCTGGTGCGCACGGGGAAACGCTTTGCCGTGTATAAATCTCCGGACGGCGTCATCTGGACGATGCTGGGCAACACCAGCGGGTGGCAGTTCACCCCCACCGGCGCGCTGGAGGTCGGCGTCTTCGTCGCCAGCGGCAGCGCCGCGACGACCGCCACCGCCACCTTCGACAATATCTCTATCGGCACGCCGCACCTGGGCTACACCAGCAGTTGGTACGGCAACAACTTCGGCAGCAATATCGACGATGGGCACGTCTCCAACGGCATCAGCGCCATGTGGGTGGGGCCGGATGGCTCCTGCTACACCAACTCGGGCTGGGATGAAGGTGCGGAGGCGTCGAAGATCTACAAGGACGGCAAGGTGGTGAAAGGGCTCCGCGACGGTAACGAGTACCTGGGCAATGCCCTCTGCGGCGAGGGCTCCATCACCAGCGACGGCACCAATCTTTACCTGGCGAACACCAAATACCTGTATAAGACGGACATGCTGGGCACCCAGGCCGCTACCGCCCCCGTCTACCTGTCGATCGATCCCTACGATACCACGCGTGGCCTGAACATCATCAGCGGGCTGGCGGCGGCAAACAACGAGATCTACATCGCCGACTCGCGCGACCAGAAGATTCGCGTAGCGCAGCCGTCGATCACCACCTACTACACCGCCGGCAACACGAACGTCTATATGACGACGCAGACCATCGATACCACCGGCGTGCCCGGCGCGGCGCCGGCGGCGGTCTACCAGTCCCAGCGGAAAAACGACTACAACCCCTACATCATCCCCGGGTTGACGCCGAATACCCGCTATAACGTGCGCTGCCACTTCTGCGAAATCTTCCAGACCGAGGTCGGCAAGCGCATCATCGAAGTTTATGCCTCCGGCGCCACGCCCGTCACCGGCTACGACGTCGTCGCCGCCGCCGGGGGGGCATTCAAGCCGGCGGTGCTAAACATCGCCAATGCGCTCACCGATGCCACCGGCAAACTCAACATCACCTTCACCTACGGCGCGGGGAGCGTCGACCATCACGTCGCCATCTGCGGTATCGAGATTCTCACCACCGGCGGCACGCAAGTTTTCGCACTTAACTGCGGCGGCCCGGCGGTGGGCAGCTTCCAGTCGGAAGTCAACGAACTCCCGGCGCGGGCGTTCGATTTCACCCGCCCCGGCCCGATGACGGTAGACAGCCGCGGCGACCTGTGGATCATCCAGGAAGCCAACGACTTCCCCATCGGCACGAAGATCACCACCGCCTATCCCGGCGCCGTGAAATGCTACCATCCCAACGGCACCTACGCGAACAAGCAAATCACCGGCGTGGTCAACCCCGCCGCCATCGCCTATGACGCGGTCAACGACCGCCTGCTCATCGCCGACAACACCAACCAGGACATCGTCATCTACGGCAACCTGACGACGACCCCCACGCAGGTGGGCACCTTCGGGCAACTGGGCGGCCTCTACGCGGGCAGCAACCCCGGCCTGATCAATGACCCGGCCGCCGGCGGCTACGCCCGCTTCTACGGCATCTCCGGCCTCGGTGTCGACAGCGCGGGCAACATTTACGTCTCGACCGGCATGCAAGGCACCGACCTGCGCAAATTCACCCCCGGCGGTGCGCTGGTGTGGATGCTGAACGGGTTGTTCTTCTGCAACACGCCGGACCTTGACCCCGACACCGACGGGCAGGATGCCTACAGCACCTACTGGCACGGCACGCTGGACTACACGAAGACGGCCCCGGGCTCCGAGTGGGCGTTCAAAGGCTACAACTGGAACCCCAACCTGTATGGCGACCCGCCGCGGCAGGCTGCCGCACAGGCAATTTTCCGCCGGGTTGGCCCGAACCGCGCGAAGATCATGTATACCAGCGGGCAGGGGTTAGCCGACTATGTGGGCATCTTCCGCTACAACGGCGAAATCGCCGTGCCGTGCGGTCAGATTCGCGACAGCGGCGCCACTGTCTGGATCGACGCCAACGGCGACGGACTGGAAACCGCCAACGAGCGGGTGACCGGCGCAGCCCCCGGCGGCCTGAGCACCTTCTGTGTTGATGACAACGGCGACGTGTGGCTGGCCTGCCTGAGCGGCGATAGCGCGATTATGCGCCACTTCAAGCTGCAGGGCATGACGGCGAACGGCGCGCCGATCTACGATCTCACCCCCGGGCATTACGAAGACATTCCCTTCCCGGGCACCGGCCAGCCCATCAGCACCTGGGGCATGAGTGCGGCGATGTTCTATGATGCCGTGCGCGACAGCATGTACCTGAGCGGGCCGGCTGTGGCGCGGGTGACCGAGCAGAACGACCAGGTCAACTACCTGGCGCGTTATGACAACTGGAGCACCGGCAACCGCACCCCGCGCTGGTTCTTCACGCTGCCCAACCCGGACACCAGCGTCAACTTCATGTACGAAGTCGGTCGCCCGTGGGGCTGCGTGCATCGGTGGATGGGCCTGGACGTGGCGGCGGAGAAGCTGTTCACCGCCGACCTCTGGGGCGATGTCTACGTCTACCGCACCACCGACGGCACACTGGAGCGCATCCTCAACGCCGGGCCGGAGATCTCCGGCTGCTGCGCCTGGGAAGATGCCGCCATGGGGCTCACCGCCTTCAAGCGCAGCAACGGCGAATTCATCGTCTTCACGGAGAACAGCGGCTGGGGTGGCAAGCCTAATATGTTCCGCCTCCCGCCGTCCGGCACGAACCTCGCGCCCAGCGTGACCCTCACCGGCCCGCAGGCCACCGACCTCTTCGTGACGCCGGCCACCGTCACCCTCACCGCCAATGCGCAGGATGACGACGGGACGATCAGCAAGGTGGAGTTCTACCAGGGGTCAACGAAGGTCGGCGAGGACAGCACTCGCCCGTACACCTGCACCTGGAGCAACGCGACGACGGGCAACTACACGCTGACCGCGAAGGCGTATGATAACCAGAATGCCGTGACCACCTCCGCCCCGGTGATGATCACCGTGCGGGCCGATTACCCGCCCACTGTGAGCATCACCAGCCCGGCGGCCAACACCGTCTTCACCAGCGTGCCGGCCTCGGTGACCATCACCGCCACCGCCGCCGACCCGGACGGCACCGTCAGCAAGGTGGAATTCTTCCAGGGGACGACGAAACTGGGCGAGGACACCACCTCGCCGTACAGCTTCACCTGGAACAACGTGCAGACCGGCAGCTATACGCTGACCGTGCGCGCCTGGGATGCCGACGGGTGCGCCACCACCTCCAGCGCCGTCGCGATCACCGCGCAATCCTGCACCTCGACCGACCTGTTCGCCGGCCTCACCGTCGGCACGGTGGTCAACGGCCAGTACGGCTGGACGCGTGACCCGCAGGTCGATGGGACCAGCGGCAACTACGGGCAACTGCAGTACACCAATACCGAAGGCGCCCCCGCGCAGGCGCCGTGCATGAAGGCGAGGGCGGTCGGTTCCTCCGGCTACATGTTCGCCTACCGCGATCTGGGCACCAACAGCGGCCTCGCCTCCTGGAAGATCACCGGCGACCTCGCATTCGCCTATCAGTACACCGGCGATAAGCGCGCCCAATTCCGCATCCTGGTGAAAGACGACCTGGGTAACGTCATCGCCAATCTCGACCGCCTGACCTGGGACTGGGGCGATGCGTACAACTATGTCAAGTTCAACGGGCAGACGGTGGTGAGCGGCACTGTGGCCGACACCTCACCGGTCGACAATCTGTGCAACGTGTGGAATAGCTTCAGCATCGAGAACAGCAACGGCACGCTGACCTTCACGTACGGCGGCCACACGGTCACCACGGCGGCGCTCAGCGGCAGCACGGCGGGGAATCCGAAGACGCTGTGCATCCTGGTGGGCGAGAACAACTACTACGGGGAGACGCTTTACCTGGACAACCTGGCCTTCACCCGCCCCGATGCCAACCAGTCGCCGACCGTCAGCCTGACCGCGCCGAGTGCCGGCGATATCTTCATCGCCCCGGCGACGGCCATCCTGACTGCCAATGCGGCGGACTGCGACGGCACCATCAGTAAGGTGGAGTTCTACCAGGGCGCGACAAAACTCGGCGAAGACACTACGTCGCCCTTCAGCTATACCGTCTCCGGGCTGGCGGAAGGCAGCTACAGCTTCACCGCGAAGGCCTATGACAACGGCGGCCTCAGCGCGGTCTCCGACGCTGTCACCGTGACGGTGAACAACGGCGACCTCTTCCTCGGCCTGTCCGTCGGCACGGTCTACGACGGCCTGTACGGCTGGACGCGCGACTTCCCCGATGACAGCCTGCGCGATGGCTCGAACTACGGACTCGTGCAATACACGAACACTGAGGGCAGCGCGGTCAATCCGCCGTGCCTGAAAGTCTATACGCATGGCTCCTCCGGCCACCAGTATGCCTATCGCGACCTGGGCACCAATAGCGGGCTCGCCTCCTGGCGCATCGACGGCGACATGAAGTTCGCCTACAACAACCTCGCTGACAAGCGCACGCAGGTGCGCATCCTGGTGGAAGATGCCAATGGCGCAGTCATCGCCGACTACGATCGCCTCACCTGGGACTGGGGCGGCACGGACTACGTGCAATTCAACAACCAGAACGTGGTGCCGGCCTGCACCTGGCCCGATACCACCGCCATCGACAACCTCTGCAACAATTGGAACCACTTCAGCATTGCGAATAACAACGGCACGCTGACCTTCACCTACGGCGGCAACACGGTCACCGCCTCGGCGCTCTACGGCAGCACGGCGGGCAGCCCGAAGACGTTGTGCATCCTCGTCGGGGAGAACAACTACTGGGGCGAGGTGGAGTATCTCGACAACCTCTACTTCGCGAAGAACCCGCCCACGGTGAGCCTGACGGCGCCGGCTGCGGGGACTTACGAGACCTCGACCATCACGCTGGCCGCCACCGCGTCGGACAGCGACGGCATCAGCAAGGTGGAGTTCTACCAGGGGAGCACGCTCATCGGCACGGCCACAGCCAGCCCGTACAGCCTCACCTGGAGCAACGTCGCCGCGGGCACTTACAGCCTGACCGCGAAGGCGTATGACAGCTACAACGTCCCCACCACCTCTGCGCCGGTGTCGATCCTGGTGCGCTCGGTCACCGATCTCTTCGCCGGGCTCTCCGTCGGCACGGTGGTCAACGGTCAATACGGCTGGACGCGCGATTTCCCCGATGACAGCCTGCGCGACGGGTCGAACTATGGCCTGGTGCAATATACGACCACCGAGGGCAGCGCGGCCAACCCGCCATGCCTCAAAGTCTACACGCACGGCTCCTCCGGCCACCAGTTCGCCTACCGCGACCTGGGCGCCAATAGCGGGCTTGGCTACTGGAAGATCGCCTGTGACCTGAAATTCGCGTACAACAACGTGAATGACAAGCGCACGCAGATGAAGATTGTCGTGAAGGATGCGAGCGGCAACGCCATCGCCACTCTGGATCGCCTGACCTGGGATTGGACCTGGGACTGCTTCGACTACCTGCGCTTCAATGGCCAGAACGTAGTGCCGGCCTGCACCTGGCCCGACACCACCGCCATCGACACCCTGTGCAATAGCTGGAACTCGCTGAAAATCGAAGCGCAAAACGGCCAGCTCACCCTGACCTACGGCACCAACACCGTCACCGTCTCCCCCGGCGCCGGCAGCACCTGGAGCAGCCCGGCCTCGCTGGAGATCCGCGTGGGCGACAACAACTACTATGGTGAGGTCGAGTATGTGGACAATCTGGTGTTTGTGAAGTAAGGGGATCGTCGCCAGTGAGGTAGCAAAGATAGGCCGTGTCCATTGTGACGCGGCCTATCTTTTGTCTGAACCATGATTTAAGGATTAAAGGATTGAAGGATTCCTGAGCGCAGCCACGTGGAGAATAATCTCGGCCGGTGTGCAATCGAGCGATCTTGAATGCAGCGTGTGGTCTATATGCTTCGCAGGCGCCATCAGTGCCGGCTGGGCCCCTGAATCCTAAAATCCTTGAATCCTTAAATCATGGTTCAGACAAGAAACCGGTCAGGTTCACGCGGGGACAGCCCTGACCGGGCGTTCTTGCACATACCGGGGTGCAAACCGCATCCTTTTTCTCTCGCTTATAACAGGCTTTGCCGCGGGGGCAGTCCCCACTCTGTTCATGATCTTCTCAGCACCCCAGTCGTTCCCGCATGCGCTGCAACTCGGCTTCGGCGTCCTCCACCAGCTCCTGCATAATCGCGCACATGGGTTTCACGTCGCGGATGAGGCCGACGCTCTGGCCGGCCATCAGCGAGCCGCCGTCGACGTCGCCCTGCACGACGGCTTTTTGCAGTGCGCCGACCCAGAAGTGCTCGACTTCGTACTGCGCCCGTTCGCGGGTGATGGTGCCCGCTTCGAGCTGTTTGAGCAGCGCCAGTTGCAGCTTGCCGAACTCCTCGAGACCCTGGTTTTTGATGGCGCGCACGGCGACCACCGGCAGGCGGGAATCGTATTGCGGGGTGGCAATGGCCTGCCGGGCGTGGGCGCGGGCGAAGGCCTGCTTGAAGTGCGGGTGCGCGGTGCATTCCTCGCTCATCACGAAGCGCGTGCCGAGCTGGCAGCCCGCCGCACCCATGGCCAGCAGGTGGGCGATCATCTTGCCGGTGGCGATGCCGCCGGCGACGAAGATGGGCACCTGGTCGAATTCAAAGAGCACCTGCTGCAGCAGCACGGTAAGCGACACATGGCCGATATGCCCGCCCGCCTCGCTGCCTTCCAGAATGAGCGCGTCGATGCCGAAGCGGATCTGCTGCTCGGCGATGGACCCCTCGGAGGCGAAGGACATGGTGCGCTTGCCCGCTGCCTTCATCCCCTGCACGTCGGACTTGCGTGGAAAGCTCCCCGCGAAGACCACGAACGGCACGTTTTTCGTCAATAATATTTCGTAATGCGTTTTGAAATTCGGCGCGATGGTGATCAGGTTGACCGCAAAAGGCTTGTCCAGGTGCGCCACACAGCGGTCCACTTCTTCCTCGAACAGGGCAGGCGGCATATTCCCCCCGGCCAGCACCGGGAAGCCCCCCTGCTCGCTGACGGATTTCACCAGCTCGAAATTGCTGATCCACGTCATTCCGCCGGAAATAATCGGGTACTTCACCCCGAGAAAGTCCGATCCACGTTTGGCTAACTGCTCAAATAGCATCAATTGCTCCTCTGTTTTGATTCAGGATGCAGGATTCAGGATTCATGCCCCGGACACGCTACCGGAGTTATAATCTTTGCGTTCTTTGCGGCTTTGCGTGCGCCGATATTGAGGATTTTGTTGCACGCAAAGCCACAAAGAACGCAAAGGAAGGCGGACGGAATACGCGATACACACGTCCAACCACTCGACTCCTGCATCCTCTCTATCTTACCCCAAATCCGCTCTCCTATTTACTTATCGCCCCATGCCGGCTCTCGCGGGCGTGTGCTCAGGCGGCTATTGTGGCGTGAATCCTGAATCTTGCATATTGCATCTTACGCGTAAATCCCCTTCTCCACGCACAGCACCGCGTGTTCACGGGTTTTCGGGTCACCGTGCAACGCGTTGGCGAAGAGCGCCTGGTCGATGCTGAGCGGCGCATAGGGTGCCACCCCGTGGGAGGCCAGTAATCTGTCGCCGCTTTGTTTGCGGTCTGCCACCACCACACTCCAGGCGATTTATCCGACCGTACTGCTTTATACACCCCGTGTTTGTACCCGGTTCGACAAGCGGAACGCAGAGGCGTATACTTGTTGTGCGTGTGAAATACTCCGAGTTGTGCATCGAGCATGAGGTGGCTATGAACAAGCTGGTTGCCAATGAATACCCCGGCTTCCTGATGGAAATCAAAACGCGCATCCGGCAGGCCCAATACCAGGCGCTGCGGGCAGTCAACACCGAACTTGTCCGTCTCTACTGGGATATTGGAGAAGCCATTCACCAGCGGCAGGAAACGCTCGGATGGGGCAAATCCGTGGTGGAGACCCTGGCTGCCGACCTTCAGGCGGAATTCCCTGGACGCAACGGATTCTCGGCGCGCAATCTCTGGAATATGCGCGACTTTTATTGTGAGTATTCCGCCCGGCCAAAACTGCAACCATTGGTTGCAGAAATCAGTTGGGCTAAGAATCTGGTAATCATGTCGCGCTGCAAGGACGACCTGGAGCGGGAATTCTACCTTCGCGCCACCGCGCGGTTTGGTTGGACCAAAGCCGTCCTCCAGCATCAGGTGGACAACAAAAGCTACGAAAAATTCCTGTTGAATCAGACCAATTTCGATGAAACCCTCCCGGCGACCATTCGCTCCCAGGCGACGCTGGCCGTCAAGGATCATTACACTTTCGATTTCCTTGAACTCGCCGAGGCGCACTCAGAACGGGAACTCGAAGTGGCGCTGGTGCAACACCTGCGTCGCTTCCTCGCCGAGATGGGCGGCATGTTTACCTTTGTCGGCAACCAGTATCGCCTCGAAGTCGGCGGGCAGGAGTACTTCATCGACCTGCTGCTCTTTCATCGCCGCCTGCGCACGCTGGTGGCCATTGAGCTGAAGATCGGCGCCTTCCAGCCCGAGTATAAGGGGAAAATAGAGTTCTATCTTGAAGCCCTTGATGCCCAGGAACGTTTGGAAGGCGAAAACCCGCCCATTGGGATCATCATCTGCCGCGATAAGAATAAGACCGTGGTCGAGTATGCGCTCCGTAATGCAAGCCGCCCCATCGGCGTCGCCACCTATTCCGTCGTCCCCGAGCTCCCCGAAGCCTACCGCGCCGAACTCCCCAGCCCCGAAGCCATTGCCGAACGCTTGCATCGTTGGCATGGCGAGGAGACGGCGGAGGAATGCATCTGAAGAGCAGGGATCATGCCGCGCTTACGCGTACATCCCCTTCTCCACGCACAGCGCCGCCCGTTCGCGGGTTTTCGGATCGCCTTGCAGCGCGTTGGCGAGGAAATCCGGGTGGGCGGCGAGGAAGGCTTTCATGGCCGCTTTCGGGTCGGCGAGGTAGGCGAGGATCATCCGGTACTGGTCGTCGTTGATGAGCCCGTGGGCCAGCGCGTTGGCGAAGAGCGCCTGGTCGATGTTCAGCATGGCAGAGGATTCGACCCCATGCGAAGCCAACAATCTGTCGCCGCCCTGCTTGCGGTCCACTATCACCACGCTCCAGGCGAGGCGGGCGCCGATACTGGCGATGGCAGGGATCCACGCGCGCTCGTAGCTGGAGGCTTCGGTGATCAAATCGGCGATATGTAGCACGCGCTGCCCGCTGAGGTCGCCGGCATCGGCCATCTGCCCGTCCGATGCCATCACCGCCTGCAAATTCTTGTAGATGGTGATGTGCGGCTTGCCCAGCAACTCGGCGGCGAGCAGAGAGAAGAACCAGTCGCGCCGCTCGCCCCCGGAGACGGCATCCACCTGGGCGAGGTCGATCCGCTCGGTGATGAACGCGCACAGCATGTCGATCACCCCGCGGTAGATGGCATCCTCCGCATAGTGCTGCCGCGTCGCCTCCAGCACGGTGCGCGGGCAGCGGTATGGGTGAGCTTTCTCGACATCGATCAACTGGAGCAAACGATTGGCACTCTCCTCGCTGCCATAGAGAAAATGCGAATTGATGTAATACGGGCCGATCGTTCCCGACGTATACCAGAAGGGCTGATCCGGCGGACAGACGCGCAGGGCGTTGGTGGCGAAGAGCCAGGCGACCAATTGATCGTTGATGGGCATGGGCGTATTCCTTTCATGGAAGCATCGTTGCATATTGTAGCAGATTCTCTGCGCGGGTTGGGAGTGTGGCAAGGCGTTTCCCCGGGGCAATTGGGTATCGATCCATAGTCACTGTATGGAACAGGGCGGGAGCCCGGCCGGCCTTGGTGGGCTGACTTTGCCGGGCTCCCGCCCTGTTCCATACAGTGACTATATTTAACACCCCAGCGTGTCCGGTCGGAAGGGGAGCGCGCCTTCCCGGCGAAGAAGTGGTGCAGAAATTATTCAGTGTTCATGCGCGTGCTCCGTAGGGAACGCCCTCCGTGGCGTTCCCTACGGGGCATGCGCATGAGATAGGGGGGCAAGATGGCGGTGGTGACTGCGCCGGTGGTGACGTTCTGGAGCCACGGCGGGATGACGCGGGGGGATGCGCGGTTGCGCGAGGGGCAGGCGGAGCCGGGGGCGATGCGCTTTGAAGCGGAGGGGCGGTTTTATGCCGGGACGCTGCAGGTGCCGGCGGAGGGCAGCCTGGTGCTGGAGCTGGTGTCGCCGCGCCCACTGCGCCTGTGGGTGAACGGCGCGCCGGTGCTCGACGAGAGCCTCTTCTGGCGCTTCTACGAGCGTGAGGTGCGCGCGGCGGTCATCGTGCCGTGCCTGGCGGGCGAGGCATCGCTGCTGGTGGAAGTCGGTCCGCGCTCGGGGTGGCCGGCGGAGATGGACGAGAGTTGCCCATCGCGCAACCGCGAGAAGGTGCGCGCCGCGCTGCTCGAGCGCCACCCGGATGGCCTGCAGTTGCAGGCGCGGGTACAGCCCGAGCCGGCGCCGGCCGTGTCGCTGCGCTTCCTGCCGTCACAATTCCGCCGGGACGGCGTCACCTGGCAACTGGTGATGGCCCGCCCGATCCCTGGCTTCCCCACACAGCCGCCCGCCAATGGGAACTGGTCCTCCGTCGAGACGTCGGAAGACCCATGCTTCCTCAGCAGCAGCGTGCTCCCCGGGCATGCGCTGGAGGCGACGACGGATGAAGAGCGCCGCCACGGCGTGCGCCGCTATTATCTGCCGGTCGCCAACCCGCAGGACGCCCCGGCGCCGTTGCGCGCGCCGGGCGATGCGGAGACGCGCGTGGAACCGAGCATCGAGATCGCCCGCACGGTGGCGCTGCTGGTGGAGGGCGCCGCGGGGCATGTGGTGCTGCAGATGCCCGCCTTCGAGAGCCTGGGCGCCAACGCGCCGCAGCGCGAATTCCGCGCGCTGGACTGGCCGAGTTACGCCGACGCCAAACCGCAGTTGCCGGAGCCGATCCTGCCCGAGCGGCTGGCGTGGATCCACCCGCTCTACGACGCCGCCTGGCAGATGCTCTATCTTCTGGTGCGCCACCCGAAGCCGGAGAGCGGGCTGCCCAACGCCTATATCGGCACCGCCTCGCGCAACTTCTTCGATCACCAGTTCGTGTGGGACAGCTCTTTCACCGCCATGTGCACCGCCTACGGCTGGCGCGCGCTGCCGGCCTACGCCACGCTGGATATGCTCTACTCCCGCCAGTTCGACGGCGGCTACATTCACCGCGAGCATGACGTGCGCGACGGCGTGCCCGCTGCCTGTGAGCCGGATTTCAGCCCCAACCCGCCGATCATGTCGCTGGCCGAATGGGCCATCGTCAACCTCACCGGCAACACGCTGCGGCTGGCGAAGGTTTACCCGGCGCTGAAGGACATCCACACCTGGCTGCGCGGCAATCGCCGCCTGCCGGATGGCACCTACTGGACGACCGGGCTGGCCAACGGGCTGGACAATTCGCCCTCGCTGGGCGACGGCTACCCCGACCTCACCGCGCAGATGGCGCAGGACGCCGAGGTGCTGGGGCTGATGGCGCAGGCGCTGGGGCTGGAGGAAGAGGCTGCCGCCTGGGAAGAAGAGCGCCAGGCCATCGCCACGGCGATGAACGCGAAGCTGTGGAGCGAGTCGCTGCAGATCTTCTCCACTTCGCTTCCCGAGGGCGGGCACAACCCGAACAAGGTGGTCACCGCCTTCTGGCCGCTGTGGACCGGGCTGGTGCCGGCGGAGCGCGTGGAGGCGCTGGCCGCACACCTGAAGGACCCGGCGAGCTTCTGGCGGCATCACCCCATCCCCAGCCTGGCGGCGGACTCCCCGGTCTTCGCCCCCGACGGCGATTATTGGCGTGGCTCCACCTGGGCGCCGACGAACTACGCGGCCATCAAAGGCTTCCAACGCGCCGGGCGCCTGGACCTCGCCCGCGAAACGGCACTGCGCCACCTGCAGTGCATGGCGGAGGTGTGGCGCGACACCGGGCATATCTGGGAGAACTACTGCTCCGAGCGCTCGGCCCGCGGCAACTGGTCCGGCCCGGACTACTGCTGGTCGGCCCTCGGCCCCATTGCGCTGCTCTACGAGGTGATCATCGGCCTGCAGCCGGATGCCCTGCACAACACGCTGCGCTGGACGCTGCCCGATGAAGAGACCATCGGCGTGCGCCACCTGGCCCTCGGCCCCGCCACCATCGCGCTGTGCTGCCATAAAACCGACCATGGCCGCCGCATCGACATCGAAACCGACCGCCGCTTCACGCTGGAAATCGCGCACGGCGACGGCTGGATGAGCAAGGAGTGCCCGCCGGGGCGGTCGCAGTGGGTGATCTAAGACATTAGTCAATGGGGATTGCTTGACTGGCGCATACAGCACCGTGAGCAAGGAAGAGCACTGTTTGGAAGCCGAAGTCCTTCGCGCTCCGGGGGGAAGTCTCTGCATTCTGAAGCACTCTATAGAGTGGAAGCGAATGCACAAATACCCTCACGGAGCGCGATGGCCATCGGCTTCCAGACAGTGCTACAGATGCGCATGGTTCGGTTTACCGGGTACCGTATCTCTACTTTCCAACCGTTAAAATGTGCCCTGGACGAGCGATTTTGCGTACAAAGAGGTATAGCTACAGGTGATATGCGGGTAGAATGGCCAAAGTGTGATCTGTTACGGTCCGGCTTGGCGCCGGCGCCATGGAGGATGTTGCGAAATGATCAGAACTCATGCGTGTTTACTTGCCGTTGTCGTTGCTCTGGCGGCATTGTGCTTCGCTCCGACCCTGCTGCGGGCGCAGGATGCGCCGGATGAGGTGGCGAAGCTGATTGCCAAACTGGGTGATCCGAAGACGGAGGTGCGGCTGGAGACGGTGCAGAAGCTGCGCGAGAGCACGGCGGACGACCGGGTGATCCCCCCGCTGCTGCAGATGCTCAAAGACCCCGACCTCGAAGTGCGCAAGGCGGCCATCGACGACCTCGCCGAAGCGCGCGACCCGCGTGCCATCGACCCGCTGCTCGGTATGCTGGAGGAGACGAATGCGGACATCCGCGCGCGGGTGATCACCGCGCTGGGCTACATCGCCGGGCCGAAAGCGGTGGACCCGCTGCTGGCGACGTTGAAGCAGGACGCCGCATTGCGCACCACCATCATCGACGCGCTCTGGCGCCTGGGCGACAACCGGGCCGTGGCGCCGTTGATCGAGCTGCTGAAAGACAAAGAACCGGCCACGAGCGGGGCGGCGGCGGAAGCGCTGGGCTATCTCAGCGATGACCGCGCGGTGGAGCCGCTGCTGGCCATTGCCCGCGACGAGAAAAGCCCCATCCGTGCGCAGGCGATGAACGCGCTGGGCTTGCTGCGCGAAACACGCGTGGTCGATATTGCGCTGCCGCTGTTGCAGAGCCCGGATGCCGCCCTTCGCGGCGATGCCATCATGGCGCTGGGCTACATCGGGGATGCGCGGGCAGTGGCGCCGCTCGTCGCCATGCTGAAGGACCCGGAGATGCGCGAGACGGCCGTCTGGGTGCTGGGGAACTATCGCGATGCGCGCGCCATCGACGGCCTGGCACCGTTCGCCAAAGAGCCGGTCGCCAACTCGCAGATCCAGGTGACGGCGCTGGAGGCGCTGGGCAATATCCGCGATCCGAAAGCCGTCCCCGCCGTGCTGGAAGCGCTGAAAGCGAAGAACGACGAGATGAACCGCTCCTACAGCACCGCGCTGGAGGCGCTGGGGCATATCGGCGATGCCGCGGCACTGGAGACCCTCCTCACCATGGCCGCCAGCAAGGATGACGACCAGTGCCTGAAGGCGGTGGTCGCCCTGCGCCCGCTCGCCGATGCGAAAGCGATCGAGGTGCTGACGGCGGCGGCAGCGAAGCAAAACGAGACCGTGCGCGACGAAGCGCTGCTCGCGCTGGCGAAGATTCCCGATGCCCGCGCGGTGAAAGTGGTGGTGACGGCGCTGCAGCATGAATCGATCTTCGGCGGCTTCGGCTGGCAGGAGAGCGACCTGGTGAATGTGCTGGTGGCAAATCCGAAGCTGACCGTGGACGATGTGGTGGCGATGATCCAGCAGGATGCCACTACCTGCCAGCCCGAGGTGATCTGCGCGCTGGCGAAGTCGACGCTGAAAGATGCCAAAATCCTCAAAGCCGCCGTCGGCTGGATGGCGAAAAACAGCACCTCCGGCTTCGAGGTGGTCAGCGCGTTGAAGCCGTATGGCACTGAGGCGGTGGACGCCTTGCTCGAGGCGCTGAAAACCGCCGAGGCGAAGGATTCCATCATGGATGCCCTCGCCCAGCTTGGCGATGCGCGCGCCGTCGACCCCTTGATCGCGCAGACCCATGATGAGTTCTTCGGCGGCGAGGCGATGAAGGCGCTGGCGAAGATGAAGGTGGAGAAAACCTACAGCCAGATCCTCGACGCGGCGAAGAACACCAACAGGGATGAAGCGAACCGCTGGGCCGCCCTCCAGGCACTCGGCTTCTACAAGGACAAGCGCGCCACGGAGGTGCTGCTGGCGGCGCTGGGCGAGAAGACCGGCGAGAATGCCGCCACGATGCGCGCCATCGCCGCCGAATCGCTGGGATTGATCGCCGACCCGAAGGCCGCGGATGCGCTGATCGGCGCGCTGAAAGACAGCGACCCCACCGTGAGCGCGACGGCGGCCCGCGCGCTGGCCAACTACCCGCCCGATGCCCGCGCCATCGACCCGCTGCTGGCGATGCTCAGCAACCTGCGCAATGAAGATGGCCGGCTGTCCGCCGTGCCGGTGCTTGCCAAGTCGCAGGACGAGCGCATCACCCCCGCCTTCATCCAGGCGGTGCATAACGGCACCCTCGGCGATTATGAGCCGACCCGGCGCCGGCTGGTGGAGGCACTCGGCCAGCGCAAAGATACCCATGCCGTGCCGACGTTGATCGGCTGCCTCGCCGACCGCGACCCCGGCGTGCGCCTGAACGCCGCGAAGGCGCTGAGCGCCCTCAAGGACACCCGCGCCGTCCCCGGCCTCATGCTGGCCGTGAAGGACGAGCAGCCCGAGGTCCGCACCGCCGCGCAGGACGCCCTGAAGGCGATCACCGGCCAGGACCTGGGCGCCAGTCACGACCGCTGGGTGGCCTGGTGGCTGGAGCAACACAAGGATAAGTAATTAGTAATCGGTGATTAGTTATTAGTAAAAGCAGGTACGTGGGTGTGGGGCGGTTTCGGGGTTCCGGTGGCTGCCTTCGCGGTAGTGCTCGGTTGAAATCGAGCGAAGAGGATTACCGCCCAGCACCCCGGATCGAACGAGAGCGCCCGGTCAAGGCTGTCACCGCGTTTTTGGTACTGGTAATATACACGCGAAGGCAGCCACCGTACGCTGGTTTGAACCCTATAAGAGACCCTTACTTCGTTTTCTTGATTGTTTATGCAACCGGCAACTATGATAGGGTATCGGGGACAGTTCCCCTCACTGGCTGCGGCTGGCAGAGATGCAAAATCGTACGGTAACCGATATAGGCACTCTGGTATCGAGAACAGTGGTAGGCCGCGCCCACCGTGGCGCGCTGGTGGAAGCCTG
>Ga0272448_1002323_pt1 | contig 24052 bp, 27 predicted proteins | sample YNPCB0191_FD_202220 | JGI IMG/M metagenome (GOLD analysis project Ga0272448, IMG submission 202220) | Hot spring sediment microbial communities from Yellowstone National Park, WY, United States - YNP-CB-019-1 | ecosystem: Environmental > Aquatic > Thermal springs > Hot (42-90C) > Sediment... | reverse complement strand
GTCCCATCGGTTGACCCGTTATCCACCACGATGATCTCATAGGGTTCGGGGGTGCATCTCCTGATGCTCTCAAGACAGAGCTTTGTGTACTTTAGGTTATTGCGGGTGAGGATGATGAGGGAGGTGAGAAGGTGATAGGGAAGAAATTCAGCAGGCCTTTTCTACCCTTCTGTATCTGCGCTCGCAACAAGAGTAGCGATGTGCTTCTCCCGTTCCATATTATGAACAAGCCTCCGGTAGTCATATTGCGGGAAAATCTGCTGGATATTTTCAATAATCCACTGCTCCATAGGCTTTCCCTTAATAGGAAGATAAGAAGCAAAGCGATAGTACATGTGCAAAAGATTTCGAAAAAGTATGTAATCAATTGGCAGAGGCTCCGCCAATTCCCATTCTCTATCGATAAAATGAAGTTCCTGACTCTTAACATCCTTCACGACATTGGAAAGGATCACATCAAAGGCCTGATCGCTTACCAGAGGATATCCCTCTTCTTCCAACCCCGTCGAAAAGTTATTGAGGATAAAGTCTTTGACGGCCCTTAGCGTCTGTAGCAACTCTCTCTCAAAATCCCCCCTTACAATGCTCTCGAAAATCGAGAACAACGCCAGATCTCCTGGAACAAATTCCTCCTCTCCGATTTTTTGAACAACACTTTTGTACCTGCATACTCTGGGAAATTGTTCCCCTATCCTCTGGTGAATAATCTTTGGAGGATCGCCGGGTACAAGCATTGTGCATTTACGGAAACACGGAGCACGGCGAAGGGTATACTTCTTCGCCACCCAGGATCCTGATAAGCCCAAAAATTTGCTTACCTCCTTAGGATTACCTTTATAAGCCAGAACCAGAAAAGAATTCGCAAGCTCTGGCAACAAATTGTTTCGTGAAAGCTCACGAACAACGAGAGATTCGTTAAACAGAAGCAATCTCTTCGTAAAACCCCGATCTTGGAAAGGCGTTTCAATCCAGTTATACACAAAGTACCTGTTACCAAGCTCGGGAATTTGCGCGTTGATGATGACATCAGGAAGTTTATAATCCGGGAAGGGTAAATACCAATCAACCCACCCAAAACCAGATCGTCTGAGCAAATCCTCAAGTTCCTGGCGACCATAGGTAGTAGGACCCTTCCGCGAAGGATACCCCTGAAGGCTTTCGAAAACAATGCCAGTATGATCTTCATGACAACCGGACCAGTATTTGACGCCGAACTTATTCTCTATAGCTATAATGAGTAGCCCGTTTTCCTTAAGAACTTCATGAGCAAGTCGCAAGGTTGAAGAAGCAGCATCTGAAGGAGGAGAGAAATAAAGTGATCCATATTCAAGAACACCAATGAGGGTTACTAAATCAAACTTTTCTTCAATATTTTCCCAGGGAATGTCAAAAAAGTTGCCGCAAATGACCCGAACATTATCTAAGTCGACACAACGCTTCCGGATGCACTTACATCTTGCTAAAGATCCTTCTACGGCCCAGACCAGACCAAATTGCTCCCCCAGATATCTCGTGATAGCTCCACATCCTGCCCCCAGCTCCAGTACACTAGCTTTTCCACCACCGTAGAATTCAAAGCACCTTAGAAGGTTTGCCCTCTCCAGACTTAAATGGTACAGACTGGCCCAATCTCTGACATGTTGTTGAAGCTCTCTTGACAAAGAACTTTTGTCTTGGACCTTATCAAGAACAGATAAAAGATACGTCTCCGAACCATCTGCGTAAGTAAAACTATTCACGCCGTGGTTCTTCCCGACATAAACTCCCAAATCTTTATCAAACGAAAGGCCACAGTGTTGGAACATGTGTCCACCGCCCGCTGGTAGCAGAAATAAACCAATCCCTATAGGGGTAGGGATAAAAATTTATACCAATTGGAAACAATCTGGCTTCAAAAAATCGGCAAGGGAATCCCACAAGTCTCTTTTTTTCTAATCATCCGAAGGCATCAAAACACCGCTTCCACTTCCTGCAATATTCTCTGGGCTTCGTCGGCGCGTCCGGCCAGGGTATAGAGGTAAAAAACCAGTGAGCGAGCTTCGGGATGCTGTGGGTCTTTCACGAGCACCTCTCTCCACAGCGCTTCCGCTTCTTCCCACCGGTGAAGGTTGAAATAGACGAGCGCCAGGTTGTGAAGAGCGTTGGGATCTTCGGGAAGAAGGGCGCGAAGTTTTTCCCCGTAACTTAAAGCCTTCTCCCACGCACCACAGGCGATGGCGGAGCGGAGCAGGCGTTCGTAGAGTATCTCATCGGTAAAGGCAAAGCGCACCAGGTTGGCCTGGGAACGTCCGGCTTCGAGATGGAAAATTTCCTCCAGAAGCGCCAGGGCTTTAGAGTAGTCTTCCCGCAGGAACGCCAGATTTCCCAGAGCAAAGAGCGCATCGGGAAGATAGGGGTCGTAGCGCCGCACCCGCTCGAAAATCCGCTCGGCGATGTGGAATTCGCCACGATCGGCAAAAATGGTCCCCAGGTAGAAGAGTCCCTCGATGTAGGCCGGTTTTCCTCGCCACGCAGGGTTTCGTACAATCTGAAAAAGCGCTTTTTGCGCCTCTTCGCGATCACCGAACATGGTGAGCCGGGTCTTCGCGTAATAAAGAACCGCCTGGATGTTATCGGGCTCACTCCGGTACAGCTCTTCGATGATGGGGAAATTTCGCTCTACGCTTTTGCGGCGCACGTCTTCGGGTCTGGTGTAGCCGAAGTGATGAATGGGGACATCCGTGCGCCCAATGGCTCCACCTAAAGCCACGATGGACGCCTCCGCGGTCTCGTGGATTTTCCCTGCAAAGCGAATCCCGGGGTGTCGGCGGAAGAAACGGAGTGCAAAGTTCACCACCCCCACATTTCCATTCCGGTTGTAATTGTAGATGGGAAGTTGAAGCCCCAGAGCCTCGGTTTTTTGGGCGATTTCACGAAGTCTTCGCACACCCTCTTCATCCACCACTTCATCGGCATCGAGCACCAGAATCCACTCTCCCCAAGCTCGCCGCAGCGACTCGTTGCGCGCTTTGGAAAAATCGTTCTCCCAGGGGACCGAAAAGACCCGTGCTCCCAGAGAAGCAGCCACCGCTTTGGTCTCATCCGAAGAGCCGGTATCCACCACCACCAGGTCGTCGAAGAATTCCGCAATCTTCGCCAGGTGCTCACGGAGGTTCTGAGCTTCATCTCGCACGATCATGCACAGAGAAAGAAGCGGTCCTTTCACTTTTTGTCCGTTACCACCAAGAGCGCGGAGATTTTCCCGGTAAGAAGTCTCTCCGGGATCGAGTTCCACGGCTTTCTCAAAGGCTTTTTTCGCTTCCTGGTGTTTTCCCTTTTTAAAAAGAGCAAAACCGAGATTATTCCAGGCTTCCGCAAAATGGGGGTTCTTTTCCACCGCCTGTTGCAGAAAAGCGATGGCTTCCTTGTAACGGCCTTGCCGGAGGGCAATCACCCCAAACCCGTGGAGCACTTCCGGATGGTCTTTTTCGATTTGAGAAACTTTTTCAAAAAGTTCTCTTGCTCTGGTGGTATCGGAGGCCAGAAAAGCCCGCCGAGCTTCCTGCAGAAGCTCTTCTATGTGTTTCTTATCCCGCCCACCGTCATTGATGCGTAGCGGCATGCCCATCACCCCTCTATCGGGATAGATGAATTACCGTGCCAGTTTATCCCTGGATATCCAGGCCTTCTGGTGAAATAGGAAGATTTTTCCGGACACTCTGTAAAAAAGATTGACTCTCGCGCATCCGAGAAAGTTTTTCCTGTTCCTCAGCAATAACGGCAAAAAGACGCACGCTCACTTCCTCGTTGAGGAGCGCAATCTGGCGGAGCAGAGAAAGCATCTCGGCGCGTGTTTCTTCCGGAAGCTTCGCCACATCGATTTCCCGGTCAAAAGACTCGATCTCCTGGATGAGTTGCCCCCGTTTTTCAAGGAGAGAGAGCACCTCATCCGAAATCCCCCCCTGCGAACATTCCTGCATCTTCTGAGTGATGCTGAGGATTTCCTGCAAAAGCGCTATTTTCAACTCTACCGGATCATTGCTCTCCATTGGCTTTTTGCTCTAACTGTACCCAGGCTTCCCGCAACCCCCCAAGAAGCCGGCAGTTCTCTTCGATAATCTGCGCATAATTCTCTTCGCTAAGTTCTCCACAGCGGCCGATGATAAAGCAGTAAAGCTCGGAGAGATTCCGGGCAATTTCTCCCCCGGCTTCAAAGTTGAGTGACCCCAGAAGTTCAAGGACGATTTTCTCCGCCCGCAAAAGATATTCCCGGGCTTTCTCTCTCTCCCCCTCCGCAAAAGCCCTGGCGCTCAGCCGGAAAAAGCGGATGGCACCGTCATAGAGGAACACCACAAGACGCAGGGGGGAGCCGGTATTCACCGCCTGTTGCTGATAGGAGCGAACCACGCTTGTATAAGCGTTCATGTATTTTCACCTCTTCTGAGTCTGATTATTGAGATTGGCGATCTGATTCGCCAGCCAGGTGCTCTGGGATTTCATGTTGGAGAGATAGGTCTCAAGGCTGGTAAACTGCCGCCATAGACGCTTTTCCCGCAGAGCCATAGCCTGCTCCAAAGAAGCGATGCGCTCGTCGATATCTTTGGTTAAATTCCGGTACATGTTCTGCTCCACCCAGAGAACCCCGCTTCCGTAACTGGTGGCATTGCGGATGGTCTCCGAGAGATTTCTGGCTACCCCCTGGGTGAAGAGCCGCTCGATTCCGGTAAGATTCGTAGAGAGCTTTCTTTCCAGAGCCTGGGGATCCTCAACCTGGAGAAATCCGGTTTTGGAAAGCTTCACACCCAGCATCGCCAGGCTGTTCACCTCCTGAGGCACCCCACTCACCGCCGAAGAAATCACCCGCTCCATCTGAGAACGGATGATGCTCAGGTTCACATTCCCCAGAAAAGGTCCTTTCTCTCTGGTATCCGGATCGTAATAGGTGAAGTTCTTGATGGTAGTGATAACCTCGTTGTAGCTCTCCACAAAGCGCTGAATCTGTTCTTTCAAAAGTGCAGTATCTTCGGCCACCTCTACGATCACCAGCGTAGAGCTACTCGCCAGAAGGTTCAGGGTTATCCCCGGAAGGAGGGTATTCACCGTGTTGGAAGAGAATTCAAAGGTAAGAGGCGAAGAGGTCCCCAAAAGTACCCTGGCGTTCTGAGGGGGCTGGATGGTGGAGAAACCGAGCGTTTCTGTACCTCCTGAAAGATTGACGGTGATGTTTATTTCTCCGGCTTCTCCGGTATCCCGGCTGAGGAGCACCAGGCGGTACTCACCTTCTCCCCCTACCACCGTGGCCGAGAGGGGAAGACCGGTGTTATTGATGGCATTGCGAATCCCCTCCAGGGAATTGTTGGTATCGGTAATGTTCACCGTAACCGGAGTTCCGCTACCCACCTGGACGGTGATGGTTCCGGTGCCGAAGACCCTGCCGGTTGGATCCGAAACGGCGTTACTCGAAAGCTGGTGGGCAAGGGCTACTTGCTCTACCTGCAGGGTATAGCGGCCGGTGGGAGCCCCCGGTTGAGCAGTGGCCTTGAGGACATTTTCGTTTGAAGAGGTTGCGGTTCGCGAGCGGTAGAGTGAAGAGGTACGCAGGTTATCGACCACCAGTTTCAGGGTGGAAAGCTTTTCTCCCAGCCCCTGGAGGAGGGTTATCTTCTCCTGGTAGGCCTTCTTTTCCTCCTCCATGCGCTTGATGGGGAGACGTTCCGTCTCCATGAGTTTCTGGATGATATCTCCGGTCTGCAGGCCCGATACCAGGCCGTCGATGGTTATTCCGGCCATTCACACCACCTCATCCACAAAGAGTCCGGCCAGTTCCCGGAAACGAGCCACCATATCGAGGAGCTTTTCCGGAGGAATCTGCCGGATGATTTCCCCGGTCTCCCGGTTGACAAGGGTCACCATCACCGTGTGCGTGGCTTCATGAACGGCAAAGCGCGCTTCAATGGCCAGCGCTTCCATGATGGTGTTCATTTTCTCTACCCACAAAGAGAGCTTCGTTCCGGAAAGTTTCTCCCCCTTTCCTGATTCCTCCGAGGATATTCCCGGAGCACCCTTTGGGGAAGACCCTGCCTCCTCAGGCGGTCGCGGGGAAATCTCAAAATTTCTTACCGTCTCGGTGATCTTACGAATTTCCATGGTTCCTCCACTCCCTTACAAGAATGGTGGGGGCAAACGCCCCCACCATTTTACCAGAAGCCCTACCGCAGAAGCTGCAGCACCATCTGCGGGATGGTGTTGGCCTGCGCGAGCATAGCCACACCGGCCTGCATGAGGATCTGCGCCCTGGTGAAAGCCATCATCTCTTCGGCCATATCCACATCGCGGATTCGAGACTCGGCAGCGGCGATGTTCTCTCGAGCAACACCCAGATTGGCGATGGTATGCTCCAGACGGTTCTGCAAAGCTCCGAGAACCGCTCGCTGGTCGGAAACTTTGCTCATCGCCTGGTCCAGGCGCACGATGGCGTCGTTGGCGGTGGAATTATCGATGAGGAGCACCGAATCGAGGTTGAGCCCCAGGGTATCGATTCTTCCGATGGAAGCGTTCATATCCTGCCTGGAGTTTGCGCCGATGTGGAAGATGAGCGACGAGTCGGCCAGGTGGACGTAAGTCTTGGTATCAGCAGTATCGGCACTGAACGACCAGGCTCTCCCCGAAACACTGAAGGACACCTTGATATCGCTCATGGCATCGAACACCACATCCACATTGGGATCCAGAACCCCGACCAGACGGTTACCGGAGATCTCAGCTTCGGCAATGGGGTTTCCTCCGGTGTGCGCGTTGTAGATGGTTACATTGAACTTACTGTCTTCGGCTTCCTGGATGACGTTGAGGCTCAGGGCGTTGATGAACGCCTGGTCGCCGCTGAAGTAGAGTTTGCCCTCTGCTCCCGGTACCGCGGTGCGGATGACGAAGGTTCCCGCCACCGCTTCAGGTGTTCCGTAAACCGGATTGGTGACGTATTCCACGAACAGATTGTCGTTATCCCCCACGTACTGCCCCTGCCCCAGACCGTTAGCAATGGCGTCGTTGAGTTTCTGCCTCACATCCCGCAGGGTATCGGTGGCGAAGAAGGTCACCGTGGTGCTCTTACCGTTCCCCTGGTAGATGGTGATGGTCTGGGGATACTCGACCAGGAAGTTCCCGTTGGCGTCGGTGAAGCGATCCACCTCTCGTAGCGTGGCATCGATATCCGCCGGCGCCAGGGCACCGGAACGAGCTACATCGAATGTGGCAGCCGGAGTAACAGTCCCCAAGGTACCGATCTGGCTGTTGAGCTGACCCACGTAGAACTGGCCGTTCGTGGTGTTGAGATACGCGTTCCAGAGACTCTGGGTTCGGTTATCGACTAGATTGGCAGCGAAAGCATATCGGATGCTCTCACCACTCCCCACACCGGTATTCTTCTGAATGGTTATGGAATCACCACCCTGCGCTACCTGATTATTGATCCGGAAGAGGATCTTATCACCCTTGGTGAAGTTATTCACATCTCCGAGTGTGAAGTTATCGAAGTCAAAGGCGTTCGTTACACCGTTGATAGCCGTAGAGACGTTCGTTGTTCCATTAGCGGTGAGCGTCAGACTCGCGATAGTGTTACTTCCTACAGCACCGGTAGTGGTGTTCACATAGTATTCCTGGATGCGGAAGGTAACCTGCTGTCCGGAGATGTTGGTGACTTCGAGCAAAAGATACCCGCTACCGATGGTGTTAGTCGTTGTTACAGCCGTCGCTGTACTTACCAAACTACCACTACCAGTCTGACTATAAGCCGTCACACTATAGTCTGCGCTCACCGTCGAATTTGCGCTTGCTACGGTGTTCACCTGGTAGGAACCGACCGGCAACACGTATCCGGAAGTTCTATTGAGGGTGATGTTCTGGATACCGGAATCCCCGGTGTTAATCTCCAGATTCTCGATTTCCAGTCCTTGCGCTTTGAAGATATCGGTCTTGAGGATCTGTGACTTTCCGGGGGTAGCGGCGATATTGATCTCGTAGTTTCCGAAGGTGCTTATCGGGCCTTTGGCGATCACCTGAGTGGTTTCCTTATCGGTAGAAGCCAGCGCCGCTGCGGTCCCATCGAGGAGTTTCTTGGTGTTGAACTCGGTGGTGTTGGCGATGCGGTTGATTTCGGCTTTGAGCTGGTCGATTTCTCGCTGGATTTCCACCCGGTCATTCAGAGTAAGGGTATCGTTGGCCGCTTGAACGGCGAGCTGCCGCATTCTCTGCAGGATGGAGTGCACTTCGTTGAGCGCACCTTCCGCAGTTTGAATGAGCGAGATTCCATCCTGCGCGTTCCTCGAAGCCTGTGCTAAACCGTTGACCTGACCACGCATTTTCTCCGAAATCGCTAACCCCGCAGCATCATCCGCTGCCCGGTTGATCCGGAGACCCGACGAAAGCCTCTCCAGGGATTTGGAGAGAGCACTGTCCGTTGCCACCAGATTGCGGTGGGCGTTTAACGCCGTGATGTTTTGGTTAATCCGAAGACCCATTTTCTAAACCTCCTCCGTAAGGTTTTTCCCCATGGCATCCTTGCCGACTTACTCACCCACACTGAAATCACCGCTTCCTCAGGTTAGGCACTCTTACCTGTCACCGTTTCTTTCTCTCATCACCTCCCATCCATAAATATCGGCAGCTTCTTTTAAAACTTTAGGGGGGTTATCCGAATTTCTCCCGCCGGATTTCCCTCTCCATATAATTTTATCGACCGAAAATTGCGAAACTTTAGCACCCCCATCCGGATTCTCTCAAAAATTCCGGATTGTTTCCCAGGCGAATTCTCAAATCCCCTCTTCCCCCACAAAACCTCAGAACAAAAAGAGAAAAGAACTTACCGGCATGACAACCTCCTTATTTAAGTGATCTTCGGATTCTGAAAGCGAGACTGCTTCGGAAACGAAAATACGAGTTCTCAGAGAGTCCTTTGGGGCTTTGAGACCGCTTCGGAAACGAAACACACGACCTCACAGGGACGCCCCTCGAACGAAAAGGCAAGGCGCACAGTAATAACCCTGGTGTTCAAGCCTGAGACCCTAAAAATAAATCCGCATCAACTTGCGGAACACCGGGGGCTTGAGCGTGGAGACCCTGAAAGGAGAATGGTTGAGGGAATAGAGGGCAGTAAAAGCTCTGTCTGATTTCCACTTCTTAACATCTTCAGGGCCCACGGAAGCAAAGAAGATGACTTCTTTATCGCTGGCAGTGGGAGCAAAAATAGGTGCTGCGAGAACCGAGGACTTTCCGCTCGATTGGGTTTCCGCAGCGCAGGCAGGGTTTTCCTGCCCTCCCGTATACCGCCAGGCAATCCTGGAAGGTGCCGGTGCTCCCATCGGCGCCGGTAAAATCCCGGATGGTCGTTCCCTGGCAGCGAATCGCTTCTTCAAGGACGGTGGGGATCGCATCGAAGAGGCGGTGCTTTTCTTCCACAGAGAGGGTGGCGAGTTTCCGTTCGGGATGGATGCGGCTCTGGAAGAGGATTTCGCTTGAATAAATATTCCCAATGCCGGCGATTTTGCGCTGGTCAAGGAGAAAATCCTTGATGCGCTTTTTGCCGGAGAGTAGTTTCGCCACCCGCTCAAAGGTATAAGCCGGGGAAAAAGGATCGATGCCCAGACTGTGCAGAAAATCCTCTTTTTCCTGCGCAGGAAAATACCGGATTTTCCCGAATTTGCGCTGATCGCAGAAGGAGAGAAAAATCCCCGCAGAAAGCGAAAAGACGAGATGCTGGTGGGGAAGTGGTGTGCGAGTTTCACTTAAAAGCAATTTTCCGGTCATTCCCAGATGCACAAAGAGCGCATCTTGGGTAGAAAATTCAAAAAACAGGCATTTCCCGTGACGGGAAATGCGCTCGATACGCTTTCCGGAAAGCGGCGGCAGCGCAAAGCGCCCCTGGAAATCGGAGACCTCCAGGATGGTCTTGCCCGCCAGGTATCCTTCGATCCGCCTTCGTACCACTTCGACTTCGGGAAGTTCAGGCATGGAGTTCGCGCAGATACCCCCAGCTTCGATCCCGAGAAGAAAGGAGTGGTTCTCCGGAAAGAGGCCAGGTAATACCGATATCGGGATCACTCCAGATGATGCCGCCCTGGTCCTGGGGATCATAGTATTCGGTGACCTTGTAGAGCACTTCGGCTTCGGAAAGCGCCAAAAATCCGTGGGCAAAACCTGCAGAAACGTAGAGCTGCCGGCGATTTTCGGCCGAGAGCTCTACCCCGTACCACTTCCCGAAAGTGGGTGAATCCCGGCGGATATCCACCGCCACATCAAAAATGCTCCCCCGCACCACCCGCACGAGTTTCCCCTGAGGATGCCGTTTCTGAAAGTGAAGTCCCCGCAGCACCCCCTTACCGGAAAGGGAGTGATTATCCTGGACAAAGTGCACCCCAAGACCCAGCGCTTCAAAGTCCCGGTAGCTATAGGTTTCCATGAAAAAACCCCGCTCATCCGTAAATACGGTGGGCTCAATGAGTATTAACCCCTCGATGGGGAGTTTGGTAAAGCGGAATTTACCCATGGCGAAGATACCACCTCACCGTATAACGGAGCGCCTCTTCGAACTGCCACCGCGGCTTCCAGGAGAGTTCTCGAAGCGCCTTTTCACTACTCAGTGCATAGCGCCGATCGTGCCCGGGGCGATCCGGCACAAAGGTAATGAGTTGCTCGTAGTGCTCTCTTTTCTTTCCGGTTTCTTCGGCAAGAATCTGACAGAGGAAGCGCACCAGATCAATATTCCGCCACTCATTCCCTCCCCCCAGGTTATAGGTTTCACCGATTTTTCCCTCCTCCAGTGCCTGAAGGATACCGCGGCAGTTATCCTCAACGTAAAGCCAATCCCGCACGTTCTGTCCATCCCCGTAAACCGGCAGGGGTTTTCCGGAAAGCGCCCGGGAAATCATGAGGGGAATGAGTTTCTCCGGATACTGTCTGGGACCGAAGTTATTGGGCGAACGGGTGATGACCACCGGCATCCGGTAGGTTACAAAATAGGAACGCACCAGCAAATCCGCCCCCGCCTTGGAAGCCGAGTAGGGGCTGTTAGGACGGAGAGGGGAATCCTCGGTGAAGCGTTGCGAACTCTCTAAGGGCAGGGCACCGTAGACTTCGTCGGTGCTCACCTGCAAAAAGCGTGCCCCCTCCATCGTTTCTCTCTCCCAGAACGAACGGGCCACATCGAGCAAAACCTGGGTTCCGTAGACATTGGTCCACACGAACACTTCCGGCCCCTCGATGCTCCGGTCCACATGCGATTCGGCCGCAAAATGAACCACCCACTGTGGCCGAAAAAGGGTGAAGAGGTGTTCCACGAGTTCTCGATTACAGATGTCGCCCCTCACGAAATGGTAATGCTCCATGCGCAGGTCTTTCAGGTTTTCGAGACGGCCGGCATAGGTTAACTTATCGAGATTCACCACTTCATAGGAAGGCCGATTCTCGCTCAGGAAATGAACGAAGTTCGAACCGATGAAACCGGCCCCGCCGGTTACAAGGAGCACCTTTCTATCCACAGCGCAACGCCTCCTGATTTTCCCGGAGAAATTCCCGCAGGGCATCCTGCCAGGGGCGCATCAGGTTGAGTCCTTCCATTCCCAGGCAGTAATTTTCGAGAACGGAATATCCGGGTCGCCTGGCCGGTGCCCCGTATTCTTCGGTGGTGATGGGAGTCACCTCCACCTCAAAACCGAGTCCCACACAGACCGCCTGCGCCAGCCGAAACCAGGTGGTCTCACCGAGATCGGCACAGTGGTAGAGGCCTACCCGGTCTTTCTCAAGAAGTAGGAGAGTTTGCCTTACAAGGTCCCTCGTCCAGGTGGGAGCCCCCCGCTGGTCGTCAACCACTCTGAGAGCACGTTTTTCTTTCACCAGGCGCAGGATAGTTTTGATAAAATTATGCCCCCTCTTCCCGTAAAGCCAGGAAGTCCGCAGAATCAGGTGATTGGGATTACAGCTTCTGGTGTAGTGCTCGCCCCAGAGCTTCGAACATCCGTAGGTGGAAAGAGGATGAGGAACATCGAACTCGGTATAGGGGGTGGTCTTCTGCCCGTCAAAGACGTAGTCGGTGCTGAAATAGACAATCTTTGCTCCCACCCGGTAGGAAGCGTGGGCCGCATTCCTGGCCCCCAGAGTATTGACCCGGTAACACCACTCCTGCTCCTTTTCTGCCCTGTCCACCCCGGTATAGGCAGCACAGTTGAGAATCACCTCAGGGCGTATGTCCGCCAGAACCGCCACAACCTTTTCACCGTCGGTGACGTCCAGCTCCCGGCGAGAGAAGGCATAGCAGTCTCCCCCAACCTGCAAAAACTCCCGGAATTCACTTCCTAACTGCCCCTCTGCTCCCAGAATAACTACCCTCATAGGCCTTCGAATTCGAGCGTCACTTCCCTGGCCAACTCATTGGCCACCGCCAGCGAAGCAGGTGTCCCGGCATCAGTCCACCACCCTTTAAGGATTCCGTAGGTCAGGGTCCCTCGGGCAATGTAGGCATTGTTCACATCGGTGATCTCCAGTTCACCTCTCTGCGAAGGTTTGAGGGTTTTAATGATCTCAAAAACTTCCGCATCGTACATGTAGATACCGGTCACCGCATAGCGGCTTTTGGGATTCTCCGGTTTTTCCTCGATGGCCACGATTTTCCCCTCTCGCAACTCTGCCACCCCAAAACGCCGGGGATCGGGAACTTCTTTGAGCAAAATCTTCGCCCCTGCCTTTTGGGCAACAAAATCCCGGACGAAGGGAGAAATATCATCCTCGAAGATATTATCCCCCAGAATCACCACACACCGTCCATCCCCCACGAAATTTCGGGCTAACCCCAGCGCCTCGGCGATGCCCCCGGCCCGATCCTGCACCCGGTAGGTGAACTCCACCCCAAAGTCCTGACCACTCCCCAGAAGCTCCAGCACATCCCCCATATGCTCTCTCCCGGTAACCACAAGTATCTCCGTGATTCCGGCTTTTTTCAACCGATAGATGGGGTAGAAGATCATGGGATACTTTCCCACCGGCAGCAGGTGTTTATTGGTTACTCTGGTGAGGGGGTAAAGACGAGAACCCGTCCCTCCGGCCAGAATGACTCCCTTGAGCATTTTTTCACCCCCTTTACACTTATATCATCCTCGTCCATTTTTCTCAAGTCGGTTTTTCTCTTTTGAAAGATCTGGAGAGACACCCATGAATCCCAAAACACGAAAATACCCAGGAAAGCAGCCGGTAGCGAGTTACCCCAATTTCTGTTATACTAAAATTGGGGTGATTTCATGAGCGTTATTCGGGAACGGGTCGACAGACTCGAAGAGGCGCTGATGCGTCTGGTCTACATTCAGCAGAAAACCGAAATAGAACTGCAGAACTTCAAAGAAGAGATGAAGGCCTTCAGAGAAGGCATAAACGAGTATAAGGAGTGGTCGAAAAAGCATATTGAAAATATCCAGAAGGAAATCAAGGATTTCAAAGAAGAGATGAACGAGTTTAAAAATTGGTCGAAGCAGCATATTGAGAAGAGCGATAGAGAGATGCAGGAATTTCGGGAGTGGACGAAGCAGCATATTGAGAAGAGCGAGATGGCAATGCAGGAGTTTCGGAGCACGATGACTGAATTCAAGGAGTGGTCGCAAAAGCAGCTCGAGAGCAATCAGAAAGCGATGGAACAATTTCGGAAAGAAATGGGAGAATATAAGGAGTGGACGAAGAAGCAGATCGAAAAAGGTGACCAGGAGATGCAAGCTTTCGCAGAGTGGACCAAAAAGCAGATGGAGAAGAGCGATAGAGAGATGCAGGAATTTCGGGAGTGGACGAAGCAGCATATTGAGAAGAGCGAGATGGCAATGCAGGAGTTTCGGAGCACGATGACTGAATTCAAGGAGTGGTCGCAAAAGCAGCTCGAGAGCAATCAGAAAGCGATGGAACAATTTCGGAAAGAAATGGGAGAATATAAGGAGTGGACGAAGAAGCAGATCGAAAAAGGTGACCAGGAGATGCAAGCTTTCGCAGAGTGGACCAAAAAGCAGATGGAGAAGAGCGATAGAGAGATGCAGGAATTTCGGGAGTGGACGAAGCAGCATATTGAGAAGAGCGAGCGAGAAACGCAAGCTTTCGTAGAGTGGTCCAAAAAGCAGATCGATAGCCTCAACCAGGCCTGGGGAAATCTTGCCAACCGTATGGGCACCCTGGTGGAAGATATTTTCGCCCCCTCCATCGATATTGCGCTCTCCAAATACTTCCAGGCCGTTCCCGATGTTATCGATACCCGCAAGAAAGTGCGGATCAACGGGAGCTCGCTGGAAATCGATATTCTGGCTGTGGAACGGAAAAAGAAACGAGCCTTCATCGTGGAAGTAAAAGGAAGCCCCGACCGGGGAGAATACGTGGAGAGTTTTCTGCAAAAACTGGAAAGAGTTCCTCATTTTCTCCCCGAACTGACTGATTTTGAACGCATCGGGATATACGCTGCACTCAATATGCAGGAGGAAACCGTCAAACTTCTCACCAGAAAAGGCCTTTATGCTATGGTTTTTCGAGGAAACGTCCTGGAAATCGTGAACTTCCAGGACCTGCAGGAATATCGCTCTTCTTGAATCAAGAAACGTTTGGGAAGAAATACCCATGGAACCTCGACTCTACCATTTTCAAAGTACCGAATCGAAACTCATCGAACAGATCGTGAACGCAGATGAAGTGCAGATTAACCACATCATACTCCCTGCCGGAGAAAAAGTCCCCGAACACTACAGTAACTCCAATGTTTACCTGATTATCATACGAGGAACCATGACCATCACCCTCGAAGGGGAACCCCGTCGATATTCCCGAGGTCACATTCTCTTCGTCCCCTACCGCACCAGGATGCTCATCGAAAATCATGATGGTGAAACTCTGGAATTCTTCGTGGTGAAAGCCCCGCATCCGGAGAAATACGCAGAAAGGACGCCGTAGCAATTCCGGTAACGTTACACGCAAGCTTTACCGGAGAAGGAAAAAGCTTGAGATGACCGGATGGATCGGAGGAACTTCTGAAAATCCGATCATCTTCACTTTCAGAGTGCACCACCTGCACCCTTTAAAGCAAGCGGAACAGGAATCTTTCACTTCTTTTGAACGGCACAACACTTCTAGCCGAGATTCAACTCTTTCCGAGTTTCAGGATAACACTGACCCCTCCGATTCCCCTATCAAGAAATCCACGCTCTCCGAAGATAACGACTATCTCGAGCGGAAATCACCCTGAACATCCCTGGAATGCTACCCTACATTTATTTCACAGTCCTTTTTATTCCACAGTTCCTCAATTGACACAAAAGGAGTCATCGCGAACCTCGTATCATCGTTTCCGAAGCAGTCTCTCTTTTCACCCCTATCGCTTCAGGGTCTCTTGTTTACCTATACGTCACCCTGAACTTGTTTCAGGGTCTCGTTTTTAAAACCTGAGATGCTGAAACAAGTTCAGCATGACGAAGTGGTAGTATGCTGAATCGAGTTCGGCTTGACGGGGTGGTAGCATCATTGCTACCCTGGGACTCATGATTTTTATTCGGGGTGTGTCCCTGGTGATCACCAGGGGATACGTCATCGCCGGTTTCCCTCAGGATTTCCTCTTTATTGGAAATGGAACCGTTTTAGGAATTCCGACTTCCTTCATTATCTTTGCTGCCTTTGCCGTCTTCCTCTACCTCCTCTTTTCCCGAACCAGGTTCGGTCTGGAGCTTTACCTCTTTGGTTCTAACCCTGTTGCTACGCTCTTTGCCGGAGTCGATAACCGCAAAATCGTTTTTCGCACTTATCTTCTCTCCAGCTTCCTTGCCGGAGTCGCTTCCTGTGTGATGGCTTCGCGTTTTAACGCTGCCCAGGCTGATTATGGAGAATCTTACCTCCTCCTGACGGTTCTGGCTTGTGTGCTCGGTGGCGTCAGCCCTTCGGGGGGTTCCGGAAAAGTCCTGGGTGTGGCGATTTCGGTCACCGTACTCCAGATTGTGGCTACCGGTTTTAATCTTCTGGGCTTTAGCTCCCATCTGGCCAGTGCTCTCTGGGGGGCTATTCTTCTTGGAGTGGTGCTTTTTAACCGCCTGGTCTTTGGAATGAGAAGCTAAATTTTTTGCGGTTTGGAACTCTCGACTTCTGGTAAGACTATTACTCTCTAGGAATAGAAAAAACGGTGGTAGGCTCTTGATTTTCTCCCAACTTGGGATTATCATCTTGTGAAGTTTGAGGTTACCCGGGGGTTGACCGGATAAGAATCGACCCCCGGGCCCCCCTCCTTCAAGACGAGCGGCAGTACCTTCTCTCCCATTTAACGTTTTACACCAATTGAAGAGGGATTGCAAGCATTTTTGCTCGAAAATTTGTTTCTGGATATAAAAAAAGCCGCAGAGAACATCATGCTCTCTGCGGCAAGGAATTCAGTGGTTCTGAGTTACCTTCTACCCCACTGATTCCCGTTACCATTTTGGGGACCACTCTGGTGTTGATTTCCCTGTCCCTGGTTCGTATTATTCTGTCCCTGCTGTCCCTGCCCCCACTGGTTCCCACTGCCATCCTGGGGACCACTCTGGTAGGCGTTTCCTGCAGTTCCCTGAGTGGCACTCTGAGTGGTCACCTGATTCTGGTTACGGTATTTGTTGCCTCTCTTTGGTCCGGAGGAACCGCTCCAGGTGGGTTTTCCATTGGCATCCCGGAGGGTCAGGCTCACCGTATTCCCGTGGTCATCGCTACGGCTTATACTATAGGCTACCATTGTGCCGTTATTTACCCTTTCTCCCACTACGGTAATGGTATCACCCTCTGTGAAGGGAAAATCCTCTAAAACCCACACCGGTCCCAGTTCCACGACAAGGTTTTCCTCTCCCACCTTGATGGTCACACTGGTTGTGGGTGCTTCGAGATCCACTGCCACCACCGTTCCTGTTACCGATTCGGTCTGGCCGGTGAGCCTCTGTCCCCAGTTATTCTGGGCAAACGCTCCTACTCCTAAAGCTAAAACCAGAATACCGGCAAGCAATGCACCTTTCAAACTGTACTTCCACATAGAAAACCACTTCCTTTCTTTTTTTATTGACTCCCATTGTAGACGAGCGATATGACAAAATCGCACCGGATTTGTGACGGGATTGTAAATTCTTCTGTCTAACCGGAGTGCTTTTGCAATTATGTGTTGACACACTCAATTTGCACCGCCAGGATTTTCCTGGTATAATTCCCGTTGAGTGGGCGAATAGCTCAGAGGGAGAGCACTTGCCTTACAAGCAAGGGGCCAGAGGTTCAAGTCCTCTTTCGCCCACCAGTGTTTTCAAGGCTTCCGGCCACCTGCGCACCCCTCGAGAAACCCTTCGTTACGGTAATTTTACGGTAACGCAGAAGAGGTCCATTCTCGCCTCTGTAATGAGAAAGCCTTCTTACTTTCTTTTTGGTGCTCGCTTGACTCTGTTCCCTTTCATTATAGCCTCTACCCGGGTAGGGCGAAAGGTGCTCCGGCGTTCCGCGACTGAAAAACACAAACCTCTTGGGTTTTTCTTCTCTGGGTCGGGATTTTGGTATAATCTCTCTGGGAAGGACAGTGTTTCTCCCTTAGGTTTCCAAGAAAGGTCCTGGACTGGTGGGGCAATCCGGAGAAACCCCGGGAGGCCTGGGTATGAGGCTTGAGGAGTTACTGAAGACAAAGCGTGAGGAGATCCTCCGTGTATGCGCAAGATACGGTGCTTATAACGTGCGCGTTTTTGGCTCGGTGGCTCGCGGTGAGGCCACCGAAGAAAGCGATATCGACCTCATTGTTGATTTCGAACCGGGCCGGAGCCTTCTCGACCACGCCGGGCTGTGGCTTGAACTCCAGGAGCTTCTGGGAGTCAGGGTGGACGTGGTGAGTAGTCGTGGTATCAAAGCCCGCATCCGCGAGCGAGTGCTGCAGGAGGCCGTTCCCCTGTGAGGAGTGCAAGGGAGCTCCTGCAGGACATTCTGGATGCCATTACCAGAATCGAGCGCTACACGGCCTGGGGACGAGAGACGTTTGAACGGGACGAACTGGTTCAGGTTTGGGTCCCGTACCACATTCAACTCATCGGAGAGGCAGCCGCACAACTCGGCAAAGCCTTTCACGAAGCCTACCCCAAGGTACCCTGGCCACAGATTGTCGCTATGCGAAACTTGCTCATTCACAGATACTTTGGAGTGGACCTGGAGGAGGTCTGGAAAACGGTAGAAAAGGACCTTCCTGACCTTAAACAGAAGATCGAAACACTTGTGAGGAAGCTGGGGGAGCCGGGGTGTGGATGGTAAATTGCCTCTCCATGGTTTCCCGCCTTACAAGCAAGGGGCCAGAGGTTCAAGTCCTCTTTCGCCCACCAGTATTTTCAAGCCTTTCAGCCAATCCCCTACCGGCAAGACCTCCATTTTGTGTAATTTTGTAATTCTCCACACCGCGTTGAGTTTTGATGATCCGGTTTCTATAGCTCTATCCCCGTTTTAAGGATTTCCTCGATGAAGGAGTTCTCTGTGGCTTTCATGGTTTCAAACTCCTGGGGAGTGTAGACGAGGGGTTCCACGGGAAGGTCGGTGGGTTCGAGAATCCGCCCGATGCGTTCAAAGAAACGTTCCTCGAAGTCACCCACGATAACCAGGTCGATGTCGCTTCCTTCGTGAATTTCACCTCGAGCAAAAGAACCGTAGAGATAGATCTTCTGGATGGGAAAGAGAGATTTGAGCTGGGCGGCAAAGGCTTTTATTTCTCCAATAAGCCTTTCACGGCCTGCAGGATCGACTCCGGAGTCGAGACATTTCCGAGCGTCCTCCTCTTCGTAGAATTCCGCCGGGGGAAGCTCTCCCCCAAGGCCGTTGGGGTATCTGGTGGGAATGGAAAACATATCCAGGTATCTCGCTTCTTGAGTGATACTCTGAAAAGCATCATCGAGTTTCAAACATTCACGGACAAGTTCTTTTGAGAAGATGCGTCATAATGGAGGTGTACCCTTTTTCATAGAGATAGGCTTTGAGGGCTTTTTCTCCGCTCTGTTGCACCTGGAAGTAGCTCCATTCATAATGCTCGTTCCGGTAACTATCCCGGGCCGCCTGGAGGTCAGCTTCGGCCTGTTTCCACCACTTCAAGGTGATGTCTCTCATAATTTCATTGTATCAGAAAGTGCTATTCTAAAACATTCTTAACTTCGAATTCTTCGAAAACGGAGAGTGTCAATAATTTTGTATATCGCATAGTTCGGTAATTTTTGCTGTCTCCAGATATTTGATCCTTCTTGTGGATAAGAGTTCCTTCTGCTATCCAAAAGGAGGTATTTTCTATGAATATCCATCATCTTTCCACCTCATTTATACACAAAATTACTCTCCACTACCCTTTCCAGGGGTATCCCCACCCTGCATAATGAATTTGTTCCAGCATCTTTTTCTCGTAGAGTCTGTAGTTGGTGCCGGCATGGATTCTCATGGCCATCGCGTTCCTCGCTGCCTTCTTTACAGAGGTTCCTGGTCAACGTGGCTTCTACCGAAAACGTACCCCGGTGATGATAGCCACCATCCAGTTCTGTGATGCTTCATACTCGCCGGCAGGAACAACGATGATGACAAGGACCGGAGTTTCCGGGTAACTTGCGACGAGCATGGCATAGTTTTCATTATTCTGGGTAAAAGTGTAAATGCGCACTCGAGCAGTTTTAAGAAGCGTCAAGGTTCGTTTCGGCGTGGAAGTCTTTTCCGCTGGCCACCCCCTGGGCGGTATTATCTCTCCATTGTTGGGGCTACGAAAACCACTCCATTCTGGATATCCCTCTTTTTGGTTGCTCCTTCGGGGAATGTAACTTCAAAAACTCCTCCAGGGTCCTGGTAGATTCCTATCGGTTGCAGCTGCGTTCCGGGGAGACCTGGTTCTACTTTACTTTCGCCCTGTATCGAGATTGAGGCAAGCGCTTGTGTGAAAGTAGCTTCCAGGCTCGGGAAACCAACGGCGGTGCTGTAAAAAAAGAAGGAGTAGACCTGGTTACCCAGGATGACGAAGAGAACCCTCCCGTGCATCTGCTGGCCGTCGGAAGTGAAGAGGAAATCATGACGCAGGGCCGGAAGCCAGGGTGGTTTCGATGGTCTCCTGGGGAGTATACCCTGGAGCTGAGGAGAGTTTCAGGCGGTTCTGCTTTACAAACTCAAGATATTCCCGCAAATCCATGGGGGAGGGAAGTTCTTCACGCATCGCCACGTACTCGGCCAATACATCTCCCTGGTTATTGGTCAGCCAGTAGTAACCGATCTCGGTAGGATCTTCGATTGTCTGGGGTATGGGTATCCACCCTGGTGGGGGATTGACGATGAGGCTCTGAGGGGAAGAGGGGGTGGTGGATTGGGTAGTTGGTACGACCGAAGGTACAGGGGTGGCCGCCGTCATCTGTGGTGACGGTGTGGGAGGACCACCCGCTTCTATAGAGGCAGGACCTTACTTCCCGGCCAGACCATAAAAGAGGTTGATATCGAACCAGAAATCCCGACTCTCACCGGTCTTGTGGTTTCTGGCTTGCAGGTGGTCAAACCATTTCCCATCCTTGTTCACCAGCTCCTGGAATTCCTGTTCAAACCCCAGCACATTGAGGACGGTATACTCCTCTTCAATGCTAATGACTGTCATAGCTGTCTCAGGGGTTTTCCCATCACCAGACTCGATGACCGAACGGACCAATTGAAAAAAGACTCCATCATGAAATCTCTGCATCTCTGAATTGTTCAACTGTTCATAGACCCTGGCGAAAATAAAGTGGGTCATACTCCGAAGAGAGTTCTTCTCCAGGATTCCGTTACCGAGCTTGAGAGCTTCCTCGAGTTTTCCATCTTTATAAGCCTTCCACATGGCATTTTCCTTTTCTCGTAGCTTTATCAGGTCCCGGTAGGGATTGTATTCCGGGAGTTTGGCAAAGAGCATCCGCAGCTCGGTAAAATTTATGCTCATGTCTCCACTCTTTAATCGAGAAAGCCAAGACCGGTAATCCTGCGCGGATTCCTACGCCACCACGCATGTCAGAGCGAAGCAGCACATCGAAAGAAAAATAAGAGAAAGCACGACACACCGCAAGCGCAAAACCATGTTGACATTCCCCTCCTCGCATGATGTTCGTAGTTTTTTTTCTACTCTACACTGGTGGTGCAAAAGTAAAGAGGCCTGGGGAAATTTTTCACCGCACAGGCTTCATCATGCGGATAAACGTGAGGACCATGCCCCGGTGTGAAAATCGTGATTCTCCGATGTCTTGGTATTCCAGGTGGCGGTAGAAATCGATGGCTCTGAGGTTATCTCCGCTCACGTCGAGTTCCACACAAAGGCAGCCTCGCCGGCGCGCCGTGTTTTCGGTGAAGAGGAGTAACTTTGTCCCGATGCCCTGTCCCTGATAAGCAGGGTCGACGGCGAGGTTACTGAGATAATATCCCTGGGGATGGAACGTTCCGGTTACAGCGCTTAAGTTTTGCCAGAATCGCAGGTGATGCAGGAAATGAAATCCCGATTGCCGGAGGAGTAAAAATCCGGTTCGTAAACCCTCTTTTCGCCTCGGTAACCATTCGTACCCCAGAACCATTCCGGTGATGGTTCCCTCTTTTTCGGCAAGATGGGTATGGTTAAAACTGAAAAGGTTACCACTTCTCTGAAAAAGATGGATAAAGATTCTCTGACTTCTCGTTTCTCCACCCAGGATGTCTCCGAGAAAGGGTGCCGAGAGGAAGAAAAACCTGGCGGCCTCTCCGGCATCTCCGGGAAGAGCCTTTCGGATAGCAATATCGGCGTTCGGCACGAAAAGCCTCCAGAGTTGCCTTCCTTTTATTCAAGTGCTCTTTTACGAATCAGATTTTGGTAAAAATAGAAGCTCTTTTTGGGGATACGACGGAGCGTTACATAGTCGGTATAAACCAGGCCAAAGCGCTGGGTAAAACCAAAAGACCACTCGAAGTTGTCCATGATGCTCCATACGAAATACCCTTTCACCGGAGAGCCCTCTGCGATGGCTCGGGAGAGTTGCAGGAGGTGGTTCCGCAGATAGTCGATTCTTTTATCGTCTTCAACGGACCCTTGGGGAGAAACGACGTCGAACGAAGCATACCCGTTTTCGGTGATATAGATGGCCTTGGGAGCATAGTCCCGGGTAACCCTCTGGATGATTTCATAGATACCAGGAGGGTAAACTTCCCAACCCATGGAACTTTTTTCAGCATCAGGGGATTCCACCAATCTGGTCTCGAGGACCGGTTCGGCGCCTTCTGCTACCACATTACGGGAGTAGTAGTTAATGCCCAGAAAGTCAAGGGGTGAGGAAACCAGAGCGCTTTCCTGAGAGTCGAGCTGTTGCACGGGGAACCCTTTCGCTCCGTAAAAGGCGAGCATATCTTCGGGGAACCGTCCGTGAAAAAGGGGATCCAGAAACCAGCGATTGAGGTACCCATCGTAACGCCGGACGGCTTTCCGGGTTTCTTCATCATTCCGGGCGGGATGAACAGGGGAGAGATTTAGGGTGATGCCGATGGGTTTTTTAACCCCCTCTTCCCGGAAAACCCGGACGGCGTGTCCGTGGGAGAGGAGAAGATTGCGGGAAACCCGGAGAGCTGCACCGAAGTCCTCCTTTCCGGGAGCATGTCGGCCTTCGTAGTTTCCGATAAAAGCTACCACCCAGGGTTCGTTATGGGTAATCCAGAGATCCACCTCGTCTCTGAAGGTGCGAAAGAGTAGCCGGGCATAGTCGGCGAAAGCCTGGACGGTGGCTTCGTTTTCCCAGCCTCCTTCATCCTGGAGAGCCTGGGGGAGGTCCCAGTGGTAGAGGGTGACGACGGGACGAATTCCCACACTTTTCAGTTTTTCGATGAGTTTCCGGTAAAAATCAAGTCCCTTTTCGTTGACCCGGCCCCGTCCTTCCGGAAAAATCCTCGACCAGGCGATGGAAAACCGGTACGCATCGACCCCCAGTTCTTTCATCAGGGTTATGTCTTCGTGATAACGGTGGTAGTGGTCACAGGCTATATCTCCGCTCATCCCGTCGAGAATCTTTCCCGGGGTATGCGCGAAACGGTCCCAGATGCTCTCACCTTTTCCATCTTCGTTCCAGGCCCCTTCAACCTGGTATGCGGCGGTGGCTACGCCAAAAAGAAAATCAGGGGCAAAACGAGGCATCCGCACTCCCTTCCTTTCGTGGACTTTACGCTATTGTGACATATTCGTAGCTTCTTGCCAAGGTATCGGCGAAAAGCCTTTTCTCTTCCGTATTCTTCTCTTGGCGTATTTTCTGCAAATTGACATCCTGCTCGGAGATGTTCCAGAACCAGATGTTCAGGGGATTTTGAAGATCTTGCGGGGACAAAACAGCCAGGAGAAACACCTTCCACAGGAACTCATTACTATAGACTTCCCCCCGGTTTGGCGAAGGGAAAATTAAAGAATGGAAAGAGAGTTCATTGATATCCGAGCAAGCATCTCCGGATGAAAGAAACCTTTTACCTTTATGAGCACAGTGACACAATCCCATACATTCTCAAAAGAGAAACTGCCTCGGAAACAAAAACACCACCTCGCAAGGATGCGTCAGCATCCTAATATTTCTCTTTTCTTTTGCTGGGGCTTGGGGATCCCCCCAACGTCGTGAGCGCAGCGACGAAGCAGTCTCGATTTTCAGTTTTCAACCAGGAAATCTCGAAATGAATTCGGGATAACGTAGGGTTTTTTTTCTTTCCCTATGGATCGAGAGTTCTCCCCAGGATGTGAGTATCCCAACATTTTTGCGGTTTCTCTGTTTTTCTTCCTTTCCGGGGTCCTCCAGGATGCGGAGCATCCTTTTTTCTCTTTGTTTTTCTTCTTTCTTTTTTTATTGGGGATTTGGGGTTTTCCCCCAACGCTATGAGTGAAACAAAGTAGTCTTGGAGTTCCTGGTTTTTAATCAGGGAACTCTGAAACGATAGGAAAAGAGAGACTGTTTCGGAGACGAAAAATACGAGGTTTACAATAACGCTACCACTCCGTCATGCTGAACTTGATTCAGCATCTTGAGGTTTCGTTATCAGGGTTAGAAAAACGAGACCCTGAAATAAATTCAGGGTG